>Ga0302319_10002748_pt1 | contig 37506 bp, 36 predicted proteins | sample Bog_T0_2_FD_203319 | JGI IMG/M metagenome (GOLD analysis project Ga0302319, IMG submission 203319) | Peat permafrost microbial communities from Stordalen Mire near Abisko, Sweden - Bog_T0_2 | ecosystem: Environmental > Terrestrial > Soil > Wetlands > Peat | place: Sweden: Abisko, Stordalen Mire... | reverse complement strand
GGAGCCATAGGCTCGAACGAAAGGGCGGGGCACGATGGGCAAGCACAGACCGGCGGCTGCAAACGGCGGATACGTGCCGGTGCTTGGCCTTTCCGGCGAGCCTGGCAGTCCGGTTGCCGTGCCGGGCCGGTGGGGATGGGCGGCCGGGACGGTCTTCGACCAGCCGGAGCCGGAGGAGCTGATCGAGCTGACCGTCGTGATTCCGGCGCGCAACGAAGAGGACTGCCTGGGCGAGTGCTTGCGCTCATTGGTCAGCCAGTCGGAGGAGATCTTCGAGCTGGGCAAGGATTGGGAGCTGATCGTGGTGGACGATCACTCGACCGATCGAACCCTTGAGATGGCGCGCGGCTTTGCCGGGGTTACGGTGATGCAGGCGGGCAAGCTGGAGCCAGGTTGGACAGGGAAAGTCAACGCTATTTGGACAGTGGCCCGGAAGGCGCGGGGACAATGGCTGCTGTTTACCGACGCGGACACGATTCACGAACCGGGAAACCTGCGCAGGGCAATGCATGAGTCGGCGCGCCACAATGCGGGAATGCTGAGCTATTCGCCGCGGCAGATTGTCAGTGGGCTGGCGCAGCGGTCGCTGATGCCGCTGGTTTTTTGCGAGCTGGCGCTGGCCTATCCGCCGGCCATGGTCTCTGACCCGAATGCGCGGATCGCCGCCGCCAATGGGCAATTCCTGCTGGTCGAGCGGGAGGCCTATCGGCGCATCGGCGGCCATCCGAGCGTGGCCAAGAATGTGCTGGAGGATGTGGAGCTGGCCTTTCTGGCCAAGCGGCGCAAGCTGGGGTTGCGCTTCCGCTATGCCGAAGACGCGGTGTCCACGCGCATGTACCGCTCGACAGCGGCGATGATCGAGGGATGGACCAAGAATCTGGCTCTGCTGTTTGACAATGCGCTGGCGCTGGCCGTGTGGCGCGCGCTCGATATTCTGCTGCTGGCGGGGCTGCCGGTGCTCGCAGTCGTCTTGTGGAACGCCCGTTTCGCCCAGCATTCGTTGCAGTGGCTGGGCGCGGGGTGGCTGCTGGCGCTGTTGTGGGTGCGGACGCTGGTCCGGTTCTATGCGCGCGTGGCCAAGTCTAACTTTCCGTTTTGGGATTGCGCGTTGACGCCGCTCGGGCTGCCGCTGTTTGTGGCGCTGCTCTACCGCAGTTGGTTTCAGCATCGCATCCTGAAGCGGGTAAGCTGGAAGGGCAGGGATTACGCGGGTTGAATGAAGAGAGGTTGTAAATGAAGGCGATATGTTCTTTGAAAATGGTCACGCGCTCTGCCGCATGTGGGCTTGCTGCTATCGTGTGTCTTGCTTTCGTTTCCCAGACTAGTTGCTTCAATGCCAACGCTCAGGAAAGCGCCAAGAGTCGGCCATTGATGCTGGTAACATGGTTTGGCCCTGGCGCGATTGTGCTGCCTGACGGGCAGGACTGGAAGCCGGAAATGCTGACGGTGTACGACAACATCCAGCGTCCCGTGGCTGAGTTCACGAGAGTCGGCACCGGCCTGACCGTGTCATTCATCGTCTTTGAAAACCACTCCGGCAAGCCATCCGCCCAAGGGTGTCGCGAGGATGCCATCAATCCGATCCTCGAACACGACGCAAAATTGATTTCCAAACGCGTTGATGGCGAGGTTAAAAACGAGAATGGCGAACCGCTCGCCACAACCGCATATCTGCTCGATTTGAAACTGCCGGGCGGTCATCATCAACACAATTTGTTCGGCTTTCTTGGGAACTCGAAGACTTGCGCCGAGATTCATATTTCAGGAGTGGCCGAAACTCCGGGCGAAGATGCCGCGATGAACGCCATCCTTGCCGGCTTTCATCCGGATCTGACCTACCAGCCTGACACTCAGGACTATTTTTTCCTGGCGTCGTTACTTTTCAAGAACTCTCCCGGTCTGGCTGCGCCCTACTATAAGTCGTCCCTCGATGCTATGCCCAATGATCCAAAGTTCTTAACCCCACGCCGCATCGCAACGGATCAGCTCGTGATGTCGCTGGGGATGAGCGGCGACCTCAAGGACAGCCGCGCAGTCGCCGAGATGGCTATTGCCTCAGATCCCGATTACCCAATCAACTACTACAATCTTGCCTGTGCGGACGCGGAACAAGGGGATGTAACGGATGCGAAGCTGCATCTACAGCAGGCCTTCGAACGCCGAGCGAATGTTCTGAAGAGTGAGGCCATGCCCGACCCCACCAAGGACGATTCCATACTCAAGTTGAAGAAGGATAAGGTGTTTTGGACCTTTGTGCTTGCACTTCCCAGGAATTGAGGGGTGGTTAAGACATGGACTGCTCTTGCAAAGAATTGCGCGAGTTTTGACGGTATGAAAACAGTCCTGCATGGCATGAAGCCAACCGGCAGCCTGCCGCATCTTCTCCAGTGAGGGGTCAACATGGTCTTTCTAACGCGGCGCGCTACCTTCTCTGCTTCGCATTACTATTGGAACGGCTCGTGGACGGCGGAGAAGAATGAGCAGGTCTTTGGGCGCTGCGCAAACCGCAACGGCCACGGGCACAACTACTCCCTGGAGGTCACGGTTGCCGGCGAGCCCGACCCGGTGACCGGCTTTGTAGTCGATCTCAAATGGCTGAAAGATGTGATGGAGCGGGAGGTGCTAGCTGCCTGGGACCATCGCCACCTGAACCTTGAAGTTCCCGAGTTTGCGGCGCCGGAGTTCGGCGAATCGCAGCTGATTCCGACCACCGAGAATCTGGCTATCGCGGCCTGGAAGCGGTTGGAACCAGCCGTGACTGCGGCTGGCGGCGCGCGGTTGAGTTGTGTGCGGATCTATGAGACGCCTGAGATATTCGCGGAATACCGGGGTGGGCTATGAGTTCCGAACCCGGGAAAGCCTACTTTGGCCGCCGCTACACCCTCTCCGCCAGCCATCGGCTGCATACCGAGGCGCTCTCGGCGGAGCAGAACCGAGCGACCTACGGCAAGTGCAACAATCCGCATGGCCACGGCCACAACTACGTTGTGGAAGTGCTGGTGGGCGGCGCGGTGGACGCCGAAACCGGCATGGTGATGAACATGGTTGTATTGGACGAGACAGTGCAAAAATGGGTAATCGAGCGTTTTGACCATACCAACTTGAATCTCGACCCGCTCTTTGTGAATCAAGTGCCGACGACGGAGAATCTCTGTAGGGTGGTTTTTGATTTGTTGAAGGATGCGCTGCCGTCGGTTCAGCTGGAGCATGTGCGCGTGGAAGAGACGGAGAACAACTTCTTTGAATACAAAGGCAAGTGATTGTATTTTCAGAATTTGATATAGATTTTCTGAAACAGGAATCATGTTCGCCCTATTCCCCAGGGCGGGAGGGATGAGGATCATGGCACAGCCGATTGCGGTGAGCAAGAGTGTTCGCAGAGCGGTAGGAATCGATGATGGGCTGAGCGAGTTCAGCAACCAGGAGATGTATCGCGAGCTTTTGAGCCGGCTTGGCGAGGACCCCGGCCGCGACGGCCTGCTGGCGACGCCGGCGCGCGTGGAAAAGTCGATGGCTTTCCTGACCAAGGGTTACCGCGAGGATCCCGCGAATATCCTGCGCGGTGCGCTCTTCGACGAAGACTACGACGAGATGGTCCTGGTCAAGGACATTGAGATGTTCTCGCTCTGCGAGCATCACATGCTGCCCTTCTTCGGCAAGGTGCATGTGGCCTACATCCCCAAAGGTAAAGTGATTGGTCTTAGCAAGATACCGCGATTAGTTGAAGTGTTTTCGAGGCGGCTTCAGATTCAAGAGCGGCTCACGCGGCAGATTGCAGACGCCATTCAGGAGGCGATTGAGCCGCAAGGTGTGGGCGTAGTGATCGAGGCGCGGCACCTGTGCATGATGATGCGGGGCATTGAGAAGCAGCACTCCTCCACGATCACATCGGCCATGGTGGGCTGCTTCCGCCAGAAGGAGACACGGCAGGAGTTCCTCTCGCTGCTGCGGCAGCCGGGTACGGGCGCGCAGTGACCGATGGGCTGTGTCGACTAGAGTAGTGAAGTGAACGGACTACTGGTGATCGACAAGCCGGGCGGCATGACCAGCCACGATGTGGTGGGCAGGTTGCGCAGGATCACCGGCGAGCGCTCGGTGGGCCACTTGGGCACGCTAGACCCCATGGCGACCGGTGTGCTGCCGCTGCTGATGGGCAAATATACGCGGCTGGCGCAGTACTTCTCCTCCGCCGAGAAGAGCTATTCCGGAGCCATCCGCTTCGGGTTTTCGACAGACACCTATGACGCCGAGGGCCAGGCAGACGGGCCCGATCTTCCGCCATTGTTGACCCTCGATCAAGTGCGGGCGGCCGCCGCCCGCTTCCACGGCGAGATGGAGCAGATGCCGCCGGCTTTTTCCGCAAAAAAGATTGGCGGCAAGCCGGCCTATAAGCTGGCCCGCGAGGGCAAGCCTGTGGAGCTGAAGGCGGCCACGGTCCAGATTGCCAGCTTTGAGATCACGGGGCTTGAGGGCGCCGAGGCCAGCTTCACGATGAGCATCAGCGCGGGGGGCTATGTGCGCTCGGTGGCGCATGAGCTGGGCCAGGATCTGGGCTGCGGAGCGCATTTGAGCAGACTGCGGCGAACCCAGGCCGGGGTATTCACGATCGGCGAGGCGCATACGCTGGAGGAACTGGAGCCACTCACCGGGAATGTGGAGGCGTTGGAGCAGTTGTGTATCCATCCGCGCAGCCTGTTGCCGGAGATGCCGTCGGTCACGGGCGATGAGTTCGCCCTGGGGCGGCTGCGCAACGGCGCGCAGGCCAACTTGCCGGAGTTTTCCCGCGCGCCGCTGGTGAAAGTGTTTGCGGGTCAGCGAGAGCTGGTGGGGATTGCCAAGCGCGTGGCGGGAACGCTCTTTCAGCCGGTGGTGGTGCTGGGGTGAAAGCAGGGACTAGGGACTAAGGGCCCAGGGAATAGGGATCTTCGTGCGCTACGGTGATTTGCGCTCCTGCGATTTGTAGACAGTGGAAGCGCCATTACAATCCCGTCCGAGCGACAGAAAGCGGTCAGACAGATGGACACGTTTTTTTCTGTTCCCAGTCCCTATAGTCCCTAGTCCCTTAGTCCCTGCCTTTGCGCAGCATCGGCATCAGCACCGGCAGCAGTGTCTTCGCGATGATTTCCGAGCCTTTGGCGGTGGGGTGGATGCCGTCTGCCTGAATCGTGGCTGGAACATGAACCAGATCTTTGTAGATCATCGGCACGAACGGTGTGTGGTGTTTGGCGGCGAGCTCGCGGAAGACCTGCTCAAAGGCTTGGATGTAGTCGCTGCCGTAGTTGGGGGGCAGGGTGATACCAGCGAGCAGGATCTTGATGTGCGCGTTTTCAAGCGCGGTCAGCACCTGGTCGAGGTTCCGGCGGGTTTCGCTAGGGGGTAGGCCACGCAGGCCATCGTTGCCGCCGAACTCGACGATCACAACCTCAGGGTGCAGCAGCAGGATGGCATGAAGACTTGCAACGGCGTCCTTGGTGGTGGCGCCGCTCGTGCCCTGATTGGCTACTTTGTAGTGGTAGCCGCGGCTGTCCAGGTCGCGTTGCAGCGCGTCTGGAAAGGACTCGCCGGTCTGGAGGCCGTACCCAGCGGTAATGCTGTCTCCAAAGCAAACCAGCGCGGGCCGGTCAGCAGCCAGGAGCGAGCCGGCGGCTGCCAGCAGAAACAACGAAACAATCAACGCGCGGCGAACGTACACAAAGAATAGTGTAGCGAAGTGCAAGGAATTGAGAACGGCGGAGGCAGTCGATTGATCGAAGTTCGGGACGCAAAGAAGTGGATTCAGAACGGCGCGCGGCGAGTGGAGATTCTCAAGGGGATTTCGCTTACCATTCCGGCCGGTCAGTTTGTGGCCATTGTGGGCGCCAGCGGCAGCGGCAAGAGCACGTTGCTGGGCCTGCTGGCGGGCCTGGATACGCCCAGTTCCGGCGAAATCTGGCTGGACGGAGTCCCGATCCACAACCTGGCCGAGGCGGAGCTGGCCGCGGTGCGAGGCAGCAAGATCGGATTCGTCTTTCAGTCCTACCAATTGATCGCGACGCTCACGGCTCTCGAAAACGTGCTGTTGCCCTATGAGTTGAACCTGGAGGGCAGCGGCCTGACGCAGGCGCGGCGGCTGCTCGGCGAGGTGGGGCTCGCGGAGCGCATGGATCACTACCCGGTGCAGCTCTCCGGCGGTGAACAGCAGCGGGTAGCGCTGGCGCGGGCCTTTGTAGTCGAGCCGCCGATTGTGATGGCCGATGAGCCGACGGGCAACCTGGACTCCGCCAATGGGCGGCTGGTGCTGGACTTGCTGCTTGAGCGGAATCGCAAGGCTGGGACCACGCTGGTGCTGGTGACCCACGACCCCGAAGTAGCCAGCATGGCCGATCGTAAGATCGTGCTGCGGGATGGGCTGATTGTAGAGGACAGCTTGCCGTTTTCAGCGCCGGACGGGCTTGCCGGTGTGGCTCCGGAGCAGGCGCAAAATGGCTAAGCGCGCATTGAGCTGGAAACGCGCCGGAGCCATTGGCTGGCGGGATTTGAAGTCCGCGCCGGGCAAGTTCGGCTTTGTGGTGCTGTCTGTGGCGGTGGGGGTTGCGGCGCTGGTGGGGGTGCGCGGCTTCAGCGATAGCTTTCGGCGCACTCTGGGCTCGGAAGCGCGGTCGCTGATGGCCGGAGACCTGAGTGCGCGGCTCTTTCGCGAGCCGACAGCCGAAGAGAGCGGCAAGATTGCTGTGATCGCCAAGAAGGGCGGGCAGGGAACTGGCGGGATTCGGACGACCTGGGTGACAGAGACCGTTTCGATGGCTTCGGTACCGCCGGACCCGGTGCCGCTGCTGGTTTCTTTGAAAGCTGTAGACCCCGGCGAATATCCCTACTATGGAACCGCCGATCTGGAGCCCGCGATGAGCCTTGCACAGGCTCTCGGTGGTGACCAGGCTATCGTGGCTGACGAGTTTCTCATTCGACTGAATGCGCATGTGGGCCAAACGCTGCGCCTGGGGCGAAAAGACTTCAGGATTGCGGCGGTCCTCAAGCAGGAGCCGGACCGCATGGGCTCGGGCGTGGGGATGGGGCCGCGTGTGATGATCTCGCAGGCGGCGTTGGAGCGCACAGGGCTGTTGGCGCCGGGCAGCAGGGCCAGCCGGCGACTGCTGTTGAAGTTGCCCGAACCAGGTTCGTCGGGGCTTTCCGGCAAGGCCGCTGCTGTTGTAGATCCCGTGGCAATGCGCAAGCTACTTGAGGAGGCTCTGCCCGACGCGCAGGTGATGGACTTTCGCGAAGGCAATCCTGGGCTGAGCCAGGGGCTGGACAATGCAACCGCTGTCCTGAGCCTGATCTGCCTTGTGGCCATGGTGTTGGGTGCGATCGGCGTGGCCATGGCCATGCACGCCCACCTGGAGCAGCGCATGGATATGCTGGCGATTCTGAAGGCCGTCGGCGCGGGATCGGCTGACCTGTTGCGCATCTTCTTGTTGCAGACTTTAGGCCTGGGGCTGGCCGGCGGTCTGCTGGGCGTGGCTGCTGGCGTGGCCGTGATGACTGCGCTTCCCGCGGTCTTCGGCAAGCTGCTGCCGGTTCATGCGGTGCTGGAGTTTCCCTGGCGCTCGGCTCTAGCCGGGCTGGGGACGGGACTGCTGACGACGCTGCTGTTTTGCCTGCCGCCGCTGCTGGACGTGCGCGCGGTGAGGCCGGTGCTGGTGTTGCGCAGGCTGGTCGAGCAGGGGCCAGATGGCATTGGCGCCTGGTTTGCGCGCTGGTGGGCGCGGCGGCTGCAGCTGAGCCTTTCTGTAGTGGTGGTTGCGGCGCTTGGCGGGATTGCCTGGGCGCTTTCGGATTCAGCAAAAGTGGGCGGGTGGTTTGCCTTTCTTTTTGCGATTGCCCTGCTGGTTCTGCTGGCCTTGGCATGGGTGTTGCTTTGGGTGCTGCGTTTTGTGCTGAACCGTATCCGGCTGCGGCTGCCTTCGTTCTTGCGTCATGGGCTGGCCAACCTTTATCGCCCAGGCAATCAGTCGGCCGCGGTCATGGCAGCGCTGGGGACGGGCGTCATGTTGATCCTGGCCGTCTACCTGATGCAAGCGGCGCTGCTCCGCGATCTGCGCGAGACCGCTTCGCCGAAGATCCCCAATATCTTCCTGGTGGATGTGACGTCCGACGAGATTGCAGGGGTGAAAGATTTCTTCGCGCACCAGCCGGGAGTGAGTCAGGTACTGGATCTGATGCCGGTGGTTCCGGGACGTTTTATCTCGCTGAACGGCCAGACGCTGGAGCAACTGAAGGGGCAGCATTTTCCGCGGCGGATGCTGGAACATGCCGAGTTGAGCTGGGCCGACGCGCCCCCGTCCGGCGACAAGGTGACGCAGGGCAAGTGGTGGACCGATGGCGGCGCTTCTGAGCTAGCCGTGGGCGAAGGTGTTGCCTCGCGGTTGCACCTGAGCGTAGGCTCTGCGGTCGAGTTGGAAGTAGGCGGGGCAGCGCGCAAGCTGAAGGTTGCGGCCGTCTTTCGCGCCGACGGGCAGCACCTCGGTGGGCGCATCTCGTTCGTATTGCCTTCGGGCCTGCTGAAGGACGAGCCGGCCACCTGGTATGGCGGCGCGCACATCGACCCCAAGCAAGTGCCGGCCATGGAGCGGGCGCTGTTTGTGGCCTATCCAACCGTTTCGGTCATCAACCTGGCCGATGTGCTGGAGCGGATTGAGAGCGTCGTGGATCAGATCACGTTTGTCGTGCGTTTTCTGGCTGGGTTCTCCATCTTTGCGGGGTTGACGATTCTGGCCTCAAGCATCGCCAGCACGCGCTTTCGGCGAATGCGGGAGGCTGTGGTGCTGAAAACGCTGGGAGCTACACGGATGCGAATCGTGCGGACGTTCAGCGTGGAGTTCAGCGTGCTGGGGCTGCTTGCGGGGTCGGTAGGAGTGGTGTTTGCCAACCTGCTGACAAAGGTGCTGCTGCACCGGCTCGACTTGGGCTTCCATATCGAGTGGCGAGCTACCCTGCTTGCGATGGTGGGCACGGCGGTGCTTGCCACGGCGACAGGTTGGATTGCGAGCTACCGGATTCTTGGCCTGCGACCGCTCGAAGTGCTGCGGGAAGAGTAAGGGCCGAAGAGAGTTGAGTTTGACCCGGCGTGCGAATCCCCTTATGATAAGCAGGTTGGCTTTGAGTCCGGCAGCCTGCCGTGGCCTGGGCTGACATGGCTGCAAGGCCAGCGCAATCGCGCTTGTTGCCCACTCGTTCAATGGTAGGACAGCTGCCTCTGGAGCAGCATATTGGGGTTCGAATCCCTGGTGGGCAACCAAAAGACTTGTTACCGTCCCCTTCCCGTCTCATTCTCCAAGTTAAAACCATTTAGAAGCCGCTGAAGAGGACTGAATGGCCTGTTTTCTTCCGTTGCCAAAACTTCTCACTCCGCCTTCTCGCGCTGAGGCAGAAAGGGCTGCGCCAATTCACCAAGCAGATCAGGGGCCATCGGCGTATTGATTCCATATTTTGGCGGCCACTGCTTGCTGGGCAGGTACCAGGAGCCGAACAGAATATCCCAGATGGGCAGCATCGAGGCGTAGTTCTTGTCCACGTGCTCGTCGTTGGTGTGGTGCCAGTGGTGAAAGGCGGGCGTTGAGATCAGCACACTCAGCCAGCCAAACCGCCAGCGCACATTGGCGTGGATAAAGTAGCCCCACGTTGTGCCAACCAGCAAAACGAACAATGTCACATTGTCCAGTTGTCCGCCCGCCGCCGGCTGGGCCAGGCCCAGAGCATACAAAGGCACAAATCCGCAGAGTCGCGTAAAGATCATATCCAGCGGGTGGGCGCGCGTGCCCACAATCCAATCCATCTGCTCGGCGCTATGATGGACGGAATGGAAGCGCCACAACAGGGGAATTTCGTGAGTCCAGCGATGGCCCCAATAAAATCCGAACTCACCGACCGCCAGCGAAGTGACCAGCCGCGCTGGCATCGGCAAGTTCCCTGTCCATTCGTGAACGACGCCCGGAACCAGGCGATGCATCACCCAGGCGATCGCCGCCACGGGAAATACCAGGAGCCAGCCGATCAGAATGCCATTAAGGAAGTAATAGCCCAGATCGACGAAATAGGATTTGCGGAATATCTTCTGCGGGTGCAGCGCGAAAAATCTCTCCAGTGGCGTGAAAATCAGCAAAAGCAGGAACAGCCGTACGCCGAGCCGGATGATGTCCACGACAAACGGGGGCAAATCCTGGATCTGTTCTATGAGGGTGTCCATCGTAGTGTCGATTCTATCTTTCAAGATGAAAAAGAGGTAGAGCCAATGCGCGGCGCTACCTCTTTTGTTCGTAGGGAATGGATCGCGTCTATCGCCTGAGCCACTTCTTCGATCGCAGAACGCCCAGGCCGCCCATCAAGCCCGTGAACAGCAGAGACAGGGTTGCCGGCTCCGGCGTTGGCGTCATCGAAACACCGTCTAGAAGGGCAAATGGCGGAACCTGAAGGTTGCCATAAGCGAGGAACGAAAGTACTTCGGAAGAGCTATTCGCGGTCAGGTCCACAGTGTCGTATTGCCAACCGGAGAAGGCATGGCTGGCAAGGTCAATATTGGCGGTCGAGGCGCCCGAACCGGGGCAGTTGATATTCGAGGGGGCGTTGGTGCCGCCGGAAAGGGGCTGGTCGCCTGTATCGTTGTATGTTGGAGCGCCGCTGCCGAGGCAGACGTTCATCGCTTGCACGGTGGGTCCGTTGAAACCATATTGCTGAGACGCCGCCCAGTAGAAGCTAACCGCATACGTGTCGCCAGCGGTCAAGCCGGTGATGGTCTGCGAGAGCGCCGCAACCTGGAAGTCGCCGTCGAGGGCGACAAAATATCCGCCATCCGGGCTGGTGTATGGCAGACCGTTTGCCGAACCGTTGTTCGGACCCCAGAGGGCGTTTGACCCATATTGACTAACAGGAGGAGGAGCAAGACTCCCGTCCGCAGATCCAGGGGCATAAACAAAGGCGTAGCTGCTGCCGAGCGCAGCTGTTGACCAATCTGTGAGTGTCGTGTTGAAACCGACCTGACCGGAGCCGCCGTTGATTTCAAAGCTGCCGTTGAGTACCAGATTGGTTGCTTGCGCCGAGGTTGCTAACATCAAAAGAGCCGAGGCAGAGATGCCGATCACAGCTGCCTTCCGCGCCAGTTGAGCCGACGACGCAAAAATCCTGATCGTTCCGTACATGGGACGCTCCTTGAGAATATGAGTGCCAGTGAATCGCCGGACCTACCCGATGCGATTGACTAGCACCTTCTTGGTTACAGTGTTTTCCTGAGCTGCGGATATAAGCTGTGGGGGGAAGCCACGCCTCATCTATTGCAAATGGCGTGCCAAATCGAAAACGCTCTGTTGAAAACCATTACTCTCCTGATTCTATTGCCATTATGTGACTGGAATCACATTTTTTGGCAGTCAACTTCATTTCGGGTATTGTGCAATCCTTTGCACAGCCATTGGGAATATCTTTCTCTTGGACTTCCACCGTCATGCGAATTGCAGCCCGAAAGTTATCCAGTGAGGCGGCCCAATCCGCTGCACAAAACAGCGGATATGCGAGCCTTGCGAGATGTCGGCGGAGGGCGGCCGCCTGCGCGGAGCCCATGCGGCACGGGCTCCCATTGGCGCATGATGCAGCCTTGATAGTTTCCAGAGAAAGGCGGCCTTCAGCGTGCAGCTATTGCTGCTTTTCGGTTCTTTGGGGATACACCGCAAGCTGAAAAAAAGGGGGCAGCGACCTGCCGAAGGCGCGGCCCCATCAAAATTGACATTGGAGCAGGTTGCTCCAGCTGGTTATCGGCTCTTAAGCAGCTTTCTTGACCGCAGAGCGCCCAGGCCGCCCATCAAGCCCGTGAGCAGCAAGGGCAAGGTTGCCGGCTCCGGCGTCACAACGTTCATCGAGACACCGTCGAGAAGTGAAAAGGGCGGTTCTCCGTTGGGAGTGCCGATGGCCAGGAACGAGAGAACCTCGCTGCCACTCGTCGCAGTGAAGTCGAGAGTCGAATATTGCCAGCCAGTAAAGCCGTGGTTGGGGTCGGTAACGATGGCCGTATCGATGGTCTGAGCTCCGAGGCTCACATCCCACCGTTCGGTGGTGATGCCGCTAAACCCGCTCTGTTGCGCACCCGCCCAGTAGAAGCTCACAGCGTACGTATCACCGGCGGTCAGGCCACCGATGGTCTGCGTGATCGCGCCGACCTCGAAAGCGCCGTCGGCCGCTACATAGTTGCCGCCGTCTGGGCTTGTGGCGGGCAGTCCATTCGCAGAGCCGTTATGCGGACCCCAGAGGGTCAGGTTGCCATTGAACTGCGGGGTGTACGAACCGGTCGTATCCGCGGTTCCTGGAGCGTAAACGAAGTTGTACCCACTTGAGGACCAACCAGTGGCAACCGTGCAGCTGCCCAGTTCGCAGGCGCCGTTTGTGACCGTCTCAAAGCTGCCGTTGGTGACCAGGCTGTTGGCTTGCGCCGGCGTGGCCAGCATCAAGAGGGCCGTGGCGGAAACGGAGGTCACGGCTGCTTTCCGCAAGTACTTGATCGACACTGCACATTGCCTGATCGTTACGTTCACACAACTCTCCTTACGCGTTCATTTGCCGGTGAGTGTTTCCAGCCGGACCTATTAATTCCATGCAGGTTGTTTGTTCAGCATGTTGTATGCCCATCGGGCAAGCGGCATGAATGCCATACCGCTTGCCTGATACTGAAGGGCGAGCGAATCCCGTTCAACGGCCCCGGTCTAGCGCTTGAGCCACTTTTTTGACCGCAGAACGCCCAGGCCGCCCATCAAGCCTGTTAGGAACAAAGGCAGTGTGCTCGGCTCCGGCGTGACCTGATTCATTGAGACACCATCCAGCAGTGCAAAAGGAGGAACCTGAAGGTTGCCGTAAGAGAGGAAGGAAAGCACGTCGGATGTGCTGTTCGCGGTAAGGTCCACAGTCACGGATTGCCAGCCGGAAAAGCCATGATTGGGGAGACTGATAAGCGCCGTCGAGGCGCCGGAGCCGGAGCAGTTGATGTTCGAGGGGGCGTCGGTGCCGCCGGAGAGGGGCTGGGTACTCGTATTCTTGTAAGACTCGCCGGAGGTGCCGAGGCATACGTTCATCCCTTGGATCGTGGCGCCGGCGAAGCCTTCCTGTTGTGAGGCTGCCCAGTAGTAGCTCACCGCGTAGGTGGCGCCGGGTGTCAGGCCGGTGATGGTCTGTTGTACCGACCCGGTCTGGTAATCCCCGTCCAATGCGAGAAACGCGCCGCCATCGGGACTGGCGCCAAAGCCATTGGCAGAGCCGCCTCCGGCGGAGGACGGACCCCACATGGTGACCCCGGAAACTCCAGGGCTTTGTGCATCGGCTGCGCTTGTGTAGAGGAAGGTGTAGCCGGTCGATGACCAATTCTGTACGCACCCGTTGACGGCGACGACCTTGCAACCATTACCGCTGACACTGCCGCTGTTCAACGAAAAACTGCCGTTGAGAACCAGGCTGGTTGCATGGGCTGTGGTGGCAACCATCAAGAGGGCCGCGGCCGAAACACCGATCGAAGCTGCCTTCCGCAAGGGTTGAATTGATGCTGCAAAGTTCTTCGTTGTTAGTTTCATGGGACTCTCCTTGTGAGCCTAATTGCCAGTGAGATTGCCGAGCGAACCCTTTTGAGATCTCCGGCTGTTTGTTTGTTCGTTCAGCGTTTAACTGCGCTTCAGGTTCAGGCTTCGGGGGAGCCATGCCTTCTCTATGTGCAAGTTATGGGCCAAACCTGAGTGACTCGAAGAAAAGCGGAGGGGCGTTCTACGCCACTGATTTTATTGTCTATATGTGACGCAGAACACAATTCGGGTCATACATCCCCTATCCGGGTGATTCTGCAAACTCTTGCGTAGTCAACTGGCACTTCTTTACGCATTCTTGCAGCGATGCCGGCAAGTGCATGCTCTTTTGCCGCAGCGACCAATCTCGGCGGAGATTCTCCGTCATCCATTGCAGAAAGATCTTGCGAGGCTTGCGCAACTTTCCGCGCCATGCTGTGTTCTCGCATCAGAGGGCGGACAAAGACTCGAATTGCCGCTCATGCAAGTTCACACTCTCTCTGCAATGCCGGCGCACATGGAGCCCGGCAATGGTTCCGCGCGAACGCGCTCAAGGAAATTCCAACGCTTCTTCATCGCCCGCTGAGAGCAACGCAGGTGAATCTGTTTTTCGCCGGCGTGCTTTCTTGGAAATCTGAAGCTTCGGTCTTCTTCTTGGCGAGAGGTCAACCAGTTGGCCTGCTCAGCGTTCGTACACCAAGTGACCCCAGGGAACAAACGCAGAGAGAGGCGTAACCACCATGGACTCCAGAACACTCTTCAGATCCTTGCCAATCGCATTTGTTGCGGCGACGGCAGCCGCTTTATTGATCGCTGGCTGCGCCGGCGTCAGCCCATCCGATTTATCCGGCTCAACCGCAGCCAGCGAAACTGGCCCGGCATTCGTTGTCGGCACAGACGCGCCGCTGGCGAGTGTCGTGTCGTTTTCCGTACAGGTGCAAAGCGTCAACGCCATCACCTCCACCGGAACCAGCGTACCGCTGCTCAGCGGCATGCCGACGGTCGATTTTGCCCGCTTCAATGGACTTCAGACCCTGCTAGACATGAACGATGTTCCGGTTGGCGCCTATACACAGATTCAGATCACGCTGGGCAGCGCAACGCTCGGTTACCTGAACGTGCCGGCCAGCGGCGCACCAACCATAGTGACCGAAGCGGCAACGTACCCCTCATCCGCAGCGACATACACGTACACGCAACCTTTGGCCACGCCGCTTGTTGTGACTCACGCGGGCACACCGGTTGGCCTGCGCGTGGACTATGACCTGCGCAAGTCCGTAGCGGTGGATGGGAGCGGGAATTTCACCGGCCAGGTGACGCCAACCTTCAATGTGAGCACGGTTGGACCCGGCGACACCGGCGGGTACATCGACACGATCGATGCGGCTGTGGTCAGCGTGAACACCACAGCGCAATCCTTCGTTGTGCAGGGGCCGCACGGACGCCAATTCACTATTAGTGTCAGCGGCCAGACGGATTGGGAAAACAACGAAAGCCTCAGCGCTTTGACGACCAGCAGCATTGTGCAGGTCTCTGGCGAACTGGATAAAGCCGATGCGACGCTGGATGCCGACGACGTGGCGATCCTGTCGCAAGATGGGTTTTATGCGGGTGGGCAAGTGACGTATGTTCTTCCAGCGACGGTGCAGGTGTCGCCTGCCCCTGCTCCCGGCTTTGATCTGTATGTGCGCGGCCTGCTGCCCACCACCACTGGAATCTCGCTGGGGCAGATTGCTCAGGTAGATCTGAATGGCAACGAGAAGTTTTTCATCTACCGGATGCACAGCCCGCTCACGCAGTTCCTCTTCAACTCCAGCACGTTGCTGCCGGGGCAGCATGTGTCGATAGGCGGACTGGCCACTGGCGCTACCAACCCGCAGGCTGTCGCAGTGAAGCGGGTGGTGCTGCGCCACTGGGGCTTCAACGGCGTTGTGGTTCCAGGTAGTATGAGCTCGGCAAACGGCACATTTCAGATGCAGATCACAGGCTTTGCCGGACTGCTGGTAGCCCAGACGGTGACGGTCTATACTGCAACCCCGACTGTTTTCCGGGGCGGCCTGACTGGGCTGAGCGCGGTACCCGCAAGCGTAAATGTGCGTGTGGTCGGCCTGCTGCTGAAAGATCCCACATCGGGCAAGACAATCCTACTGGCGCACTATGTAGATGCGCTCCCGTAGTTAAATGGTCCTGAGGTCAATCCCATTGCGCCGGAGTTGGAGTATCCAACTCCGGCGCTTTTCTTTTTGCGGCTGTAGGGTTGTGTCCCACGCGCATAAGTGTGAACAGAGACGGTGGCGACTGGAGCAAGATCAGGGACGATTGGCGTCGGCAATGCAGAAAAACCGATGCGAACATCAGGGAGCGGCGACCCTGTATAAACTCAACTCCGCACCGCTTCCCTCATTTTTCCTGGAAGAAACCCCGGGCGCATGGCGCCGGCTATTTCGTGACGTTGACTGTAACCGCATCACTCCACAGCGGCAGATTTCCCTGCCCTGTCACGAAGTTCGCAGCTTTAAATCCCATTCTGAAAGTAACCGATTCAGGTTTCCCGTCACCGGGGGAAAGCTGGATTCGGATTGTCACTACCCGTTCGCACGCTTCGCCGGGTTTGAGTTTGATATTTAAAAGGTCATTCTTCTTGCACCCAACCAGATTCACATGGACCGACGAAACATCCGAGACCCATTGCGTCGGATAAGAACAGGACCAAACTTCCAGCGTTTGCTCTGCCGTGCTCGTGTTGCGGATCGCAGTAGCAACTGAAAAAGGCTCATAGTTATTGACTTTTGTTTGCGCCAGCTTAATCTCAACCTTGAAGGGTGAGTCCTGGCCATAGGCGGCCAATCCAAAAACGCTCAGTAGCAGAGCGGCTAATATAAGTTTGAATTCACTCATCTTAGTCGAATGCTCCCTCTGAGCAATAGGATGGCCCAACTATGATTGTATCGCGTTCGGAGCAGGAATACTCTGCATCTTCTGTGGCATATCGACCGGCATCGAGATCCCCCTTGCACTTTATCCCATGCGGACTTGCTACGTTTGTTAGAAGCATGAAGTAATGTCTCTACTTGCGACGCTCGATAAGAAACGGTCTGCCCGAGAGATTGCAACATAGGCTCTGTCTATGATTAATCAGGTCCGATTGGGTTTACGCAAGGAGGGATAAAGGCAAAAGTCGACGCAATCCCCTTCAGCGCTGCTCAAGGCTAGCTTTGCATGATGTTGGCACAAGAGCGAAGCGGAATCGCGCATGACAACGTGTAGTCAAGTATTACTGTTCCAGGCCAGACAATAAATTACTAAAGAGCTAGGCGCTTCATTAATCTATGAAGCGAACTGGGTCAATGCTTCTTACTTTTTCCCCGCCGGCAGGGATTCCGCATGGTGGTTTGGCAACGAATGTAGGCCTCACCTACCGGCTTGGGTTGAAGGGTACATTTTCGCAACTGGAAAGGCTTTGGCTCCCACGCCCCTATAATGAGGAACTGAAGAGCTCTGGATCGTGGGCGCTCTAAGCTGGAAAGAGAGATCGATGGGGAATTTACAGGGAAGAATTGCGCTGGTGACCGGGGCCAGCCAGGGAATTGGGCGGGCTTGCGCGCTGGAACTGGCACGGGCCGGCGCGACGGTGGCGCTGGCGGCGCGGAACCAGGCCAAACTGGCCGAGGTTGCAGCGGAGATTGAGGCGGCCGGCGGGCAGGCAGTGGCCTTTGCGCTCGATGTGGCCAGCGAGGAGTCGATCAAGACTGGTGCTAAAGCAATTCTGGAGCGCTTCGGCAAGGTGGAGATTCTGGTGAATAACGCCGGGATCACGCGGGACGGCCTGATGATGGCGATGAAGCGGGCCGACTGGGACGATGTGCTGGGGACCAATCTGACCGGGGCGTTCCTGCTGACACAAGCGCTGCTGAGGCCGATGCTGAAAAACCGCTGGGGCCGGATCATTAACATCGCGAGCGTGGTGGGGCGAACCGGCCAGGCCGGCCAGGTCAACTACACGGCAAGCAAGGCGGGACTGATCGGCCTCACGCGATCCCTGGCGCGGGAAGTGGCTTCGCGCGGCATCACGGTGAACGCCGTCGCGCCGGGGTACATTGAGACGCCCATGACGGCGGTTCTGGACGAAAAGCAGCGGGCCGCGATGATGGCCGCAATTCCGCTGGGGCGTGCCGGGACTGACGCTGAAATCGCGCAATCAATCGCATTTCTTGCATCGGACGGGGCGGCCTATATCACCGGACACGTGCTGGATGTGAATGGCGGCATGTTCATGGGCGGCTGACCGCGCTCTAAAAGCAGCCCGGCGATTGTCCCGCTGGGAAACAGACTTTCAAGTTCCCAAGGCGCCTGACCGATAAGCGGTAGGAGTGGGTGCTTATGGCAACGCAGCTCTTGCCGTCCAGGAATGCCGCGGTTCCGCTACCGGAGCCGGCGGAAAACCTCCGCTATGTGGCGCGGCAGCCGATTTTGGATCTGCGCGGCAGGGTGCATGGATACGAGCTGCTCTTTCGGGCTGGGCCTGAGGCGGCCTTCCGCGGCGATGGCGACCTGGCCACGCGCACCATGCTGGACAACACAGTGATCTTCGGTCTGGAGCGATTGACCGGCGGGCTTCCGGGTTTTGTGAACTGCACCAGAGAGGCGCTCACCGAGGATCTGGTACATGTTCTTCCAGCAGGCATGACCGTGCTGGAGATACTTGAGAATCTGGAGCCAACACCAAGCCTGATCGCCGCGTGCCGCAAGCTCAAGACCGCGGGATTCCGGCTTGCGCTGGACGATTTCACTTTCAAGCCGAAGTGGGGTCCGCTGGTGGAAATGGCCGACTACATCAAGGTCGATTTTCTCCAGACCGGGCCTCGGGAGCGCGAGCGCCTGCTCAAGCGCCTGCGCGCAGTTACCGTAGCCCTGGTTGCGGAGAAGGTGGAGACGCAGGAGGATTGGCAGCAAGCTCGCGCCGAGGGCTTCACGCTTTTTCAGGGATACTTTTTTTGCCGGCCGGTGCTGATGCAGAACCGGAAATTGCCGGCCAACCGGCTCTCCCAGATTGAGATTCTGCAACTGCTGCAAGCCGAATCGGTCGAACTCCGTAAATTGACGCACCTCGTCAAGCGCGACGCCTCTCTCACCTACCGATTGCTCCGCTTTGTGAATTCGCCCATGTGCGCGGTGCGCCAGGAAGTCAGTTCGATCCAGTCGGCGCTGATCGCAGTCGGCGAGGAAGCCTTCAGGCGAATTCTGACCCTTGCAATTACCAGCGAGCTTTGTTCGGAGCAGCCGGCGGAGGTGCTGCGCATGGCCTTTGTGCGAGGCCGCTTCTGCGAACTCGGCGCAGCGCTTTGCCAGCTCGACCCCACCGAGCAATACCTGCTCGGAATGCTGAGCCTGCTGCCGGCTATGCTCGCTGTGCCGATGCAAGAACTCACGCCTACCCTGCCGCTGCGCCAGGAGATTCGCCGCGCGCTGGAAGGCACGGCCAATCCCGAGCGTATCCTGCTGCAATGGCTCGAGAGCCATGAGTATGGCGATTGGCCGGTGTGCGACGAGGTGATTCAAGCCAATGGCTTGAACGGGGCGGAGGTAGTCGGCTGCTATGGCGAAGCTGTGGAGTGGGCTGAAGAAGCGCTTCGTTCTGTCGCTTGAGAGAGCGAGTCTGCCGTTCAGCTCCGCCGCAAGAGCGAACTGGTCAGAAACCCAGGCGAGCTTTCAAAAACCTCACGCGGTCGCGCGCCACGGGCAACTGTGTCCGCGATGGATCCTTCAGGGAGAGGATGACTTTGCCTGCGAACCACGAGTTGACTTCGAGTATCCAGTCCACATTCACAAGGGCGGAGCGATGGATGCGCAAAAATTTAGCCGGATCAAGGCGGCGCTCCAGCTCCGCGATGGTCTGATCGACCGAGTGACTGCGGCCATTCGCCACGGCATAGGTCAGCTTGTCCTGGGCTACAAAATGAGTGACTGCGTCCAGCTCGATGAATGAGATGCGCTCGCCAACGCGCGAAGCAATGCGGCGCGGATAATCGGGCAACTGCCCATGCAGGGACGCGGCTAGTTGCTGTAACAGGGCGGCTGGGTCGCGCTGCCACTCCGGCTTGGGAATGGGGCGAAGCCTGCCGAGCTTCGTCATGGCGCGCGCTAGTTGGGCCGTCTCAATGGGCTTTACAAGATAGTCGATCGAGTTGACCTCGAAGGCCCGCAGCGCATATTCGTCGTAGGCGGTGGTGAAGATGACGAACGGCTGCTCGGTGAGCCGCGCCAGCAGGTCAAAGCCAGTCATGCCCGGCATTTGAATATCGAGAAAAAGAACGTCAATGGATTCGTTATTCAGGTAGTCCAGCGCCAAAGCTGGATCGGTGGCGCTGCCCGCGATGTGAAGTCCGTCGAACTTTGCCAGCAGCCGTGTCAGACGCTCAATGGCGAGCGTTTCATCGTCCACGAGATAGGCGCGCAACGGGCTGGTTTCCATGGCCATTCCAATCATGCGGGAAAAATAAGGCGGACAACTGTTTGATCGTTTTCGCGAACCACTTCAAGCCGCCCAGCCGGTCCAAAGAGAAGCTCAAGGCGCGCGGCAAGATTGCCCAGGCCGTGTTCTGGCGTGATGGCATCGAGCGCAAAGCCGGGACCATCGTCCCTGACTTCGAGGCGGATGTGGCTAGCCTCTTGTGCCGCTGAGATTTGGATGGACGCGCCCAGGGTCCGCTTCGAGACGACATGCTTCACCACATTCTCCACCAGCGATTGCAAAGCCAGAGGAGGAACCTTCATATCGCCAAGAGATTCAGGAGCCGCGATATCATACCGGATACGCGGGCCAAAGCGCGTTTTCTCAATCTCAAGGTAATCGCGGACGATCTTCAGCTCCTGGCTGAGCGGCACCAGCCCGGTGTTGTGCGCGTTCAATGAGAAGCGGAGCAAGGACGCAAGTTTGCCGACTGTATCTTCGGCGAGCTGCGGGTTGCTCGGAATGAGCGCGGCGATGGAGTTGAGGGTATTGAAAAGAAAGTGCGGATGGATGCGGGATTCTAGCGATGAGAGCCGGGACTCGGCGAGCAGCTTGTAGGCGCGTTCTTGCTCCACCTGTTTGGTGCGCAGTTCGAGCGTGGTCGCCTGGAGTTTATCGCGCATGGTTTCGTAGGTGGCAGTGCTCATCCCGATCAAGAGCGTGATGACGACAGCGAACTCGGCCGATGAGCGGAATTCGCGCCAATAACCGGCGGGAGGAAAAAAGCCAATGAATTGGAAAAACAGGCCGGCCGCAAGACAGCCCGCAAGCGCCGTGCATACCAGGATGGAAGCCTGCATGAGAATCACCATGCGAGGGTATTTGTTGGTATAACGATAAGAAACCCATCGAAGGACGAATATCGAAGGCAAAGCGATAAGCGTGGAATAAACAAAGGATGCGACAACATGACTGCCGGTCTCGGACCATTTCATGCCTACGGAGTTCAGCAGCGCGACAACCGCCAGTGTGACCGCACAAATAAAGCCGATCAGCTTGAACACGCTGAAGGTGTAGTTTGGCTTCGATTCAGGGTTCGCTGAGAGATCGGCTTTGGCCGAATTGGATTCGCTTGTCATAGCTGAAATCGGACTCCCACCGAGGTGGCAGCAGAGTAAGGAGTCGCTCCATACTCCGATGTAGATTTGCCGACGGGAATCTCCATGTGCAGATAGGAAGAAAAGCGATTTCCGAATCGCCGATTGGCGTCGAAGATGGCGGTGTAGCTGCGATCGTTGAGATTGGCGACCACAATTGCGTCCAGATCCCACTCTTTCCAGCCTGGCCGCTCGCGGAGCCGGCCCTTCGCTGCGTCGAGGAAGAGATAGTGCTGTCGCGGGGCGAGCGGCGAAAGATCCATGTCCCGATAGTACGGGATATTGGGCGGAGTGTAGAACTCGCCTATGAAGGTGACGCCGAGGTGCGTGGTGTATTTAGCGCCCAGAAGGATGGCTTCATGCTCGCGCCACGCGGCCTCGCCGTGCAATTCCCATGCCTGGCCGAGGACGCGAGTAAAGGTGAGGCCGCCGAAGGCGTCTCCGCCGCGGTCGTCGCCCGCAATCAGCGCGGCGTCGAATCCATGCACCAGAACGTTATACCTGAAAGCGGTGGTGTCATGCAGGTTTGCAGCGGCAGGCGCAAGCGCGGCGCTGGACCAGGCAAGTGTGAAAGCGTGCGGCCCATGCACATAGTCCGCCTTTACCATGTCGCGCCCTTCGTTGAGGTTGAGCCGGTCAGTGGGATTGGTGGGAATGCGCGGCGGATCCAGAACGCCTATGGTTGTGAAAGCATAGCCAGTGCCCCAGCGCACGATCCTGCGGCCCAGCATGAAATCGAAATCTCCCGCCGATAGGCCGGCATAGGCTTCTTTCACACGTAGTTGCGTAGCTGTATCGGCGTAGGTCGTAGTAACTCCAACCATACTCGATGAGAAGCTCCAGCGGGGCTTGAAGCGCAGCGTGAAAGAAGGCTCCAGCAGCACCTGGTTGAGGACTTTCGGAATGGGAACTTGAAGATTGCTGTAAAGGGTTGCGTCATCGATGACGGCAATCGAGTAGCGGAATTCATGGCGGGATTCCGGCGGAGTATTATCCTGGGCGAAGGCAAACAGACCCCATGTGCCGAAGACCAGAACGACCGAAATGGACAGATTGAATCTCATACTCATCAATGCGTATCCCCGAAACGAATTACATCTGTCCATGCCATGCATCGCTTCATGCACGAGTCGTATCGCGACTGCGGCCTCCGTGTTCAAATGCCGCGGGAATAGACTGTGTAGGCATGCAAGTTGTGGAACAAAAGGAAAGATGCACTGATGTTCCAGTACATCCACGGCTTAAACGGGATCCTCGGAAACAGCAACTCGTCGCCGATCAGGCCCATTCCGGCCAACCATACAGTTGGCGTATAGGCTGGCGCCATGAAGCCGAACGCGCTCGTGCTCCATGCGGATTGGGGAGCAGCGATTAGCGCGGTCCAGGAGGCGAAGTAAACGAGCAGGCCCGTCAGGTAAAGCCCTAGGCCGAGTCTCTGGCTCGGTGTGGAAACGCGGATCCGCATGAAGGCCGGCAATATCATGACCAGCGCGCGGAGGAGATTTTCGGGAATACTAATCGCATTCGGTATCTCCTTCCAGAAGACGTTCACCTGATAGGCCGCTGGGAGCTGACTGGTGAAGACCAGGTTGAAGGCCAGGATTGGCAGCAGCAGCCAAAAGCAGTTCTTGAGATAGCCGAATACTTTCGAGTTATCCATTCGACCCTCCGAGTAAGTTGGCCGCCCGGATGCGTATCGCTGAAACTGGAGGCCGCATTTGCGGCATTGCCCCGCCATTGCCGCCTCTACGTTCATCCAGCGTAGCTGGTTCTTTCTTAGTCATCTCAGTCACTCATTGCCAATAGATCAGTTTGATTTCGATTGTGGTTGCCGGTTGATTCAACTGAAAATTTGTTTCATTGAACCCCGGCCTGCCCATTCTCTTCTTGGGATTGTTCGACATGCCACAGCCTTCGGTCGGCATTCCCATGAAATTCGTATCCATTTTCCCGTTCATGTTTTCGTCGTGGAACATATAGACGGCATAGATGCCTTGCGGTATCTTCTCGAAGACGGCTTTAGCGCTCGATGTCTTGGCGTCGATCTCAATATCCCGCGTCTGAACGAACGTTGAATCGCGGTACAGAGTAAGGTTGATCTTTCCTTTTGCATTGCGCAGTCCAGTGATTTGAACTGTGAGGGTGGATACCCCATGTGCGGGGGCGAGCGCCGGTTGTGCCTGTGCCTCAAGCCGCCCGGAAGAAATCATAAGGATGGCGCAGCAAAGCAAGAAGTAAACGGCGAATCGTTTGAATTTGAGGCAGGTTCCCATCGGCTTAGGTTCCTTTCGCGAAGTTTGTGCTCTCCCAGGCCTCATCCGCCGCGGCGGACGAGACCTGGGACAACCAACCGTTCTAACTCCCTGGTTCATTGAGTATTGCCGGTTCTTTCTCCGCCATTTCTCGTGCTCATTGCCAATAGACCATCTTGATTTCGATTGCGGTTTCCGGCTGGTTTACTTTGAAGTTTGCCTGCTCAGCGGTCGGCGGTCCCTGCGTCATATCGGGATTGTTTGAGATGCCGTAGCCGCTCTGCGGAATACCCTGTGAATCGAACTCCATGTGCCCAGCCAGATTTTCATCGTGGAGCAGAGACGCGGCGTAGACTCCCTGCGGGAGCTTCTCGAACACGGCCTTGGCAGTGAGTGTCTGAGGGTCGATCTCAACTTGTGTGGCTGCGATTGCGCCCGCAATCTCAGATGGGAATCCCTTCCCGTCCCGGAACAAGGCAACGTCAATCTTTCCTTTGGCATTTCGAATTCCCGTAATGCGGATGGTGAGCGTGGACGTAGCTTCGGTGGGCGCAGGCGCAGGCGCTGCCGCCGCTGGTGCGGCTGTGGGCGTGGCGGCGGGTGTTGGCGCGGGTGTTGGGGCTGCCGGCGTCTGCGCCGCAAGCCAGCCGGCGGAGCAAGCCAGCAGAGCGCCGCAGAGCAGGGCTAGAGCAGCGAATTGTCTTGATTTGAAAATTGTCCTCGTCATTTCAATTTCCTTTCGGGTGGTTTGTGATCTTTCCATCTTGTATCCGCCATGCGGAAAAATGATGGAGCACTCAGAGATACGTCTGGATGCGCGGAGAGTTCCGGGTTTCTCACGATTGTTCACCCGCAATCGCTTTGCGATTGCTTAAAAACGATCGGTTCGCCCCTGGTAAAACAGCTTGTCGGGCAGGTTCCGCGGGGCGATACCGGAGTATTCCAGCACGCTGTGTGAGTTATGCCGGATTTCGTCGTAAAGCGTCAGCCGGTGCAGCTGGCTCATGCCGCCGCTTTGAAGATACTCGTCGAACGTGGCGGATTTAATGTGCTTGCCTGAGGTGAGATAGAATTCGGCCCTCACCGGACGCGCATCCTCAACCCGCAGCCAGTAGAGGATTCGCTGGTAGGTTGCGCCCTTCCGCTTGGCAGTGAGATCGAGCACGTAGCAATCCTCGGCGCCCACTTTCTCCGTGCGCACATAGACGGGCGAATAATCGACTGCGTAGTTGGTGCGGGCCACGTCGCCGTTGGATGCGTTGCCGGAGAGACGTTCGAGCGGCGTAATGCGAACGGGACGGCTGGTATCGGGAAGATAGACCCACATATCGTCGCCCAGCATCAGCAGGTGCTGGCCCTTCTCGCGTGGACTGAGAAACTCGACATAAGTTTTCTCCGTTCCCTTCTGCGAGACCTCATAGAGCCTTTCTTCGTCCGGCTTGCCCGACTCGAAGTTCGTGATCTTGACCCGCAACACATACGAAGGCCAGCCGTTGCGGTATGCGTCGGAGCGCTTGAGCAGGGCCTCGGCGTCGGGATTGGCTAAAGCTGCATGACAGACAAGCGCGCACGTCAGCAACACTCCAGCAACGAAGAGCATCAGGGATGCGCGGAGTAGCCAGTTGATCTTAGACATGAGCAAGTGCCTCCGCAATTTGCAGCCGGGAGGCGCGGATCGCCGGCAGGATGGATGCAAGCGCCAGAGAGACGATCACCAGCAACGACGAGCCGATCATCAGCGCGGGCACATGCAAGACATAGAACTTCATCGGATCTGTCGATCCCGGCGGTGGGGGCAGGTGAACTCCGGCGTGGTCGATCAGGGAAGCGAGAAGATTGCCCGTGGCCAGGCCAGCAATCGCTCCCAGCACGCCAAGCACCAGAGCTTCCACCATGAAGAGCGCAATGATCCACATGCGCGGAGTACCCATGGCCAGCATCGTTCCTATCTCGCGGGTGCGTTCGAACATGGTCATCAGGAGCGTGTTGACGCTGGACATGAGAACCATGAAGAAGACAATAATTCCGATGAATATGTAGATGGTATTGAAGAGCGAGCGAATCTGCTTGTAGGAAGTGGCCAGGTCGATCCACTTTTTGAGCACGAGCTTCTGCGTTTGGCCTTGCAGGCTTGGCGCAAGCTCGTCATAGACACTGTCGGTGTTTTTTGTGGCATTCAGGCCTACCACCAGGTTGGTGATGCGATCGCTCTGCAGCAGGCGTTGCGCCGAGGGCAGCGTGATGCGCAGATAGCGGTCGTCGTACTCCTTGATTCCGCTGTTCACGATGCCCACAATCTGCACGTCGATGCCATTCAGGGCGCCGTCGGAGGTCATCGCCAGCACCGTCAACCCATCGCCAACCCGCACGTTCATCGACTTGGCCAATCCTGCGCCGATGAGCGCCTCTACGTCGCCGCCAGACTTGCTGTCGAGGTTATTTCCGGCAGTGATGTGGGTCGAAAATCCAAGACTTTTTTCGGCATCTGGATCGACGGCGCTACCCATATAAACCGAAGTCTTCACGCCATTCGAGATCATTCCGTAGAATTCGATGCGCGGAGCGATGCCGCGAACATGAGCGCCGGTCTTGACGGTTGCGGCCACCTGGCGCCAGTTTTCTATGCCGGTATCGAGTACGCGGACTTCGTCGCGAGTAAAGTGTTCGGCGTTGAAGATTTGCAGGTGTCCGAGGCCGTTGTTGATGGCGCCTTCGCGAATGCCGTTGTACATATAGGCGAAAAATCCGCCGACAAGGAGCAGCCCGGTGACGCCTCCGCCAACCATGACCAGAGTCATCAATGTGCGGCGGCGGTTGCGGAAGACGTTTCTAAAGGCTAACAGCAAGAACTTGCTCATGGCTGGCTCCTTTCAAACGGGTTGGGGCGGTCAATGCGTCGGATTGGATTTGTCCGTCGCAGAGGCGAACGATGCGGTCAGTATGTTCCAGCAGGCGGGCATCGTGCGTCGAGAAGAGGAACGTGAGGCCGAGCCGCCGGTTGAGGTCGTGCATCAGGTCGATGAGATGGGTTGCATTGTGAGTGTCCAGGTTGGCGGTAGGCTCATCTGCCAGCACCAGGGCGGGACGATGGACAATGGCGCGGGCCACCGCCACGCGCTGGCGTTCACCGCCTGAGAGCAGGTCGGGCCTGTGATTGGCGCGCGCCGAGAGGCCCACGCTCTCCAATGCCGCAGCTACGCGCTTGCGGCGTTCGCCGGCGCTCACGCCTTGCACCAGCAGCGGAAACTCCACATTCTCTGCCGCGGTAAAGACCGGAATGAGGTTGAAGGTTTGAAAGACAAACCCGATCTTTTCGCGGCGCAGCGTGGTCATGCGCTTTGGATTCAGCTTGGAGGTGTCCACGCCTTCGATGAGGATTCTGCCGCTGGTCGGCTTGTCGATGCAGCCAATCAGGTTCAGCAGCGTGGACTTGCCGCTTCCGCTGGGCCCCGCAATGGCCAGGAACTCGCCAGGGGCCACGCGCAGGCTCACGTCATCGAGGGCGCTCACAAAGTTGTGGTCCATTGGGAACTGCCTGGTCACTGCTTCGACGCGGACAAGTTCAGCCATTGCAGCCAGATCATTCACGGGAACCGTTTCCTTTCCTGAGCGTTTTTTGCTCTGTTTGAACGGTAACGGCGATGCTGACGAGCGGTCGCGGAGTTTTGGATGAGAGGTTGGAAATGCGGATGAGAGGCGGTAATGCAGGGATGAACCGCTGACAGAGATCAGGGAGCAGGGATTCGCGGCGTCAGCATCCCAACCGTTCCGTACGGAAAGCTGAACGGAAGGAGTTGCATATCGAGTTCGCGTCAATGTGTTGACGGTTCGGCGCTGGGTTATTTGGCCTGGGGCGGGGGCGGGGCGTCGCGCGGGACGGTTGGATTTCCTCCCTGCGGTACGCCCATCGCACTCACCGTGGTTGCCAGGAATGCGCCATCCTTGATGGCCCCCTCGACGCGAACCGTGTCGCCCAACTGAATATCCGCCAGCGTGATGGGGTCGCGGCGCTTGCGGAAGGCGGTGTTCTCGTCAGCGACAAAGGTGTGGGCTGTGTTGTCTATAGTGCCCACGAGGGTGACCTTGACGCCGTCGATAGCCGTAACCTTGCCCATCAGCCAGGTTTTGCCGTAGTTGGCCTGCATCTCGCGCATCTGCTTGGCGCGTTCGGGGTCGATTTGCAGAATCATCGTCGCGCCAACAGACTTGGCTGCCGCATCGATTTCGCCCATGGCGGCAATCGCATCACCCACCTTGATGTCGGCGGGTTTGATCGGCTGCGGCGGATTGCCGCCTCCCGCGCCCATTCCTTGGCCGCGCTCGCCGCCTTCTCCGCCTTGTCCAGTTTGCCCCGCCTGTCCGTGTTCCCCACGCCCTCGCATCCCCACTCCCATCTTCAAGATGCGGGTATTGGCGCTGAAATGGACGGTATAGGTCTCTCCGGCGTCGGTCTTGATCGTGTAGTGGTCGGCGGCGGCTTCGGTGACGGTTCCCGTCAGGCCACGCCCCATGCCCATCATTCCGCCGCCACCCCAGCCTGCGAGACCTCCGCCGCGCTGGCCTTGCCCGCCCTGCCGGCCACCAGATCCCTGCGCCGGAGCCTGGGGTTGGCCGGCTGGTTGGGGAGCGGGGGCATCCTGAGCAGCTGCGCCGACGGTGAGAGCGATGACGATTGCGAACAAAAAACGGGCTTTCATGGGAACTCCATGGGGCGATAAGGCAACGCCCCTACAGCATAGACGCGGGAAACACCTTAAGAGACGACGAAGCTGCCTTTAAGGGTTGCGCTGCGAGGCCAGAAGCTGCTCAAACGCAGGGATGCCGCGCAGGGTGGCGAAGTCCTTGTCTGCGGCAATCTTATTGGCATTGGTAAACCCTTCATTGATCGCCATGCGCAGGTATTCGATGGCTTGATCGTTCCGCCCGGCGCGAACACAGCCCTTGGCCTGGTAGTAGTTCATTGCGCCGCGCTCCTGCACGGAAGCTGGGTTGTCGGACCTGGGTCCGGAACTCTGCTCAAAAATCTCAGGATCGAGAGCCAAGGCTGCTTTGTAAGCCTCCCAGCCTTTTTTGTACTTATGCTGGGCCAGCAGGCTGGTGCCGAGATTCTTCTGAATAATCGCCGAATGCGAATCCAACTTCAAAGCTCGCCGGTAGATGCGCTCGGCGACGCCGTATTGCTTCTGGGAGTCATAGATGGTGCCCAGATTGTTGAGAACACGGGCGTCGTTCGGATCGATCTTCAGAGATGCCTGGTAGCACCGCGAAGCCTCGCTGAGGTTAAACATCATCTGGTAGGCAATGCCCATCTTGTTCCACACAGTGGCGGAGTCCAGAGGGGTCTCCTTGTAGGCCTCGATGGCAGCCTGATACCGCTGGCGCTTCATCAGCGAGTCGCCGAGCTCTTCCGGAGTCTGTTGAGGCAGCGGTGCGGCAAGGGGCGGCGGCGGAGCGGCAGGAGCCTGGGTTGTGGTTTGCGCCAAGGCGGAAGAGTATCTGGCCGCGAGCACTGCGAGAATCAGGAAAGCCACCATCTGGCTGTGGGGATTGGACCTGCGCATATTCCCTCCCGTCGAAGGAATTCGCGGGGTGAACGGCCTGTCGCACTGGACAAGTCTCACCGCCAGAGGCAATTAAAGCACTCAACGGGGCCGATTGGCGAAAAAATGCCCCAATGACTTGAATGCGCTGTCTCAATTCCCTGGGGATTGCGCTGGTTGCCTTGAGCCCGGCGTCTCATCCTTGCTCAATCTTTCCGGCTAGGAAGCGGAAAACCGCAAATCCAACCTGGAAAGCTACCGCCCGATCCAGAACATCCCCCAACTCAGCGCTATCGCCGCACCGGTGAAGAGCACAAAGCAGTAAATCCCGTAGCGAACCATTTTCCGGGGCGTCTCGCGCTGCGTGATGCCGAAGACCACAGACGCGAACAGTGCGAATAGTAGAACCGCCGCAAAGTGAGTCACGCCTTCCTCCCGGTGCGAAGATTGTGCGCGTCCACGGCGGCAATCACATTCAGCAGGCCGGCCACCACAATGAATCGAGTGCCGTAGTCGGCGGTGGTCACCCGCACCTGGTCCGCGCCCAGGCCCAGTACCTGGCTCACCACGTAAAGCAGGCCATTGCCCAGATCGCCGGCCAGTCCAAGAATATCCAGGATGTCGTGCGCGCCCGCATAGAGCTTGCCCTGCATCGCCAGCCCCGTGGCGAACATGCCCAGGATCGACGCCGACAAAAGCGCCCCGCGGCCCCACTTGTGCAGCAGAAAATGCCCCGCGCCCGGCACCAGCCAGCCCGCGATCAGGGGCAGATAGACGAGCGCCTGCGACGATTGCTTTTGATCGGCTGCGATCTTGTTCGGTGTTGTTCCCATTCCTTTTTGACTATACCGCACCGGGGCCGGACCGTTCACGATCTGTGACTTCCGATCCGGGACAGGTGTTCCCGCGTCTTTCCATGCGGGCCCAAGCTCGCCTTTTGACGTGCCTGCCTCTTTTTTGGCGGGCGAACTTCCATTACCATTGATACCGATGGCATTTCCGATCAAAACCTGCGTTGTCTGCTCAGAAGAGTTTGAACTGAGGCCGGGCAAGCCCGGCTTTGCCAACCGCTGTCCGCAGTGCAGCGAACCCGAATCGACCGATTCCGCCCCGCAGCAGCACATGGATGCCGTTGAGCGCAAAGCGGCGATGGAAGCGAACGAAGCGCGCAGGAAAGCGATCCGCGATCTGCTCTACCGCAAGGAAAGCTGACAGCAGGGCGATCCTGCCGCGCAGCATCTCACTCGACGACAAGCGCCACCAGGCTCGTTTACCCTAGTCTCCAGGGAGAACGTGAACCCAACCATGCCTCATCCACAGATCAAGTTCGGCACAGACGGCTGGCGCGGCCTTATCGCCGATGACTTTACCTTTGCCAATGTGCGCATTGCCGCCGGAGCCGTTGCCGCCTACATTCATGCCAAGGAAGACCCCGCAAAGGGGCTTTGCATCGGCTACGACACACGCTTTGGGTCAAGGAGCTTTGCGCGCGCCTGCGCTGAAGTGGTCGCCGCCACAGGCATTCCCGTTCTGCTGGCCAACGGCATTACGCCCACACCGGCCCTCAGCTTTGGCGTTCGTGGGCGCTCGGCGGCCGGCGGCATCATGATCACGTCCTCGCACAATCCCGCGCAGTGGAACGGCGTGAAGTACAAGGCGTGGTATGGCGGATCGGGAAAGCCTTCGATCATCGCCGATATCGAGTCGCGGCTGGGCCAGCAGGTGGCGCGGCCCACACAGCCAGCGCCGATTCACGAAGTCGATTTCCTGCCCGACTACCTCAAGGCGATTGAGAACTTTGCCGATCTGGACCTGATTGCAAAATCGGGGATGAAGTTTGCCATCGATTCGATGTATGGCGCCGGCGGGACCATCATCTCCGACATCTTCACCCGCATTGGCGTGGCCCACGTGCAAATTCGCGGCAATGTCGATCCGCTTTTTCCCGGCATCAACCCCGAGCCAATCGAGCCGCACATCCGCGCCTTGGGCGAGGCCGTGGTGGCCAACGGCTGCCAGGCCGGCTTGTGTACGGATGGGGATGCGGACCGCATTGGCGCCACCGACGAGCACGGCGAGTTTGTCGATCCGCACAAAATCTTCTGTGTCCTGCTGAGCTGGGTGCTCAAGCGCAAGGGCTGGCCGGGCGCGGTAACACGCGCGTTCAACACCACCAAGATGCTCGACCGCATCTGCAAGAAGCACGGCCGCGAACTGATCGAGCACGGCATCGGCTTCAAATTTGTCTGCGACTACATGCTGGAGCGGGAGATTGTGATGGGCGGCGAGGAGTCGGGCGGCATCGGCTTCCAGCGCCACCTGCCAGAGCGCGACGGCCTGCTCAATGCGCTGCTGCTCGCTAACGTGATGGCCGAGGAAGGCAAGACTCTGGGCCAACTCGTCGCCGATCTCCAGGCCGAGTACGGCGAGCACCAATATGGCCGCATCGACATGCACATCTCGGACGAAATCAAGAACGGAGCCATTACCCGTGCCCGCGCTCTCAAAACAGGCGACCCGGTATTCGCTAGAATGACTATTCTGCGCCAGGACAATCTTGACGGCGTCAAGTTCTATCTGGACAACCCCGAGGCCGCCACCAAGCCGAACGCCGCCGAGACCTGGCTGCTGCTGCGCGCCAGCGGCACTGAGCCGCTGATGCGTATTTACACTGAGTCCTGCTCAAAAGAGTCTGTAGCAAGACTGCTGGAGTCAGCGCGCAACTTTGCTCTGGGCAGTTGAAGCGCGCCAGGTTGATATTCCCTGGCGCTTGCTCACCAGAACGCAATGGAGAAACTGCCGTTCCATGCTGGATTCCCCGCCTGAACCTGAACGGGAGTCGCTCCCGGTTTGCTCCTTCCCATTCTTCTCGCAAAAAAAGATTTGAAGGGCCCGGAGCATGAGCGCCGTCTCCAATGGGACTCCGGATCCGCTGTTGGTTTTGCTTACCCTGAAGCGCGGGGCTAATTAACCTTGCGCCTACGGCGCGGGATGAGTGTGGCTGTTGGTGCGGAAGACGCTGGCATTGGCCCCTTCGAGGGGCAACCAACCGTAAAGCCTCCGGGCTTTACCGAAGGCGCGAGTAGCTCTTCTATTCGCAGTTCGTCGTCGCTGTCCGCTTCATACCTGTCGCTGGGGTACACGGTGATCCGTGCCGCGCTGTCGTTGAGTCTCCAGGAGATGCGCTTGGCCAGTTTGCCCGCCGACCCGGCCACTGGCCGGATCGGCGCAAGCCGGTGTATTTTCATCTGATGATGCGCATCCGGTTCTCACGCCTGTTTGTGTCCGCGGCTTTGCTTGCCGCTACCGCCCCACTTTTCGCACAATCGCCCGCCGCGCCGCCTGCGCCAAACCCTGAGGAGACCGAGGTGTGGGAGCCCGTTCCCGCCGTGGTCACGCCGGGAGCAACCTGCACGGCGCCGCCCTCCGACTCCATCGTGCTCTTCAATGGCAAGAATCTGGACGAGTGGGTGTTGAATCGCGATAAGTCGCCGGCCAATTGGATCGTCGCCGGTGGCGTCGTGACCGTGAACAAGGCCGGGGGAAACATCGAAACCAAGCGGACCTTCAAGAACTATCAGTTGCACATCGAGTGGAAGATTCCCGAGAACATCACCGGCAGCGGCCAGGCGCGAGGCAACAGCGGCGTGTTTTTGGCCTCGACGGGCCCCGGCGATGACGGATACGAGTTGCAGGTTCTGGATTCCTACCAGAACAAGACCTATGTGAACGGCATGGGCGGCAGCATTTACAAGCAGAGTATTCCGCTGGTCAATCCCGGCCGCAAGCCAGGGGAGTGGCAGAGTTACGACGTGGTGTGGACAGCGCCGGAGTTCAACGCGGACGGCTCGCTCAAATCGCCAGCCTATGTCACGGTGTTTTTCAACGGCGTGCTGGTGCAGAATCTCTTTGAATTGAAGGGCCAGACGCTCTACCGCGGCAAGCCATTTTACAAGGCGTACGAAACCGCGCCGATTAAACTACAGGCGCACGGCGACAAAAGCGAGCCGATTAGCTTCAGGAATATCTGGGTGAGGGAGCTCAAGTAGCAGGGACCGAGCCACCCCGAGGCTGGTGCGGATGAGCGCTTGTTGAAGACGGGCTTGGACCTTGGCTGGAAATCTGTAAAATAGAATTGCTATGACAGTCTCAACACCTACTCAAGTCTTCGCCGACCGAATTGGCCGGATTGAGGTTTCCGCAACCATGGCAGTGGCTGCGGAGGCCGCCAAGCTGCGCGCTCAGGGCGTGAACCTGGTGGATTTTGGCGCCGGCGAGCCCCATTTCAACACGCCACCCCACATCAAGGAGGCAGCTATTGCCTCCATCGGCGCCAATTTCACCCGCTACACGGTGGTTCCGGGTATTCCCGACGTGCGCAAGGCCATCGTCGATCGCCACGCCGCTGACTTCGGGTCGGACTACGCGCTGGACGAGGCCATCTTCACCACCGGCGGTAAGCTCGCGCTTTTCAACACGATCCAGGTTCTGGTGGAGCACGGCGACGAAGTCATCCTGCCGGTCCCCTACTGGGTCAGCTTCAAAGACATCATCCAGTATGCCGGCGGCAAGGTCGTCTATTTGCAGACTAGCGAGGCGGAGAACTTCCGCATCACGGCCGACGCCATCGAAAAGGCCATTACGCCAAAGACCAAGGCCATCATTCTCAACTCGCCGTCGAACCCGGCTGGCTCGGTTGTCTCCAAAGAGGATTTGGAGCGGATCGTCCACTTGGCCCACGACCGGGGAATCTACCTGCTGCTGGACGAGTGCTATGTGTACCTCAACTATGCTGGCAAGCCAGTCTCGGGCGGCTCGTACACCTGGGCTAAAGAGCACATTGTGGTACTCGGCTCGCTCTCCAAGACCTACGCCATGACCGGCTGGCGGGCTGGGTTTGCACTGGCCTCGAAGTCGGTGATTGGCAACCTGAGCAAGCTCCAGTCGCAGTCCACATCAAACGCCACCAGCTTCGTGCAGAAGGCCGCCATCGCCGCTCTGGAAGGGTCGCAGGAATGCGTCAGCATTTTCCGGGGCGAATTCATCGAACTGCGCGACCACATGCTGGCCAAGCTCAAGGAGATTCCCGGCATTACCTGCACCAAGCCGGAGGGCGCATTCTACGTATATCCAAACATTTCGGCCTATTTGGGCAAGGGCGGCATCAAAACCGCCACCGAGCTGGCCACGCGGCTGCTGCACGAGGCTCATGTGGTGACGGTACCCGGCGAGGCGTTCGGGACCACTGAGCACGTCCGCATCTCCTATCCGGTAACCTCGCAAAACATCGATGAGGGCGTGCGGCGGATGAAAGAGTATCTGACCAAGCTGGAGTAGGGCGGATGGACCATCCGCCCTTCCATCCGCCGGTCAGGCCACATCGAGTGAACATTCACATGCGCAAGGCAGCCGGTTGCCCAGTACTTACACAAAAAGAATCAATTACCCGCTGTGCAAACGTACCGTTTGTCCGGTAGGATGTGTTTTCAATGTCCAATTCAATCGATTTTCGTCCAGTCATACTTGCCGGCGGTAGCGGTACGCGCTTCTGGCCACGCTCCCGCCGCGCCCGCGCCAAGCAGGTTTTGGCCCTCGACGGCGAGCGCTCCATGATTCAGCAGACTGTGGAGCGGCTCAAGCCGCTGGCCACGCTGGCCCATACCTGGGTCATTACCAACGAATATCTGGCTCACGAGATAGCCGACCAGTTGAAGGGGGTACCCGCCGGGCAAATCGTCCAGGAACCGGTGGCGCGCAACACCGCTCCAGCGTGCGGGCTGGCGGCTTTCCTCATCGAACTGCAAAACCCCGATGCGGTGCTGGGAATCTTTCCCTCGGACCACGTCATCTCCGACGAGCCGCGCTTCCTCCGGGCGCTGCAAAAGGGCATTGCCGTAGCCGCCGCCGGCGAAAACATGGTGGTGCTGGGCATCGAGCCTACCCGCGCCGAAACCGGCTACGGCTACATCGAAACCGGCGACTACACGCGGGACGATGCAGCCTTGCATGTGCGCCGCTTTATCGAGAAGCCCAACCAGAACCGGGCCGGGGAGTTCGTGGCCGCAGGCAACTACTTCTGGAATTCGGGCATTTTTCTGTGGTCGGCCCGCACCCTCGCCAACGCCGTGCGTGAACACCTGCCTGAGACCGCTCCGCTGCTCGAGAGCATTGCCGCCTCCTACGGCACACCCGAGTTTGAAGAGGTCTTTCACGCTCTCTACCCGAAGTGTGAAAACATTTCCGTGGACTACGCGGTGCTCGAGCCGCGCTCAGCCAAGGGTGAGCACCTCTCGCACCTCTACTGCCTGCCTGCCGAGTTCAGTTGGAACGACCTGGGCTCCTGGGCCTCGCTCTACGAGTACCAGCTTGATACCCGCCTGCGCGGCGACGGCGACGGCAACGTATCGGAGACTGAAGGCCACCTGGCCATCGACGCGGCCAACAACTACATCTACAGCCCCAAGAAGTTTGTGGCGCTGGTCGGTGTCGAGAACCTGGTCATCGTCGACACCGAGGACGCCCTGCTCATCGCTCACCGCGAACACTCCCAGGATGTGGGAAAAATCGTGAAGGAACTGGGCCTCTGCGGCCGCACCGACCTGGTCTGAGACTAAACCCGGGTCTTCAAGTCGAGAACTGCGTACCCGGCGATCTGGCGCGGCGCGGGGACACGCTATCGTCAATCGGCGAACCATATTCAAGAATCTGTCAAGACCGGATTAGGATTCAGCGATTGTTGGGACCCACCTGATAACCTCATTCTTTAGGCAGGGTGGAATTCTGGCATGGGCCTGTTAACCGGCCAATCGGTGCCCATTTTCATTCAGGTGGTCTCGAGTTTTCTTATCTCGGCGAGGATCTTGATGAGGCGTTTGGAGAGCCTGAGAAGGCGATTGCGAGTGCTACCGATTGGTTGAGTGCGGCGGAACATCTCCATGACATGTTGAGCGGCGAGTAAGGAATCGATGAGGCCATCGAAGCGAAGATGGCGACTGAGATCTGGAGTCTACTTGAACGTGGAGTCATAACAAACGCAGCAAATCTCACTGAGGATAATCAGATCGCGGCAATTTCGGGTTGGCTGTGCAGACTCTAGCCTTTTTCCCGCCGTCCGCTGTCCACTGTCAAATCTCTCCAATTTCCGCGCAACATTCAAGTAAACTTGGCGGGGGGCCCTTAGTCTCACACCGAATTTTTTCGAGTTGGGGGGTACCCTCGGCGGGGGTGTGACATCGCCATCTGGACGGTGACCACGCATTATAAAAGGGCGCCCCATTCCTGTTGGCTTTGGTTGTCTGCTCAGCACAGCAACCGCAGCTTACAGGAATGGGGCGCCCTTTTATAATGCGTGGCCCCGGTCTCGGTGACTTTTTCCAGCCCAGATGAGGGTGCCCCGGTCCCTCGCCTTCGGGGACCGGTGATCAAATCAACGGGTGACCGATGAAGCTTTCATTTCGCACCCAAAGCTTGTTTGTATTCATCCGTCTCGCGGATGGATACGTACCCGTCTGGCAACTCATCGCCAGGATCAGGTGCATTCTGAGTTGGCCGGTCCAAGATCGCAAGCGCTCGTGAAATGCGTGCCGCAGTTGGTTTCGGTCGAGCTGCCAGCCATTCATCGTGCTGGAGATGTACAAGCTTCTCTGCCACGGCAACATTGATGAATTGATTAAGAGAGACGCCCTCTTTTAGCGAAAAATCCTCGGCCACCCTCCGGACGGATGGCATGAGCCTGAGCGGGAATTTACTGATTACGCTCTTCCTCTGATTAGCTGGCATGATGAGATTCCCCCCTTCTAAAGGCAATCAAAAAGTCTCTCGGGGTCAACACTTGAATCCCGAACCGTTCTGCCGCCGCCCTAAAATCCTTAATGTTGTTTGTCACAACTGCATCGGCTTGACCATTAATCGCAACATCCAGAACCATGTCGTCGTTTTCGTCCTGGGAGAGCGGTCTATGCTTGATCCGCACCAAAACTGGAGCCGCTACGGCTTCCAGCATTTCTATGGTGGCTTCCGCATCTTCCGATGTTCTCCCCGATGCCGCAATGTGCTGCGGGCGTAGAGCCACATCCCGATACTCGCAAACCAGTTTGTAATCCATCAGCAGTGTCAGCTTTCCTACCGCCGCTAACCGGACAATTTCAGCGGCAGCCCCAGTGCTTGAACGAATTGCGCTGATTAAGGCTGCGGTATCGAGCACGACTTTCACCACTAAATGATACCACAGGTGGCATCACTCGTGAAGTCGTTCGCTAGGCAATTGCAAGCAATTGCCCGCAGCGCAGGTGCCCTTGCAGCGGTTGGGCATGTATGATAGTTTTCATGAAAGACTGTATTACTGAAAGAAGAGTTTAATGAAAACAATCGTCATTACCTCGCAAAAGGGAGGAAGCGGAAAGACCATGCTGGCCGCGCATCTGGCCGTCGAAGCGGAGCGTATAGGCGATGGCCCGGTATGGCTGATCGACACAGATCGTCAGGGAACATTGAGCCGCTGGCATGAGCGCCGCACGGCAGATACTCCCCAGCTTGGGCAGG
>Ga0302319_10002744_pt1 | contig 37522 bp, 36 predicted proteins | sample Bog_T0_2_FD_203319 | JGI IMG/M metagenome (GOLD analysis project Ga0302319, IMG submission 203319) | Peat permafrost microbial communities from Stordalen Mire near Abisko, Sweden - Bog_T0_2 | ecosystem: Environmental > Terrestrial > Soil > Wetlands > Peat | place: Sweden: Abisko, Stordalen Mire... | reverse complement strand
CGGAGCCAAATATGAATGGGTCCGTCCTGTGCCGACTCGAATGCCATCCATTTTCCATCCGGGGAAACGGCAGAAACGGCCGAGTCTGCGGGAACTGGCATCCCCAGAGCGGTGGACATTCCTGTAACCGGGTCAAAGCGCATCATAGTTGAAGTCCTGTTTGCCAATAGCTCCACATCCACTGAAGCACCGTCAGGTGAAGTTCTTGGATGAAGCGCCTGTCCCTGAAAAAAGATCAGTTCGCTGGCCCCGTCGTGCAACCGGCGGAGCACATACCCGCTGCCGCCAATCGATTGACAAAAAATTCCCGCTCGCGAAACCGCCGGAAAAGAAGAAAATACTTCGCCGTTCTGCACAGCGAAATGTTCGAACCGTTGTGCAGGCTCCAGTGCGTAGCTCGCCATGTGTTGTCTGGCGACAAATAGAGAAACCAGCACCACGCCCGCAACGGCTGTCAGAGCCAGGCGCCGCGGCATTTCTCGCCAGCATGGCCGGCCAACCCAGACGAACAATGCAAACAGAACCCATACCTTGGGGAACAGCGACTCCGCCACCAGGGGCAATGTCAACACGACATAAGCAGCCAACAAAAGGGCGCTTTCTGCCCGCCGGGCCTCTTCCAGCAGTAGAACCAAAGGTAGCAGAAGAATGATGAAAGTATAGAGTGACGCGCTCGTCGAGAGCAGCAGGATAGCAATGATGAACCACGCAAAGTCACGTCGTTCGGTAACTCTCCTCCTGCCCGCGCCAAGGCATAGAAACACAGCAATCGCCAGCGAAATCAAGCTCCGCAGGAAAAAATAGAGCCATGGTGCCTGCAATAGAGGTCGTGGGTTCAGTTCGGGATCGGCAACCAGCGAGCGCATCAGAAATGCCGAATAAGTGGAATTGGCGGGATGATAAGGGTCCACTTGCGCGGCTTCCAGTGAGCGAGGAAGAATCTGCGTGGCGTAGTACCTGACGTCGCTCACCCCAAACATCGCAATCGCCACCCCAATAAGAATCAGAACCGTGGCCACCATCGCGGCGACTGCCTTCCGTCGTCGCCTGAATGCGAAGTACACCAGCAATGGGCCGCCGTAGAGCTTCAGCCCGAATGCGAGCCCGGCAAAGCAGCCTGCCGCCCAATGCTTCTTGCGGTCGAGGCAATAGAAACACGCCGTGAGCAGGAATAGCAGGAAGACGTAATACTGCCCGTAGAGAAAGTTGGTCCGCAACGAAAAATAGCCGCAAAACGCAAGAAGCCAGATCGTCTCAATGCGAAATTTCGTCACGCGAGACAACATCCAGACCGTCGATCCAAGGAACACCAGGTTGCACACGAGCCAAATCTGTTTTGCCGTCTGCGGCGGGGACCCGGCTATACCTATGATCGGAAGCATAGTCAGGGGAGTTTGTGGGCTATAGGCGCCTATCTGCAACCCATTGCCGGCATAATTCATTTGCCGCGCGAACCACGTCCAATCGTAATAGCTATGCAATGGCTGGTGCTGCCGCACTAACACGGCAGCCGTATAGTAATTGGGAAAATCGGTCTCAGCCCGCATCCAGCCTGGACGAAACGCTCCAAACATGAAGATAACGAATGTTATCAGCGCTGCCAGCCGCGCAGCCCAGACAGATAGCAACCCCTTCGGCAACCAATGCATCAGCCCGTGCCTCGATGTAAGTCGTGTAACTGCTTCGCCGGACAAATACGGAAATCGAGTCACTCCTCACCTCTCGCGAAGTTTGAAGATCCATTCACCATTACACCGGCCGCATCAACCAAAACTCTGTCACTAACTCTTGCCTGGAGGAACCTCTGCGCGAACAGTTGCCCTGAATGGAAACGCGCCTTAACTCTGGAGTTGGCGCGCAACCCAGATCAATAGTCTGCTCGGAACCTCGTCGAATTCGCGCTCCGATCGGAACTACCGGTTTGGGTGATTCTCACCGCGGACTGGAAACCGTGATTCTATAACTGATCGAAGATTTCGCGGAACTCCCAGACACCGAATTTGCCAGCCAGCCACTCGGCGCCGCGCACGGCTCCCAACGCAAAACCGCGACGGCTGTAGGCATCGTGGCGAAGTTCCAGAATGTCGTCGGGTCCGGTTGCGGTCACAATGTGCTCGCCCTTCGCATCGCCTACGCGGTGAGACGTGATCTCGACTTTGGCTGCCGGCTGGGCGGCCTCGACAATCTCGCGGAGGGTGATAGCCGTACCCGAGGGCGCGTCGAGTTTGGACTCGTGATGGGTCTCGCTGATCGAGAAGGTGTAGCCTTCCAGCCGGGCCAGTTCCGCAGTGAGGCGGAAGAGCTTCTGCACCCCAATGGAAAAGTTGGTCCCGTACAGCAGCGCCCCGCCGCGCCTGATGGCGAGAGCCTTCATCTCGTTCGCATGCGCGTACCAGCCCGTGGTGCCGACCACGATCCGAGCGCCCACGGCGAGCACCGCCCGCATGTTCTTGATGGCCGCTTCGGCATTGGTGAAATCGATGACCACGTCCACGCCGGCCAGCGAGGGCGCGGTCAGCGCTGAGGCATCCTCGTTTTCCGTAATGTCGAGGGCGCGCACGCCGTGACCGCGCTCGCGAGCCACCTGCGCGACGAGACTGCCGGTTTTTCCTTTGCCGAGAACAAGAATGAGCATGGGGCACCCAGCTAGAGGCTAGAAGCTAGAGGCTAGAAGCTGTCAATGGTTTTCGCGCTTCCACGTCGAAAATCGCGGGGTCGGGATCCTTGAAGAAGGCCGCATGCAGCGAGCGCTGAGCCTCGTCGGCGTCGTCCTCGTCAATCATGAAACTCATGTTAATTTCGCTCGCGCCCTGCGAGATCATTCGCACGTTGATGTGGCGGATGGCGGCAAAAACCTGCGCGGCCATGCCGTTCCGCCCCCGGATATCCTCGCCCACCATGCAGATCAGCGCCTTGCGCCCCTCGTACTTCACGTCGGCCAGGCGGCTCAGGTCGGCAGCAATGGCTGGCAGTTTCTCGTTCGAATCCACCGTCAGGGAGACGCTGACTTCGCTGGTCGAAACCATATCGACGGCGCACTTGTGCTTGTCGAAGATGGCAAAGATTTCACTCAGATAGCCGTGGGTCATCAACATGCGGCTGGCCACCACGTCAATGATGCTCAGCTTCTTTTTTACGGCGATCGACTTGAACGGGCTCTTGCAATGAGGGGCCAGCGAGGTGATGCGCGTGCCCTCGCAACCCGCGTTGCGGCTGTTGAGAACATGGACGGGAATGTTCTTCTTTACCGCCGGCAAAATGGTCGCGGGATGCAGCACCTTGGCTCCGAAGTAGGCCAGCTCGGCCGCTTCCTCAAAGCTGATGACTTTCACGCGCAGCGCGTCCGGACACACGCGCGGATCGGTTGTCATGATGCCGTCCACGTCGGTCCATATCTCGATTGCGTCTGCCGACAAGGCGCCGCCGATGAGCGCGCCTGTGAAGTCGGATCCGCCACGTCCCAGCGTAGTGGTGATGCCCGCCTCGTTGGACGCGATGAACCCGCCCATGACCGGGACCTTGGCCTCGGCGATCAGCGGAAGCAGCTTTTCAGTAGCGCGCTTTTCAATGGCGCTGTCCAGCGGAACAGCTTTCTGAAACTGCGAATCGGTGACCACCACATCGCGCGCGTCCACGTGTACGGAATCGACGCCGCGCTCACGGAAGGCCGCTGCAACAATGCGGCTGGAGAGACGCTCGCCGTAACTCACAATCAGGTCGGAGATGCGCGGCGTGAGCTCGAGGATTGCCGCCAGACCGCGCAGTATCTCATCCAGCGAATCGAATTTCTGGTCGATCAGATTTTGCAGAGCGGCGGAGTCGGCCGGATTCTTGACGAGAGCGCAGGCTGTGTCGCGATGACGCGAACGAAGGCGCGAGCTGATCGCGAGTGCTCCTGTGCGGTCGCCGGTTGCGGCGGCGGCGGCGGCCCGCAGCAACTGGTCAGTCACCTTGGCCATGGCGCTGACCACGACCACCGGGCTTCTGCCCTGGGCTACGCGTCCGGCCACGATTGCCGCGGTACGACCGATGGCAGCCGGGTCCTCCACCGACGTACCGCCAAACTTCATCACTACCAGGCTCATGCGAATCTTTCCATCTCGTGAAGTCGCGTCAGGCTCGCGCGGCGGCCTCAGCCACTTCAACTACAGGTTCGAACTTGCCCAGGCTAGCCAGCAGTTCGGCATTCAGGATGGCCGCACCGGCGGCTCCGCGAATCGTGTTGTGCGACAGGGCCGTGAACTTCCAGTCGAGCACGCCGCAAGGGCGCAGCCGGCCCACCGTCACCGCCATGCCGTTGCCGCGATTCCGGTCAAGCCGGGGCTGCGGACGATCGTTCTGCGCCGCCCATTCGATGGGCTGCTCCGGGGCCGTGGGAAGTCCCTGTCCGGCCAGTGGCCTGAACTCGGCCCAGGCAGCCAGTATGTCCTCCTGCGTCACCGGACGGCCAAGCTTGCTGCCCAGCTTGATGGAGACGCTCTCCGTGTGGCCGTCCTCAACCGCGACGCGGTTGCAACTGGCGCTGATGCGCGCATCGAGCGGCGTGACCGCATGGCCCGTCAGCCGGCCCAAAAGCTTCAGCGTCTCGGCTTCCATCTTCTCTTCTTCGCTGCCGATAAAGGGCACCACATTCCCCAGTATGTCCATGGAAGGCACACCTGGGTAGCCGGCTCCCGAAACAGCCTGCATGGTAGTGACGAAGATCTGCTCAATGCCAAAGCGCTCCTCGATAGGCTTGAGCGCCATGACCAGGCCGATGGTCGAGCAGTTGGGATTGGTGACCATATACCCGCCCGATTCACGACGCGAGGGCTGCTCCTCGATGAGGTGCAGGTGGTCAGCGTTGATCTCCGGAATGACCAGAGGCACATTGGCGGCCATCCGGTAGGCGCTCGAGTTTGAAACCACGGCGCAACCGGCGTTGGCGAAGGCGGGCTCCATTTCGCGGGCGATAGCAGCGTCAAGCGCAGCGAAGATGATCTTCGGCGCCCCAAAAGGTTCGGCCGGCCGAACGGTCATTTGCGCAATGTGCTCGGGCAAAGGAGTGTCCAGCCGCCACTTGGCCGCCTCGTCGTAAGTCTTCCCACTTGAGCGGTCGCTTGCGGCAAGCCACGCGACCTCGAACCACGGGTGGTTTTCAAGCAGCTGAATAAAGCGTTGGCCGACCATTCCGGTCGCGCCCAGGATTCCGATTGGAAGTTTGTTTTGCATGGCGGTAGACACTCTAGTGTACAGGAGGATGGGTGCAGCATTGCAAAATCCCGTCGTGCGCGAAAGGGTAACTGCAGGATTGCCGGCGCCTGATCCACGATCTCGTTGCGTATTTTCCCATTTCCCCCGGCCCTTTTTCAGATTAGCCTGAACCACACAGGATTTCGCCGTCTGGCCTGAGCCGGTGTCACGAGTGACGGGAAACCGCAAATTGAGGAGGTACCGTCGATGAGCCGGCGCGTGATTCGCTTTTCCAGGTTGCTGTGTTTTCTTTTGATGATTCCCTGTTCCTCACTCGCTCAAATTACCGGAACGAAGATGGCCGTCGGCCCCGGCGGCCTCTGCGTAACCGAGGGATCATTGGAGAACGGGCCTAAGAATCGACTCACGGTGAATGTGCCGAAAATGCGCGCGTATGTGAATGCATGGACCTCGCAAACAATTGAGGCGCATTTCACTTATCTAGGTCCCACCGCCGAGGAGTCGCGCCTCGCTTCCGGCGAATCGCGGCGCCAGTTCGGCCTGAAGCTGCGCGCCCAGAATGCCTGCAATCTCGTATATGCCATGTGGCGCATGGAGCCCGAATCAAAGGTCGTTGTATCGATCAAAAAGAATCCCGACCAGGTCAAAAGTTCAGAATGCGGAAACCACGGCTACCAGAACATCAAGCCCCGCCACTCAACCCCCGTCCCCCTGTTGCGACCGAACGATTCCCATACCTTTGGCGCGCAACTGAACGGCGACGAACTCCGTGTGTTCGTGGATGACACCGCAGTTTGGGAGGGTAACCTTGGACCGGATGCGCGGGACCTGAAGGGGCCGGTCGGGATCCGCTCAGACAACGCCCGGCTGGCGTTTGATCTCACCGCCGGTGCCTACGTTGGCGCGCACCCCAATTACCTGCTGGCCTGCAAATCGGGCCCGGACGCATCGGATTGAAACCCATTGCGCGCAAAAGCTGAGTGACGCGCTGGCCGGCAATCCGCGCCCTAACTTGGGCAATTATATACTTGACACATAGAGCAAATAGGCGCATTATTACTACATGGACGCCCCAGAGACACTGCAAAACGCGATTGTTTACTTCAGCGATCCCGACCGTTGCTTTGAGTATGCGCTCAACCTTCGCTGGCCTAATGGCAAGGTTTCTTGCCCCCGCTGCGGCTCTGAGGAACATTCCTTTATCAAGACTCGCCGTATTTGGTTCTGCAAGGGCTGCAAGCAGCAATTCAGCCTCAAGGTCGGAACGATCTTCGAGGACTCGCCCCTCGGTCTGGATAAGTGGATGTGTGCTTATTGGATGCTCTGCAACTGCAAGAACGGCATCAGTTCTTGCGAAGTGGCCCGCGCCCTCGGCATCACTCAGAAAACCGCATGGTTCATGCTTCACCGGATTCGTAAGACCCTGCAGGACGAGTACGCGATGAAGCTCTCTGGCGAAGTCGAAGCGGACGAAACTTTCATCGGCGGTAAGGCTCGCAATATGCACATCAGCAAACGGGAGCGCCGCATCACCGGCACCGGCGGCAAGGACAAGACGGCTGTTATGGGCATCCTTGAGCGTGGCGGAAAGGTCCGTACGAGCGTCATCCCGAACCGGAAACGCGCAGCCCTTCAAGCGGAAGTAAAAAAGCATGTAGAAGCGGGAGCCGCACTCTACACGGATGCCCTTCTCTCTTATCACGGGCTCGCCAGTGACTACGCCCATCAGGTTGTGGACCATGCTGTCGAATATGTGAACGGCAGAATTCATACAAACGGCCTTGAGAACTTCTGGAGCCTGCTAAAGCGGGGCATCAATGGAACCTATGTGAGCATCGAACCGTTCCATCTGTTCCGCTACTTGGATGAGCAAACCTTCCGTTACAACAATCGGAAGAACATGAACGATCAGGCGCGGTTTGAAGCGGCAATGAAGAACGTCGCTGGCAAACGACTCACTTACAATCAACTGACCGGCATCGGCGCTGCCACGGCACAGTGACAAACGGCAAGGGCGAGGCAAGCGCAAACGCTAGCCCTTGCTGGCTTTCCTTCGTTTGGGCTTCGGTTTTGGCTTCTCTCCCGCGACGGCTGATTTCGGGGCGCGAAAGAGCTTAATCATTCCCTCATCAAAATTCTGCCGTGCATTGGAGCCTTCGTGATATTCGAGTTTTTTCATGTTTTTTTCTTGTCTCCACGGGGATCTATGTACCGTTCCGCCGCCAATTCATGAATACTTCGCTCGGTAGAAATCTGTTTCCCGTTACGATCAATAACGGACAATACAGCCTTTGCTCCCAGGTCAAAACGCAAAATCTCAATCCGATCCCTTGCGATATGGGGAAAAACAAAAGAAACCAATCCTGGAACTTCCACGCCTTCACCTATTGGTTCTTGTAAACGAGAGTCCAAGCGGGGCAACTCTGGAGAACCTTTTGCGATTTGTTCACCGACTGCATGGAAAGAGTTTAAGTCGCCTTCCGATGTGTGAAGTACCAAATTCCAATTCCGAGCGGTTGTAGGGTCACCATCATTAGATGCTGTGACCGTGAGCTGTACACGGGTCGAGTCAGCATCCCAATTTGAAATCACAACCCCTCCTATCCGAAGTGACAGCCCATGAGTGGCCCGATATTCCAATTGAGCATTCAACCGAGCGTTCTCTGCCACAAGCGAATTGTGGCCTTTATAGATAACGACAATAACGAAAATTGACCACACAAGAACCGCGAGCACAGTGACGGCAACAAGTGTATAGATACCACTCGGAGCAGAATTTCCGAGAGCAGTCGCAAAAGGATGCCCAACTCCTTTTGACCTAAGCTCGACAGCCTGCTGAACCACAGTCGCAAACCAAGTAACGATAGCTAGAGCCAAGGTCCACACAATGAAGCCAAGCGTATTTGTTCCTGTCGCCGCTACCATGAGGAACCATCCTCGCGCGACAAGATGCCCCAATTGTTGTAGCCACATAGCGGAAGGGTACGCCCCTCCATTTTGTGCGTCAAGTATATATTTGCCCTAACTTGCCGGCGGCACCTCGTTCGGCCTGATCGGCATGGCGGAGTCCTCGCCGGCAACCGTCGTCCACTCCCGCACATACCACCGCCTCACAAGGCCGTTGAGCACATAGGGGTCAACCTTGGCGAAGTTCTCCGCCACCGTCGGCGAGTCGCTCTTGAACAGCAGCACGGCTCCGTCAACTGGGTTCGCGTAGGCGCCGCCGAGAATGAGCTCTCCGCGCTCGACGGCCTTCCACGCGAGATCGAGATGAATGCTGCGGAACTGTCCGCGGCGGGCAAGATAATCGTCGGCTGCTTCGTAAAACAGGAGGTAATGCATTCGAGTGCCCCGTCCCTTCTCTTGGAGATGCCCGCCTGGAGATGCCTGTCCGGAGATGCCTGCCTCGACCTACGCCATGGCCGCCAGCACCGCGTCGGCAAACTGCGTTGTGCCGGCTGTGCCGCCTACGTCGCGGGTAAGGGTCTTGCGCTCGGCGTACACCGCATCCAAAGCCGTCTGCACCTCGTCTGCCGCGGCGGCTTCATCCAGATGCCGCAGCATCAGCACGGCCGATTGCAGCAATGCGGTGGGGTTGGCCACGTCCTTGCCGGCAATGTCCGGTGCTGATCCGTGGACAGCTTCGAAGATCGCGCACTCTGCACCCAGATTGGCGCCGGGAACCAGGCCAAGGCCGCCGACGAGGCCCGCGCAGAGGTCGCTGACAATATCGCCGTAGAGGTTTTCAAGCAGCAGCGTGTCGTATTGGAAGGGGTTCATCACCAACTGCATGCAGGTGTTGTCGATAATGTGCTCGCCGTAGAAGATTTCAGGGAATCCCTCGCTGACCTTGCGGGCGCAGCGTAGAAAAAGCCCGTCTGACAGTTTCATGATGTTGGCTTTATGAATCGAGTGGATCTTCTTCCGCCCGTGCTTGCGCGCATACTCGAAGGCGAACTTGGAAATGCGCGTGGACCCTTTTTCCGTGATCACCTTGATTGCTTCCACGACGCCGGGAACCACTTCGTGCTCCAGCCCCACGTACTCGCCTTCAGTATTCTCGCGGACGATGATCAAATCCAGTCCGGGCCAATGCGTGGCCATGCCGGGCAGATTCTTGATGGGGCGGAAGTTGGCGAACAGCTCGAATTTCTTGCGCAGCGTGACGTTGATGCTCTTGAAGCCGCCGCCGACGGGGGTGGTTACCGGGCCCTTCAGTCCTACCCGCGTACGCTCAATGGACTCGGAGAGCGCGGCAGGGATGTATTCGCCGTAAATCTCAAAGGCCTCGGCGCCGGCAGCAAAGCGCTCCCACTCAAACTTGACGCCGGTGGCCTCGAGGATGCGCACCACAGCCTGGGTGACTTCCGGGCCGATGCCGTCGCCCGGAATGAGGGTTACTTTGTGGGTCTTCGCGTGGGTCATCATAGCTTTCGGCCTCTGGCTCCTGGTTTCTGGCGTTTCTTACTGGGCTGGTGAAAAGTTGGTTCGAACCCGGGCATGGGCTCAAAACGGTGGATCGGCTCGAAATCCGAAGCTCTCAGCAGCGCGTTTAAGAGCCCCGTCATTCGTCCAGATTTCCGTTGGAGTCTGCACGATGATGAGTGACGCGATCAAGTGAGCATCAACAAAGCCAACGCCAAGAGTGTAGAGCTTGCGTATTTCGATGAGTTGTCTGACTTCGTGGAACTCCGCCACGGGAAGCTCTGGGAGAAGTTCAAGCGATGCCAACGTCAGTTCCCGGTCATGCAGCCCGCCAAGGGCGAGTTCCGCTACGATGTGGGGGTGCATCACCACTCTTCCTGCATCCAGCAGACCCAAAACGTACCGGTTTGCTCGTCGAAAATGATCGACCCAAATGTTTGTGTCGATCAGGATCAGTATTCCTTGCGCCGAATCGCTCACGGGATCCTGCGGCGAGGAATTGGCTTGAGGTCAGGCATTGTTCCACCCAGAGCAGCCAGCCTCCGAGCGGCCTCCCGCTGGACAAGTTGGGTAAGGGCCAACTTTATCAGTGCGGCCTTCTCCGTGATACCGGTGTATTGCTGCGCCTGCCGGATCAATTCTTCGTCGAGTGCGATTGTGGTGCGCATTTAGACCTCACTGGCATCGATTTTAGCATCGTTTTGATGATGATTTCAGTGCCTGAGAGAGAATTACGCTTATTCGATTCGAAGGCGAAGCGCTGCATCAATCAATGCGTGCTGAATCACGTCCAGGCTCTCCGTGAAGCTAACTTCGGTCGCTATGCCCGGCCCATCCAGCTGACACCAGATACAGAAGCGCCGACGGTCCTGCAGGTAGAACAAAAGCGCGGAGTCCCATTCGACGCGTTCCTCGGCTTCGCAGTCCGACCATTTCCATTGGCTGCTGTAGATTTCAATAGACGAAATCGGCGTCGCACCAAAAAGATTGATTGTGCATGGACTAACGATCGCACCATCTGATCGCACTTCAATTCCCGCCGGACTCGCCGTTTCGGCTATCGATAGGCGCCAATAGTCTTTGAAGCTATGCGCCGACTCAAACCATGCACAACTAATTGCGGAATAAGCTTGCGGACCACATTCAATCGAGAGTGACGGGGAGGTGATATGCATTCCGGCGACTTGGATGCACGGAGCTAGTATCCTATATGGCCTGACCCCGATCAGATTCATCAATGATCGTTGAGATTCGTCGTCCAGGTGAATGGCTTCGTCGAATGAATTCATCGTTTTGCTATTTCTTGCTCTTCGATGCGCGATTGCTCCCCAGCAGCCCTTCCAGCTCTTCCTTGAATTCGCGCACATCCTTGAAATCGCGGTACACCGAAGCGAAGCGAATGTAAGCTACCGTATCCAGGCCCTTCAAGTGCTGCATAATCAGTTCGCCAATCTCGCTTGTCGTCCGCTCACGCTCCGGAGCATCCACCAGAAAGGCCTCCGTGGCGTCAACAATCGCTTCCAGATTGCTCGACGGGACGGGACGCTTCTCGCAAGCGCGCAGCAGCCCGCTCAAAATCTTTTGGCGGTCGAAGCGCTCGCGGCGGCCATCCTTCTTCACCACCATGTAGGGAATTTCGTCAATGCGTTCGTAAGTAGTAAAGCGGCGATTGCAGCGCTCACACTCGCGCCGGCGGCGAATGGCGTCCGCTTCCTTGCTCTCGCGTGAGTCGACGACCCGGTCTTGCCCAAAGCCACAGTAGGGACACTTCATGCTAGGGCGATTCTAAATCAGTGGTCACGCTTCAGCGTTCTCGGGCAGCGCAGGCTTCTGCTGAGCGGCAAATGAGGCCTGCTTTGCGGCCATCACACTCAGCATGAAGTCACGCTTGGCGTCGGGCGGGGTAAAGGACTTGTATCTCTTCAGCGTGTCCGCATCCACCTTATGGCCATGAATCCGGGAATGGATGCTCGCGGTGTAGTCGAAATAGAAACCTGAATACGATTGCGGAGGCGAGTCGAACTGGAGTTGAGTCAATCCAGTCTCAACCAGCTCCTGGTACTCATCGTTTATGCCTCTGTACTCAAAATAGAACAGCTTATTGGAGTAGACCGCGCTGGACGAGGTGAACGTCGCTATTCGGTCGCCTGCGGGGTTGAACGATACTCCGTCCACCTTGAACTCCCCGTCCCGTAATCGAATCCTGAGAATCGCGCCGTGAACAACCTTCTTGTTGACGTTGTCCAATGAAAGATCGTACCAATAGCCCTCAATGAACTCGTCCCCCGCTATCGCCTTTCGCACCGTAACCGATTTTTCAACGATCTGCTCCAACGTCTCATTGAGCACGATCACAATCAAGCTGACCATCACAAGCAGCGCCAGCAAGGCTATCGTCCGGCTCTTGAAGACCTTCTGCATGTCGTCGATCAGAATCGCAGATACAACTGAGGCTGTCGTCGCGACAAAAAGCCTGTACGTGGTGTTGACGCGGCCAATTACATCCATTGTGCCTCCCAGTTGGGTTCACCCGTGGTCTTTGCAGCATGCAGAGACCCGGAATCCGAGCGCACTCGCGGGGACCTCCGAGCCACGGCCCCTCCCCGCAATTGAAGTTGAGGCTACCCTTCACGCCGGCGATATGGCAAGAACTTAAGAGGGAGCGCTAAGCATTGCAGTGGTCTCCCATTTTCTGTCCCTCCGCAGCCACGTTGGCCAGGGACAACGGAGAACCTCGCCTCAACTCAAATCGCTTCCTGAGGAGTCGCGACCCGGGTCGTTTCGGAGTTGGCCGCGCCGGTCGGCATAGCGGCCTTCGCCTGTTCACACTTTCGGCGATGAATCCTGGCTGCGTAATGGCGCATAACGGCGGGTGGAATTGCAAGCAGCCCAAAAATGAAAACGAAAGCGAACAGATCGGGGACAGTATTTAACTCAGCGGGGACATCGGGAATTGGCGCTCCATTTGCGCTGTTCCCGGCGGGCGCCTGAGAGGTTTGGGTCGCCTGGCCCGATGCCGATTTTTGAACCGCTGCGTGGTTCGTCCGCGAGGTGTCCAACACCGCGCCAATGCAAAACAGGTACCCCGCCAAATACACATAGAAAGCCAGGTGCAGTGTCCGGGCCACCCAGCCTTTGGGACGGTAGAGCAGGAACAGGTCTCGCAATCTGGCAATTATCGCGGCAAAGGAGAAGCCTGTAAAACGGCGGCCTGCCTTGGCTCCCGCCTGCAGGGCAGTGAGCTCGTGAACGGCAGATTCAAGTTCCGCGGTAAGCGCGGAACGCGGCGTAAAGGCAGGCGAGTTGCTGGACAAGGGCACCTCCGGTAGCTCGGAGATCATTTTGGCCAGCGCAGAGATGCGCGCCGTCAACTCCGTCCCGCGGCGATTGCGAGAGTGATCCTGGAGCCACTTGACGAGCCCGCCAATGCCGGTCGTGACCAGCCCAACCAATGCCAGCCCCACAAATTTGGAAACCTGATCGGACAGGGTTTGATAAATCGCGTTCGGGTCGACCTTGATCATTGTTTCTCCGGCAGGATGATAACTTTCCTGTGCCAGCGGGGGAATCCACGCAGTATGACAGGTGGAAAAAGCCCGTGCAAGACTAATCATCCTGACTATGGCTCAGGCCGACCCCAGTCCGTGCCTCTATCGCCTCCAGCCCTTCGCTCCAGAGCCTTCGTGGTGCACCTCCTCCAGCGGTTTTGCATCTACTGGATTGAAGGGGCTTCTGCAGCCAATTGGAAGCGCATTGCATTCGCCTGGGGTTTTCCCGCTGAGCCGGCAGAAGAATCAAAAAATTGGCAAAGAAAGTTGCGGAACTCTTCGTAGAAGTTCTGGCCGCCGCCGGCGTGGAGCGCATCTATGGCGTGGCGGGTGACTCCCTGAACGGCATCACGGATTCAGTGAGGGTGCACAAAGGCATCGAGTGGGTTGGCGTGCGCCATGAGGAGACAGCCGCCTTCGCCGCTGGCGCTGAAGCGGCCCTGACGGGAAAACTGGCCGCATGCGCGGGCAGCTGCGGGCCGGGCAATCTACACCTCATCAACGGACTCTACGATTGCCAGCGCAGCCGCGTGCCGGTGCTGGCCATCGCGGCTCAAATCCCCACCCAGGAGATTGGCAGCCATTACTTTCAGGAGACGCATCCGGAGCTCCTCTTCAAGGAGTGCAGCCACTTTTGCGAGCTGGTGTCGCAGCCCTCGCAGATGCCGCGCATTCTGGAAATCGCGATCGAGACCGCGCTGACCAAACAGGGCGTGGCCGTGGTGGTTTTGCCCGGCGATGTGGCGCTCTCCGATGCCGTGAACCAGGAGCGGCGTGTCGCCTTCCCCAACGCGTGGCCGGAGGTGACTCCGCGCCGGCAGGAGCTTGATCGGCTGGCCGCCGAGTTGAACCAGGCGCAAAAAGTGACCATCCTGGCCGGAGCCGGATGCGCAGGCGCGCATGACGAACTGGTGGAGTTGGCCGGCAAGTTGCAGGCTCCTATCGTCCATGCCCTGCGCGGAAAAGAATTCATCGAGTACGACAATCCATACGACGTCGGCATGACCGGCCTGCTCGGATTTGCTTCCGGCTACCACGCCATGATGAACTGCGACACGCTGCTGATGCTGGGGACCGATTTCCCCTATCAGCAGTTCTATCCCAGGAAGGCGCGCATTGTGCAGATCGACATCCGCGGGGAGCAGTTAGGCCGCCGCAGCCGCGTGGATCTGGGCGTTGTAGGCGGAGCCGCGGAGACCGTGCGCGCCGTGCTGCCGTTGATCGAACAGAAGCAGGACCGGCGTTATCTGGACGCGTCGCTCAGCCATTATCGCGAGACGCGCAAGGACCTTGACGCCCTGGCGACCGGGAAGCCGGGACAGTTACCGATCCATCCACAGTATGTGGCCCGGATGATCGATGAGCTGGCCGCTGAAGACACAATTTTTGCCGCGGACGTGGGTACTCCCGTGATTTGGGCCGCGCGCTACCTGACCATGAACGGGCATCGGCGGCTGCTCGGCTCCTTCAACCACGGTTCCATGGCCAACGCGCTGCCCCAGGCCATTGGAGCGCAGATCTCGCATCCCGGCCGCCAGGTGGTCACGCTCTCCGGCGACGGCGGCGTCTCCATGCTCATGGGCGACCTGCTCTCGCTCCGGCAATTGAATCTTCCGGTCAAGGTGGTCGTCTTCAACAACGGGTCGCTGGGTTTCGTCGAGCTGGAGATGAAGGCGACCGGATTCCTGAGCCATGCCACCGACCTGGTCAATCCCGACTTCGCAAAAATCGCCGAAGGCACCGGGATTCTGGGGATTCATGTCGACGATCCGGAACAGGTGCGGCCCGCGCTGGAGCAGGCATTCGCCCACGACGGCCCCGCGCTGGTGGATATCGCCGTAAACCGGCAGGAGCTGGCCATGCCGCCCAGCCTCAAACTGGATCAGATCGTCGACTTCAACCTGTACATGGTCAAGGCGATTCTGAACGGCCGCGGAGACGAGATCGTCGACCTCGCCAAAACCAACCTGTTTCGGTAGAGAGCGGCCCTGATTCAGGACGCCGGACTCGTCAAGGCACAGGCACAAGCAGCGTCTTGCTCGCGACCGCGGTAAGGCCGTCGAGCGTGTCGAGAAAGGTGGCAGCGATGACCTGCTCATCAGCAAGATGCCAGAGCAGCTCAGCGTTATTCCATGCGGACTCGCGAGCAGCCGCCACGCTCCATGCGGCGAGCGTGTTTTCGAGGGACGAAGCAGGCGGCAGCGCGTCACCGAGCAGGCGGACGTTGAGCGTGATTTTAGCGGCCTCAATAAGGCTGTCGAGGGTGGTGTTGAGCGCCGTGTAGTCGTTGTATTGCGCGGTGCCATGCTGCGGCGGAAAGGCCAGCGCTTTGCAAGTGGCAACAATGGCCTGCGGCAAATCGTGATTGATGTGCGCGTTCACACCGGCCAGAGCAAATTGGATGCGGGCGATGGCGGCCTGGCCGCGCTGGTTGAAAAGCGCTTGCCAGCAACCGGGTGTTGGTGCGCCGGAGAGAGAAGACTTCAGAGCGGCAAAGTAAAGACTGGCGAACTGGACGTCGAGTGCGGAAAGCCACGCGGGGTCCACAAAGCCGCCCGCAGTCACGCGGGATTCGACGGCCTGGGTTACATCCAGATAGAGCCCGTTGAACCACTTCAGGCCGTCCCCGTCCATGCAGGTTGCTTCGATGGTCTGAAGAATCTGAATGACGTCGGGTACGGACTGCGGCGCAGTTTGGACGGCGGCAAGGAGCGTGGGGTCGTAGGGAAACATCGGAGCAACATCATAGCCCGGCGCCAATGCGGTTGGGAAGCGGGGCTCGCAAATGCCAGCTTCGTTGGCCGAGCCGACGAGCCGGATCGTGAGGCTCACGCTGCAATCCGGTGCTATCCTGCTTCTGGAACCGTCATGCAGAATCCAATCCACTCCAACCTCGAAGAAATCGCCTCCCTGTGCAAGCGCTATCAGGTGCGTCGGCTGGCGGCATTCGGCTCCGTTCTCCGGGAGGACTTCGACCCGGTTCGCAGCGATGCGGACTTCCTTGTGGAGTTCGAGCCGGTGCCCGTTGCCGTCAGGATGCAGAACTATCTTGGCCTTCGCAACGCCCTTGCCTCGCTGCTTTCTTGTCCCGTGGACCTGGTCGAGGACGGGGCGATCCGCAACCCATATATTCTTCGGAACGTCGCCGAGCAAAAGCAAGTCCTCTATGCAGCGTGAGGCGAAGGCATATCTCTGGGACATCGCGAATGCCGCGGAGAGCATTCGAGCTTTCACCTCCGGCAAGGACTTGAGCGACTATCTGCGGGATGAGTTGTTGCGCGCAGCTGTCGAACGCAAGCTTGGAATCGATTGTTCACGGCTACGCAACAGTCCGAGACGACATTGTGTGGGAAATCGTACAGGTATATTTGCCGCGACTGCACACAGAAGTGGCCGTATTGTTGGAGAAACCGTAGTAGCAACGGTTGAACAATCAGCTCAAAAACTCCCCAATCGCCGCAACCACCGTTTGTTGCTCGTCTTCGCGCAACTCCGGAAAGATGGGCAGTGCCAGAACTTCCCGAGCCGCCCGTTCGGCCTCAGGGAAACTGCCTTCGGCGTAACCAAGACTCTTGAGGGCACCCTGCAGGTGCAGCGGCACCGGGTAGTAAATCTCCGAGCCAATCTTGCGGGCCGTCAGAAACTCCCGCAGTGCGTCGCGGCGGCCTGTCCGGATGACGTATTGGTGCCAGACGTGACGGCTGCCCGGCACCTCGTGAGGCAGCACAACGCCGTGGACGGGGTAAGGACCCAATTCGGCCAACCCCGCGGCATGAAACAACGCATGATATTTCCTGGCGACCGCCCGGCGAGCCTTGTTCCACCCTTCGATGTACTTGAGCTTGACGTTGAGAATAGCGCCCTGAATGCCGTCAAGGCGGGCGTTCCAGCCGATTTCGTCGTGGTAGTAGCGGCGTCGCATGCCGTGCTGGCGCAGCATCCGCACGCGCTCGGCCAACTCATCGGAATTGGTCGTCACCATGCCGGCATCGCCCGCGGCGCTCAGGTTCTTGGTGGGGTAAAAGCTGAATGCTGCGGTGTCCCCCAGGGCTCCAGCTTTGACGCCTTGCAACTCGGCGCCCCAGGCCTGTGCAGCGTCTTCAACAAGCTTCAATCCATGCTCTTTTCCCAGATAGGAAAAGTAAGTCCAGTCGGCGCATTGACCGTAGAGGTGAACGGGAAGAATAGCGCGAATCGGAACAGGCTGGGGCCCCTCCAGGACAGCCTTGACAGCTTTGGGGTCCAGGTTGAACGTAGTGGGTTCAATGTCGGCTAAGACGGCAGTGGCGCCGGCCCGCAAAATGGCGCTCACCGAGGCAAAGAAGCTGAATGGCGTCGTGACAACCGCATCGCCGGGTCCAATTCCTAGAGCGGCCTGCGCCAGCCAAAGAGCGTCCGTGCCAGAGGAGCAGCCCAGCGCCTGTGCAACACCCAAATGTTCGGCCGCGGCGCGTTCAAAGTCGGATACCGGCTCGCCAAGAATGAATTGTTGCGTCTCAAGCACGTGGCCAACCGCCGTCAGCAGCTCCTGATGAAGCGGACGGTACTGGCGTTTGAGGTCCAGCATCGGCACCGGCTGGGCGGTCGCTGCGGGACTCTGCGGAGAGCTGGGAGCTTCTTGCACCCCATCATTTTATCAGCCACGGAGAACACGGCCTTCCGCAAAAAGGCGGAACGCGATCGGACCTCCGGCTTCGTCGCCTCGCGCCATAGTTTCAGGCGAAAAACTTGAGAAAGTTGAAAAAGACAAGTGAATCGCTATACTCTTGTGACATTCCGGGATTTGACGGCGCCGGGACTTCCGGCGCCGTGCCTGGGGATTTCTTTTCTTACTCGTGCACCAAAGTTGCATCTAACCCTTTAAGAGGAAAGCAGGAGATCGGCACATGGAAAACAAGCCGGCACAAAATATTCAGGACACGTTTCTTAACACGGTCCGCAAAGATAAAACACCGATCACGATTTACTTGGTGAGCGGAGTCAAGCTGACCGGGAAGATTCGGTCGTTTGACAAGTATTCCGTGCTGCTGGAGAACAACAGCCAGGAGCAGTTGATCTTCAAGCATGCCATTTCGACCGTGGTGAGCAACCGGAGTGTGATGCATACCGAGCATCGTCCGGTGGCTGTGCAATCGGGAATTGGCCCGTCACCGGTTGGTGTACCGGCCTCGTCCCCTGCAGCAGCGGAGACGCGATAGCACGCGGGGAGCGGTCTCGATTGGAAGTTAAGGAGACCAGCACCGGCAACCCTGGCGCAAGCCCTGGGCCGCCAACGGCGTCCCACCCGCACAGTTCCAGCCGTGCGCGTCAGGCCTCCGGTCAAACACCGGAGCGAGCCATCCTGGTGGGAGTGGACCTGACCCGGACAAGCGCCGGAGGCCGCTCCCCCATACAGCGCGCAGGTCGGGCGGGCGCACGCATGTCTGTTGTGCCTCCGGACCCCGCCGCTTTGGATTCAGCCTCGCCCGGGCCCGGCGAATCAGAAGAGCCCTTTCTCGCCAGCCGCGGCACTTTGCCGGGGCCGACGCCGGCTCACGGTTTTCCGGGGCTGGATGCCGACGAGTCCATGGCCGAGTTTCGCGAGCTGGTGGCGAGCGCCGGCGGCATTGTGGCTGCGGAGCTGATGCAGCGGCGGCCGCGACCCGATCCGGCTACCCTCATCGGCACGGGCAAGGTCGAAGAGCTTGCCGGCGTGGCCGCTTCGGTTGACGCCGACCTGGTGCTCTTCGATCATGATCTTTCTCCCACGCAACTGCGCAATCTTGAGGCGGCGCTTCCCTGCCGTGTACTCGACCGCACTCAGTTGATCCTGGACATTTTTGCCCGCCACGCACGAACCCGCGAGGGGCAGTTGCAGGTGGAACTGGCGCAGCTTCAGTACATGCTGCCCAGGCTCACCGGGCGAGGCAAATCGATGTCGCAACTGGGCGGCGGCATCGGCACCCGCGGACCAGGCGAAACCAAGCTCGAGACCGACAGGCGCCGCATTCAAACCCGCATCGACCACCTGAAAGACGAACTCGACGCGGTGCGCCGTGTGCGCAAGCAGCAGCGCCAGCGGCGCGAGTCGGTTCCGGTGCCGACGGTCGCTCTGGTCGGATACACCAACGCGGGCAAGAGCACGCTGTTCAACTGCCTCACAGGCGCTGGGGTACTGGCCTCGTCGCGCATGTTTGCCACGCTCGACCCCAAACTCCGAGCCATCGAGTTGCCCAGCCGGCGCAAGGTGCTGCTGTCAGACACGGTGGGCTTCATCCGCAATCTACCGCACACGCTGGTAACCAGCTTTCGCGCCACGCTCGAAGAGGTTGCGCAGGCCGAGGTGCTGTTGCACATCCGGGACGCTTCCTCAACCTACGGCGAGGAACAAAAAGCTCAAGTCGAGAAGGTTCTGGGCGAGTTGGAGTCCCTTGACAAGCCCCGCATCGAGGTCCTGAACAAGATTGACCTGCTCGACGAGCCCGAGCGCGAGGGTCTTGCATCGCGCGGCGAGGTGGTAGTCTCCGCGCTCACCGGTGAGGGCATGGATGCGCTGCTCAAGGCCATCGACGACGCTTTGCATTCCGATCCGGTGATCGAGACGGAACTCCGAGTCCCGCAGCAGGACGGCGCCGCACTGGCGGCCATCGAGGCGGGCATGGTTGTGCACCGGCGGGAGTATGAGGGCAATCTGGTTCGGCTAAAGGTGAGCGGACCCGCATCTCTCGTCGGCCGCCTGCGCAAATACCGCCTGCGGGACGAGCCGGAGACGAACGTCACGGTCTAAGTGTCTCGATTCCATCGGTAAATGGAACGTTCGATTCCGTGTCATCGTACTTCTCTGCCAGAAATACAAAACAAGAGGAGTTGAGCTCGATGACTACGGCGTTGGAGCAGTCAAAATCCGGGCAGGCCCGATGGCTCGCCGTGTGTGGCCTGGCCGCGGCGGTAATTCTTCCGTTGTTGCCCATCGGCAAATGGATCGCGCCCGGCAACTCCATATTCGCTTTGCTGAGCCGGGAAGCAGTCTGGTGGGCCTACGCGGCAGCAGCCCTGATCTGGTTGGCCTTTGTCGAGCGGCTGCCCATGAGTTCGATCGGCATCCGCCCTCCCACTTGGAAGACCCTGTTGTTCGGGGTACTGGGTGCAGCAGCGCTTCTGTTGATTTATGCCCTGCATTTCGGTTTGGTCGTCCGGGTTTTCCATCTGGATGCAACCGCCGCAATCGCGCAGTCGCGGATCATCCATAGCTACCCGCACTGGTTCCGCGTGCTCCTGGTGCTGAGGGCCGCGGTGGTTGAAGAGATCCTGTTCCGCGGGTACGTCATCGAGAAAACGCGCGAGCTCACCGGCAGTGTGGCGCTGGCAATCGCGCTCTCTGTATCGGCGTTCACCTTTGCACACTTCGCGGGATGGGGGCTCGTCCATCTCATTCCCGTTTTCGGCGCTGCGGTTATTCTCGCCCTCTTGTATATTTGGAGGCGAGACTTGTCCTCCAATATGCTGGCCCACTTTCTCACCGATGGAGCCGCCTTTCTTCTAGGCTGAGAGCTCTCGCCCCGCGCTAGAATGGGCTCCTATGACACAAGCTCAAGGCAGTGACAGTCCTTCCGCTTCCATCACCACGCTCTCCAGCCGCGAAGTCTATCGCAACCACTGGTTGCGCCTGCGCGAGGACCAGATTCTGCGCTCCAACGGGAAAAAGGGAATTTACAGCGTGGTCGACAAGGACGACTGCGCCATAATTCTGCCCATCGACGGCGACCGCGTGTGGCTGGTGGAGCAGTTTCGCTACACCATTCAGCAGCGGGCACTCGAGTTACCCCAAGGCGGCTGGGAAATGGAAGTGGACAACCCGGAAGAGCTGGCGCGCGGCGAGCTGCAAGAAGAACTGGGCCTCACCGCGGCGAAGATGACCTGCCTCGGCGCCCACTGGATCGCCTACGGCTTCACGCACCAGAAGATGCATGTCTTTCTGGCCACCGGGCTCACCTTCACCGGCAAGGATCCAGACGAAGAAGAACACGACCTGGTGGTCCGCAAGGTGCCGGTGACCGACTTCGAGGAGATGATGCTCAACGGAACCATTCGCGACAGTTGCACGGTGGCCGCGTGGGGACTTTATCTGCTGTGGAAGGCGCGCCAGGTCGAGCCATAGATCCCAGACAATCAGACGTTGCGAAACCTCTTGAACGCCAGCACCGTAATCACGACAAAGACCGCCATCACAACCAGCTGGGTCACGCCGAACACCGGCGATGCCGGCGTGGGCGCAATGGCATGAAGCGCCGGCACCTTGGCGAAGAGCTGCGCAAACAAAACAAAAACATTGAAGTAGAGCGCTAAACACGCGGTGATCACATAGGTCCCGCGCCAGCCGCCGGCGAGTCCCCGGGCATACAGCGCAACAATGGCCGGCAGCAGCACAATCATTGACAGGATGCCGAGCACGATTCCCGGCGTCACCGTCGTGTTGGGAAACAGAAACCCGGTCAGGCTGGTCAAAACAGTTGTAATAAGAAACAGCGCGTTCCAGAAAGGTAGCCGCTTCGCGCCCAACATTCCAAACACGACAATCAATCCTGCGCCAATTCCAATCAGGCTGATCACCACATGCAACAGGGTAAACGCGGCAGTACTCATGCCAAGAATCATGGACTTATCCTTTCGCGTGCTTGGGAATTTAGATACCTGCGGGGCGGCCTTGGGCGACTGGATTTTGGGACAGCAGGACGCGCTCGAGCGGAATTCGCTGCGTTCAGCCTGCCGCCGCCGTCAGCAGCGCTTCGACCTTCGCATCGAGTTCGCGTGCGACTTTCAGCGCCGCCAGATTACCATAAGGCGCAAGATAGCTGGCCATCAAATCATAAGAAAGATGAACGCCGTCCGCGCGCGCGTCGATCAGCACAGTCACCGGCGCATACGAGGCAGCGTCGGCCACCTGCTCCGCCATCTGTTTCATGATCAGCGGGTTCCCGAGCACGACGCGCAGGATCTTTGGCGCCGCCGCACCCTGCTCCTTCGCAATAATTTGACCAAGGTTGAAGCGCGTAAACTCCATGAAGCCCGACGGCCCGATCATACCGTGGATCACCTCTTCCAGCTCCTGCCATGACTTCGCCGCGCCCACCTTCCGGCCAAACTCGCGCATATCAGGATGCCCGATGGCCGCCTCAATCGCCGCCAGGACTTCGGCGAAGGGCCGTGAAGAAACCATGCTGAACCGCTCTACGGGGATTTGAAGAATCGTCATTCATCACCTGCCTTCCACGTTCGATGCAGCAGGCCGGGGCAGGAGGCGCAAAGAAATCTTAGCTTCAATCGCTCGGTAAAGCGGCCGTCGATCCGGCACTGCGTGAAAAGGTGAACAGGACGGCGTGCCGACGCCGATGCCCCCAGCGATCGCAGTCTCTTTTGCCCCTAATTATCGATCGCATGATCAGCGTTCATATCATCGCCCCGCCACAGCTTTTGCGAAGACCACGGTGCATCCGCGGCTGACCAGAATCGGTCGTCACCAGGAAGGCCGAGAGGAAGAAACGCCGTCGCGCAGAGATACAGGCTGCCAGTCGAAATATAGCCTTCGCCGAGCGACGCCTGGTGGCCCGCCAACCCGATGCGAAGCCATCCGTCCTTGTCGAATGTGCCCGCCGGGCCCAGCGTTTGGCGAAGAACCGCGGCCAGCGCGCAACGCACCTGCTCCGGCGCAATGTCTTCCGCAAGCAAGTGGCGAAGCGCAACGTCGGCCAGCAGGTGAAACGCTCCCGCACGATAGGTAATCGATCGCCCAATTACAGGATAAGAGCCGTCGGAAGCGATCATGCGTTCCAGCACATGCGCATAGCGGCCCGCACGCGCTCCAACCTTGGGAACCATCCCTTTCCACGCGTCCTCTTCGTTGCCCACCGTATCGAGAATGGCCAGCAGAAATGGATGGATCACGAAGGAGTTGTAATAGTCCCAGTGAAAGCTCGGGCCATCGCCGTAGGCGCCGTCTCCCGCGTACCACTGCATGTGCTCGCGCAGCGCGTAATCCACGCGCGCGCGTTCCCACGGCTGTCCCATGGCAAACAGAGCCGCCTCAATGCCTGCGGCGAACAGAAGCCAATTATTCAAAGGCGATTTCAAGGTCCGCGTCGCGCGCAGTGCATCAGCCAGGCGGCCGCGCAGGCCGGAACCAAGTTTGGCGTTTAATTCCTGTGGCGCCCGCAACACGGCCAGCGCCAGAAACCCCGCGTCCACCAGGGTCTGCCCCGTGGCTCCGAATTGCAGATAGTCCGGCGACTCAGGATCCACTCCGGCGTCCATCGCCTGCCGGGTCCGCTCAAGATAATCCGCCCGGAGCTTACCCTCTTGGCCTTCGGTCCCGCCGTGTTCCAGCCAGGGCGCAATCCCGGCGAGCGTCCGCGCAAAGGCCTCAAGATATGTCGTCGCCCGCCGATTGCCATCACCGTTTTGCGCCATCTCAACCGGCATTGTCACCCGCAAACGACGCTGACTGAGCGTGCTCATAACAGGATGTGCCACGCGATGCATCTGTTCCAGCCAGTATGAGCGGCCACTGGAAATTTCTGAGACTGGGGCGGATGTGCTGGACGCGGAGCCCTGGCCCGGCAATCCAGCTACGAGTCCGGTTGCAAGCGTGGACTTGAGCAGGTCGCGACGCAGCATTGAAAGTACCTTCGAAACCTTTACCCTGGGACTCGATCAGTGCATCGAGTCGCTTACCAGACCACCTTGAAAAGGTTACCCTTGCTGTCCACGGCCACGCCGTTCAAATCGCCCAAAAAACACTCCATCTGGATAACAGTTCCTCGATCTCCGGTAGCAACTACCTGTTTAATCCGCGTTCCCAATACCCGGGCCAAAAAATATCCCTGTCCATAGACGGCATCCCAGGCAAATGCAAGATTGGGCTGCGGCAGATAGCTGGCGGGAATTTCCGGTGTCTTGGCATTTACGAAAGACGGGATTAGAGAAGCCCATTTTCCATGGAACGTCTCTCCGTTGACCTGGGTAAGAGAGAATTCCCCTGAAGTGGTTCCGTGGAACTTGGCGGTCATCATCGGCGGCGGGGCCTGTGCCGCCATGGGACCCAGGACGGGATAAAGCGTTTCTCCCCATCCGGGGATGCTGGCCGCCATCATGCAGGTTCCGAGCAGTACAAGAGCGAATCCGGCTTTCATAGGAAATCCCCATCCCGATAGGCACCGTTGGGCACGAGTCAGTTACTGCGGAATTCGCAACCTATCCGCGCTCTTCAATCGGAATCCAAGGCGAAGGATAGATGGGGCCAATATATTCTGCGCGCGGACGGATCAGCCGGTTGTCGTCCAGCTGCTCAATCACGTGCGCGGCCCAGCCCGCCATGCGGCTGATCGCGAAGATCGGCGTATAGAGATCGATGTCGATGCCCAGCGTGGCATACGTTGAGGCGGAGTAGAAGTCCACGTTCGCATTCAGCTTTTTATCGGCGTTGATATAGAGCTCGATGGCGCGCGACATCTCAAACCACTTGGGCTGGCCGGCGTCCCTGCCCAGCTGCTCGCTCATGCGGCGCAGGTGCGTGGCACGGGGGTCTTCCGTCTTGTACACGCGGTGGCCGAAGCCGGAAATCTTCTGCTTCGCGGCCAGCATGCTGCGCACATATTCCACCGGATCGGCTCCGGCTTTGTCGATCGCATACAGCAGCCGCATCACGCCCTCATTCGCGCCGCCATGCAGCGGGCCCTTCAGCGCGCCAATCGCTCCGGTTACAGCGGAGTGGATGTCGGCCAGCGTGGCGGCAATCACGCGTGCAGCAAACGTCGAGGCGTTCAGCTCGTGATCGGCATGCAGAATCAGTGCAATGTCCAGCGTGCGCGTAGCCGTTTCTGTAGGTTTGGTGCCGTTCAGCATCCACAGAAAATTGGCGGCGTGCGAGAGCGACCGGTCCGGCGGAACAATCTCTTTTCCCTTGCGCAGCCGGTCGTAAACGGCCACAATCATGGCGATCTGCGCCGTCAGGTTGTAGCTCTTGCGCACGTTGGCGTCGTGGGAGTTGTCTTTCTCATCGGCGTCGTAAAAGCTCAGCGCTGAAACCGCGGTGCGCAGCACTTCCATCGGTGTGGCCGTCGTCGGAAAAAAGCGCAGCAGGTCCACAATGCGCTGGTCGAGCGAGCGCGCCAGGGCCAGTTGCGACTGGAACTCGCGCAGCGCAAGCTGGTTGGGAAGAATGCCGTTCCAAAGCAGGTAAGTCGTCTCTTCGAATGTGGAATTCACGGCCAGCTCGTGAATGTCGATGCCGCGATAGGCCAGCACGCCCGCGTCTCCGTCGATCCAGCAGATGCCGGAGTTGGCCGCAACAATTCCTTCCAGACCCTTCCCAGCAACAGCAGTCGACATAGCTTTTGGAATCCCCCTTGCGATGGCTTTCCAGCGTTTGTGGCGGATATTCAGGCCCTGTACAAAAGCCCGGCGCCCAAAAATGCGGTAAAGATGTTTATAACGTAGCCATTCCATCCTTGTCACGGAGTGCGGGACGATGACCGCAACCTTTGCGACCCTCCCACGCTTTCCGGCCAGCCAGTTTGGGACACCCAAACGCTATTTCCGCACGAGTTGTATTCTGTTCTATATTCTGTAGATTCTCTCGGGGCGCAAGACCAAAAATGGCGCGCCCAGCCGGGAGAGCTGGATTTCCGCGAAAATCCAGCAAGTTCCAAAGCAGCACGGATTCCCGACGCGGCGTCTAAACGGAAAGAACGTCGCCATCACCCAGGGCCTGCGCCTGTATGCTCAGGACCCAGAGAGCGGTTCGCTGAACGGGCCGCCAGAGAGACGAAGGGCCAAACACATGAGCGAAGACGAAGTCGACAATACTCCCAGAACCTATTCCGGCGCACTGCTGGCGGCCATCGCCGTCGCCCTTTTAGCTGCTGTCGGCGGCCTCATCTGGAGTTACACGTTGAGCAGCAAGCTCGGCAGCCAGCAAACGGAACTGGCTGACGCCAAGCAGCAAAACGTGAAACTGGACGCCGAACTGCGCGAAACCAATGCCCGTCTCAAGGTGGCTACCGACGAGCTGGGCAAATCGCTCGGCTTGACCCAGAAGCAGTTGGACGCCCGCGCCCAGGAGATCATTGCGCGCGAGGAATCCGACAGCAAGCGGCTTGAGAGCGCCCAGCGGCAAACCGCGCAACAGGTAACCGCCGTCGCCAGTGACGTGTCGAGCGTCAAGACGGATGTGGGCGGCGTCAAGACCGACGTGGCCAAGACCCAAAGCGACCTCGCCACCGCCGTGGCCCAGTTGACGTCGATGAAGGGAGACCTGAGCGACCACAGCAGCCTCATCGCCCGCAATCACGATGAGCTGGAAGTCCTGAAGCACAAGGGAGACCGCAACTTCTATGAATTCACCCTGGCCAAAGGCCAGAAGAAGCCCGTCGGCACCGTGAGCCTGGAGCTCAAAAAGGCTGACGGCAAGAAGAGCCGCTTCACCCTGGTCGTTTATTCCGACGACAAGCAATACGAGAAGAAGGACAGGAACCTGAACGAGCCCATGCAGTTTTACAGCGGCAAGGATCCGCAGCTCTTCGAGATCGTGGTCAACTCAGTGAGCGCCAAGAACACCGTAACCGGATACCTGTCCACACCCAAGGGCGCGCCGGTTCCGCCTACTGCTCAATAATCACCGACGGTTGGGGTGTAACCACCAGGTTTGGCTGGTAGCGGAACTCAAACGTGAAGTTCAGGCCTTTGCGCGCATCCCAATCCTGCTTGGACAGACGAAAAGTGGAAACGAGCGTTCCTTCCACCGTCTGTCCAGGATCCAGGGTTGTCTCTAATGAAAGCGCCTTGCCGTGCGGCACGGGCATCGCCGGATAGGCAATATACACGCGGTCATAATCCCCCGCCGTGGCCGCGTAGCTGGAGTGGATGCCGTCCCCCAGCGTCGCATTCGACATAATGTTGTGCAGAAACAACGGCTTGTCGCTCTGGTTATGCAGCTTTACCAGCACAAACACAAACACCTGGTCGAAGCTCTCCTTCGCCATAACCTCGCCGTTGGCGTCCACTCCCTTGCTCTCAGAGTGCTGGGGGTGAACCCATACCTGCTCAATCTCTCCGGTTGCGACGGGCGGCTTTTGGCCGATCAGAAAGTAGGCCCCGATGGCCATCGAGACCACCACGGCGGCGAACACGCTGGTCCAGATCAAGTGACTGGTTCCCTTGGTGTAGTCTTCGCCGCGGGCGGCATCGTCCAATTCTTGAGAGTCTTGCTGGAGTAGGCTCATAGCGCCCCTATAGTATCTCCGCCAAAGCAACGCGAACCACCAAATCCGGCACATCCGGGAGAAATATTCCACTCCATTGCACCAAATGCACCAACAATGGTGCATTTCACGAAGACGAGCCGGAGATTGAATCTTCAGACGAAGGTTGAATCTTTGACCCAGGAGCTTGGGTTTTGAGAGCAATCAACCAGTCTTCCGGCGATCGATGAGCGTCTTCAATACAGTCTTCAGCGTAACGGTGCCTTTTAGCGTCCCGGCCTCACCTGCCTCAAAGTCAATCCAACCTTGGTTGAAGCCATTAAGCATTTGAATGCGCGGCTCCGGGTTCTTCATTCTCTGCGACTGGAACAACGACTCCCAGGTCTCGGGCGGAACAGCTTCCATTCTCACCGGGCGGTCAAGCAGATCAGCGAAGGTGGCTGCTATCTGGTTGGGGGTTACACGCCGAGGGCCTTCCAACTCGACGACTCGATGGCCGTTCCACGTCCCCCGGAGCAGTTCGGCGGCCACCCGACCTATATCAGCCGTAGCGACCATCGGTACCGGCTTGTCGAGCGGCTGCAGGAAACTCGGAATAACGCCGGTGTCGTACGCCAGATCGACATCCCAACTGGCGTTCTCAATGAACCACGCGGGCCTCAGAAACGTAATCGGAAGGGACACCTCTTTAAGCGCTTGCTCGATGATGCTGTGCTGCGTCAGCAGGTTTGGTTGCTTTGCCTGGGCGCCGATTGTGGAAAGGTAAACGACTTTGTCCGGACCGGCTTCCTCAAGGGCTGTTTTCAGCGCAGCGGATATCGCCCGCGCCTCGGGAAAGTCTGGCAAGGGGTCGAAATTCGGCGGAACGAGCACGAACACGCCCTCCGTTCCTCTGAACGCTGCCGCGAGTGCGGCCGCATCCCCAATGTCGGCAAGCGCGACCTCACAGCCGCGCTGCGCCCAGGCTTCGGCTTTTCGGGCGTCGCGCACCACGGCGCGAATGGGTTGATTGGCTGCCAGCAGATTGCGGGCTACTTCGCCACCAATGTTGCCTGTGATCCCGGTAATCGCAAACATTCCCCCTCCTTCACTTAAGAAGTAATTACGCGGTTGAGCCAGAGATTCCGTTTTGTTTACAAAACGGATTGGTCATGGGCGGAAATTGGATGAGTTCTTCAGGGCCTCTGCCTTAGCGCGGCCAGAAAATCGTCGGCGCCCAGCGTGTTCAACACGTCCCCCGGCCCAAGCCACGCCCGGCGCAGTTGCCGGAGCCCGTATTCCATCCTGCCCAGATTCCGGGCGTCATGAGAGTCGGAGTCGATCACAATCTTGCAGCCCAGTTCCTTCGCCAGGCGCAGATCGCGATCGCTCAGGTCGAGCCGCTCCGGGGCAGCATTGTGTTCCACAACAACGCCCAACTCGGCAGCGCGGTGCAGAACAGCACCCGTATCCAGCGCGAAGGGCTCCCGTCGCAGCAGCAGGCGTCCTGTGGGATGGCCCAGAATCCGTACATAGGGGTTCTCAACTGCCCGCAGCACCCGCGCCGTCATCTCCTCCCGGCTCTGCTCAAAGCGCGTGTGCACGCTGGCCACCACAATCTCCATCTGCGCCAGCACCTCGTCATCCAGGTCCAGGGCGCCATCGCCCAGAATGTCTACCTCAATCCCCGTAAAGACGCGCATGCGGCCCTCCATCTGCCGGTCGACCTCGCGAATCCGCTGCATGTGTTCCAGAGCCAGCTTCTCGTCCAGGCCATTGGTCATAGCCAGGTTCTTCGAGTGGTCGGTGATCGCGATGTACTCGTATCCGCAGGCCAGCGCGGCCTCGGCCATCTCGCGGATGCTGTTGTGCCCATCGGTGGCCGTGGTGTGCATGTGCACGTCCCCGCGCAGGTCGGCCCTCTCAATCAGCCGGGGCAACGCATGGCGCGCCGCGGCCTCAATTTCACCCAGGTTCTCTCGCATTTCCGGCGGCATCCAGTCCATCCCCAGGGCTGCGTAGATCTCTTCCTCAGTCGCCGCGGCCACCGTAGAGTCGTCGCCGAGCCGGGCCAGCGCCCATTCGCTCAGCGTGTAGCCCATCTTCAGCGCCCGCTGCCGCAGCGACACATTGTGCGCCTTCGAGCCCGTAAAGTATTGCAGCGCCGCGCCATAGGATTCCGACGGAAGCAGCCGCACGTCCACCTGCAACCCGTCGCTCAGGTGAAAGCTCACCTTGTTTTCCCCTTTGGCGATCATGTCGTGAATGCCAGGATACGCAGCCACGTACTCCACCGCGGCCCCCGTATGCTCGGCCGCACAGGCCGGACCGGTAACCAGCAGGTCCAGGTCCCCGGCGGTCTCGCGCCCACGGCGCAGGGAGCCAGCCGGCGTCACCTTTTCAATGCCGGGGAAGACCATCAGATAGGCCGCGATGCGCTGAGCTGCTTCCTCGGCCACGTCGATGCGGAAACGCCCGGCGCTGCGGCGATAATCGTCGATGCCCTTGCGCAGCTTCTCAATCTGCTTCTCGCCCATCCGCGGCAGCCCGGTCAGACGGCCAGCCTCAATAGCCTCGGCAAGTTGGTCGATGCTGGCGATCTTTGCCGCGTCCCACAGCAGCGCCACTGTCTTGGGACCCATCCCGGGCAGCTTCAGCAGCTCCAGCAGGCCCGCGCCGTATTTGGCCAGCAGTTCGTCGCGGAGCGGCAGCGTCCCCGTCGCGGCAATGGCCTGCAGATTGGTAGCCATGCTCTTGCCGATACCCGGAATCTCCAGCAAGCGAGCCGTCTCCGGCGCCGCGGCAACCAGGTCCACCGTGGTTTGTTCAGCGGCCTCCGCAGCGCGGCGATAGCTGCGAATGCGGAAGCTGTCACCACCGTCAATCTCCAGCAGATCGGCGGTTTCGGCCAGCAGATGGGCCATAGTCGGGTTGTCCATCGGATGTGTCTCCGGGAACAGACTACCGGACAAACCACCACCAGGCATCAGATAACCCGGTTCGCATCGGGGAATATCGTTCGCATCGCGAATATTGCCGGCAACTGACCGCAAGGGAGTTTGCGGACCGGTGCAACAGGAATACACACCGGCGGGTCGGGCTGCTGCGGAGCACGCAGCGCGCCCTGTGATTTGGGTAGGAAGACCGGGCACACCTCACGCGCGCCACCTTACGGCAGTCTTGCGGTTACGCCCCGTCTTCCGCGCTGCTAGGCTGCGCTGTGGGCGGCGTCCCTGTAGCGGATTACCGCGTCCGCCTGGGGACCTTTCTGACCTTGGACGATGTCGAACTCCACCTCATCGCCCTCTTTCAGCGTTTTGTACCCGTCCAACTGAATCGATGAGTAGTGGACAAATACATCCGGCCCGTCTTCACGACCAATGAATCCGTAGCCCTTGGCGTTGTTAAACCACTTGACCTTCCCTTTGAACTGAGCCACAGGCTCCCTCTTTCTTTGGGTCTTTCGGGGATCCGGGGCGCGAGGGAATCGCACCACCGATACAAAGTAAGACGAGAGCAAGCGCAGAAAGGTTGATTCGAATTCTAAAAAGGCATCCCGCCAAATGAGATGGGCCGACGGAAATCATCGGCCCACGCGGCAAAGTATTGATTCGATAAGGGGAGCTCGTCTACTTCTTGCGCTTGCCTCCCAGCTTCCGCGCGTACAAAAGGACGGTAGTCAGCGTCTTCCCGTCCAAAATGGCGCCCTTCTCAATCATTTTCAGCACTTCAGACAACTTCACCAGGCGAAATTCGATCTTCTCGTCCTCCTCGGGATGGGCATGGCCCGCCACCAGACCCTCCGCCGTGAACACCTTCATCGATTCACCCAGAAACCCGGGGCTGGCGTAGTACTCCACCAGCGGCTTCCATTTCTTTGCGCTATAGCCGGTCTCTTCCGCCAGTTCGCGTTGCGCCCCAGCCAGCGCCTCTTCACCCGGTTCGAGCTTGCCGGCGGGCAATTCCCACAGAAACTGGTTGGCCGCGTGACGATACTGGCGCTCGATCACGATCCAGGGGTCTTTCTTGTTTTTCGAGTTATCGATGGCCAGGATCACCACGCTGCCGTTGTGGCGAATCACATCGCGCTCGCTGTTGCGGCCGCCAGGCTCAATCAGCTTGTCGTGCAGCACGCGGAACAGCGGGCCCTGAAAGACGACCACGGAGCTGATCAGTTTGGCTGTTTCCACCGCAACCGCAGCCTTGCGGGCCTTCCGCTTCTTCTGCTTCAGGGCCTTGGCCGGCTTCGATTTCGCCGCCGTCTTTTTCGGCTCTGCGGTTTTCGCTTCTACGGCCGGTGCTGGTTTTTGCTTCTTGGCTTGCTTCTTGGCCTGCTTCTTGGCTTTGGCCGGTTTTGCCGCGTTCGCTTTACTAGGCATCGCTTGTCTCGGTCTCCTCTTGTGCGCAGTCAGGAAGAGTATACGCATTCCGCCCGCGGCACCGATGAGCTCCACAGGGCAGTTGTGCATCGATTCTATCCGGCATGGCATCCTTAACAGAGCCGAACTCCCAAAAGGAACGAGTTGCCAACCGCAGACTGTTTTCCGATTACCGTGGCGCCGGGACTGAGCCGGCTATTTCTGGACTACTGCGCCGGAGACGCCGCGGCGCGTCCGTTCTATGCTTCCCTGCCTTCGGACTCCCATTGGCAGACGCGGCCTCCAATTCCCGCGCACTGGCCGGAACTGGTCCAGCTTTTGGCCGAACAGAATCAAGCCCCCCCCGCAAGCCCCGCGGCTACTGCGCTTAGCGCCCTCAGCGAGGGTGCCGGAGCGGTGTTGACCGGGCAGCAGGTTGGGCTGTTCGGCGGTCCGCTCTTCACCCCCTTCAAGGCCGCAACCGCATTGGCTCGTGCGCGCCAGGCCACCGCCGCGGGCCGTCCTCACGCGGCCATCTTCTGGCTGGCCACTGAAGATCACGACTTTGCCGAGATCAACCACGTTACCTTTCCGGCGGGGCGCGAACTGCGCAAGCTGGAATATACCTCGGCTCCCGAAGTTGCCCGGCCGGTCGGCGGAATTGTCCTTGACGACTCCATCACTCCCCTGGTCGAGCAGGCATGGGAGCTGCTCGGTGCGTCCGATGCCATGGAGGCACTCGCCAAGGCCTACAAACCAGGCCACACCTTCGCCCAGGCCTTCCGCGCGTTTTACGCCAAGGTGTTTGCTGCGCAGGGATTGCTCGTGCTCGATGCGAGTGGCCGCACGATTCATCGCATGGGCGCCCCGGTGCTGCGGGCTGCGCTCGAGCGTGCCGATGAATTCCACGCCAAACTCACCGAGCGCAACGCCGCGCTTGAAGCAGCCGGCTACGACGCGCAGGTGGCCGTTACCGCACAGTCCAGCCTCCTGTTCCTCATCGACGACAAAACCGGCGCGCGCGTCGCCCTGAAGCGCCTGCCGGAAACCGCGTCGGAGCCGGACGGGACTTGGCAAGTTGGCCGCCAGAACATTTCGACCTCAGAACTGCTTGGCATCCTTGATGCCGAACCCGAGCGCATCTCCCCATCCGCGTTGTTGCGTCCCGTTTTTCAGGACTATCTGCTGTCGACCTCGCTTACCATCGGCGGCCCGGCGGAGATTGCCTACTTCGCACAATCTGCCGTGCTCTTTGAAGCAATCCTCGGCCGCCTCACTCCCGCCCAGCCGCGCTTTTCCGCCACGCTCGTTGAGCCCGCCATCGGTGAGCTGCTGCGGCAGCACGAGTTGACGCTGGAACGGGTGTACACCGAGACCCCGGCGTCGCTGGCCAGGTTGCTCGCGGCCCGGTCCATGCCGATCGAGGGCAAGCGGAAGCTGGCCGCCGCCGGAACGGCGCTCGACGCAGAGCTCACCCCTTTGCTCGAATGGATGGAATCAATGGACGAGGGGATGGGCCGCTCCGCCGAGACCGCAGCCAGCAAGATGCGCTACCAGATGAACCGCCTGCGCACGCTGGCGGCCAACTTCCAGTTGCAGCGCGAGGCCTCGCTCGGGCGCCACGCGGAAGCCATCTGCCAGGCGCTCTATCCCGGCGGCGCCTTGCAGGAGCGCTTGCACGGCGCGGCCTACTACTTTGCCCGCTACGGTTTCGAGTTGGCTGAAGAGCTCACCACGCAAGCCGCCAACGCCTGCCCAGGCCACACCGCGATTTGGCTCTGACTCAGGGACTCAGTGAAAGAGTGAAGAAGTGAAAGAGTGAAAGAGTGAAGAAGTGAAAGAGTGAAAGAGTGAAGAAGTGAAAGAGTGAAGAAGTCAAAAAGTCAAAACGTGAAGAAGTGATCAGGGCACAGCTTGCAGCGAACCATCAGGAACAGGTCGCACCCTTAAGATGCTGGGGTCTCAGCCTCCCCCTTGGGTAACTGACCCCTGACAACTGTTCACTACCCACTGCCCACTGCCCACTGTTCCCTGTCCACTGTCCACTGTCCACTGTCCACTGTCCACTGTTCACTGTCCACTGTCCACTGTTCACTGTCCACTGTCCCCCGCCCCTGGCCGTATAATCCTCGCCAGCGGCGATGAGGTCTTAAACGTGAGACAGCTATTAGCACTATTCGCGGCGGGGTTGCTGGCCTGTTCGGCCGCACAGGCGCAACAGGAACCCTGCGCCACGCCCGGCGCCAACAACGACTTTCTCGGCATCCAAACCATTCGCCTCTGGCCCGGCGACGCTCCCGAAGCCAAAGGCAACGCCTGCGAAGACACACCCACGCTGACCATCTTCAGCCCGCGCCGCGGCTCGTCCAACGGCTCAGCGGTCGTGATTCTTCCCGGAGGCTCCTACCGCGGACTGGCCGCCGATCTTGAAGGCGGCGAGATCGCCGACTGGTTCGCCGCCCGCGGCTTTCGCGCCTTCATCCTCAGCTACCGGCTCACATCGCACGGCTACGTCCTTCCCGTTCCATTGCTCGACGCCCGCCGCGCCGTCCAGACTGTCCGGGCACGTGCCGCCGACTATCACATAGCCCCCGACAGAATCGTCGTCATCGGCTTCTCCGCCGGAGGCCACCTGGCCGCGCTCGCCGGCACACAGTTCGTACCCGGTAATGCGGAGGCGGAGGACCCCATTGACCGCGCTTCAAGCCGCCCGGACTACCTCGTCCTCGGCTACCCCTGGATCGGCGCCATCTCCCTCGACACATCGCATCTTAACTATTGCAAGCTCTACAACCTCATGGACCGCTGCGCCGCACTGCAGGCCGCGTACTCGCCTGACCTCTTCGTCACCAAAGATACCCCGCCAACGTTCTGGTTTCACACCTTCAACGACCAGACCGTCCCCGTAGAGCAGGGCCTGCGCTTCTATGAAGCTCTCGTGAAGGCCGGTGTGCCCGCCGAAGCGCACATCTTCGCCAACGGGTCTCATGGCTCCGGACTGGGCAAGGGCGATGCCGCTCTGGACCAGTGGCCGGCCCTGCTGGAAACCTGGCTTCGCGCCCAGGGCCTGCTCAATGTAGACAAGTCCGCCGCAGCTAAGTAACAACGGAATCGGAAGCGCCGGGCAATCGCACCAATAGTCTTGTCGACAAAACAGGCTCGTTTTCTCAGCCTCCCGGTCGGCATTGCTCCTTCGTCACGGGCCTGCGTTGCTCCTTCGTCACTAGTCGGCGTTGCTCCCTCGTCACTAGTCGGCGTTGCTCCTTCGTCACGGGCCTGCGTTGCTCCTTCGTCACTAGTCGGCGTTGCTCCCTCGTCACGGGCCTGCGTTGCTCCTTCGTCACTAGTCGGCGTCGCTCCCTCGTCCCGGAGGGACGCGTCGAAGATAGCCCAGGACAAGCGAAGCGCAGTCCTGGGAAAGCGAAATCAAAAGATGAAACTGCCCCGTAGGGGCAGCGCGAGAGGGTTGCGTTGGACGATTTTCCATTCATGCGATCGCCCTGAGCGCCAGCGCCCCACCCCGGGCCGTCCGCAACGGAATGCTAGGATAATCCAATCATTTGGGAGGTTCCCCGTTCATGAAATCTGTCCACAGGTTTGCTCTTTGCATGCTCGTTGCCCTGGCCTTCCTGCTTCCAGGTCCCGGCGCGCCTGCGCAGGAAACCCGTCCCGGCGCCCAGCCGCCTACCCCCGCCGCTGACCACAAAGACGCTGACAAAGACAAAGAACCGACCCCCGTCCCGCCTGAAAAGCCCGTTGCGACCCATCATGAGTTGGACCTCGGCGGCAAGACCCTCAAATACACCGCCACCGCCGGCACCCTCGTCATCCGCGACGAAGACGACAAGCCCTACGGCAGCATCTTCTACGTGGCCTACACTCTCGATGGCGCAGACTCGCAGTCGCGCCCCGTAAGCTTTCTCTACAACGGCGGTCCCGGTTCGTCCACCTTGTGGCTGCACATGGGCTCGTTCTCGCCCGTCCGCATCGTCACTGACAGCCCCAACCCCACCGCCGGACCACCCTTCAAGCTGGTTCCCAACCAGTATTCGCTGCTCGACAAGAGCGACCTCGTCTTCATCGACGCGCCCCTCACCGGCTACTCGCGCGCCGTCGGCAAGGCCACCGCAAAGGACTTTGCCGGCGTGGACCAGGACCTGCACGCCTTTGACCGCTTCATCACCCGCTACCTCACCGTGAACCAGCGCTGGAACTCGCCCAAGTTTCTTATCGGCGAGTCCTACGGCACCACCCGTTCCGCCGCCCTGGCCGACATGCTCGGCAACGACGGCGTGCAACTGAACGGCGTCGTGCTCATCTCTTCCATCCTCAACTACAACATCCGCGCCGGCGGCTATGACATGCTCTACATCGCCAACCTGCCCAGCTACGCCGCCGCAGCCTGGTACTTCAACAAGATTCCCAACAAGCCCGCCAATGTGGCCGACTGGGTCGAACAGGCGCGCGAGTTCGCCTCCGGACCCTACGCCCAGGCGCTCTTTGCCGGGCATAACCTCCCCGCCGCGCAGCTCGATTCAGTTTCGAAGGAAGTGAGCCGCTTTACCGGCCTCAGCGCGGACTACGTCAAGGAAGCCAACCTGCGCATCTCGCCCACCAGGTTCCGCAAGGAAGTGCTGCGCGACGACCACCGCACCCTGGGCCGCTACGACATGCGCTTTGAGGGTGTGGACATCGACTCCGCCGGCGAAGCCCCCAGCTACGACGCCTCCGACGCCGGCATCAGCGGAGCCTTTGTCGCCGCCCTCCACGACTACCTCGCGCGGGAACTTAAGTACGACACCACCGACGCCTACCGGTCCAACGCCTACGAGATCATCGGCCAGTGGGACTTCAAGCACCGGCCCACCAGCGGCGCACCCGGCATGGGCCCTGGCGGAGAGCAATCCCAGCCCTATGTAGCAGCCGACCTCGGCAGCGCCATACGGAAAAATCCGCACCTGAAGGTCTTCTCAGCCAACGGCTACTTCGACCTGGCCACGCCCTTTTTCGCCACCGAGTACGACCTCTCGCACATGGACCTCGACCCCACTCTCCGCGGTAACGTGCAGTTCGGCTACTACCCCTCGGGCCACATGATCTACCTCAACGTCGACGCCCTGCGCCAGTTGAAAGACGACCTGGCAGCCTTCATCGCCAAGGCGGAATAGACCCGGCCAGCGGGTTCTCCCACAATGGGCGAGTGCCCCAGGTGCCGGCCAGCGGGTTCTCCCACAATGGACGGGTGCCCCAGGTGCCGGCCAGCGGGTTCTCCCACAATGGACGGGTGCCCCAGGTGCCTCGCTTTTGGGCACCTGGGATGTTCATGCTGCCCGCCACCCCTCACCCCCAATTTGGCCCGCCGGAAGACGGCATTCCCAACTGCATCCGCACAGTCAACAACAACACAAATAAATCACGCAGTTTCAATGCTTTAAGTCAATATCCCGCGCAGTTTCAGCGCATTTTGCAAAAAATGCTTCAATTCTCTGCAACCCTTTGCCTCCAAAACCTCAATTCCCAGCAACCGATTCTCTCCCACGCATTGTCTACAATTCAAAGGCGTCAAAGAAATGCACACCTATAGGCCAACATTACGCATGAATCCCACAATTGTAGACAACCTATTCGCACCATCGACACCACCTGTGAGCAGTCATTTGGCGGCCGGCATTGCAGAAATCCACCAGGGCATAGCGATCCTGGAGCCGGCTTAAAGGTTGAGAGTTGTGTCCATAAATAAGAGGCGGGGCACCGGCCTAGGGGGTGGGATGACTTACCCAAGCCC
>Ga0302319_10002743_pt1 | contig 37526 bp, 37 predicted proteins | sample Bog_T0_2_FD_203319 | JGI IMG/M metagenome (GOLD analysis project Ga0302319, IMG submission 203319) | Peat permafrost microbial communities from Stordalen Mire near Abisko, Sweden - Bog_T0_2 | ecosystem: Environmental > Terrestrial > Soil > Wetlands > Peat | place: Sweden: Abisko, Stordalen Mire... | reverse complement strand
GCCGATCCCATCCCCCTGATCCCCGAATTCACGACAAAATGATGGGATATTGGGCCTGTTTCCGTCTCCCTGAGTCCGACACGATCTCAAGACGCTTACGGACATAAGGAGCAAGCGATGAGATACGAAGACGTGTTCGGCAACGAGATCGGGCGGGGTGGAAAAAAGGCCCGCATATCCGCAATGGCGCGGGACCTGCTCGATCTCCACCTGCAGGGCGCCACCTACCGTCAACTCACAAGCTACTTGGAGCGAGAGCACGGGCTTTCTGTGGACGCTCGATGGCTACGCAGGATTCTACGAGAACGGATTGACAAGAACGACGATCCGGCTGCGGCGGTCGTTTCGTTGCCAAGAACGCCGGTGTGACCTGGTTGTCGCGTGGCGCGCTGCGGGACAATCTTTCGAGACTGCCCTATAATCCTGTCGCTTGATTGCGCAGATTGCCGGAGTTGCACCGCCGGCGACTTGGATATGTCGAGGTTGGCGGATATTTGCTATTTGTTCGCTGCAGCGCTGATCTTGTCAGAGCTTACGATAAACCGCGATTTGCGGCATTACGCGATCAAGCACATTCGAGAACGGATAGACGAGGTTGCCCGAGCCATCGGGTGTCCCTGGTAGTAGCAGCTCGATCACGGCAACCGTTGCCTCTCGGTGACGCATCAGTCCATCGCCTTTCGCGCGGCCTCCAGGTGATCGGGATGATGATGCCCGTACACACGCTCGATCATCTCTTCGGTCGCGCCGACATATCCGGCGACCTGACGGATCGGTACTCCTCGCTGGAGGAGCCAGGTAATGCAGGTGTGGCGCAGAATATGTGGCGTAAATCGAGCGTGGGGGACCCGCTGAATTTCACGGGCCTGCCCAGGACAAACCCTTGTGTGCCATGTCCCCAAACCGGCATTGCATGCGGCAGAGGCAAAGGGATGCCGGACGTCGCTCAAGCTGGTACGGACGACACCGCCATCTGCCGCCGGAACTGTCCGCTCGAAAACAAATTGTGCGGTTCGGCGGCGGGCATATCTGAGAAATCGGAGCAATCGCTTCGGAATGGGCGCCTTCGGCCGGCGCTTGTTCGATTCGATTTCCTGTTCCGCCTTCCAGTGAATGACGTTTCGCTCCAGGTCGACCCAGCCGCCCGAAAAGTTCGGCTGCCATTGCAGCGATAGAATGGCCTCCTTCCGCTGCCCCATGTAAAGCCCGATCAAGATGAACAGTGGCAGGGTCAGCCGGCACCGAGGGTCTTTCCGCGATACCCAAAGTAACTTGGCGGCGTCGCCACGACTGAGCCATTCTTCCTTCGCCTTCCGTTTCGGCGGAAGCCACACCGGCGGTGGGTTGAGGAGATATCCTCGCTTTTGGGTGATGTCGCCTCCAGCCGTCGCTCAGCGTACGCCAGCCTGTTTGTCGCGTAGCATGCCATTGAAAGGCGCAACGTCGATCTCGCTTTCCTTCTTTCGGGTTTGGGCGATGTCGTAGCTGTTCTGCATCCTCATCAGGGTGTCCATGGACACGCCGAACGCTTTCTCTATCCGTAGCGCCATCTCCGGTGACAGGTGCGCGCGCTCATTGAGGAGTGCCGAAAGAGCAGCCCGCGTCACGCCCAGCGCTCCGGCGGCCCCCGTGACCGTCAAATCCAACGGTTCGATGATCTCATGCCGAATGAAGCCGCCAGGGTGAGTTGGGCTCTTCATACGGATACCGACGTTTACGCCCATGGACGCCTCCTAGTGGTAATCCTCGTAATCGAGGTCGATAATCTCGATCTCGTTCTGGTCGATCCGAAATGTCATTCGCCAGTTCTTGGTCACGAACAGGCTCCATGTGCCTTTTTGATCGCCGGCCAGCAGATGTGCCTTCCAGCTCGGCACGGTCCGCAATTCGTCTTCCGTCTCCATGTCCTGGAGGAAGGAGACCATGCGTCGGATTTTGGCGACGACAGCGGGCTGAAGCCCACTCGCGTCATCATCCTCGATGAAGCGCCGCAATCCCTTGTCGATTACGTTTCTGATCTTCATGGAGGTTTCTACCGCAACCGACCGTATGGCGTCAAGTTACGCTATACGGTCGGCTGCCTCACCTTGCGCTAAATCATGACTCCCCCGTGGGGGAGTCATGGAAGATTTCGAATGCCTGTGAAATCGCGTCCAACCGTAACCCGTCTTCACTTCTTGGCAATTGGTTGATCTTGTGTGTGAATAGGTCTATCGGCCAAGGTCACATCTCGCGCGATTGTTGACCCCGCGGAGTTTGTGCGTTTTATGTAAAATCAATTAGTTGGTAAATATCAATGGTGGGGTCACAGTTCGGCGCGACTTCACAGCTGGGTGAAAGCAAACACCGCTCAGGACCAATGAACGGGACGTTGAAAAAACGGCCGGGCGAAGGGAATGGGTCCCATGAAAAGGTGGCGCTCAAATTGACAATCTGGTGCTTGGCACGGTCAACGCCTCTTGGAAGCGATCGATCGACGCTGCGACATTCACCCAGGTGATCGGCGCCGGCCAGGTCGGGGATCTCCTCCCGCATGTCGCCACCTTTTTCGGCGAGGTGCGCGTGGAGTTGATATTGGCGTTTGCCGACGCACACCGCATCAGCGCGGCCGCCTTGCGACAGACGTACGAAGCGATGAGGGGCGCAACCGGCGAGACCAGTGCCGCGTTGGAAGCTGCCCTTTTGTAGAAACTGGTTGAGCCAGTTACCGGCTTTCCGTTTGGCGTTTGTCGATGGCATCAATGACCGTCTTGCGCAGATCCGGCACATCGTTTTTGGCGGTGTCCCAAACGAGGCCTACATCGACGCCCTCATACTCGTGTATGACCTTGTTTCGCATAAGCTTTGCCTCGGTCAGCGGTACGCCGGCCAGCGAAACGGTGTGGCTGGGCTCTGCCTTCATGATCCGATCGGCGGCTTCGCCGATGATCTCTATGCGGCGCACCACAGCGTCTTGCCGCATGGGCTCCGCTCGAAACCGCGCTTCCGTGATGCCGTCAACATATTCCTCTATAGCCGCCGCGCTGTCCCGGATATCTCCAAGGCAGGCGTTCACATCCGTCCGCCGGGCTTTATCCTCCTTCCGGCTCATAACGGTCGAGCCTCCCTCATCACCGTCAAGCGGACCTGTTCTCTGAGCCCGTCTGAGGTATGGACGTCGACCGGCAGACCGAGCAGCGCCTCGGCCTCTATTTGAAGCCGGGCCAGTTTCATCATCCCTGTGCCAGGCAAGCGGTCGACCAACAGATCGAGATCGCTGTCCTGATCATCGTCGCCACGGGCCACGGAGCCGAATACCCGCGGATTGGTGGCGCCGTGCCGGCCAATAATTTCCAGCAACGCTGCGCGATGCTGCGCAACGGCGTCCGATGGCCGTGGCTTGTGGGCGGAGTGTTCCACTACTAGGCGCAGACCTTCCTCGACCACATTGGTCAGACTTCGTCCGGTAGATTCAGCCAAACGCATAGCCGTCTCTTTCAGTTTAGGGTCCAACCGCAAGGTGGTTGGGCTCTTAGGAGCACCATGAGGCATCGCACCACCGCACATACATACGAGGAAAACGTACATACAGTATGTGGCCGCAATTCGCGCGGTTCAAGTGCGGTGTTGAATATCCCAGCAGCCACGCAAGGGCGCTTGCTATGGTAATCTGAAGAATCGGCATGGTTGGCTCCTGTCAGTTGGCCGCGCCAATGAGGGTCGCGCCAACCGCGATAATGACCAGCGCGGTAAGGCCATGAATGCCGAAGGCGGCAGTTCTGCTTCCGCCCGATCGCAGGACTGTCGCCGCATCGCCCAGTGCGATGAGGCTCGCCACCAGCAAGAATTCGCCAAGCAAGCGCGGCGATCCGTTAGCCATGAGCAGCAAGACAAAAAGGCCGGACACGATGTCTCGCGTGCCCTTCACAGCCAGCCATCCGGTAAAGCCGGTCGACGGCGATGGAGAATTGGCGATGCCGAAGGCACCTGACGCCGCCGCCGGGTTCCACAGAAAACGCGCCCCGATGAACACAATTCCGACCGCGATCAGGCCGGCAAGGGAATAGCCTATTAGCTCCATAGCGAACTCCTGTCAGTTTAAAAATTTCTATCGTCTACAAATTTTCTATCAGTGCTAGATTTCTATGTCAACAAGAATCTAGCATTGACAATAATTCAGTCGACGCTAGTATATTTCGATGTCGATCGCCGAACGAAGAGAGCGCCAGCGCGCGGAACGCTATGAGCTTATCGTCGCCGCGGCTTGCGAACTGGCCGAAGCCGAGGGCTGGGAGGCCGTAACCACGCGCCGTCTCGCGGGACTCATCGATTACAGCCAGCCGGTTCTCTACAGCCATTTCAAGGGCAAGGCCGACATCATGGGCGCCGTTGCCATCAGAGGGTTTGAGGAACTTGCAGCGCGACTAAGAATGTCGAAGGCGAACATTGCCGACGAGCCGGACATCTTGCGCAATGTTTGCGCCGCCTATCTTGATTTCGCCCGGTCGCGGCCGGTTATCTACGAGGCGATGTTTGTGTTGCCAACCAGAATTAAATTCGCGAGCGAGGAAACGCCACCAGCCCTCCGAGCGGCCTTCTCGGAATTGGTCGCTGCCCTTGGACCGAAACGCGAAATGCCGGAATTTCTGGCCGAAGTGCTATGGAGCGCTTTGCACGGAATGGCTGTCCTAACGCGATCAGAGCGTATCCCACCGTCAGGCGCTGACTGTCGTTTGACGGTGCTCGTTCAAACCTTCAGTTGAAAAGCCGGCGCAAGCGCTGTCGATTGGCTTTACCGTTGGAATGTGAACGACGATGATGCCGGGATAAAGGCCATTGCCGCTCAGCGTGAAAAGGGCCGCATCAGCGCCGCCTTGGCCAAAGCCTTGCTCTCGATCAGCGCATCAATGTCGGCGGCGGTGGCGGTGGACGGCAGGTCATAAACCAGCCAATGCCACCATCCTGAGATCGGCGGTTTATAGCGGTCGTACAGTGTCACGGCGAAACTCTTGGTGCCGGTCGGCTGTCCCGACCATGTCAGGGCGGGCGACTGATTGCCTCCGGTGCAGCCCCAATCGCTGGCAATCAGCAGTTCGGTGAAGGTCTTGCCTTTGGGCAAATCGGGGCTGGCGAGTCGGAAGGGTTGCTCTGCCCGGGCGGCCAGTCCGCACAGCATCGCCAGACTAAGGGTGATCAGACTGGTTGCGCGCGGTTGCGCCATTTTCGTTCCCCTCGCTCTTGTTTGTCGACGTCGAACGCACGCCGGCAGTTTGGGTGCGCCACACATGCCCACCTTGAGTGACTTATTGCGGCTGGTTCGATGCAACTTTGGGCACCCGATTGGCTGCTGACTTCTTTGCCACCGGCTTGTCAGCCGGCGTTTCTGCGACCTTCGTCACGTTTTCCGGGACAATGATCGGCATGAGATCCGCGGCGCAGGCAGTCGCCAATTGCTTCACGTCAGTCGCTTGGGGTTTGCCGGGTAGGGTTGTACCTTGGAGAATCGCCCACAAACCCAATTTCGCGTCGATGGGTGTCAGCCCGATGCCGTGAAGGGCGGAAATGACGCCTTTGCAAAAGGCGTCGGCGGCCACGGCTTTGTCGGTATCCGTTTTGGCGGAGATCGCCGTTTTCCAATCGGAGAGAGCGCCAGTCACGGCAGAATCCGCCAAAACAAACTTGCCCAACGATTTCGGAGGCTCACCACCGACCGGCTCGTCGAGCACATGCTGGGGGGACACATAGGGATTGTACTTCGGGAGTTCCAACCCTTTATCCTTCGACGTCCCCAGATTGGCCGCTTTTATCACATCTTCAGAAATGAACAGTGAGTGGCTCGAGTCGAGAACCCCGAAATACCAGTCACCGACGATGATTTTCGGGTCCAGGTTCTGACCAATCAAAGAGGGTGTGCCGGGGATGGTAAACCTTATGGCACCGCAGGATTCATTCGGTATGTCGCTGGGGCGTATCTCAAGCGAAGGCGTGTCTGCCATGGTCTTACCCACCGACCTGCCCAACGCGGCGTCATAGAGCTTTGATTGCTTCTCCAGCGAAGGTTTGTCGAGATCGCTTAAAAAATGCGCGCCCGGCACGAAAGTCGAGATCCCGACTTTCGCGATCTCGAGGCCGCTCGTGATGACACTCATATGCTCGATCGTTGTCGCATAATTTGGCGTGAATTCGATCTTGAGCGTCTTGCTGCGGTCAACGCGAACGACGACACCTGAATTCCATATTTGTTGACTTTCGCTGAACGCCTCTCCCTTGTCGGTGTCGCTATTATGCTGGCTGCTGAAGAGCGGAATCGTACTCACTTTGGCGCCGCCGAAACTAACGGTGGCGGTAAGCGTGGCCAGTGACTGCTTTGAGACAAGGACGCGCTCTAAAAGCGTACGTGTTTGACTGTCGTAATCCGTGGGATAGGAATAAAAACCGTCAGGAATGTTTGTCGGTCGGACGTACACCGCTGCCAGGTCCAAATAGAATTCGTCCGAGCTGCTGGAGGTTACGCCACCTTTGAACAATCTGCACGCGTTCTTGTCATTGGCGATCACGGTCGTGACCATGCCAGTCACCGCAGTCGTTACCAAATTGTCCTCATTTTTTGCGATGGGGAGGGGGGGCGTTGTCCATGGTTTATCGGTGGCGCAAGCCGATAGAACCAAAGTCACGGCGATGGCCGTCCCAACAATCATTTTCATTGGTTTCCCCCGGAATGTCGCCGAGGCTCCTATCCATTACCCCGGTGCAGGTTTGCGTTGATATCAGCGACAGCAGACAATAATTATTAGATGATTATAATATCGGGATCAATTCCGACATGTGTCCTAAGGGTTGCACTTGCGGAGAATGCTTATGGGTCTCTCGAAACAGGACCATCTCGATCCCGCCAAGGGCCCGAAGCGCATTCTCGCCCTCGACGGTGGCGGCATCCGAGGGATCCTCACGCTGCAATTCCTGAAGACCATCGAGACCCTGGTCAAGCAGCGCCTCGGGGACGAGGCATTGCTGTGCGACTATTTCGACCTCATCGGCGGCACTTCAACCGGATCGATCATTGCGGCCGGCCTCGCCTGCGGAATGACGGTAGAGGCGCTGCAGGAGCTCTACAGAAACATTGGCGCCAGCGTCTTCCAACCCGGCGGTTTGGCAAAGTTCCTTCCGAAGGCGTTGCAGGGCAAGTTCGCGCCCAAATTTCCCGCCGACCCGCTGCAACGGGAGCTCGACAAGCAGCTCGGCGCGGATACAACGCTCGACAGCGACCGGATCCGCACCGGTCTCATGATCATGACCAAACGGCTGGATACGGGGAGCCCTTGGCCATTGAACAACGGCGAACGGGGAAAATACGCGGCGCAGGATGGCGCGCTGCGCCTGACGCAGATCGTTCGGGCGAGCACCGCCGCGCCAACCTATTTCGCGCCGGAAGAGATCGCCATCCAATCCCGCGACGGAACTTCCGTTCTCGGGGCTTTCGTCGATGGCGGTGTCACGCCGTTCAACGATCCGGCCCTGCAGCTGCTGATGCTCGCGGCGCTGCAGGGCCACGGCTTCTGCTGGCCGATGGGCAAGGAGCGGCTGCTCATCATCTCGGTTGGTACCGGCCACTACCGGCAATCGCGCCCGACGACGATGATCGTCGGCGACCCGGCTGCCTTGCAGGGGCTCGCCGCCTTGCAGTCGCTCATGGACGACTGTGAGCGCATGAACCGCACCACTCTGCAATGGCTGACGGACTGCCTGACGCCCTGGCTGGTCGACCGCGCCGTCGGCGACATGAAGCGTGACAGTCAAGCGGGGCCTCGGCGGCTGGCACGCCAGATCGCCGATCGTTGCAATGATTTCACGCAGTCGCGCTGTGGGACGCTCGACGCGTTAAAGAGGCAGTCACTCTTCGGCCGGATGTTTCCGGGAATCACAGTCCTGATCCTGTCCCCGGCCATGCTGGCGATTGCCAGCCGCCGTGCGGCGCTGGCCAGGCAAATGGAGTACACCTTCAGCGACATAAGGTTCCGGCATTATTGCGTCTGCCGCGGCCTGTCCACCGAAGGTCTGCGTGCCTATCCCGAGCTCGGGCCGCTGCTCGACAATGTGATGGCCGGAGAGTCGGACCGCAGTCTCCCCGCAATCCTGTCAGACTTGCAGGAGTTCACGACGCGCGTTTTGCCGAACTCGCCGGCGCCTTCCCACTCGGCTGCGACGATCTTGTACCAGAAAGGTCTGTTGCGGACGCTGGCCGGGTTTGCCCTGGGTCTAAGCCTGGTCGTGGGCTGGACCTTGTCGGCTGGGATCCCAGCGGCCGCCGTGCTGTGGGTGCTGTGGTGGCAGCACTGGACGCCTCCCGGCATGGCTGCGCTGATCTTGTTCGTCGCGTTCTGCGGCGGCCTGCGTCTCAACCATCTCCAGACGAGCGATATGTGGCCCTGGCTCGCCCGAAGCTGGAAACTTCCGCACCATCGCTTCATCCGCGCGAGCAACACGCCGCGGCGCGGAATTGTGGCGATCGGTCCGGTGTCGGTCGCCGCAGTCTTGCTGTCGCTGTGGCGCAGGGACGATTCTCCCTCAGGATGGCTGGAGGCTGCGATTCTGGTCGGCTTGGGGCTCACTGCCCAAGCGCTGCTCGACAGTTGGAACACGCGGCACCTGAGAAGCGGCTTGACCATTGCCGGCGACGCCGAACCTGCCCTGGCGGCCGCCAAGCCGCCTGACGCTGCTGCGTCGCGCTTGAGTGTGGCGCTACTTTACCAGGCGACCTTTGGCGTTCTGTTCGCCTTCTATGGCGGTGCGGCGATGTCAATCTTGGTCTCGGCGGCGCTGATCATGTCGGCGTTCCTGGCCCATCCGCTGGTGTCGAACAAGGGCGTATTGGGGGTCGTGGCCGCCGCGTCGGCTGGCTTTCTGCTGCCGATCCTTATGGAGCGCCTGGTGCATAACGGCATCGCAAATATGGGCGAATATGTCGGGCTCAGCAGCGCCGCCAACAGCCTTTACAAGAAGCTCGCCGGCACGCCCAATGCCAAGCTCACCCTTGAGAAGAATGTTCCCGCGCGTGAGCGCTCGTCGGTCGAGGCGTTTGCGCCGGAGGACCGACTCTATGTCCTGCAGTGGCTCACCAGTCTTCGCATCGGCTGGAGGAGGGCGACGTTCCGGAGATGGTCGCCGGTCCGCGATTCCGTGTTCATCAGCTACGCCTGGCAGGATGATGACACGGAGAGCAGCGTCGCCAAACGGATTGCCGACAGCTGCGACGCGGCGAAGATCGCGTACTTCCTGGACAAGGTGACGCTGAAAAGCGGCGAGGGCGTGTTTCGGATGCCTCTGGCGGCCGGCCTGTCGAGGTGCACGCACGTGTTTCTCCTGGTCACGCCGGGGCTGGCCAGCGGCCAGGTCGTGCGGCGCGAGATCGAGATGGCGATGGGCCGGTGGCGCGGGGAGATGCTGCCAGCGGTGATCTGCGTCGTCGTTCCTGATGTAGCCGCGCAGCTTCTCGCCGATCCCGGCCTATCCGTGGCGATTCGCTTTCTGCTGACCTTTTGTCCGCAAATGACCCCGGCCGAGGCGTCCGACCCGGCTCTGGTGCGCTATGTCGTGGCGCTGACGCGTCGCAACGGGAAATGGAATGACTGGCGTCTGCTGTTGTCGCCGGCGACGGCACTGGCTCAGATTGTTCGTCTGCCCGGAATCTTCCAGCCGACCGAATAAGCCACAATCATGATTTTTCTGTCCGCAACGCGGTTTTGACCGCCGCGCTCGCCTGCATTGCTGACGCCTTCACTCTGTCGGGACGGCACTGCCGTCTTCTGGTGCAAGATTCAGACGTAACTGCCGGGCGCCTTGACGTAGCTCGGCCAGGACTCGCGGTCATGCGAATAGAACAGCTCGGCGTCATGCAGGTCGGCCAGCTGTTTCAGCCGTTCCAGCGAACCATAGGCCTGCTTGGGATCCACATGCGGCCCGGGAATCGCCATGATGTCGAGATTGCGTTTGCTGTAGCAGGCATCACCGGTGAACAGCATTGGCCGCCGCCTTGCCAGCCTTACCAGCAGGCTGTAATGGCCCGGCGTGTGCCCCGGCGTCTCCAGCAGGGTCAGTCCCTTGGCTACCTCGACATCGCCGCAGAGCGCCTCGAAGCGGGGCGTGTAGATGTCGGTGGCACGGCCGTCGATCGGTGACTGCGGGCACAGGAAACGGTTGTCGGAATAGCCGAACGCCTCGATCGGATGCGGGTGATTGATGGCGTCGAGTTCGGCCTGGTGGCACAAGGTGGTGGCGCAACAGCACAGAGCGTTGCCGCCGACATGGTCGAGATGATAGTGCGAGTTCATCACGTATGTGATGTCGCGTGGCGCGAGGCCGAGCAGATCGAGCTGCCCGGGCAGGGTTTGGCGCTCGCTCTGGAAGATGCCGAGCGCGCCCGGCACATTGGCGTCATCGGTCTGCGTGCCGCCCGCCACCAGTCTTGTGAACAGAGCCTTGTCGACGCCGCTGTCGAACAGGAAGCGGCCCTCGGCATGTTCAATCAGCACGCTGTAGACGGGAAAGCGATAGGGACCGGACGGGCCGGCCATCCAGAACATCAGCATGCCGTCCTGCTCCATGGCGCCGCCATCCAGCAGCGTTACTCGGGTCTCCATCGCGGTCCTCCGATCGGTTTCCATCTTCGCCAAGGGTGGCCGACGGCGCATAATTCCCTAGTCTAAGGTCGAACGGAACCCAGCATGGAAAAATTCATCGTCAAGGTGGCGCCGAAGATTCTGACCGATCTGCGGCAAAGACTGAACCGTACCCGCTATCCCGAGGATCTCGGCAATGACGACTGGGCCTATGGCACCCATGGCCGCGCCTTGCGCCAGCTGTGCGACTATTGGCGCGACGGCTTCGACTGGCGGGCGGTTGAGCGGGCGATCAACCGCTTCCCACATTTCCGTACCGACATCGGCGGCAACCCGATCCATTTCATTCAGGCCCGCGGCAAGGGGCCGAAGCCGATGCCGATCATCCTCAATCACGGCTGGCCCTGGACCTTCTGGGACATGCACAAATTGATCGGACCGCTCAGCGATCCGGCGGCACATGGCGGCGATGCGGCGGATGCCTTCGACGTGGTGGTGCCATCGCTGCCCGGCTACGGCTTTTCGACACCGCTGGCCCGCACCGGACTCAATTTCTGGAATACTGCCGATCTATGGGTGACGCTGATGCAGCAGACGCTCGGCTATGACCGCTTTGGCTCCTATGGCGGCGACTGGGGCGCGCTGATCACCGCCCAGCTCGGTCACAAATATGCCGACCATCTGACCGGCATCTATGTCAGCCTGCCGCTGCCGCTCGACGTGTTCCTGGCGCCGTTTCCCGGGCCCGAGCTGTATGCCGCCGATGAGTCTGACTGGTATGACGCCAACCAGCGCTTCGTCGCCACCGAGAGCGGCTATTCCGCCCTGCTGTCGACCAAGCCGCAGACGCTGGCCTATGCGTTGACCGATTCGCCGGTCGGCCACTGCGCCTGGATTCTGGAAAAGCGCCGCAGCTGGAGCGATTGCGGCGGCGATGTCGAGCAGGTGTTCAGCAAGGACGAATTGCTGACCACCGTGATGCTGTACTGGATCACCGCCAGCGGCGGCAGCGCCGGCCGCTACTATTACGAATGTTTGCACAACCCCTGGAGTCCGTCGCATGACCGCCATCCGCGCGTCGAAGCGCCGACCGGCATCGCCCAGTTCGAGCGCGAGGTGGTGCGGCTGCCTAAAGCCTGGTCGCAACAGACCTACAATCTGCAGCGCTATCGCCGATTTGCCAGAGGGGGCCATTTCGCGCCGATGGAACAGCCCGAGGTGCTGATTCACGAACTGCGCGAATTCTTCCGGCCGCTGCGGAGATAGCCGGGAAATGCAAGACTGGAGCGACGCCTACAGCAGCAGCCCCTATATCGCCGACGCCGCAGCCTTTCCGCCGCGCTGGGCAGCACAGGCCGAAGCGTGGCGCCGCGCTGCGCCAAACGCTCGGCTGGATCAGCCCTATGGCGACCATCCGCGCCACCGCTTCGACCTGTTCCTCCCCGCTGGCCGGGCAGACGGCGTGGTGGTGTTCGTGCATGGCGGCTATTGGATGAGCTTCGACAAATCGACCTGGTCGCACCTTGCCGCCGGTGCAGTGGCGCAGGGCTGGGCCTTCGCCTTGCCCAGTTACCGACTGTGCCCGGAGGTACGGATCAGCGACATCACCCTTGAGATTGGCGCCGCGGTGAGCGCCATCGCGGCGCAGGTCACCGGCCCGCTCCGCCTGGCCGGCCATTCCGCCGGCGGTCACCTGGTCAGCCGTCTGTGTTGCGAAGACGGTCCACTGCCGACGCCGCTGCGCGCGCGCCTGGCCCATACCCTGTCGCTCAGCGGCCTGCATGATCTGCGGCCGCTGTTGGCCACCCGCCTCAACCAGACCCTGCATCTCGATGAGGAAGAGGCGCTGCGGGAAAGTCCGGCCTTGCTGCGGCCGTTGCCCGCGACCAGCATCAGCTGTTGGGTCGGTGCCGACGAGCGGCCTGAATTCCGCCGCCAGAACGCGCTGCTGGCCAATATCTGGACCGGTCTCGGCGCCGCCGCGCAAGCGGTCGAGGCCCCCGGCCTGCATCATTTTACCGTGATCGACGGACTGGCCGAGCCGGGCTCGGCACTGCTCGGCGATCTGCTCAGCCGTCCGTCGTGAAGAGGTCGAACAGGATGATGGTTTAGGTGTCTTTGATAGGCGGCGCCGGGTGGCGGTGGTCGAAAATTCGTGACAAATGGATATCCTTATGAGATATTAGGATATAATTGAAGGATATTTCATGGCTCTCTTTGTCAAAGATCCCGAAGTCGACAGATTGGCGAGACGGCTTGTGGCCATCAAGAAGATCAGCAAGACCGAAGTGGTTCGGCAGGCATTATTGCACGCGTTGGAGCGCGAACGCGCCCTACCATCGCTGGTCGAACTGGGCGTTGATTTCTGTCGGGCGTTGCGGGCACGCGCCAATCCCGCCGGCGGAAGGCCGGCAGACAAGGCCTTTATCGACGGCATTTACGGGAATGAGTGATGTTCGTTGACGCTTCCGCTCTTACCGCGCTGCTGACCGACGAAACCGACGCGCGCGCGTTGCTTGCGCGTATGCAAAACCACCCGAAACGGATCACCTCGCCGCTGGCTGTCTGGGAAACGGTCATCGCGGTGGCGCGCATCCTGGGTCTGAGCGCGCTGGAGGTCGACTCTGCAGTCGAGGATTATCTCAAACTTGTGGGAATTTCCGTCATTGCGGTCGCCGCCGAAACCCGCACTCTTGCGATCGACGCCTATGACCGTTACGGCAAATCGCGCCATCCGGCGGCCCTGAATTTCGGAGACTGTTTCGCCTATGCTTGCGCACGGCACGAAAGGGTGCCGCTTCTCTACAAGGGCGACGATTTTCCTCAGACCGATATCGAGGCCGCATAGCACCCATACGGTTCGCTCAAGAGCCGGGGCGACAAATCACTTTGCCCGATCAGACCAATGTTGACCAACGGTAATGACCGCCTTATTGTTGATTAAGGGTGGTCAAGATTGGTCAAGGAAATAAGTTTATGGCCGAGACAATCAATTTGTATGAAGCCAAGACGACGCTGTCGAATCTCGTCGAGCGGGCCTTTCGCGGCGAAGAGATCATCATTGCCAAGAACGGCCGTCCCATGGCGCGGCTTGTGCCGTTTGGTGCTCGAGCGACGGCGCGCGTACCGGGTTTGCTTAGGGGGCAGATTCGCATCGCCGCCGATTTCGACGCGCCTTTACCGGACGACGTCGCCCGCGCCTTCCGCGGCGAGTCGCCATGAGGCTGCTGCTTGACACGCCCATCTTGCTTTGGTGGCTCGATGACGCGCCAGCATTGCCCGCAGCGGCAAGGGCGGCAATCAGCGATGTCACGTCGGAAATTTTCGTCAGCGTCGCTACGATATGGGAGATCGCCATCAAACGTGCCCTCGGCAAGCTCGACTTCCCGATTGCCCGGCTGTCCGAGATTCTTGTCGAAGCGGGGTGTTTGCCGTTGCCGGTCTGTCTCGACCATGCGATAGCCGCCGGCGGATTACCCTTGCACCATGGAGATCCCTTCGATCGAATGCTGGTCGCTCAGGCGCAGCGCGAAGGTCTTACGATTGTCACCGTGGACCGGATGATCCGTCTCTATCCCGTGTCGATTCTCGGCGACACCAACAACTGATCCAAGGGGAACAGTCGGCCTAGGCGCGCACAAGAGTGATGCTTCGTGGCCGGATCCAGCAAGTCCATGCGGCATCCCGCCCACCCTACGATCCCTTCGCGTTGCCCGAGTATTTGAAGGCGGCAGTTCGTGGGGCCAAAAAGGACTGGCACTGCCGTGCCTGCGCTGCTTCGTTGCGCTTTAGATCAACGGCTTGCCATCGGCGCTGGGCAGTCCGACGCACATGATCTTGGCCAAGGTGGGCGCGATGTCGCGCAGGTCGATCGCGCCCAGCGAACCGGATTTGGCGACGCCCGGTTTAAAAAGGTGACAGTGGGTTTAAAAAGGTGACAGTAAAAAGGTGACAGTGCATTTATTTCCGGAATAAAGTGCACTGTCACCGATTTCCCTGGCTGGCCAACCACAAGCGTGTGCTGGAATAAAGTGCACTGTCACCGTTTTTGTCTGTCACCGTTTTTGTCACCGTTTTGTAGGCTGCAGGCGCAGGCCGAGCGCAGCGCCACAGAAATCATCGGGATTCGCAGCCGATTAGGGCCTGTTTTTCTCCATTATGATGAATCGACTCCAGCGCAAGGGTGTCTCAGTATCAATTCAACCAGCAAAGGAACAACCATGCTGCAGAACACAATGCGTCGGGCCAATCAGTTCAAGTTGGGAACCTTTGCGTCGAACTGTTCGGGCGGCATGACGGTGACCAGGATACCCCAGCGATGGGATGCCAGTTGGGCCAGCAACAAGCGTCTCGCCTTGCTGCTGGATGCCGCCGGTATCGATTTCATGCTGCCTATTGCCCGTTGGATCGGCTATGGCGGCGATACCAATTTCCATGGCAGCGTCCTGGAAACGATGACCTGGGCGGCCGGTCTGCTGGCGGTGACGGAAAAGATCACAGTGTTCGCCACCATTCATACCGCCTGCAACCACCCCGTCGTGGTCGCCAAGCAGATCGCCACGATCGATCAGCTGAGCGGCGGCCGCGCCGGGCTGAATATCGTGGCCGGCTGGAACAAGCCGGAATATGAGGCGTTGGGACTCTCTCTGCCCGACGACCATGATACGCGCTACCGCTATGCGCAGGAGTGGTTCGATGTCGTCAAGGCGCTCTGGACCCGTGCCGGCCGATTCGATTGGGACAGCCCCCATTTTCACCTGAAGGATGTTCACAGCGACCCGAAACCGGTGCACGGGATTCCGCCGATCATCAATGCCGCCGGTTCGACCGAGGGCCGCGAATTCGCGATCGCTAACGCCGATTTTCTATTCACACCGGCGATTGATCTCGACCGTTCCCGCGACGAGCTGGCCGCCCTCAAAAAGCAAGGCGAAGCGGCCGGCAAGTCGGTCCAGGTTTTGACTTTTTCGCATGTGGTGTGCCGGCCGACCGAACAGGAGGCCAAGAACTACATCGCCTATTTCATGGGGCAGAACACCGATTTGGCGGCGGTCGACAACCTCGTCCGTCTGCAGTTCGCCCATGCGCAGTCATTTCCGCACGACCTGCTCACACTGATCCGCGACCGGATGGCGATGGGCCATGGCGGCTTTCCGCTGATCGGCACGCCAGAGCAGGTAGCAGACGGGATCTGCCTATTGGCGGATGCCGGCTTCGCCGGAACCACCTTGTCTTTCGTCGATTATGCCGAAGAGTTTCCCTATTTCCGCGACACCGTATTGCCGATTCTGGCGGCCCGCGGCCTCAGGCACTGACACTGAACGGACCCGGCGACTCCGCATGGCCTGATCACCCCCGCTCGACCAGCCCGTCCGGCTGCTCGTCACAGAAGATTCGAAACGCCATCAGCGTGTAGGTGTCACGAATGCCGGGAATCCTGTGGATGTGTTCGACGACGAACCGCCCGACATTCTGGTCTTCTTCCAAATAGAACTTTCCCAGAAGATCATAAGCGCCGCTGGTAGAATAAACTTCAGAGGTCTCTTTTACAGTGTCTATCAAGTCCGCAGCAACCTTGAAGGTCTGTCCCAGCTCGCATTTTATCTGCAAAAACAAGGGCTTCATAGTTCCTCCAGGCAATCAGTCGATCGCCTCAGCGGAGGCTCGACAGCTTGGCTTCCTGAGGTACCGCGTCCTGGTGGACGTGGGTATCGGGGCGTTCCGCCAAGGTGCCATGCGTGCTGCTGACAGCGGCGTCGTGCAGGACGGCGGCATTGAGAACTTCATAGAGATGGGTGATCGGCGAATGGACACCAATTGCCAGCATATTGGCGGGTGTCGGGCTTGCAGGAGGTGGGGCGGACTCGTCTGCGAACGCCGGAAATGCCAGCAACAGGGCAAGCGGCAGCGCCACCAGGGCGCTTCGAAAATTTTGATTGTGCATGATAATCTCCTCAAGAGGGGGAGCCTCTTGTGCTGGCCCGCTGCCATAGGAGGGAGAGCGGGTCAAGGTGCAGCAGGACCGAAAGGGGTCGAATTCCAAGCGCCAATATTAGCAAATTGCTGCGCTGCACACAATCATATTGCTGCGCTGCACAATGCGGTTGGAGCATGGCTGGCCTGCAGGCCTGATTCTGCGCGCCATCGGAATCCGAGCTTGAGCCCGTAACCAATCCTTCTTCGGCTCAACCGCACCATAGCTTGTTGCCTATGCCCGCGTCATTTCCGACCGCTTGAAGCTTTCGATCATCTCGTCGATATCGGTCACTTCGGTTATCTCGGAAACCATGATGGCTGGCGGGCCTGGCGTATAATTGGGAAAATCCGCCGACAATCTGCGGGCCGCTTCCTCACACTCGAACAGCGTCGAGAAGCGTTCGACCGTATCCTTGTCATCGAATATGACCGCGGCAATGGCGCTGAACGGTGCACTGTCATAGTGCAGATCGCCGCCTTGCCCTGGCGCGAAGAGCATGATCTTGCGCGGACGGATGCCGAGATGCTTGTCGGTCAGTCCAATACCCAGCGGAAGGTGCACATTCTTCCAGTGAGTCACGTCAAATTTTTGGCCAGGCGCGTTGGGATAGAGGAATGCGAGCATATGCATGGTTCAATTCCCATCCTGCTCAGCCGCGAGAAGACGTTTAAGGATACGCCGTCCTTCGAGCTGCAGCCGGTCGCCGGAGAATGAGACCGGTCGCAGATCCGGCAGGTCGCGGTTGCCGAGCACAATTTGCTGGCCTTCGAGAATTCCTTTGTCCTGCTGGAAAACGAAGCTAATGCCATCGGTGAACAGCTTATTCATCGACGCGTCGCCGTAATTGCGCACCGAGCAATAAAAATAATGCGAACTCGTTGCCGTTTCCGGAATGGCAGCGTGCAGATTGTATATTTCTATCGGCCGCGCGGTCGGTTCGTCGTGAGGGCGAACTAGGATGTGGAAACTGGTATAGGCTGGCGCCCACCAGATAACTTCCATACGAAAGTCTATCGGGTCAGTCCATTCGGAGACGCCGCGGCTTTGCGCCAGCATTCCACGCCACAACGGGCCGCCTTCCATTCCGAGTTTCGCCGCATGAGCGCGAAAACGGATTTCGTTCTCCAGGACTTCGTAAGTCATGCCGCGGTCAACATAGTCGGTCCCGGGCCGCGCATTGCGATAGAACTGTACCTCAGCCCCGCCGAAGGACTCTGGATGAACAAATTCAGCGTGGGTGATGTCGAACAGATTATCATTGATCAGGCGATAGTCCGCCTGAATCGATTCCATATGGCCAAATCCACCAATCCATCCAGGGTCATCCCCGAACGAGAAACCGCTGGGAATTCCACTTTCGTCAACCGCCCGGACGGGGTCACCGAGCCAAATCCAGACATAGCCGTGCCGCTCGATCACCGGATAGGTCTTGACGAAAGTATTGGGGCCGGGGGCTTTCTGCCCGGGTACCTTGACGCAGTAACCATCCGAGCCAAATTCAGCGCCATGATAGGCGCAGCGCAAGCGATCGCCGATCACCTTGCCGAGCGAGAGCGGGACCAAACGGTGCGGACAGAAATCGTCAAATGCGGCGATCGTCCCAGAGTCACCGCGATATACGGCTATCCGTTTGCCAAGAAGCGTGCGGCCCACGATCGCCCCGTCGGCCAATTCCGACGGTTCGGCGACGATATACCAGGAATTGAAGAGAAATGTCGTGTCGCTGCCGGGTGCGGCTGCAACTTTCTGGTTTTTTATCTGATCGATAGCATCTGCGACAGACATCAGCATCGTCCTCCAACCCAGTTGTTTGGCCCAACTCGTGATTCTTTAGGATTGCCGACCCACGTCCCGTCATGAAAACACGATAATAGTTGCAAAAGCAATCTTCGAAAAGGGTCTGTCGGCGGCGCCCGAGCCGCCGCGAAATGACGCCGCCGACGGTTCAACCAGACTCAATGGGGATGACCACAATGACTTTTTTTCATCAAGTTAGGCCAGCTCACGGAGCATGATCGCCAACGCATTGCCATCCTCGTCCTGGAGCGCGGCTTGCCGTGCTCTGCCGATAAATGCAGCAGCATCGGCGTGACCGCGAACACGCTGATAGGCCGCAGTCAGAGCCGTGAAACTTCGTAAGCTGCGGTCAAAAATGTCGCCATAACCTTTGATGAGCTGCTGGCATTTCACCAGCTCCAAGGCTGCACCCTGATCGGTGCCGGCGACCTCGATCACCAGTGCCAGCCAAGCCTCTACCCGCTGTTGCTCCTCATGATAGCGCATCGTGCCACGGCGCCATCGTCGCAGTGCCGCCAACAGGCTGAGGGCGACAAACCAGCACAGGCTGGTGGATTGGACAAATCGGCCGGATCGGAATAGCGGTGCAAGAAGACGGGTCAAAGACTTGCTGCCCAGAACCCTGCGTCCAATCGCCGCAGGCAGTGCTTCGCAGACCTCGCGCAGCCGGGGATGCATGAATTCGGTGATGGCGACCAGTTGGTCCTGGTCGACCTGGATTTCATCGCGAACCCTGGCCATTCGATCTGCGCGGGTTTTGAGGTCGGCGACCCGGATCACGTCCTCATAAGACATCCATAAGGCCAAATGGCGCGCCGTCGCGGATGTCAGAGCATACTCATCATCGCCCCGATCGACCATTACCACCCGATGCAGACGTGTGAGATAAAGACTGGCATAGGCGGCATCCTGATAGTCCATCAGCCGATTCACGCCGTGCAGTGCCAGCGACTGGGCCGGAGCCGGCAGTTGAGCCAACACTCGGGCCTCGAGGCTTCGCCCCATGACGCTGGTCGCAGCCGGTCGATCACGGGACGTTTTCTTTGGCAGTTCAACCGCGCCACGCGTTCCGTCGAAGCCGGCAGAAAAACCCCGCAAATTGGAGTCAACGGCGATCGCGCTGGCGCTTATCGCCGTCTCGAATGCGTGGCGCGAGAACGGCAAAGCGCCACTGCCCGCCAGCGCTCCGAGCATGACGGAGCTGATCACACTGTGCGAGCGTGCGGCAGCCTCCTCCATGTCGAACCCGAGAAATATTCTAGCGTGGCGGCGCGCCTGCTCGATGATGAGTCCGCTGTCAGCTATGCCGTTCCCCAAGGCCGACTTTTCCGAGATCGCGTAAATCCGATGCGTGGAACCGATCAATATCGTGCGATCGGCGGTCACGAAGCCGCGCAGAATGGCGCGGCCCGCTTCCATCAATTCGGACGCGATGACGATGTCGACGTCGCCGGGAACCGGGGTAAGCGCCAGCGCCGGCTCGATATCGCCATCGTCGGGGACCATTTCGATATAGTAAATCGTGGTTCCGGTCCGCTGTGCCACGCCGGGTACCGAGGTCCCTTGGGCGCGATAGCCTTCGCTGGCGCCGACGGCCAAGATCCAACCCGCCAGCACCCCGCCTCCTTGACCCCCCAGCGCGAGAATAGCGATCGTAATCCGCCGCCGTGACATCGGTGACATTCAGAAACTCCGCTGCGCCCGGACGCAGTCCGCGCGTCTTTGCAGGAAGCCGATCACCCTGCGCCGCCAGCTTTCCAGCAACCGGTCCCAGAGGGTTGGATTGTAAACGATGGTCGCCCGATAGAAGCTGGGGCATAGTACCGCAGCATGTGAGACCTCACCGCATAACCCGCAGCCGACGCAGCTATTCTCGACATGGGCGATGGGATCCTGGCGCAGGGGGTCGGGGCTGGGTTTGATGGTGAGCGAGGGGCAGCCGGACAGGCGGATGCAACTATGGTCGCCGGTGCAGGTGTCGGAATCGATACCGAAGCGTTCTCGAACCGTGCGCTTGCCGTCTTTGATCGATTTTGCCATTGCCGGCTTTTCGCGCCGCTGCTTGTTGAGCATGCATTCCGATTGTGCCACGATCACTTTCGGGCCCCGTACCGGCGAGGTCAGCGTCTCCCGCAACAGATCTCGCATGCGTTTGATATCGTAGGTCCGGGTCAGTGTTCTTACCCAGCGCACGCCAACGCCGCGGACCGCCTTCTCCAAAGGATTTTTCGTACTGCGAAAGTGGTTGTCCGCTGCCGACGACAAGATATCCTGGCCGCCGGTGGCGGCCGCGTAGCCGTTGTCGACAATCAAGGCTATCGAATCATCCTGATTGAAGACGGCGTTGCCGATGCCCGAGGTAAGCCCATTGTGCCAAAATCCGCCGTCTCCCATCACCGAGACGGCGCGCCTGCCTTCGGTGCGAAAGGCGGACGCACCCGCAGCAGCAAGCCCGTAGCCCATTGTGGTATTGCCGATGTGGAAGGGCGGCAATATGGAAAAAAGATGGCATCCGATATCGCTCGAAACGTGCAACGGGCCAAGTTCTCGCTCAACCAGCTTCATCGCGGTAAATATCGGCCTTTCGGGACATCCGGTGCAAAATCCGGCCGGTCTCGGTGGTAGCGCCAGGGTCGGCGCCGCAGGGGTCAAGGGCGACGGAAGTGTCGACGCCAGTGCCGGGGCGGTGCGAGCGAGAAACCTGGACAGACCAAGGCAGAGGATTTGACTGGTATAGTCACCGGCAAGCGGCAGGATCTCCTTGCCGATGACCCGCGTCGGCAGATCAGCCTTCCGCAGCATCGTATTCAATTCATGTTCGATGAATTCGGGTTGCCCCTCTTCGATCAGCAGCACCGCTGACTTATTGGCGCAGAACGCCTTTATTTCGTCAGGAATGAGCGGATAGGTGACGTTTAGGCAATAGATTGGCAGCCTGGCAGTGCCGATGCTGTCGGAAAGATCCAGCAGTTCCAAGGCTCGGTTCAGGCTATTGAACAACCCACCCTGAACGATGATGCCGATGTCGGTGTCTTTCGGTCCGAAGGTCTCATTGAGTTGGTTCTCTTGAATGAAACGGATTGCCTGCGGGCGGCGCTTTTCTACCTTCTCGATCTCGTGCATGAAGTTGGAGGGTGCCCGGACGATCCTGTCCACGTCGCGATGCGGGTTCGCCGCAGCCTGCGCCACGGTCAGCGGCGGTTGCTTATTGTCTTTGGCAATGAAACGGCCGGTGACGTGGCAGGCGCGAATGCGCAGTTCGAGCATGACGGGGCTGTTTGATGCCTCCGACAGCTTGAATCCCATTTCAACCAGATCGACGATGCTGGTCAGGTTTGGTCGCGGGTCAAGCAGCCAGATCTGCGATTTCATGGCGAATGCGTGGGTGCGTTCCTGCATGATCGAAGACCCTTCCCCGTAGTCTTCACCAACAATGATAAGGGCACCACCAATGACCCCGCCGCTCGCGACATTGGCCAATGCATCGGACGCGACATTGGTGCCGACCACCGATTTCCAGGCAACGGCACCGCGCAGAGGATAATTGACCGATGCAGCCAGCATGGCGGCGGCGCTGGCTTCGCTGGCCGAGGATTCGAAATTGACGCCGAGTTCGCGCAGCAGGTCGTCAGCATCGGCAAAAACGTCCATCAAGTGGCCGATCGGCGCACCCGGATAGCCGCCGACATAGGCGACCCCAGACTGCAGCAAAGCCTTGGTAACGGCGAGAATTCCCTCGCCGTGAAACATTTCCCCGGCGCCGAGCCGAAGCTTCTCGACTTCCGCAGCGAATGAACGCTCGGCGATCTTTCAACCGTGCCGAAAGGCAGTTCGGGCAAATTTTTCCCTGTTCATGCCGCATCTCTCCGTCGGCACCGACTCTGCAAACGTCAGCGGATGATGGTTACTTTAACTTGCAAATGCAATTAATATTGCGCTTGAACAGGTCACTGGTCGTGCGCCTGTCGCGACGATCAAGCCGCGAAGTCAGACCATTTATTCAGGATCTGCTCGGCGCTCCGCAGGGCCAGCGCATGCACTGTAAAGGTTGGATTGACCCCGGCGATGGTTGGGAACAGGCCTGGTCCGGCCAGGAAAAGATTCCGGATTCCGTGCGCCTGGCCATAGGAATTGGTGACCGACTGACTCGCGTCTTCTCCCATGATGGTGCCGCCGGCAAGATGGGCGGTCAGCGGCGGACTGTGCCAAGGCTGTGGGGCTCCGGCAGCCTTCAGAACCTCGATTCCCTGATCTCGCATCTGCGACCACAGCGCAGTTTCATCCGCGGAGAACCGGTTGGTGACGATCGGTGCTCTGGTTCCCCAAGCCGTCATGGACCGCGACAAGGTTACACGATTGGCGGGATCAGGCAATTGTTCGGCCATGCCGAACATGTTGCCGACATGGCGCACCGCCGACCGCATGAATTCATCCAGTTCTCGACCGAACAGATCGGGCCGGCTACAGGCAATGCCGGCGATATCGTTCGGCTTTATCGATGCCGCGATAAGCCATTGGAAACTGCCGAACGCAGGCGCAACGTGGCCATCCTTGGCGTAGCCGTCGTGGCAAATCAGCTGGGCGCCGGTGATACCGAGATGTGGCTCGGTTTCTTCAGGCATCAGACCCAGCATCAGCACCGAGATATGCGACATTACATAGCGCCCGACCTGGTCATGGCGATTGGCCAAGCCTTGCGGGAAATGGTGCGACACCGAATTCAACAGCAATGCCGGGTTTTGCACCACCGAGGCAGCCAGAATGACCACTCGGGCCGGCTGGGTGAAACGGTTTCCCGCCGAGTCGATATAGTCGACGCCTGAGACATGGTCAGATGATTTGCCGACGATAACGCGGCGGACGGGAAGGTTTGCGTCGAATCTGGCGCCTTTGGCGATCGCTTGCGGCTGGTAGAGGGCAAGCGGATTGGCGAGCGCCGAAATGGGGCACCCGGCATCGCACCAGCCGTCATAGAGGCAGGCCGGGCGGCCGCCATAGTCGACCGAATTGATCGCCATAGGCGCCGGCGCCGTGTGAAGTCCCGCATTACGGAATCCCCGCTCCAGAGCATCGGCCTGCGCTGTCCGCTGCAGTGGCGGCATCGGGTAGGGAGCGCCGGGCGGGCGCCAGATCTCGGCCGAGGCGTCGCCCGATAGTCCGACCTCGGACTGGATTGCGTCGTAATAGGGGCGCAGATCATCATAGCTGATCGGCCAGTCGAGCCCGCGGCCATATTGGCTGCGGGTCTTGAAGTCCTCGACATGCAATCGCGGCCAGGTGCCATAATGGTGCAGCGCCGACCCTCCCAATCCCCATCCGCCGTTGAAGGTCACGGCGATCGGATTGGCGCCGGTGCTGGCAACGAAAGGGCCACCCCAGCGCAGCCGCCGGCCCCAAATCTGCGAACTGACCAGATCGTCGCTGCTCCAGGCGGGCCCGGCCTCCAGTACACGGACCGATTTTCCACCGGCGGCCAGTTTGGCCGCCAGCAATGACCCCGCGGCGCCGGCGCCAACGATGACGACGTCCACCATCGGCTGGGTCATGGCGCCGCCGAGATGAAGATCGCCATCATATCGTTACCATGGCGAGGCTGGTTCGATATGCGCGAGATAAGGAATGCCCAACCGCTCGAATCCTGCCTGCGTTCCATAGGCAACATCGATCGCGTCGGCGCGCAAGACGAAATAGAACAGTTGCGCCGAAGGGGAGCCGCTCCAGTCGGGGGGGGGATCTTTCAGCAAGGCGCGGACCAGATTTTCGCGACCGGTGCCGTCGAGACCGGCCAATCCCGTTGCCGCCCGAGCGGCGATGAACCTTGTCAAAGCGCTGAGCCCGTCCCGATAAAAGTTCAGAAAGGGCGGCGGCCAGTCGAGATAGCGAAGGATGAGGAAACAGTCGGCGGGCTGAAGGGTGAGGTGATGGTCAACAAAATGGGCAACACCGGCGGCTTTGGCCGAGGGGACCAAAATGTCCGCGAATTCACCGAGTAAAGCACCCTCTTCGGCGGTCAAACGCGACAGCGGTGCTGAAGCCGCGAAAGCAGCGGAGGGTGTCAGCCACTGTAGTCCGCCAGGCATGTTGGCGGATATCAAGCCTGCCGCCGAGCCCTGAAGAAAGTTGCGCCGCGTTGATCTCAATCAAGGCCTCCGGCCATCCATGAGCTATGGGTAAGCCGACGCCGAAACGGACACCCCCACCGCTGCACAACGAGACGCAGCGTTGATGACAATTTTGGTTGATTGGCGCGGCCCCGAGCCATTCCTGCATTCTGATAGCTTGATAAAATCTGACCCAAATAACTTGTACATGCAAGTGATATGTTGCGGCATCGCCTGACGATGCGTTAGAAAAGGAGGGTAGCATGTTAAAAAAGGAAATTCGGGAGGAACTTGTGTTGGCGGACAGCAGGCAGCTTGGCAACCCAGGAACGCCAGCGTTCAGAATCGACAAATATCCCTTCTATCTGCTCAATCGCGCGGTCAGTCGTTACAACATAATCGTCGAGGCGCGGCTGCGTAAGATCGGCATCGATATTCCCACCTGGCGGGTATTGATGGTCCTCGGCGAAAAGTCGCCGCGCAGCGTTGGGCAGATCACTGACGCTGCCGTGATCAACCTGTCAACCATGATGCGCATAACCCAAAGGATGGAAAAGGCGGGGCTCGTTTTAACCGCCTGCGGGCACGAGGACGGTCGCGTTACCGAAGTCAGCCTGACGGCGTTCGGTCGGCAGAAATTGGGAGAATCACGCGAAATCGCCGCGCCGATCTACGCTGCGGTCATCGAAGGCTTTTCGGCTCGGGATTTTGACAAACTGATTGCGCTGCTGAATCTGCTTTATGGCAATCTCGGTCAGTTGAGCAACGCTTAGTCTGAACACTGCGATGTCTGTTTGGGTCACGCGTCCCCTTGGCGTGGGGATTTGGAGGTCGGATGTTTCTTCGCAACTGCTGGTACGTCGCCGCTTGGGACCATGAACTGGATTCCCAAAAGCTTCTGGCGCGCCGCATCCTCGATCAAACGGTTCTGCTCTACCGCACGTCACAGGGACTGGCTGTCGCATTGAAGGATCAATGCCCCCACAGGTTGGTGCCATTGTCGGCGGGCCGTCGCTGCGACGATATGATTCAATGCGGCTATCATGGGTTGGTGTTTGCCGCCGATGGCCGCTGCGTTGAGATTCCTGGCCAAGCAGGTGTCCCTGGCAAGCCAAAGGTACCCGATTCGATGCGGGTGCCGGTGTTCCCGACTGTCCGCCGGCATGCTCTGGTCTGGATTTGGATGGGTGCGCCCGAAGCGGCGGACCCGGCGCTGATCCCGGCCGTCCCCTGGCTTGATCAAACAGGATGGGAAATGGCCGGCGGCTATACGCATATCGCCGCGGACTACCGGTTGCTCACCGACAATCTGTTGGACCTTAGTCACGAGAACTATCTTCACGAGGGCACAATCGGCAACGAAGCGGAAGAGACCATTGCCGATTACCCACCGGTTTTTTCGCTCAGGGAAGATCAGGTGCTATCGGTACGCCGCGAAATGCTGGACATCGAGCCGCCACCTTTTTTTTCGATGATCTTGGCATCGAAAGAGCGTATCGACCGCTGGCAAACCGCTATCTGGACAGCGCCGACGGTCAATATCACCGACACCAAGGCCCAAATTGCCGGTGACAAAAGCGGTTTACCCTATCTGGGTCGAGTCGTGCATCTGTTGACGCCTGAAACCGCTTGCGCGACTCATTATTTCTGGTCACTCAGTCGTAATTGTCGACTGGCCGATGAGGCGTTGAGCGAGTCGCTGCGCGAGGCCCTGAAAAAAACCTTCGACGAAGACAAGGCCATGCTGGAGCTTCAGCAAAAGGCGCTCTCCGACTCTGGGCTGTCAGTCCCGAACTGGCGCCTCAGGGTTGATCAAGCGCCAGAAAAGGCGCGCCAGATCCTGGCGTCGCTGATCCAACGCGAACAGGACCGCCAACCGCACGCGATCGTTTCTGGCGCCTTGGTCGATGGCGAAGGAATTGGGCAAAGCCAGGTGCACTTGTCGCCGCCGCAGTTTACCGCCTGAGCAATCGGCGGCGCCCGCCTGGAGCCTTGCCGACAGTCGAACTGGCGCGCCGCGCGTCCTGTGGGTTATATCCATAACATATTGATTAAAAAACAAAAACTCTTGATCAGATGAAATGTGATCGGGAAAAATACTTGCATTTGACAGTAATTAAAAAAAACTTTAGGCTTTGAATATTAGGTCGGATAAACCGATTTGGGGACAAAACGGGGGGCATTCGATTGGCATGCTGTTCGCTGCAGCCTGCCGCAAAAAATGCACATACACGGAGACGATTCGCAGGGCGAGGAGCGTGGTCGCGAGGACCAAACTCGCTGCGGAAGGGAATGCGACGTTCTGGGGCTTGTGGAAGATTCAATCGATCAGGAGGGGAAGAACATGAATTTCATTCGCTTTTCCGGTATCGGCTTATCTCTGGCGGCATTGTCCGCCACAGTTCCCGCCTACAGCGCGGATGAGGGGGGCGTGCAAGAGATCGTGGTGACCGCCCAGAAGCGATCGCAAAATGTTCAGGACGTCGGTATCGCCATGCAGGCATTCACCGGCGATCAGCTGAAGGAGTTGGGCATACGCGACAGTCCCAGTCTCGCCGCGATCACGCCCGGCGTTTTTACCAGTGGCGCGCTGGCGGGACAGAACACGCAGTACACCATTCGCGGTGTTACCCAAAATGACTTCAACGATATTACTGAATCGCCAAATGCTGTCTATCTCGACGACGGCTATATCGCCACCGCCCAGGGACAAACATTTGCGCTGCTCGATGTCGATCACGTCGAAATGTTGAAGGGACCGCAAGGAACCCTGTTCGGCCGCAATGCCACAGGCGGCGCCATTCAATTCGTCAGTAACAAGCCATCCTTTGACGGATATTCCGGGTATCTCGATACGCGAACCGGATTGCTTGACACGCCCGCCAACGCCCTTGAGGAAACAGCCGAAATGGCTCTGGGTGGGCCGGTATCGGATAAAGTTGCAGCAAGAATTGCGCTTAAATTTGATGAGCGTGGAAACTATCTCGAAAATAAATATCCACAGGATATTGTTGGAAACACCGTTGGCGGTGGCGCCGGAGCCAATGAAGGTGGCACCAATACATTTGTCGGACGCTTCAGCATGCTGTACAAGCCAACCGAAGACTTCTCTTCACTGGTGTCTTTTAACGGCGCTCACGTCACAGTTCCCACCGCACCCTATGAAGGCGTCAATACCATCGCGGAATTGAACAGCGCCGGCAAGATGATCAACGCGTTCAAAATTTCTCCGACCGACACCAGAAACTCGATCGCTGCCAATGGTAGCGATGGTGGCAGCGACGAAGGCAATACCGGTGTTTTCATTCCGTCCGCGCCGCGACCGGTGCCCGGCGGCGATTTCAGCGGTTATCTGCCCACCAAATATGGGCCATGGGTGGTGTCCTCGGAATTCGCCTACAAGAATGCCGGGCATACCGATACCTATGGCGCCGACTGGCATAATAGCTGGAATATCCTTGATTCGTTGGTGCTCACAGCGGTCACCGACTACAAGAAATACAATAAGCTTCTATTCACCAACCTCGATACCGGACCGTCGGGCCCACTCGACCAGACCGCAAATTTCGCCGGCGACGACGCCTGGAGTTTCAGTCAGGAAATGCGTCTGAATGGCAGTTTCGACAAGGTGAATTGGCAAACCGGCGTTTACTACCTTCTTATCGACAACGCGTCGACCAATGGCCTGCGCATTCCTCAAGTCCCCTTGGATGTCGAATCCTTGGCCCAGTTGCGGACCAATTCGGTCTCAGTTTTCGGGCAAGGCGACTGGAATTTTGCGGAAAAATGGACTGTCGTCGCCGGATTGCGCGGCATCGAGGAGTATAAAAAATATCATTTCCAACAGGCGCTCTACGCGGCCCCGTCGCCTCTGGATGTTACCGTAGGGGCGCCCTTCGCGTTGATTGGGCCAAATCCTGACGGATCTGCGTACAGCAAAAGTACCAATTCACCCATGTGGGCCGGCAAATTCCAGCTTGAATATAGGCCACAGCCAGACGTTCTTTTTTATGCGGGCGCAAATCGTGGCGTAAAGGCGGGAAGTTTCAATGCCCAGATTGCCGGCGGACTTGGATTTCCTGAAAGCTATATTCAATATAAACCAGAAGAATTGTTGAATACTGAAGGCGGATTTAAGACGTCCTTGTTCAACAAAAAAGTCCAATTAGACGCCTCCGTCTACCACTATGATTACCATAATTATCAGGCGTTCCTGTTCACCGGTGTGTCCGGCGTCGTAATAAATCGGGATGCCGGGACAACAGGTGCGGAAGTGTCGCTGCAGGCATCCCCATTCAAAGGGATGAATGTCATACTGAGCGGCGCAGCCACACATTCTCGAGTCTATGACGTGCCGCTGTTGGTTGGCACCTCCTTGACCGCGACCGTACAGCCGACCTATGCGCCGCCTTATCAGGCCGATCTTGCCTTGCGATATAGCCATGATTTTCATGGCGGCACGCTGTCCGAGACCTTCAATACCAGCTATTCCGACGGGTGGTACTATAATCTGCGCAATTTTGCCGCCGACCGCTTCCCACATTACTTCAAGGAAAATATCGGGGTTAGCTGGATTGATGGTTCCGGACACTGGGAAGGCGCGTTGAATGTCGAAAACCTGAGCGACGCTCACATCGGCAATATTGGCTATGATCTTGCCAGCTTCTGCGGCTGTAATACCGTGTCATACCAGCTGCCGCGGTTTGTCTCGTTCGACCTACGTTATAACCTCTGAGTGTGGCGACGTCAGGGTGAGCGCATCGCCCCGTCGGTCTGCCCGCCATGCGCCGGCGGCGACATTGCATAGCCAGGCTGGCCGACACCGACCACGCGGGCCGAGGCGGCGAACAGAGCATCGATCAGGCTTTCGGAGTCGCCGATCTCGGAGGCCCAGCGATGCACCGAGCGGAACCAGATACGCAGATCGACGCCGCCCGGCAAGGCGGCGGAACGACGCAAGGCGCCTTGCAAGCGCGGCAAGAACAACTCGTCGATACCGGCATCGTCGCGGCAGATGGGAGCGCGCAAGCCAAACACGCCGATGCTGCCATCGTCCATCCGGCCGACCACGTCGGAGGCCGTGCTCGCCGCCAGCACGGCGGCAACCGTGGTCGGTTGCGGCAGGCTCGGGATCACAACGGTCATCAGAGACAGCCTGGTTCTCGAGGTGCTGAGCAGATTGACTTGACGGGCCAACTGAGGCCGAAGCGACGGCAAAGCTTCCAAAACATGTATCCCTTACAACGCCAGGCGGCCATCAGATTATTCGCCGCCTGCCTCAGGATAGTGTCCGGCGTCATAATGATAGTAGAATCGGAATCTACTCATAGGCCCTAGAACGGGAACTGTCCGCTGTCATCGCATCTCGAAACTGCGCGGGTCCAGTTGGCCGGCCTTCACGCCCAGGACGGTCACGGCGTGGCGTGGCGAAAGATGCAGCACCAAGTCGCCGGCGTCATTGCCGGTAGCGGTGGCGAGGATCTCCGCCGCCGTCGTCGTCGCGCCGTCCCGGTCGATCTCGATGATATCGAGATCAGGCTGAAAATCGGCGATCCTATCCTGCGCATTGTCGGCCATTTTAAAGACGAAACGGTCGGCATTGGCGCCGCCATTGAGATGGCCCTCCAGATAATTTTTGCCGGCGCCGCCGCACAGAGTCTGCGGCCCGGTCCCGGCAAACAGGAAGTCGTCGCCATCGCCGCCGGTCAGACGGTCAATGCCGGCTCCGCCGATCAAAATCGAATCCTTGTCGCCGGCCTGCAACTGATTGTCGCCACTCACGGCAGCCAGCAGACTGTGCGCGGTGGTGGCGGTGGTGGCGCCGCCTTGTCCCCAAGCCACTTCGCTGTTTTCCAGCTGGTGGCCATCATTGAACACCGGCGTGATGTTCCAGGTCTGCGACGCGGCGTAGCCGCGCCGGTCCAGGATCAGGAAGGCGGTGTGTTGCGTGATAAAGGCATAAGCCGCCAGATCCATCGGCGCGTGGGTGACGTTCCACGCCGTGGCCAGCGCCGCTTTGGCGATGGTGGAGAAGCCGCCGATCGAATCCTCGGGATAGCCGGTGAGCGCGGTCGGCGGCGGCTGTTGGGCGAAGTTGGCTTGATCGAGCGCGCGCCAGTCCGTCAGACTCTGCAGGGTGGCGGATTGCACGCTGCCGGTGCCGATGGTCAGCCAATAGGCACTGCCCCGCAATGGGTTATAGCCGTTGGCGCCATTGAGGTAGAGGCCGGCCAGGAAATTGTTCATCCAGGCCAGCAGCAAGCCTGCGTCCGGCACGCCCTGCGCGGCCGCCTGGCCCAGCGCGATGGCAAGATAGTCCTGTTCCCAGGGAGCCACTTGATTGCTGTCGAACGCGCCCATCACATAGCCTTGCAGTTGTCCCTGCGCCGCGCCGGCGCTGCCCTGTGCATAATGGCGCAACAGATTATGCAGGATCATCGCCAATTGCCGGGCGAAGGTACGCTTCAGCGGGTCTCGCTGCGGCGTCAGATAGGCGGCATTGGCAAGATCGCGGATGGTCCAGGCAATGCCACGCTGCTGGGCGCCGATCAAAGGCGAGACATCGGCGCGAAACAGCGGAGCAATCGACAGCAGATCGAAAGCGGCCTGCGACTGCAGCTGCTCCAGGGCACGATGTCGTCCGGTCGTCAGGGCCGTGACATAAGCCAGGTCCGGCATATGTGCCGGGTCCGGAGTCCAGCCGCTCTGTTTTTCTATTTCGTCATAAGCGACGGTCTGAGGTTTCCCTTGGTTGCGTCGATCGAGCCAGAAACCGGGGCGGGTGGCCGGGGTCAACAGACTTCCGTCATCGTCGGTCGCGTGAATCGGGATCGCCGCAGCGGCGGCTTCATTGGCCAGCATGATCGCAAGAGCCACCTCCGACTGCGAGACCAGCCAGTTCGCCGCCCACGCCGTGGTCGGGCCGATATCCGGCCGCGCTCCGGTAGCCGGTTGATAGCGCGCCACCAAGGCGCTGCCCAATGGGTCGTCGGCGCCAGGTTGGAGAGCACTCAATTGTCGGCCGAGAAGGGCGCCGTCGACTCCGGTCGAGCGTTCGTAGCGGGCGACCGCACCGGTTTTTTCCAGATAGGCGATATCGAAGATCACATGCAGCGGGGGTGGCGACGCAGCACCGTCGGAGTCGGTCGACACGATCCGTTCCCACTCCTGCATCGGTGACTGTGATACGGAGTCCTGGCGCGCCAAGCCATGGTCATGACTGCTGAGCGTCAGGTCGTAGCCAACCCTGTGCGACGAAGGGCTGAAGATGGCGTCATTCTGCAACGTCACATCGGTGAGGAAATGTCCGTCCGCGGTCGCGCGCATGTCGAACAGCGCGGTCAAAGACGGTTCGAGCGCCACCGTGATCCGCCTCTCCTGCGCCAGTGGTCCGTAAAGCCAGACGTCACCTTGGTCGGCGGCGCCCGCCCGCGGCAGCAGGCGATGAATGTCGGTGCGCGTGACGCGGGTGGTACCGTCCTTCTGGTGAAGGCTCAAGACCAGGGTGAGGTCATAGTCGTCCGTCACAAGGGGCAGGACGGCGGGTGCCGCCGCGTCGTTGGCAGCGCGTGACAGCATGACGTCGACGGCGGCACCGGCGGCGAGCGGCGGCACCGCCAGACTGAGCACCGCCCAAGCTACCGATTTGTCGGCGTAGCGGGTCTTCGCATCGATCTGCAGGGCACAGGACCGCGATTCTATTGCCGCCAGCAAACGCAGTCCGTCGGGCAGGTCGCCGGGCAGGAAAGCCTGACCAAAAGTGACGATTTGGCTGTCGCTGCCGACGCTTTGGCTGTTTTCGATTCGGAGCGAGACAATATCGTCGGCAGAGCGCGGACCCGGTAGCGATGGCGCCTGCAGCAATCCGGCCGGCGTTTCGCGTGCCTCACTTGCCAGTCCGCCGATGAAATTGGCAAGAAGCATCAGGAAGAACAGGAAGAGGGTTCGGCACGCGGTGGTGGCAGCCATTGGCGATGCCTTCTTCAACAGTGCTCGGATCAGAATTTATTATATTAATTAGAAAAAAACTTTTGAAACGTCTCGTATTATACAAATAAAATCATATTTTTGGCATTTGATAGAAAATACTATTAAGCGTTGCATGACCAATCAGGGTAGTTTTTTTCAAAAAGTAGGGGTATGACGAGAAGAATTTGGGTAAAACTACCAGTAAGGACGGTTTCTTTCGCCGCTTGTACAATTCTGCACCCCGACAAAACGGCTGATCTGCTAATTTTAGCCTTGCTCGCCGACCCGTCTTTACCAGACGGAGCGCGAGATCGCGAGGCAGGAGTTCCCGCCGTGATCAAGGTTTTTGGCTACCCAATTGCGCGGTTTGCCGTGCTGCTCGCGGGTGGCGAAGCCTGCCTGTTTTTTTTGGTGATCCTCTGCTGCGTCCTTGCGCCATTTTCCGGCCATTGGCTGGGATTGGGCCGGATGTCGCTCACTCTGCCGCAGGCGGTCTCGCTTGCCATCTTCATCGTCCTGGTCACCAGCGTGATGATGGCAGCGACCGGCCTCTACCATTACGAGGTCATGTTCGACATGGGCGCCGTGCTGGCGCGCCTGGCGCTGAGTTTCTCGATGGCGTTCGCGGTCACGGCCGGCATGGCGATGCTGTTGTCTCCTTGGGCGATCGGCTATTTGCCGCAATATAAGATCGCCGTTGCGGTTTTTCCCGCCTGCGCCTTGTTGTCTTTCGCCGTGCGGGGCACGTTCGGCCGACTGGCGCTCCGGGAAGATTTGAAGCAACGCGTCCTGGTGCTGGGGCAAGGGCGCAATGCAGCCAAAATCGGCGAGATGGAGTCTTGGCAGCGTTATCCCTTTCGCATCCTTGGCACTGTCGATTTTGGCGAAAAGCCGGATCAGCAAGTCGCCCAGCCGTCACTGTCCCGATTGTTGACGCCGGCGGCGGCGCTGGATTTGATCGAGACGCACGGTATCGACGCCGTGGTGATTGCCGATCAGGCGCAGGTCGGCCTTGCGCAGCGGGAATTGCAGCAATGCCGCAGGAACGGCGTAAAAATTGAGGATTTCTCGACTTTCTGGGAACGGCATGCGGCGCATGTCGATCTCGACTCGCTGCAAACCAGTTTCCTGATCGGCAGCGACAGCTTTTCGATCAATCGCGACCATCTGATCGCCAAGCTTTGCTTCGATTATATCATTGCCCTGCTGCTGCTGGTGACGACCGCGCCGATCACCATCTTGACCGCGATCCTCATCAAAGCCACCAGCGCTGGACCGATTTTCTTTCGGCAAGATCGGGTTGGACGCAATGGCAAGATCTTTCAGGTGCTGAAATTCCGCAGCATGACCCAGGATGCCGAGCAATCCGGACCGCAATGGGCCAAAGCCCAGGATGTTCGAGTCACCCGGGTCGGCCGCCTGATTCGCATGCTGCGCATCGACGAGATTCCCCAGGTGATCAATCTTCTGAAAGGAGAGATGAGTTTTGTCGGCCCGCGCCCCGAGCGGCCTTTTTTCGTCCAGCAATTGATCGAACAGATTCCCTATTTTGATGAGCGCCATCGGGTCAAGCCCGGTCTCAGCGGCTGGGCGCAGGTCAATTATCCCTATGGCGCCTCGGTAGAGGACGCCCGCCACAAGCTTTCCTATGATCTTTACTACCTGAAAAACGGCAGCATGTTTCTCGATCTGGTGATCCTGTTGCGTACCGTGCAGGTGGTGTTGTGGCCGTTTGGTGCGCGATGAGCATGATCGCCCCCCTCGGTCCGCAACAAATCGGCTATTGCCTCTGCGCTGCCGCGTTTTTGCTGACGGCCGGTTGGAGTGCCGCCAGCGCGCTGACCGGCCTGCGCAAAGGGCTGATGGTTGCCGCCTGTCTGACGAGTGCTGCCTGGGCCCTGCTGATGGTCTTTGCCGTCCCGAAAGCGGCGGGTTTTGCGCTCGTCAATGCCGCCGAGATCCTGCGCGATGCAGCATGGATCACCTTTTTGATGTCCATGTCGGGTGTGGGCGCTGTGGTCAAGCGCCTGGCCCAGGGATCCCGGCCGCTTGCCCTGCTGGCAGCGACCCTCGCGCCCGTCCTCCTTTTTTCGCTCGCAGTGGCCGCTGCGCAGGGCATGGTCGATCAGACCTATCCCGCCATCGGCCTGTCGATTTTGGCGCTGGTCCTGATCGAGACTCTCTACCGCAGGATCGAAATCGACGCGCGCTGGGGTATCAAGACACTGTGTGTCGGCCTTGGCCTGATATTCCTGTTCGATTTTGTCTTTTACGCCGACGCCCTGTTCGCCGGGCAAACCGATCGCGTTTTCATCGAAGCCAGAGGCTATGCCGACGCGCTGGCGGCGCCACTTTTGCTGCTGTCGGTGCGGCGAAGCAGCAACTGGCGTCACGCCATCTCCATTTCCCGCGGCGTCGCGTTTCATTCGGCGGTGCTGTTGGCGGGTGGCCTTTATCTGCTGGCGATGGCGGCGATCGGGCTGGTGCTGCGCTGGATCGGCGGATCGCCGGCCCAGCAACTGGTTTTTCTGATCGCCACCCTATTGGCCTTGCTGATGGTCTTCATGTCGAAGTCGGTTCGTTCGCGGGCGCGGACAAGCATCAGCAAGCATTTTTTCAGCCATAAATATGACTATCGTGAGGTCTGGCTTAAATTCATCCGCGACATCTCGCATAACGGCCAGGGTGGCGACCTGCATAACCGTGTCTTGCATGCCTTGGCCGACATTTTCGATTGTCCGGCCGGCGCGCTCTGGGTATTGGATCAGGACGCCGGCAGTTTCGTCGCCAAGGCGCGCTGGAATCTCGGCGAAGATTTGCCGCCGGAACCGGCGGACGGCGCTTTGGCGTGCCAATTGGTCGGCAAACAGGGCATCGTCGCGATAGAAGATTTTCGTCGTCGGCCCAAGCGCTATGCTGGCGTCACCCTGCCGGCTTGGCTGGAAAACCTGCCGCGCGCCGGGCTGTTGGCGCCCCTCATCCATAATTCCCGGCTGCAGGCCTTTATCGTCCTGGGCACGCCGCGCGCCGCGGTCGAGATCGACTGGGAGGAGCTCGATCTGCTCACCACGCTCTGCGAACAGGCGGCCAGCTATCTAGCGGAAGAACAGTCGCTGCGGGCGTTGGTCGAAGCCAGCCGGCTGGAGGAATTCAATCGCTGGTCGGCGTTTCTGGTGCACGACATCAAAGGCATTGTCGGCCAGATGGCGCTGCTGGTCGCCAATGCCGAACAGCACGCCCATGACCACGCCTTCCAGCGCGACGTGGTTGCCACGGTGGCCAATGCCGTAATGCGCATGCGCAAATTGCTCGAGCAGTTGCACGCGCGGCAAGCGCCGCCATCGGCGGAAAGCAAACTGATCGACGCCGTCGCCCTGCTGCGGCAGGTTGGGGATCGCTGGCGACGTTCGATTCCGTCGCTACAGCTGGCTGACACCGATCGCACCATGCTGATCGAGGCGCGCGAAGAGGCCTTGGTTTGCGTGCTCGACCATCTGATCCAGAACGCGCTGGAAGCGTCCGGCGCCGATGGTCAGATCATCCTGGCGCAGCGCTGGCTGGGCGATGAAGGAATGCTGGAAGTGCGCGACAACGGACCCGGCATGGAGCCGGGTTTCGTCCGAGACCAGCTCTTCAAACCGCTCAACAGCAGCAAGCCGCAAGGATTTGGGCTGGGCGCCTTTCAGGTACGCCAGCTGGTGCGGGGCATGGGCGGCAGACTCGAAGTCGACAGTTCGCCTGGCAATGGTACCACCATGCGGGTGCGCTTGCCGATATTTGCCGCAGGCGACAGCGTCCTCTCACAAAGCAGGGAATCCCAATGAAGATCGAGCGGCGGCCGACCGGCACCACGATGGCAAAGCCTGAGAAGCGGCCGAAGATTCTCATTGTCGAGGATGATCTCGGGCTGCGGACGCAGCTGCGCTGGGCACTGACCGACTGCGAGACTTTGGTGGGGGACAATCGCGAGGGCGCGCTGGCGATTTTCCACAAGGAAGATCCGCGCATCGTGCTGCTCGACCTTGGCTTGCCGCCGCACCCGGACGACGCCAGCGAAGGTCTGCAATTCATCCGCACCGCCCTGGCGCTCAGGCCGATGACCAAGATCATCGTCACCACTGGCAATGAGGATCGCGCCGTCGCTTTGGAAGCGATCGCACTCGGCGCTTATGACTTTTTCCCAAAGCCGGTCGAACAGCAGCAGCTCAAGAACGTCGTGCAGCGCGCGCTGAATTTGGTTCAGCTCGAAGATGAAATCAGATCGCTGCGGCAGTCGCAGCAAAGCGAGCCGTTGGCCGGCCTGATCGGCGGCAGTCCGGAGATGACCAAGATTTGCCGCATGATCGAACGGGTCGCCGGCTCCAATGTCGGGGTTCTGATAACCGGGGAGAGCGGCACCGGCAAGGATCTGGCGGCGCGCGCCATTCACCGACTCAGCCGGCGCAAGGACCAGCCCTTCATCGCCATCAATTGCGCGGCGATCCCAGAGAATCTGCTCGAAAGCGAATTGTTCGGCCATGAGCGCGGCGCCTTTACCGGAGCCGTGCGCCAGGTCACTGGCAAGATCGAGTGCGCCCATCATGGCACCTTGTTTCTCGACGAGATCGGCGATATGGCGCCGGCCTTGCAAGCCAAGCTGCTTTGTTTCCTGCAGGACAAGACGGTGGTCAGGGTCGGTGGCCATAAACCGATCGACGTCGATTTGCGGGTCATCGCCGCGACCAATCAGGATCTGCAAGCTCTGATGCTGGCAGGGAAATTTCGCGAGGATCTGTTCTACCGGCTAAACGAAATAGGGATCCACATGCCGCCCTTGCGGGAGCGGCCCGGCGATGCGGTGCTGATCGCCCAATATCTGCTGAAAAAGCATCGCGCCGCCTTGGGCAGCCGGGTCACCGGCTTCGCTGCCGACGCGGTGGCCTTGATCGAGTCCTTTGCCTGGCCGGGCAATGTCCGCGAATTGGAGAATCGCATCAAACGCGCGGTGGTGATGGCGGACGGCAAACAGATCGTCGCCGCCGATTTCGAGCTTGCCGGTCACATCGCCGATCATGCCGGCAGCCTGCAGAGCTTGCGTGATATTCGCGA
>Ga0302319_10002741_pt1 | contig 37555 bp, 21 predicted proteins | sample Bog_T0_2_FD_203319 | JGI IMG/M metagenome (GOLD analysis project Ga0302319, IMG submission 203319) | Peat permafrost microbial communities from Stordalen Mire near Abisko, Sweden - Bog_T0_2 | ecosystem: Environmental > Terrestrial > Soil > Wetlands > Peat | place: Sweden: Abisko, Stordalen Mire... | reverse complement strand
GTTTCCTTTAACGGTTACCGAAGCCAGAGTCTGGGCGCTCCCCAACGTAAAGAGTTCACCAGGATTAACGGCGTTTAGATAGTCATGGGAACCAGAACCAAGAGAACTGCTGGTAGAGCCACCAACCAACTGCGAAAGCCAGACCCCGGCAACAGGGGCAGTAGCGCTTTCAGAGATGGTCTGAGCCAAGGCACTGGAACCATAGCCGGCCATGACAGCGGCCACTGTCAACCAGATGGCACCATTGTTTCTTAAAGAGGATTGATGATAGTTTTTCATATTTTTGAGTTTGCTTCCTATGTTACTTTACACTGTTTTTACACTGTTTTCGTTTGCACTGTTTTCCTGCCGCGATGAGGTAATTTAAAAGATTCCATCTGCGATGTCAATATATTTGCTTAAAATATTGTTAGTATAAAGCATGTAATCTTATATTGCCTTTGTTGCAACAATATATGGTTTGTCTTGGGACGCCAAACTACTCAGGCAGGCGTTGCAAGTGGTTTATTTTCAGTTTTTTAAAAAACTGAGTATTCTGACGGGGCTTTTTATGCGAGAAATGCGATGGCAACCCGATTTACCAACTGATTTTAAATCAGCAACTTAAGTGTCAAAGAGAGAGATTTGCCAAGAATTCAGGGCCAAAGCCAGTTGACTGCAGGTCGAATGCCTGCCGCATTCCCCATTATTCATACCCGAACGCCTTGACTAATGGCTCGAGTTTGTCCAGATGAGGTTCGAGATATTTCTGGTAATTCCGCCAGCGCCCGACGGCGCGCTTATAAATAGGCTGGGCCACGTCCGAGTAGGTCGGTGAGCGCACCATTTTTTTTCGGGCATGTTCATTAAAGGCGAGCACGCGCGCATCCCAGGTGACGCCCAGAAAATCCAGCGTCCGGCGCGCCACGGATTCCAGGTCGTTCACTGTGTCCTCGTAGCGCACTTCGAGAAAGGGATTTTTTATCAGCGGTTTTACCGTCAGCCACATTCCCATCTTCCGAGCGTAGCTTCCCACGGTGTCCTCAAGGTTCAGAGAGGTCAAACCGATGGTGGTGAGGGGCCAAATCGGTCTCATGAAAACGCTCATGACGACATCGCGGGGATCCCGCAATGCCACTATCAGTTTTATTTCCGGAAAGAAGCGGACAAAGCCAATTATAAACTCCTGAAAACCGGGATTTTTGTCAATCAGCAGACGATGACCAACCGGCTGGCCGAGGTGCATGGTCATCGAACGAAAATAGTTCTTGCGAGCCTGACGCAGAGTTTCGGTTTGCGCCGCTTCAAGTTGCGCCAGGATGGATGATTCTTGCGGCAAACTGCGCTTGAGTAAACCGTAGGCCTGATGATAAAAAATAAACGTTTCTTCCGCCGAGACAATGTCGGGGTGCGAATCAAGCACCTGTTCCAACAAGGTTGTCCCGGAACGGGCATGTCCGCCCAGGAATGCCAGGCGATGGGCCGGTTGAAGTTCCCGGCCCAAATCGAACCAACGCTGTAACATTTCAGCCGAAACGTTGTTTCGCATCTCCTTCATCTTGCTGAGCATTGATTGCAATTGTGGGACCAGGGGCGGCGCGTCCACGCTCAACAGCGCCTTCGCCTCCAAAAATGCGGTCATGGCGTCGTCATAACGGCCCTGACGGTCATAAATCCCCCCCAGTTCATAGAAGCTCAGAACCCGCATTTCCCGATCGGCTGCCCCCAGGAAGGGGCGCAATATCTGTTCGGCTTCGACCAGCCGGCCCGCCTGCCGGTGCAATTTTGCCTGGGTCAGGCGGGCCAAAGGGCAGGCGTTGTCCAAATGAAGGGCGCGCTCGACCATGGCGGTGGCATCTTCCGTGCGGTGAAGGTGCTCATACAGTTCCGCCAGTCTCGCGATGGTATCCGCCGTGGTGTCTTTCTGTTCGACCGCGCGCCGGAAGTAATCTTCGGCCATTTGGGATTTGCCGAAATCAAAGTATAGCCGCCCGGCGAGTAACATAGCCTCCGCTTTCTGTGGTGAAATGAGCACAGCCTGTTTAAAACAGAGCCCGGCCGCCGCGTAGTCGCAATTTAAACAGTGAATGCGGCCCAACAGGAACCGGAGCCGCCAATTGGCCGGATCGAGTTTGCAGGCGCGCCCGAGAATTCCGATACCTTGTTGAAAATCATAGCGATTACAGGCCTCATTTGCCGCCTGAACCAGTTGATTCAAGGAAACAGGGGAAACCAACTGTGGTTGTTTCATTAGTGGCCAAATTTAGATGCCCATACTCTTTGCGCAAGCAATCTCTGCAAAGAACATGGCAGGACCCACGGCGTTGCAGGAACGTGTTGACGGGCATCGGAGTTGGACGGTCTAAATAACAGGTGATTGGCTGGTTTGCCGGAAAACACCCTAAAATCCACCATCTTGAGCACAAAACGGGGCAAAGCCGGGACAACCGGACCAATTGGAAAATTAGAAGAAAGAGAATAAATCAACAGCTGCGAAGCATGGCTTGGCCGGGATTGCATAATAATTTTATACACCTAAGTCGTTGATTACAAATTTAATAAAATCAACCCACTCTCTTAAATTCGCATTAGACAAGTTAACTAGAACTATCTTGTTGTTCAAGATGCAATAGATGTAAAATTATTCTTGACTCATTTAAAGGCGGGTGCTAGCATTTGAATGATCACGATGAGCAAAGCTTAGTCGTAGAAACACTGTAAAAACACAAACCCAAACTATGAAAACACATTTAGATTCACACTCCTGCTTAAGGAACAACCGTGCCATTTGGCTGGCAGTGGCTGCCGTCATGGCCGGCTATGGTTCCAGCGCCTTGGCTCAAACCATTTCTGAAAGCGCTACCGCCCCTGTGGCCGGCGTCTGGCTTTCACAGTTGGTTGGTGGCTCTACCAGCGGTTCTCCTGGTGCCTCATCCCACGACTATTTGAACGCCGTTAATCCTGGTGAACTCTTTACGTTGGGGAGCGCCCAGACTCTGGCTTCGGTAACCGTTAAAGGAAACGGTGATGCCGGCTATTGGACGGGTTCTTCGTCTAGTCCTAATACGGCAGGTGGACTAGTTGGATACGGTTATTACCAGGGTTCCCTCGTTCAGGCAAGCTTGCAACCGTTGCTAAAGTGGGATATCCAAATCGGCAGTGTCAGCGGAAGCACCGTCACCCCGATTGCCTCTGAATCAGTGACCGGTTTCGCCCCAACCAGCAACACGGACTTTCTTACGTTCAATCTCGCCAGTGGCCTTTCGCTGGGACCGGGGAATTATGAGTTTAGTTTGACGTTTGATAGCAGCACTCTGGGCAACTTCCCAGGCGGTGGAGTATGGTATGGACTTAGCGAAAGCCTTACCCCCCAAATTGGGAGTGGGGATGCATTCAACAACGGTTCTGTTTCCGGAACCTACGGCAATACTGTGAATCCGCTCGGCTACGACTATGTGTTCGAGCTGTCATCCGTGCCGGAGCCGACCACACTCGCCCTGTTGGGCTTTGGCACCCTCGGTGCCGTGTTGGGGTTGCGCCGCCGTCGCGCCTGAGCGGTTGATTGAGTAATTTGTCGGACACAGCCCTCGATTGCAAAATCGAGGGCATTTTTTTTCCAGCGTGGCGGAAATGCTTTACGAAACCTTCGCTTCGATTGTAGCATTCTGATCAAGAACTTCCGAAATGGCACGGTGCTACGGCACACTATCACGTTGCGTAGAGACAAAGACCGCCTCGGATTGAACAGCCGGTTTCGGCCTTAGCGACAGCATGATCAAGCGAATCATCATCCTGGGCGGCGGCAGCGCTGGTTTCATGGCCGCCCTCGCGTTGAAAAGCAAGTTGCGCGACCGTGAGGTCACCATCATTCGCTCCAAAGACATTGGGGTCATCGGCGTCGGCGAGGGATCAACCCCGGTCCTGACCGCGTTTCTTCACAATTATCTCGGAATGAATTACAAGAAATTTTTCGCCACGGCGCAACCCACGTGGAAACTTGGACTCCGGTTTTTGTGGGGCTCGCGGCCCTATTTCAATTACGCCTTCTCCCGCCAGTTGCTTGATGAAGTGAAAGGCACGGAAATGGGCAAGGCGTACTATTGCTGGGATGACATGGAAAATGAGGACCTGGTTTCCGCGTTGATGTCCCAGGACCGGGTTTTCGAGCGAGCGCCCAACGGCGGTCCCATCTTTCACACCCGCATCGCTTATCATGTCGAAAACGAGAAGTTTGTTCGATTCCTGGAGGAGTTTGCCGCGGCGTTGGGGGTGAACATCCTCGATGACACCGTGCAGGAGGTTCAACAGAACGATGACGGTGTGTCCGGCCTTTTGCTGCGCTCAGGACGGAGGGAGACGGCCGACCTGTACGTGGACGCGTCCGGTTTTGGCTCGTTGTTGCTGGGCAAGACCCTGGGCGAGCCGTTCGTCAGTTACAGCAAAAGCCTGTTCTGCGACCGGGCGGTGGTAGGGGGATGGGATCGCAAGGATCCGGAAGACATGGTGATCAAGCCTTACACAACGTGTGAGACGATGAACTGCGGCTGGTGCTGGCAGATCGAGCACGAGCACCGGATCAACCGTGGCTATGTGTTCAGTTCGGCTTTCATTTCGGACGAAGAGGCGGAACGGGAGTTCCGGGCAAAGAATCCGAAGGTCGGGCCGACGCGGATGGTGCGCTTCATTTCCGGACGTTATCGCAACAGCTGGGTGAAGAATGTGGTGGCGGTGGGAAACGCGGCGGGCTTTGTCGAACCGCTCGAAGCCACCGCTTTGGGCGGCATCGCGCTCGAGTGCATCACCATTGCAGACACTCTCAAGGAGTGCGACCGCGAAGTACCGCCTACGAGCATACAGCAATTCAATGCCTTTCAGGCCAGGACGTGGGATGATGTCCGGGACTTTCTGGCGGTGCACTACAAGTTCAACCACCGGCTGGACACGCCCTTTTGGCGGCGCTGTCACGAGGAAACGGACCTGGCAGGGGCGGCGGCTTTCCTGGAAGTTTACGGGCAAAGCGGTCCGAGCATGTGGTTGGGACAAACCCTTGGCAAGGCGACGCAGTTTGGCGTGGGCGGCTATCTGGTGCTGCTGCTGGGGCAGAAAGTCGGCTACCGCAATCCACACCGGCTGACGGAGCAGGAGTTGCAGCGATGGAACGCGGAACGGCAGCAGTACCGGAGCGTGGCTTCGCGCGGGCTGACGGTCAAGGAGGCATTGGCCAAAATACGCTCGCCTCATTGGGAATGGAAATCATAAGGCAAGTGCCTGGTTGTTTTCTTTAATTTTGGTAGTGGTACAATTTGCGGTTTTCGGAGCGCGGAGCATTGCTCCGCGAGAACCAAGTTTTACGCTGGCGGAGCAATGCTCCGCGCTCCATTTAAACCTTACCACTACCTGAATTTTGAAAGCCTGGACACCAGCGGCATGACAACAAGACCGCCGGCGTTGCGGCGAATTGTCCTTAGTTGCATCAGGTCAGATACTTAACAGAAATCCGGCTTGACTTTTGTGGAATGGCATTTAGATTAGACTAATTAACAAGTTCCCCCGAAAAATGCGCATGGCGGGGAATGGATTTATCAATAATAACGTCATATCTCTATGCAACAACCGCTTCCGTTTCCTTTTCTTTCCGGAAAATCAATCAAATGGCTCAGGTATTTGAGCCTTTTGTGTTTTTTGGCTGGTGCCAGCCTGACCAGTGCGGGCGCACGTGAGCGGGACCTGCTGGACGCGGGTTGGACATTTTCGATTGGAGATCCGGTGGATGTGACGACGAATGTGACGGTCTTTAACGAGATTGGGGACCTGACGAAGCTGCAGGACGCCACCGCCGAAGTGACGCTGGAGGCATCCCGGCCGGATCCGGTGGCGACGCACGCGGGGGAGAATGTGTCGTATGTGCAGACCAATTACAACGACAGCGCCTGGCGGCAGCTTAATCTGCCGCATGATTGGGTGGTGGAACAGCCATTCGATCAAAACATGGCTCAGAACCACGGCTACAAGGCGGGGGTCAACGGCGGGACCAGCACGAACTCGATTGCGTGGTATCGGCACACGTTCACGGTGCCGGCGGGGAATGCGGGCAAGACGATGTGGCTGGAATTTGACGGGGTCTATCGGAACGCATTGATCTGGCTGAACGGGCGTTGCATTGGGCGGGACGTCAGCGGGTATGCGCCGATATCGTTTGACGTGACGGGCAACGTGATTGCAGGGGGAACCAACGTACTGGTGGTGCGGGTGGATGCGAGCCGGTCGGAAGGATGGTTTTACGAGGGGGCGGGCATTTATCGTCACGTGTGGCTGGAGCAGACCGATCCGGTGCACGTGGCGCACTGGGGAACATACGTGGCGACCACGTCGCTGGCCGGTTCCAATGCGACGCTGACGATCCAGACAACGGTGACCAACCAGAGTGGCAGTTCGACGGTCAGCGCGAGCCTGACCTCGACGATTTTGGATGCCAACAGCAACGCGGTGACGGCGGTGACATCCAATCTGACTTTGGCGGCGGGCCAGGGATTGGTGGTGACGCAGACGGTGGCGATGGCCAACGCGAACCTGTGGTCGCTGCAGACACCTTACATGTACAATCTGGCTTCGACGGTGAGCAATCAGACGGTGGCGGCGGATGTTTACACGACGCCGTTTGGGATCCGGACGGTGCGATTTGATTCGACCAACGGAGTGTTCATCAACGGGCAGCACGTGGAGATACAGGGCATGTGCAACCATCAGGACATGGCAGGGGTGGGTTCGGCGCTGCCGGACCGGCTGCAATATTTTCGGATCGAGAAATTGAAGGAGATGGGTTGCAATGCCTATCGGACGTCGCACAACGCGCCGACGGCGGAACTGTTGAACGCCTGCGACCAATTGGGCATGCTGGTGCTGGACGAAACCCGGCGCATGGGTTCGGACCCGGAATCATTGGGCCAGCTGCAACGCATGGTGCTGCGTGACCGGAATCATCCGAGTGTGTTTTGCTGGTCGTTGTGCAATGAAGAATGGACCATGCAAGGCAGTTCACAGGGCCCGGGCGTCATCCAGGCGATGCAGAACCTGGTGCATTCGTTGGATACCACGCGGTTGTGCACGGCGGCCATCAATGGCTCATTGTCGAGCGTTACGTTTGCGTATGTACTGGACGTTAAGGGTCTCAACTACAACATCCCCGGCAACCTGGACTCCTATCACCCCGGCAACCCAACCGTACCCATCATCGGCACGGAAGTGGGAAGCACGGTCACCACGCGCGGCATCTACAGCAATGACACGGTCAACGGTTATGTGGCCTCCTACGACTACATCACGAACTCGGGTGTTCCCACCCCGGTGAGCTGGGGTGAGACGGCGGAATACTGGTGGCAAACTTACACTGCCCGGCCGTGGGCTTCGGGCGGGTTCGATTGGACGGGATTTGATTATCGCGGCGAACCGACGCCGTACAACTGGCCTTGCATCAATTCACATTTCGGCGCCATGGACACGTGCGGTTTCCCGAAGGATTTGTTCTACTATTATCAAGCCAACTGGACGCTCAAGCCGGTGTTGCATGTGTTTCCGCACTGGAATTGGACCACGCCGGGTGGGACTGTCATTGTCTGGGCCTATGGCAATTGCCAGGCGGTGGAATTATTCGTCAATGGCGTCAGCCAGGGAAAGCAAACGCTCAACACGCAGGGTCATGTTGCGTGGAATGTGGCTTACGCTTCGGGAACACTCAAAGCCATTGGCTATAACAATAATTTGCCGGTCATCACCAACAACGTGGTGACCACCGGAACGCCTGCCGCCATTGCGCTGGTGCCGGACCGGAGCACGATTCTGGCGGATGGCCAGGACGTATCGGTGGTGGCGGTGGAAGTGCTGGACACGCAGGGCGACGTGGTGCCGACGGCAGCCAATAACATCAATTTTTCCATCAGCGGCGGTGCGATCATCGGCGTGGGCAATGGCAATCCCAGTTCGCACGAAGCGGACAAGGCGAGCCAGCGCATGGTGTTTAACGGACTGGCCGAGGTCATTGTCCAATCCACCAACCAGCCCGGCTCCATTGTGCTCACGGCCACTTCCTCGGGTTTGACTTCGACCAACATCACCATTACCGAAGCCGCCACCCTGCCGGCTCCGGCTGCTCCCACGGGAGTGGCCGCCGTGGGAGGAAACACGCAGGTGACGGTCTCTTGGGACATTGTATCGGGCGCGACCACCTACAACCTGTGGCGGGCCACGACCCAAGGTGGGCCTTACACGCTCCTGGCCGGGAATATTGGTGGTGTTAATTGTGGTTACCTCGACAGCAACGTCACGAACCTGACCACGTATTATTATGTGGTCACAGCCAATGGAAACGGTACCAGTGGGAATTCGGCCGAAGTCAGCGCCACGCCGGCAGCCATTGTCACCGGCCTGACGGCGACCGCCGGCAGCAGCAATATCATGTTGAGTTGGAACGGCTCGGCCGGCGCCAATTACAACGTAAAGCGTTCCACCGTGACCGGAGGGCCCTACAACATCATCGCCGCGTCCATCACCGCGACCAATTACAATGATACCAACGTAGCCACCTGCCAGCCTTATTTTTATGTGGTTACCATCACCAATGCCGGCAACGAAAGCCTGCCCTCGACCGAGGCCACCGCCTCCTTGCCGGGCGGGGCTCAGCCGGCGCCCTGGCTGCACGCCGACGTCGGGGTTGTGGGATCGGCGGGCAGTGTTCAGTACTGCAACGGACAATTCAGCATCGCCGGTTCCGGGGCGGATATCTGGGGCACCACCGACGCCTGCCAGTTTGTTTATGTTTATCTCCCGGTCAGCACCAACTGCGACATCCGCGCCCGGGTTGCGAGCGTGCAAAACACCTCCGGCAACGCCAAGGCTGCCGTGATGATTCGGGCATCCCTCCTGGCGAATGCGCAGGAAGCGACGGTAGACGTGGAACCGACTGCGGGAATCGAGTTCCTGTTCCGGACCAACATCGCAAGCCAGACGACCGCGGCCGTGGTTGCCGGACAGACCGCCCCCAACTGGGTGCGGATGACGCGCACCAACACCACCTTCCGGGCCTATTGGTCCACCGACGGCAATTCCTGGAGCCTGATCGGTTCGCCAACCAACATCAACATGGCCGCCAATGCCTATGTCGGCCTGGCGGTGTGTTCGCATAATAATCCATTGTTGTGCACCTCCGTGTTCGACCATGTCAGCGCCAGTTTCCTGGCGACCAATACCGGTCCGACGCTGGCGCCGATCAGCAGTCAGACCGTCAATGTGGGCCAGACGGTGGCCTTCACCGCCAGCGCCACCGACACCAATCTGCCGACCCCGACCCTGACCTTCAGCCTCTTGACCGCGCCAGGCAGCGCCAGCTTGAACACCAGCTCCGGGGCGTTCTCCTGGCGCCCGGCGGTGTCCGACGCCAGTACGGTTAATCCGGTTTCACTGATGGTGGCCGACAATGCGTCACCCAGCTTGAGCGCCACTCAAAATTTCACCATCACCGTCAATCCGCTAACCCAGCCAGCCGCCAGTTCAATTGTGCTGAACAGCGGTCACCTGGGATTCCAGATCAGCGGCCAGACGGGACCGGACTATGCCGTGCAGGTGTCCACTGACCTGCTTAACTGGAGCACGCTCTTCATCACCAACTCGCCGCCCATGCCTTTCTCGTGGACGGACACCAACACGGCAACACTGCCGGCGGAGTTCTATCGCATCAAGGTCGGCCCGCCATTGCCGTAAGCTCAATCAATATCGGAGGGCGCTGATTCCCCCACCCGCGTGGGCGGGAAGCTGGTGGTTGCGCTGCGGCGGTCGCACCAAATCCAGACCTGGCCGCCATGGTTTGCTCTGGCTTAATACCATCGGGCCGACCCAACGCATGCTGCATTTTGCCATCCAGTCTTGTTGAGTCCGGCTGGCTGCCGCTGCTGGCCGTAATCCTGGTCGTCCATGCCCTGAAACGGCAGCGGGTCAATCCCAGCGCACGGATTTCCAAGGGAATGGCAGCACGATTCTCCTGCTCTGTGGGGTGAAGACCCCATAGAAACCATGCAGAGGAGTGTTATCTTAAACCGTTAAGAAACAACAAGTATCAACCAAAACAATAAACAATATGACAATATTACAAGACGATAAATGCCCGGATAAGACCAGGAAGACCGGCACGGTGCGCATGGGCCGCGACGTTTCAGTTAAAAAGACATCCTGTTGTGGTTCTGAAAAAGACACAGCATGCGCCGACAAGAAAGAGAAAACGCGCATGAACGAGGCGAGCTCACTGGTTTAACGGTCGCCCTCTAAAATTCGTCTCTTGGGTGACCCTCTTTCGGCCGCCCAAGAGACCATCAGAAACAGCCCGACCGCAGTTTTTTCATCGGCCACCGGACGTTTCTCCTTGTCCGCACAGCGTCGGCGGGACAATGGCGGCGGTTTTGGCTTCGGCGTGAAGCCATTATCTGTCGGTTCCGGACGAGACACTCGATTGACGGCGGACGTAGTCAAAGAGCAATACATAAATTTCAAAAAAAACGAAACGCATTATAACATCCCAGAAGAATACGTCGGCATGGAACGGCCCGGGGCTCAAGTAAACCTTCAGCAGCGACACCGTGACCGAGCAAAGTATCGCCGCGAATGTTCCCCAACGACGGCTGATGACCGCGGCGGGAATTGCACAACCAAACAGAAAAAGCGGCCCCAAAGACACATAGGGAGGCAGTATGGCTCTGAGCGTCACCGCCCCGGCAAGGACAATGACGTGACTTCACTTTTTCGGGCCACCTGATGTGTTAGTCTGGGCCTTAAGAAAGGACCAGACGATGAAAGGCAAACGGTATACGACGGAAGAGAAGATTCGCATCCTGCGGGAAGCGGATCGGGGTGAAAAAAGCATCCAGGACATCTGCCGGCAGGAAAACGTGTCGGAGGTGACTTTCCACCGGTGGAAAAAGCAGTTTGGGCACATGGAGATCAATGAGGCCCGGCGGTTAAAAGAGCTGGAACGGGAGAACGGCGAGTTAAAAAAGATGCTGGCGGAGTCGCTGCTGAAGAACCGGGTGCTGGAGGCCGTATGCGAAAAAAAGCTGTGAGCCCGGCCCATCGCCGGGCGGTGGCACAGGAACTGGTGAAGAACGAGGCTTGTTCGCAACGGGCGGCCTGCCGCATTCTGCGGCTGGCTCGATCAACGTTCAGATATCGTGGGCGAGCCCCAACGCCAAGGGAAGAACAGTTAAGGAAGCGGCTCTTGGAACTGTCAGCGGAGTATCCCCGTTACGGGTATCGAAGGATCGCGGCCTTGCTGCGCCGTGAGGGCTGGCGAGTGGGCAAGCGACACATCCAACGCCTGCGCCGTGATGAAGGACTGCGAGTGCCGCCGACGAAGCGGAAAGTGATTCGGCGCGGGGTTTCGACTGGATTGCCCACCACGGCGACGCATCGGAACCATGTCTGGACGTGGGACTTCATTGCCGACGCGACGGTGCGTGGGGGAGCCTTGAAGATGCTGACGATCCTGGATGAATACACGCGAGAATGCCATGTGCTGTGGGCGGAGCGGGCGTTGAAGGCGGCAGACGTATTGCACTGGCTGCAAAAGGCCGTGGAGCAACATGGGGCACCGGAGTATCTGCGGAGCGACAACGGCTCGGAGTTCATCGCCAGGATCGTGCAGCAGTGGCTGAAGGAGCACCGGATCAAGACGATTTACATTGAGCCGGGCAGCCCGTGGCAGAACGGGTTTGTGGAAAGCTTTCACGGTCGTTTCCGAGACGAGTGTTTGAACCGGGAACAACTGTGGACTTCGACGGAAACGCGGGTAGTGGTGGGCGACTACCGGCGGAAATACAATCAGGTGAGACCGCACAGCCGGCTGGGCTACGAGAGCCCGGCGGTTTTTGCGGCGCGGAGTTGTCCATCCCCAGCTCCGGTCGGGCTTCGCCCTCCCTGCGCAGGGGATGGACAAGGAACAAACAAAAACATAAACTCAACCATGCCCCAGGACTAACTCATGGACTGGTACAGAAAAGTGAACCCGGTCAACAACACAACTGGTCACAATGGTAATCTGGTTCGCGGAAAATTCCTCAAACAGGGAGGGTCGCTTCACACCGGGATCCGCCGGCTGGCATAACACAGGCAACGCTTGATCCAATCGCATCGCTTCCGCCATTCCACGGGAAGGCGGTCCGCCAGATAGTCCTTGTGACGCCTGAATGGCATTACTGGTGCAACACCTTGCCAAACGGGGGAAGCCAGTCAAGCCCCGCGATTCAGTAGCGGGCAATCTTGCGCCGCCAGCATGCAAAAAGCGGCTTCACTTCATCAGCCCGGACCGGCCGGTGGTCATTGCCAGAATCACGCCGGCGCTTCGGTTTTTGCAGGAATACAAATCAATGGATTTGACCAGCAGAAAAGGCTTCGGATTTTCAATCGCAGTCAGGATGAAACACAACGGCCGCTTTCCGTCCGGTGTGAAAGACCCACCCACCCAGGCCACCTTGGAATTGGTGCCGGTGGGAGCCGCGTCTGCTATGCTGCCCCGGGTATTGAAGTCAATGACGTCAACGCCGTATCGGATGGTGTTGGTCACCGAGTAATCGTCGTCATAACGGAACACCAGATCATAAACCGGCGTATTGTTGGTCGACCCGAAAAAGGTGCAATGATAAACGTAGAGGGTTTCAAACCTGCGGTTCACGGTGATTCCGAGAACCTGTTCGGGAAAGACGGCTCCCGATTCCGCGTTGCCCGATCCCCAAAGAAGCTGAAACCCATCTATCTGGAGCGGCACATGGTCGAACACTTGAAATCCGATGGGTGCACCCTTCCACACGGGTGACTTTTGAAAAGTGGAGGCGGATCCATCGGAAATGTCGTTAAGATCAAGCGGTGCGGCCAGATGGTTTGCCATGGCGCGTCTGCCGCCGGCCCGGGCGAGCTCGCTTGCGAGTTTGTGCCGGAACACAATCACCGTGATGATGACCAGCGCAAGCAACACCACGGTTCCATACACCCCCGTCCTTTTTGTATTTGTCCGTCCCATGGGTTTCGACGCGGATTTTATATGGAAGTTCCCTGTCCGCAAATCAAATACCGCTTATGTCAACATTTCTACCACTGCCGGCTTCCCAAGAGCAGTCGCCACCGCGACGCCGGTTTTTCCGGAATCTTTCGAATTCAATGATGTGGCTTATGCGGTGGCAGTTCCAGAACCGGCCGGCCGGTCATTACCTGCATTCGGCATGTCTGGGTTGACATGAGGAAGAGTGTCCCCGAATGAAATGGGGGGGGGCATCAGCCATGGAATTTTACCGGGAATTTTTCAACCAGAAAAAAGTATCGACCAATGTGACCCTGGTTCAACAGCTCAATCCCCTTGTGAATCATTTCTTGAAATTCTGCCTGGGATTCCCCGACCACAACCAAGTACACCACTCCATGCTTGGCATCCACCCACTTCTGCCGATAACGTTCCAACTGCCCGATGCATCTGTAACATTCCGCACGGCTTTCTTCCGTAAAACCCAATTTAACCTGGATAATGTGATAATCCTCAATGACCAGGTCCGGGGTGTCTTTTTCAATCTCGGATTGAGCAATGGGAACTTCGGGCAGGTTTCGTTGCAGCCATATTTGAAGGTCTTTTTGCTGTTCCGGTTCGGAAAGCGCGAAAGATTGAGGGTGCCATTCGTAAAGCACGCGGTGAACACAAGTGACATCATTCTCCCACGACTTTGAATAGTCGCTGATTCGCTTCATCCGATTTTTGAATTCGTTCTTTGACTTAAGGTAAAACGATAATACCAATACGGACTCACCCAACCAAATATTTCATTAATTGCCAGGTATTGTTGGCAGAGACCGGTTGGCTGGTTACAGCGTAACGGATGAGCTGGCGCGGTCCGGCTTGATTTAGGCCCCCGTCACGATCTGGTGCCCGTTGTGGCGCCCTGTCGATGTAACACGTTAACGCAGAATCGGTTCAATTTGGAGGCGAGGTTCGGAATCGAAGGAGGAAGCCTTTCCGATCCGAGCCTGACACAGTCTGTTACAAGGCCAATTTTAGACTTATTTTATGGGGTTCAAGCTGATTCTTCGAATGCCCGTTCAACACCCACTCATTGTCCCCTGCTCCCTCGTTATTGCCCGTCAGATGTGACTTTAGGTGAAGAATCTGGCGAAACTTTTTCAGTCATCTTCGTGCCTTATTCCGGCTCGGCCGTGCATCAAGGGGCTCAAATGAGTTTTCCCAATCGGACCCTCGCAAACAGCCTTAAATTGTCGCAAGTCGTATCCGATAGTTCGTCGGCGATCGGCCGACGATATTCTGGAACTTGCGGTTGAAATGAGTGACCGACTGGAAGCCGACCTCGTAGGCTATTTCACTGACGTGCAGATTCGGGTTAAGCAGGAGATTTTTGGCCTTTTCAATCCGCAGCCGTGAAACAAAATCGGTGAAATTGATGCCGGCGTTTTTCTTAAACACCTTGCAGAAATAAAAAACGTTCATGTTGACCACCTTGGCGACCTGACCGAGCGAGAGTTTCTCGGTCTGATGTTCCTCGATATAAGCCCGCGCCTTGGTGATGGCGGGCAGCTCCGCATTTCCGTTCTGGATGAAAACCTGATTGCTCAACGTGGCCAGTTGTTCCGCAAAGATGGTCAGCAGTTTGATGGCGGAAGCGTATTCCTTTGGCGTGACCACCTTGCCTGAAAAGTATGCCCGTTTAAGGGCGGCGCGGTCGGTTTTGATCCCCCATTTTTCCGTTTGCCTGGCAACTTTTTTAAACTGTGCGGCGGTCGGGTTTTTGCGGAACACCTGGCCGATCTGGAGAAAGCCCAGCAGCCGGTCGCTCATTCGCACCGGCACGGCGCTTTCGGAAAGACCCAAGGCGCAGCGCATGGTTTGAGGTTCGGTGGTGGCCTGCTGACACAGGCGTCCCTGCAATTCCAGACAGGCCGCGCAGGAACTGCTTTTCTGCGACATCAGGGCGCAGAGGGCGTTCTCCTCGCGCTTGCCGTGATGCGGCAGTTGCCAGGTCTCAACCGGCCGGAGGGCCATCGGCAAGCCAGTAAGATTGCTGAACGCGCGTTCGTAATCGCGATATATGCGCGAATTGACCAGCGTATCCACAAGCGTCCGATTGCTGCTGCCATTTTCAGCCATGAGCTTGCCGATGTTCGCCGGAGCCGACTTAACATCGTTTGTTTGCATGAAGACAATTAACGCTTGCATGGATGCAAATAGCAATGGGGAGAACACCTGATTTTGTTTGTTGGATACTTCAGCTCCATCCGGATGAAACGGCCAGGCTGTATGTTTGACCGCCCCTTTATTGCTCGTCAAGTGAAGCCTCAGGCGAAACCTTTCAGATCGAAAGGTTCGGAATTCCACCCCTCCCCGGGCGCAATCCACCCCTCAAATCACGTAATGTGTCCCTTGATCATCACTTTTTAGCACATTTCTGTTAAATAATACTCTGACGGATTAGCGGATCGGTTACCGGATGCAAAATTTGAAAACCAATCGGGAGGAAATTATGAAACAATCATGGATGCTGTTACTAGTCGGTGCCCTGGCCGGCAGCCTGACCATGACCGCTCGGGCGCAGAACAACGCTTATGCCGTTGAATTCAACACGGGCGACAACGGGTTCGGCATCATCAACCTGATGAACGGCAACTTCACCGAAATCGCCGATCTGGGTTCGACGCTCTATAATGACATCGCCTATGCCCCGAATGGCACCTTGTACGGCCTGGCAAACAATGGCGCATCCTTGGTAACGTTTGACAGCACGAGCGGGGCCGTCACTCCGGTGGCATCAATGAACGTGCCCGGCCTTGAATCCATCGCTTTCAACCCGAAAGACGGGACCTTGTTCGGGGCGGCCCAGAACGGCCTTTACAAGATTGATCCCAACACCGGGGCATCAACCTTTATCGGGAGTTTCGGCAGCCCGTACAACCTCAATCTCGCGCAGAACATCCGTTTTGACTCCGATGGCAATCTGTATTTGAGCAATACCGGGGATAACACGGACATTTACCAGGTGAACACTGACACCGGCAATGCGACCTTTGAAGGGGAGGTCGAAGGTTATTCGGACCTGGTCCTCGAGAATGGAAGTCAATATATGTATGGCGTGAGCATCCCCTCCATCAACGGCGCGGCCACGGCGCCGGTGCTGGTCTCCTTCGACCTGGGCAGCTTTGTTGCGGGTGGAACCAACGCGGACGGCAGCATCCATCAGATCTCGGTCACCATGGTGGGTTCCGGCGGCGCCTTTCCCCTTAACTTCAACTTCTCGGGCAACGTCCCCAACCCGCTCCCGGCGATAACTCCCGACCCCATCACTCTTGCCATTTCCACCACGCCGAATGGTCCGGCCATCACCCTGTCCGGGAGTACCAACCAGACTTACGTGATTGAGGCTTCATTCGACATGCATAACTGGACGTCCATTAGTACGAATCTGACCGATGCCACGGGGATCTTCACATACGTTGACACCGACGCGAAGAATTATGCCAGCCGCTTTTATCGCGGTTTGGCGCCCGCACAAGTGCCGTAGTCAGAAATCAACAAAACGAGGGTCGGACTCGAACGAGGAAGCTTTACCGTTCCGAGCTTAACACACTCTGTTTCAAGACCTATTGCCGTTACATTTTCAACCGAGAGGCAGGAAATCCCTTCCAGAATGGCCCGGAACAACTCTCGCGGAACCGCCAACTCCGCCATCTCGAAGATGATCTGCCGGGAAGGCGCTACAATGATTTGGAAATTCGCCGCATGACGTCACGTGACGCTTGAAATCTGATTTTAAACTCCTCGCCATCTTGTGCGCCTCTCTGTTAGCAGCTTTCACGCTGCCCGTTGCTCATAATCTTCCAGTGATGGGATTTTCATCAATGCCCGTTTCGCATAACTCGAATTATGAGCCGGACCGATCAATTGCCAAAGGGTAAAACCGTGCCATAAATTTTGGGGGTCTTCTCCCGCCAAAACAGATCCGGCGAATGATATTTTTGATCGAATCGCCGGAGTTTGTTTCAAGCGCGCATTTTGAAATCTATGGGGTTTTCACCCCATTGTCCTGGGCGTCAATCAGGGCAAGACTTCCTTTGAGTCCTGAACGTGGTGTGCCACCCCAGCTTCCATCGCAGGAATGACGCGCAAACTATGAGGAATCTGGAACATATTCTGATTCGTAATCGAACAGGACAAAAAGAAGCGCCGGATGTTTCGGCTGACGAACAACCGCTGCGCGGCGAACTGCTAAGCATTGACCTGCTCAAGCAATCCGCGCGTAATCTGGCGCAGAATCGCCGGGTGAAAAATGGCAGCGGGCCGAACCTGCTGCTGCCGCGACTCACCTCCAACGAAAAAATCCTGCGCGATTACAACGAGCGGACCTTGCAGGTGGAAAAAACCCGGCACATCACGCCGGCCGCAGTATGGCTGTTGGACAATTTTCATCTGATTGAAGAGCAGATCCGCACGGCACAGCGACATCTGCCGCGCGGCTTCAACCGGGAACTGCCGCAATTGCTCAATGGGCCATGGACGGATTACCCGCGTGTTTATGAGATCGCCCTGGAGATCGTTTCCCATACGGACGGGCGGATTGACGCTTCGCATCTGACCAGCTTCGTCGCGGGTTATCAGGAAGTGATTCCGTTGAAGCTCGGCGAACTCTGGGCAATTCCCATCATGTTGCGGCTCGCGCTGATTGAAAACCTGCGGCGTGTGGCCGCGCGACTGAATTCCGTGCGCAAAGACCGCGACGCGGCGGAAAACTGGGCGGATGAGATTTTGGCGGTGGCGGAAAAAAACCCTTCGCACCTGATCATTGTCGTCGGGGAAATGGCACGCTCGGAGCCGGTCTTGAACCGCGCGTTCGTCACGGAATTCTTGCGGCGCATCCAGGAAAAATCGCCGTCGGTGAAACTCGCGGTCGGCTGGATTGAAGAACGCCTGGCCGAAGACGGCTTGACGGTCGGACAACTCGTGCAAAGCGAAAGCCAGTATCAGGCGGCGACCCAAGCTTCGGTGGGCAATTCCATCAATAGTCTGCGCTTTCTCGACGCGATGGACTGGCAGGATTTTGTCGAGGCGCAAAGCGTGGTGGAACAAACGTTGCTCACCGATCCGGCGAACATTTACGCGCAAATGGATTTTACCACGCGCGATTTTTACCGTCACACAATCGAACGCATCGCGCGCTTCAGCAAAAAAACTGAATTTGAAGTCGCCACCCTGGCGATTGGCCTCGCGCAAAAGAACACGGGCAATCCCGATGACCGTCTCGCGCACGTCGGATTTTTTCTGACCGGCAAGGGTGTGAATATTTTGGAACGCGCGGCTAAAATGCGGATTCCGCTCCACAGCATTGTGCCGCGCATCGCGCGAACATTTCCGCTCGCATTTTATCTCGGCGGAATTCTCGGCGTCACCCTCGCCGTGACGATTCCGCTTTTGCAACGCGCGGCGGCCATGGGAATTTCAAACGGGATGCTCGGCTTGGTCGCGCTGCTGGCGCTGCTTTGCACGAGCCAGCTCGCCGTGTCCCTTGTGAATTGGTTTGTCACGATTTTCGTCGCGCCATCGCCGCTGCCGCGCTTGGATTTTTCCAAAGGCATTCCGTCGGCGGACGCGACGATGGTCGTCGTGCCGACGATGCTCGCCAGCGTGCGCGGCGTCGAGACGCTGCTCGAAGCGCTCGAAGTCCGCTATCTTGCCAACAGCGACGACAATGTTTTCTTCGCGCTGCTGACCGATTTTTGCGATTCAGCGGAAGAACATGATCCCAGCGATGATGAATTATTAAAGCGCGCGGGTGAAGGCATTCTGGCGTTGAATCAAAAATACAAAAGCGACCGGCCGTGCATTTTTTATTTTTTCCAGCGTCCGCGCCGGTGGAATGTCCGGGAAAAGATCTGGATGGGCTACGAGCGCAAACGGGGCAAGCTCGCTGATTTGAACCGCAGTTTGCGCGGTGGCAGCCTGGACCATTTTTCGAAAATTGTCGGCGACCTCTCCGCGCTGCCGCACATCAAATATGTCATCACGCTCGACACCGACACGCAATTGCCGCGCGACGCCGCACGCCAGCTCGCCGCGACAATGGCGCATCCGCTGAACCGTCCGATTTATGACACGCAAAAGGGTTTGATCGTCGAGGGCTACACAATTTTGCAGCCACGCATCGCCGTCAGTTTGCCGAGCGCAGGGCGGTCGCGGTTCGTCAGATTATTTTCCGGTGATCCGGGAATTGATCCTTACACGCGAGCGGTGTCGGACGTTTATCAGGATATTTTTCACGAAGGCTCGTTCATCGGCAAGGGTATTTACGACGTGGACGCGTTTGAACGCGCGGTCGGCGGAAAATTTCCCGAGAACCGGATTTTGAGCCACGATCTTTTGGAAGGCAGCTACGCGCGCGCCGCGCTGGTCAGCGACGTGCAACTGTTCGAGGAATTTCCCTCGCGCTACAGCGCCGACACGCGGCGGCGGCATCGCTGGATACGCGGCGACTGGCAGGTCGCCGCGTGGCTGCTGCCGCGCCTGCCCGGACTCGACATGCGGCGCGTGGAGAATCCGCTGACGGGATTGTCGCGCTGGAAAATCTTTGACAATCTGCGCCGCAGCCTCGTTCCGTTCGCGCTGGTTTGTTTGCTGCTGCTCGGCTGGCTGCTGTTTCCGGATAATTCCGGCGCGTGGGGAATTTTAATTTTGTCCATCATCGTGCTGCCGGCGCTGCTGGCGGTCGTCACGGAATTTTTACGCAAGCCGAAAGACCTCCCGTTTTATTTGCATTGGCGAAATGTCGGTGAAACGTTCGCGCGCCAATTGGGCCAGGCGATTCTGACCGTCGCATTTCTGCCTTACGATGCCGGCATCAGCTTCGACGCCGTGACGCGCACGCTGTGGCGTTTGATTTTTTCACGCCGCCATTTGTTGGAATGGCAAACCTCCAGCGATTCCGAATGTCACGACAAGGATACGCTGCAAAGCTTTTACGCCGCGATGAGTTGCGCGCCGTTGCTGGCGGTGGGCGCGTCGGCGTTGTTTTCCTACCTCGGCCATCCAGCATCGTGGATCATCTTTGGCTTTCTTGCGCTGTGGCTGGTTTCGCCGGCGATCGCGTGGTGGATCAGTTTGCCCATCGAGGAAAAGCGCGTGGAATTTTCCGGCGAGCAAATCCACAAGCTCCGCAAACTTGCGCGCCGGACGTGGTATTTTTTTGAGACGTTCGTCACCGCCGGGGAAAACTGGCTGCCGCCGGATAATTTTCAGGAATATCCGCAAGCCGTCATCGCGCCGCGCACGTCGCCCACGAACATCGGCTTCACCTTGTTGAGCACCTTGTCCGCCCATGATTTCGGCTACATCACCCTGCGCGGCTTGACGGGAAAAATCACACGCACGCTGGCGACGGTGGAAAAACTGGAACGTTATCGCGGCCATTTTTACAACTGGTATGACACGCACACGCTCAAGCCGATGGCACCGCTGTATCTTTCCACCGTGGACAACGGCAACCTCGCCGGTCTGCTGTTGACGCTGCATTCGGGATTGCTCGAACTCGCGGATCAAACCTGGAGCCCCACCAGAATCATCGCCGGCCTGCGCGACACGCTCGGCGTCTGGAAAGACCAGTCGCGCAATTCAGGAACCGCGGCCAGTTTTGAAGCCCTGGGAAAACTGCTCGCGCAAAGTCCAACGTCGCCGGTGGAAACGAGCCAAATGCTCGACAAGGCGATTGAGGCGGCGACGAAATTGTCCGTCGCGAAAAATGACTCGACCAGCGAATTTGAAAACTGGCGGAAAATGTTTGAACAAGGCTGCCGCGAACAGCGCGAGGAAATTCTTGCCCTTTTCCCGTGGATGAATTTGCAGGAACCGCTCCAGGTCCATTTGAATTCGGACAAGGCGCCGGAGCTGACAAAATTCTGGGAACAACTCAGCGCGCCGATCAGCGTGCGCCGGCTCGCCGACGAAACGCAAAGCTGGCTGGCGAAACTGGATGATCTATGCGATGCCGCGCGCCGTTCGCCGGAAAACGGGGAACTCGCAAAACTATTGCTGGATTTGCGTTCCTTGCTCGATGCCGCCGGACAAAAGGCGCTGGCGACGCTGAACGAACTGGGAAATCTGGCGCATCGTTGCGATGAACTGGCGCGGATGGATTTCACGATTTTGTATGACCCGGCGCGCGAACTTTTTTCGATCGGCTACAACGTCAGCCTGCATCGGCTCGACACAAGTTGCTACGATTTGCTCGCGTCCGAGGCACGGCTCGCAAGTTACGTCGCGATTGCGCTCGGACAGATCGAGCAAAAACATTGGTTCCGTCTGGGACGTTCGCTGACTTCCGCCAGCGGCAAGCCGACGCTGATTTCGTGGAGCGGTTCAATGTTCGAGTATCTCATGCCGATGCTCATCATGCCGACTTACGAAAACACGCTGCTCGATCTGTCCTGCAAATCCGCCGTCGCGCGGCAGATTCAATATGGCCGGCAGATTAAAGTTCCGTGGGGAATTTCCGAATCCGGCTACAACTTGCGCGACACCGATGCGAATTATCAGTATCGCGCGTTCGGCGTGCCGGGTCTCGGTTTCAAACGCGGCCTGGCGCACGACGTGGTCATTGCGCCCTATGCGACGGTCATGGCCTTGATGGTCGCGCCGGAGGAAGCCTGCAAAAATCTCAAGACGTTGCGTCACGAAAATGCCGCCGGAAAATTTGGTTTTTACGAAGCACTCGATTACACCGCGGCGCGCGTGCCGAACGGCCAGACGCACGCCGTCGTCCGTTCGTTTATGGCGCATCATCAAGGCATGAGTCTGCTTTCGCTCGCCTACGCCTTGCTGGATCGTCCGATGCAACGACGGTTCGACGCCAATCTGCTTTTCAAATCCGCCGAACTGCTTTTGCACGAGCGCGTGCCGCGCGAAACTTCCGTGTTGTATCCGCATGAACTCGAAGCCAGCCGCGAACGCGAATCCACGCCCGTGATCGAGGCGACGATGCGCGTGTTCACCGATCCGAACATCGGCCCGCCGGAAGTGCATCTCCTTTCCAATGGCCGGTATCACGTCATGGTCACAAACACCGGCGGCGGTTACAGCCGCTGGAACGACACCGCGATGACGCGCTGGCGCGAAGACGCGACGCGCGATTGCTGGGGCACGTTTTTTTATCTGCGCGACGTGGACAGCGGCGAATTCTGGTCGCCGACGCACCAGCCGACGTTGGAAACAAAATCTGGTTACGAGGCCATTTTCAGCCAGGGCCGCGCGGAATTCCGTTCGCGCCTGCACGAGATTGACACGCACACCGAGATCGCCGTTTCGCCGGAGAACGACGTGGAAGTCCGCCGCATTACGTTCACAAATCACTCCGACGAACCGCGCAGCATCGAAGTCACCAGCTACGCGGAAATTGTTTTGAACACGGCCGCGGCGGACCTGGCACATCCGGCGTTCAGCAATCTTTTTATCCAGACGCAAATTGTTCCGCAACAAAACGCGATTCTCTGCTCGCGCCGGCCGCGCGCGTCGCACGATAAATTGCCGTGGATTGGCCACCTGCTTTTGGTTCACGGCAACGAAGTCGGAACCGCTTCATTTGAAACCGACCGCGCACAATTCATTGGTCGCGGCGGAAATTTATCTTCACCCGCCGCGTTGAAACATTCTGCGCCGCTGACGAACACCGAAGGTTCCGTGCTTGATCCCATCGCTTCAATCCGTCGCACCCTAAAACTTGAACCGAAAGAAAGCGCCACGGTCACTTTGGTTTCCGGCATCGCGCCGACGCGTGAAGAAATTGTCGGCCTCGTCGAAAAATATCAGGACCAGACCATCGCCGACCGCTGCTTTGAACTCGCGTGGACGCACGGCTTGATCATGTTGCGCCACTTGAACACCACCGAAGTCGAGGCGCTGCTTTACGGCCGGCTCGCCGGCTCGCTGCTTTACAATCAGACCGCGCGCCGCGCGATTCCGAGCGTCCTCGCGCGCAACCAGCGCGGCCAGCGCAACCTTTGGAGCTTCGGCATTTCCGGCGATTTGCCGATTTTACTTTTGTATTCGACGGATGTTGACCGAGTTGATCTCGTCCGGCAAATCGTGCAGGCGCACGCTTACTGGCGCTTGAAAGGTTTGTCGGTCGACCTCGTCATTTTGAACGAAGACGATTCCGCTTATCGTCAGGCATTGCACGATCAAATTTTGAACCTCGTCGCGGCGAACAGCGGCACGCAGTTGCTCGACAAGCCCGGTGGCATTTTTCTGCGCCGCGTGGATCAATTTTCGCCGGAAGATAAAATTCTTCTGGAAACCGCCGCGCGAATCGTTTTGTACGATGACAAGGGCACGTTGCTGGAACAGTTGTCGCGCCGCGTGCGTCCCGAACCGCTGCCGCCGCAATTGCGAATCCGTTCGCGGCCCGAAATTGAAACCGCGTTTGAATTGCCGAAGCGCGATCTCGTTTTCTTCAACGGCTTCGGCGGTTTTACACCCGACGGACGTGAATACGTCGTTACGCTTTTGTCCGGCGCAACGACGCCGGCGCCATGGGTCAATGTGCTCGCCAATCCGAATTTCGGCACGCTCATTTCCGAAAGTGGCGGCAGCTATTCGTGGAGCGAAAACTGTCACGAGTTCCGTTTGACGCCGTGGAACAACGACGCCGTGACCGACGCAAGCGGCGAGGCGTTTTATATCCGCGACGAACAGACCGGAAGATTCTGGTCGCCGACGCCGCTGCCCGCGCGCGGCGAATCGCCCTACGTCGTGCGCCATGGTTTTGGTTACAGCGTTTTTGAACTCACGCAGGACGGCATTTCGTCGGAGTTGTGGATTTACGTTTCCATCAACGAGCCGGTGAAATTCGCCGTGCTGAAAATGAAAAATAATTCCGACCGCCGCCGCCGTCTGTCGCTGACGAGTTATTCGGAATGGGTTTTGGGCGAGACGCGCGCCAAAAGCGCGATGCATGTCGCGACGGAGATTGATCCGCAGACCAGCGCGCTGTTCGCGCGCAATCCTTACCACACCGATTTTGAAGGCCGCGTCGCGTTTGTCGCGAGCAGCGAACTCGCGCGCTCCCACACCGCCGACCGTACGGAATTTTTGGGACGCAACGGCACGCTCGCGCAACCCGCCGCGCTCCGCCGCACGCGTCTTTCGGGAAAAACCGGCGTCGGCCTTGATCCGTGCGCAGCCTTGCAAGTGCAGATCGAATTGGAGCCGGGACAGGAACGCGAAATCGCCTTCGTTTTGGGCGCGGGACAAAACGCGGATCACGCGCGCGACCTCGCGCAACGATTTCAAAATCTCGGCGCGTGCCGCGAAGAGATGGAAAAAGTCTGGGCGTATTGGGGACACACCTTAAGCGCCGTCCGCATGGACACGCCTGAACCGGCGCTGAATCTTTTGGCCAACGGCTGGCTGCTTTATCAGACAATTTCCGGCCGCTTGTGGGCCCGCACGGGTTTTTATCAATCCGGCGGCGCGTTCGGTTTTCGCGACCAGTTGCAGGATGCGATGGCGCTGGTTCACGCGCGCCCGGAATTGTTGCGCGAACAATTGCTCCGCGCCGCCGCGCACCAGTTCCGCGAGGGTGACGTACAGCATTGGTGGCATCCACCCATCGGTCGCGGCGTGCGCACGCATTCTTCCGATGACTATTTGTGGCTCGCGTGCGCGACCTGCCGTTACATCGAAACCACGGGCGACACCGGCGTGCTGGATGAAAACATTCTTTTCCTCGAAGCCCGCGCGGTCAAGCTGGACGAAGAAGCGTATTACGATCTGCCAAACCGCTCCGGCGAATCGGGCACGCTTTACGAACATTGCGTGCGCGCGATCAAATTTGGTTTGAAGTTCGGCGAACATGGTTTGCCGCTGATGGGCTGCGGTGATTGGAACGACGGCATGAACCTCGTCGGCGAAAAAGGCAAAGGCGAAAGCGTCTGGCTCGCATTTTTTCTTTTCGACGTGCTGAAACATTTTTTGATTCTCGCAGGACAGCGCGGCGATAAAGTTTTTGCCGGGCTGTGCGAAACGCAGGCGAATACGTTGAAGGCGGACATCGAAAAGAATGCGTGGGACGGCCAATGGTATCGCCGAGCGTATTTTGACAGCGGCGCGCCGCTCGGCTCCGCTACCAATCCGGAATGCCAGATTGATTCGTTGCCGCAAAGCTGGGCGGTCATTTCCGGCGCGGGCAGCCGCGATCGCGTTCATACCGCGCTGGATGCCGTCGCACATCGCCTTGTGCGCCGCGAATCTAAATTGATTCAACTGTTCGATCCGCCGTTCGACAAATCGGCGATGGACCCCGGCTACATCAAAGGCTACGTTCCCGGCGTCCGCGAAAACGGGGGCCAATACACGCACGCGGCGATTTGGACAATCATGGCCTTCGCGCTCGCCGGCGACACCGCGCGCGCGTGGGAATTGTTCCGGCTCATCAATCCCATTTTGCATGCGCAGGAACCCAAGGACGTGGCGCGCTACAAAGCCGAGCCGTATGTCATGGCGGCGGATGTCTACAGCGTGGCGCCGCACGCGGGTCGCGGCGGCTGGACGTGGTATACCGGTTCGGCCGGCTGGATGTATCGCCTGATTTTGGAAACGCTTTTGGGCATTGAACTGGCCGTGGACGAATTGCGGTTCACGCCCAAAGCGCCGCTGGACTGGAAATTTTTCAAGCTCGACTATCGCCATCGCGAAACCGTCTATCACATCACTTGCGTGAATGTTTCAGGCGCGTGGAAAGTTCCGCCGAAAATTTTCCTGGATGGCGTTGAACAATCAGGCGCCGTGCTGAAACTGGTGAACGACCGCCGCGAACACTTCGTGGATGTGAAGTTTGAGTTGTAGGTGGGGCAGTCGGATTTAGGCGGTTTGCTGCGCAGGTTTGAACAAAAAAAAATACCAAGCCGGTCTTTGGGCACTGCAAACAACATTACTCACCGTATTGAGCAAATTGTTTTAAGTGCGGTGTTCGATGACGGACAGACGAATCGGAATTATCCCCTTCCCTTGCAGCCAAGGCCCGGATGGGGAGATTATGGGCAGACCGGCGAATGGCTGATCATGGGCCAAAATCCCGCCTCCGCGGTCGAAGCGGCCAGGACTTTGCTGAAACTGTTGAAAAAATGAGGCTGAATAAATTGCTTTTCGCCGTGGCGGCGGATTATCGTGTTCCACGACTGGAAGGAAACTGCGGCTGGTCCTGTGGCCAGGTTCAGCCGTCAAATTTTCCCTGTCACATGAAAGAGAAATCCATATCGGCACGCAGATTGAAACAGCCGGTTCAAGTTTTGCGACCGGAATTTCCCCTGACGCCTGCGAGTCGTGTGTTTCCAGTCATCGCCATGGCGGCCTCGGCCGGAGGCTTGAACGCTTTATCAGTCATCTTGGGCGGTTTGCCGGCGAATTTCCCGGCCGCCATTGCCATCGTGATGCACCTTGCTCCCGAACATAAGAGCATTCTCGCCGAGATTTTAAATGGTCGCACCCATTTGGCGGTCAAGCAGGCGCATACGGACGACGTGTTGGGTCGCGGGAGCGTTTTTGTCGCCCCGCCCAATCACCACCTTTCCGTGGTCGAAGGTGGACGACTTGAACTTTCCTCATCCGCTGCGGAAAAATTTCATTTTGCTCGTCCGTCCGCCGAACCGCTGTTTGCTTCGGTGGCAGAAATATACAAAAGACGCGCCATTGCCGTGGTGCTCACCGGTGGCGACGGCGACGGCTCATTCGGGGTGCAGATCATCAAGGAGCGGGGCGGCATAGTCATCGCGCAAGACCGACCCACGTCGCAAGATTTCAGCATGCCGGAGACTTCCATCAAGACCGGTGACGTTGATTTTATCCTGCCTTTGAATGCAATCGCTCCCAAGTTGATCGAGCTGGTGGGTGCAGGCAGAGGATAAAAACGGCCGGACGACCGCTGACCGGAAAGCCCGCTCGCAAGCCGTTAAAAAACTTGTGATGACGCACTGTTCAACCGGAACCAAAGCTGCCATGATGACACGCAGGAAATGAGCGCATGAAAAAAAAGTCTTCATCGTCACGCCGGCAAAAAAAGCCCGTTCCAACCATTCGCCCGGAAACGTCCGTCCCGCCCGCGAACGCGACGTTTCCCATCGTCGGCATCGGTGCCTCCGCCGGGGGACTCGAAGCCTTGGATCAGTTCCTGGGGCGGGTGCCGACCGGCAGCGGCATGGCGTTCATTATTGTTCAGCACCTCGACCCGACGCGCAAAGGCATCATGCCCGAACTGCTCCAGCGCGCCACGGGCATGAAGGTGATCCAGGTCAAGGACCGTACCACGGTGCGGCCGGACTGCGTCTATGTGATTCCGCCGAACAAGGATATGTCCATCCTGCACGGAGTCCTGCACCTGCTCAAGCCGACCGCGACGCGCGGGATGCGGCTGCCGGTTGATTTTTTCCTCCGCTCGCTGGCGCAGGATCAGCAGGAGCACAGCGTCGGCGTGATTCTTTCCGGCATGGGCTCGGACGGCACGATGGGTCTGCGCGCCATCAAGGAAAAGGCGGGCGTGGCGCTGGTGCAGGAGCCGGCGACGGCCAAATTCGACTCCATGCCGCGCAGCGCGATTGACGCCGGGCTGGCGGATATCGTGGCCCGGGCGGAGGAGTTGCCGGGGAAAATCCTCGCCTATCTGCAACGCACCCCGCTCCTGGCCCGGACGGAAGAAGTGCTGGAAGACAAGGCGCAGAGCGCTCTGGAAAAGGTGGTCATTCTGTTGCGCGCCCACACGGGCAACGACTTTTCCTTTTACAAACGCAACACGCTCTATCGCCGGATCGAGCGCCGCATGGGCATTCACCAGATCAGAAAGATGACGGCGTATGTCCGCTACTTGCAGGAGAACTCGCAGGAGCTGGATCTGCTGTTCCGGGAATTGTTGATCGGCGTGACGAATTTTTTCCGCGACCCCGCCGCCTGGGAGCAGTTGTCCGCAGAGGCCATTCCCGCGTTGCTCGCGAGCCGCCCGCCCGGCAAGACGCTGCGCGCTTGGGTGCCCGGCTGCTCCACGGGGGAAGAAGCCTATTCCCTGGCCATCGTGTTCAAAGAGGCGCTCGAAGAGGTCAAGCCCCGGGGGAAGTTTTCGATTCAAATCTTCGCCACTGACCTGGACCGGGACGCAATCGAAAAAGCCCGGTCGGGCATCTTTTCAGCCAACATCGCCGCCGACATTTCGGAAGCCCGGCTGAAGCGATTCTTCACCAGGGAAGAACACGGCTACCGGGTGCGCAAAGAGATCCGCGAGATGGTGATTTTTGCGCCGCAGAATCTCATCATGGACCCGCCGTTCACCAAGCTGGACATTTTGAGCTGCCGCAACCTGCTGATCTATCTGACCACCGAGGTGCAGAAGAAACTGATTCCGCTGTTTCACTACAGCCTTAATCCCGGCGGCATTTTATTTCAAGGCAGCGCGGAGACGGTTGGGGATTTCACCCATCTTTTTGCCCCGTTAAATGCCAAATCGCGGCTCTTCCGGCGGACGGAATCCGTGCTGCGACCGGAGCAGATTGTTTTTCCCTCGTCCTTTACCGCCGGCCCGCCGGTCATTTCCGAGGCGCGGCCGTCGACCAACCCGCCGGCCAGTCTCCAAGCTTTGGCAGATCAGTTGGTGCTGCAAAGTTATGCCCCGCCCGCCGTGCTCACCAATGACACGGGCGATATTTTTTACGTCAGCGGCCGGACCGGCAAATACCTGGAACCCGCCGCCGGCAAGGCCAACTGGAACATTTTTGCCATGGCCCGCGAAGGGTTGCATTATGAACTGGCGAACGCCTTCAAGGAAGCGCTGCGGAAAAAAGAAGGCGTGACCCTGCACGGACTCAGGTTCGGGACGAACGGCGGCACGCAATGCGTGGATGTGACCGTCCGGCGGCTGGATGAATCCGGGCCGTTACAGGGTTTGATGATGATTGTTTTCACCGACGTGGCCGCGCCCGTGACGACCAAGGCGACCGGCCGGCCCACGAAGCCTGACGCCCGCAGCCCGCGCGTGGCGGAATTGGAGCAGGAACTTTTGCAGGTTCGCGGCGAGGCGCGGGCCACCCACGAAGAGATGCAGACTTCGCAGGAGGAACTCCGTTCCGCCAACGAGGAATTGCAATCCACGAATGAAGAAATGCAGTCCACCAACGAGGAACTCACCACCTCGAAGGAGGAGATGCAATCCATGAACGAGGAGTTGCAGACGGTCAACACGGAGTTGCAGGTCAAGGTGGACGAACTGTCGCACGCCAGCAACGACATGAAGAACCTGCTCGACAGCACGGACATCGCGACCCTGTTTTTGGACAAGGAACTCAACGTGCGGCGGTTCACCCCGCAGGCGACGAAAATTATCAAGCTCATCGCGGCGGACGCGGGCCGGCCCATCACTGACCTGTCCTCGGACCTGCACTATCCGGAAATGGCCGACGATGCACGCACGGTGTTGCAGAAACTGGCCGCCGTGGAAAAAGCCATCAGCGCGCGCGACGGCCGCTGGTTCTCCGTGCGCATCATGCCTTACCGCACGCTGGACGACCGGATTGACGGCGTCGTGATCACTTTCGCGAACATCACCGTGGCCAAACAGCTGGAGGGGAAGTTACGCGGCAAACACACGGCTTTGGAAAAGCGTGTCGCCGAAGCTTCTGCGGAGCGGGCGGCATCAGACGCGGCCGGCGGGAAGCGAACCAGGACGGCTGGCAAAGCGCGGCGCACGCGCAAACCGTGAAGCGTCCGCATCATGCAAAAGCAGCTGCCATCATCAGCCAATGCCGCCCAACTGCGCAGTCGGGCCGAAGCCCATTTGCGGGAGCAGAAGCAATTAGAAGCCAACGTTGCGAAGACCGGAGCGGATTCCCGGCGGCTGCTTCACGAATTGCAGGTCCATCAGATTGAACTGGAAATGCAGAACGCCGAGTTGCGGCAAGCCCGGGATGAACTGGAGGCGGCGCTGGAGAATTACACCGACCTCTATGATTTTGCACCGAGCGGCTATTTTACACTGGCCGCAACCGGTGCCATCCTTCAGGCCAATCTGACCGGGGCAACGCTGGTCGGTATCGAACGTTCCCGTTTGGTGGGCCAGTCTTTTGGGCGGCTGGTTTCCGCCGAGTTTCGTCCGGCTTTCAGCGCCTTTCTTGAACAAGTTTTTTCAGGCGAGGCCAAACAATCCGGTGATTTTGAGCTTGCTGGCCAAGGCCAGCCGCTCCGGTTCGTGAACATCGAAGCCCAATGCCCGCTCAACGGGCAGGAATGTCGCGCCACTATGGTGGACATCACCGCCCGCAAGTTTGCGGAGGCGGCCCAGCGCCGCCTGGACGTAATGACCGCCTCGAACCGGAAATTGGAGCAGGAAATTATCCGGCGAAAAACCTTGGAGCAGGCTCTCAAGACCAGCGAGCAACAATTGCGGCAATTGTCCCACGAAATTCTGCTCACGCAGGAAGCGGAACGAAAGCGCATCAGCCGCGAACTGCATGATACGGTACTGCAAACGCTGGTGGGCATCAGTGTCCATCTGGCGTCCTTGACTCCGATGCCGGCGGACAATCCCGCGAGCCTCCGACGGAAAATTTCGCAGACGCAACTGCTCGTGGAAAAATCGCTGGCCATGGTACATCGGTTCGCCGTGGAACTGCGCCCGACGGTTTTGGATGATTTGGGACTGATTCCCGCACTGCATACTTTTATGAAGGATTTCATGAAGCGGACGGGCGTGCGGGCGCGTTTAACCGCTTACGCGGCGGTTAACCGGCTGCCCCTCGGCCAGCGTGCCGTCCTCTATCGCGTCGCCCTGGAAGCCCTCAATAACGTGGCCATCCATGCGCAGGCCAGCGCGGTGGAAGTTGAAATAAAAAAACTGCCGGACTGGATCTGCCTGACGATAAAAGACGACGGCAAATCCTTTGATGTGAAACGTGTCCTCCGCACGAAAGGAAACGGACGATTGGGATTGCTCGGCATGAGGGAACGGTTGGAGATGGTCGGTGGCACATTCTCGATCAAATCCACGCCCGGTCATGGCACCACCGTCACCGCCCGGATTCCAGTCACCACCGCAGGCGCGGGAAAGAATCGAAAACGGTCGCTTGAAACCAAATCTTGAACTCTTTGAAGCGGATCACTTTCTTTCTCGCGAAAGATCACACCTGCAACTCAAACTTCACGTCCACGAAATGTTTGCGGCGATCATCAAGCAACTTGCCACCGTCAATTTCGAGGTCTGAAATCTGATAACTCATTTGATACCGTTTTGGTTTTTTAGGGCAGCAAGGGTCGGTTTTCAACCAACGCGCATAAAAATTGTGAAATCCACCTAAGTCGTTGGAGGCGAGGTTCGGAATCGAACAGAACCTAGTCTCCGTTATCTGCCACGTAACTCGTTGAACGATACGAGGAATCCAGTAACAACAAGCATAGCAAAGGCTTTTTGCGTTTCAAGAATAAATTGTCAGTATCCGTTCACTAGCCGTCCACTATTATTCTACAATTTTCCAGTATCAATTTGCTGGAGATTCTGCTGGAGGTGACATGAGGTCATTATAGCAGTTAGTTCCTCAATATTTTCATAGCTGGTTGGATCAGATCTGGGATGTCAGTCGCGTGTTCCTTCCACCATTTCTAATCCGCCAATGTTGCATGATTTCTTTCGAGGCCCGAAACAACCAATTTGTATCTTGTCTCAAATCACACAGGGTGGCGGTAGCAAAGAATTTGATCGCATTGGGAGCCGGTTGGCCTAGCGGTTTGAGCAGGCCAGCCGCAACCAAAACCGGTATGGCGTGCGGTGCAAAACCAAGCAGCCAGGCTGCTTCTTCAGCCGTCGAACGAGCCGGTAAATTTCGGAGGTTCAAAAATTGTAACTGTTGCGAACTCATAAAATTGTCAGGTAGAACGTTTCCCGTCCACAGCCAACCGAGGCGCATTCTCCCAGGTTAAAATTGCCCGCTTGCGGACCGGACCCCATTTGTAATCACCCAGCACACCCGTCTCGCGAATCACACGGTGGCACGGAATGAGATATGCCAGCGGGTTTTGTCCCACGGCTGATCCCACGGCGCGAGCGGCAGTCACTTGGCCGACGACGGAGGCCAATTCCCCGTAACTCACCAGCTTGCCGGGCTGAACCTGCAACAGTGCCCGCCACACGCGCACTTGAAACGGAGTGCCCCGAACGAAAGCTCGTAACGGGGCCGACGCGCGCCCGATGGTTGACAGATTGAAAATCTGGTTAGCAAGTCTGCCGGCAACAGCGTCATCCCGCTGCCATCGTGCTCGCGGCCATTGCCCTTTCAAAATGCCCATGGCGGCAACTTCGTCATCAGCCTCCACAAATGACAGATGGCAAATGCCCCGTGGACTTTCTCCCACCAAACACCTGCCGAACGGGCTGTCAGCAAAGCCGATGGTGATTGTCCATCCTTCACCGCCTGATTTCACTTCGCCGGGCGAAGCGGCCTCCAGGCTCACGCATAAATCATGCAGGCGGCTGGGGCTGGAAAGGCCAGCATCCAAAGTCGCATTCAGAACGCTTTTCCCATTCCGAAGCAGTTGCTTTGTGTAAGTCAAGGTAAGGCATTGCAGAAAATCCTTCGGTGTGACTCCCGCCCACGATGTGAATAAGCGATGGAGGTGATACCGGCTTAAACCGACATACCTGGCGAGCGCCGCCAAATCCGGCTGATCGGCGTGATTTTCATCCAAATACCGGATGACGCGCGCAATCCGTTCGTAATCGTTCATAGCGGTATTCTACTACGAAGGGATAACGCAACCACCCGCTTCTTGCTGTTATAATTCTCCCCTTTTGAACGTCTTGATGGCTTTCATTCATTGTTCCACTTGTCTGTCGGGAGCGATTTGCCGTTGGTTGACAGATGCATCATTTTTGATACATTGGATTGCGGATGAATGCTGGACGTCCGCTTAACGTGGTCTTTTACCAAACCGGTACGGGCCATGAGCCGGTGCGCGAATGGCTCAAGAGCCTGCCCAAAGAAGAACGCAAAGCGATTGGCGCGGATATTTTGTCCGTCCAATACGCCTGGCCGGTCGGCAAGCCACTCGTGGACCATTTGGGCGAGGGTATCTGGGAAATTCGCTCGCGGCTGCAAAATCGGATTGCGCGAACGCTGTTCGCCGTGGTGGATGAAGAAATTGTGCTTCTACACGGATTCATCAAAAAACAGCGGCAAACGCCGCCGCATGAACTGGTATTGGCGAAAAAACGGAAAAAAGAATATCTGCAACATTTATGAAAAAGAACATTCATCGCGGGAGCAACTTTCGGGACTTTCTCAAAGCGGAAGGCATGCTGGAGGAAGTTGAGGAACGAGCCATGAAGAAGGCGGTGGCGCTCCAACTGGAGAGATTGATCGCCAAGAACGAAATCACGAAAACTGAAATGGCCGCGCGCATGAAGACCAGCCGCGCGGCCGTGGACCGGCTGCTCGACGCCTCCAATCCTTCCCTGACGATTTCTACGCTCGGCAAAGCCGCGCGCGCGTTAGGACGCAAAATCAAGATCGAACTGGTGCCCGCATAAAGGTACGTGGTTCAAAAGCCAGTTCGAGATGGGCAATTTGGTCACCGATTTGATCGCAGAACTCTATTTATGAAGTGTCCGGCTATCAAGATCACACGCGGCCTCATTCGTGCCGGTCAACTTCTCAAGATCGAAGTCCTTGACCACATCGTCATTTTATCCAAAGGTTTGGATAAGATGACTTATGCTGAGTGCTGGATTATCCCAAGTTGGTGACGGCCTGGTGTGCGATTTAGGTTAAAAACCGCGCAGCTACCTGATCGGAACTTGGCATAATTTGGGGGTGGCGGAGGATCGATAATTTCGGCTGGCGACGATGCGAAGTTGATGCGGTGATGGGGGTCTATGATCAAAAGACCTCGTTACGGTTCATATCACGTCGGTCGGCATGTTTGTTCCTCCGACCTTCATCTCATTGAGGGAGCCTTTGCCACGCACATGCGTGAGCACGGCTATTTATCGAGCGCCATTGCACGATATCGGTATTACCTCGTTCGCGTTGGGGGTTGGCTTGCGGTCCATCGTCGCCGATTGACCAGTCTTTCCCGCAAGGAACTGCCGCGTCTGGCACGCCTGATGGTGCCAAAGGCGACCTATTCCACACTTTTTGGTGTGCTCAATCGGTGGCTAAAGTTCCGTCAGTGCTACGCAGCAGCACCGCGCGAGCCGTGGGCATCTTGGCTCAGCGACTATGGGGCATTTTTGAAGGACCACCGGGGCTTCGTGCATCTGACTGTTGAAGGATATGTCGCGTTTGCACGGCGTTATCTCGCGTGGCAGTTCGATGATCGCGAAGCACGCTGGGCTGATGTCCGAGCTCAGGATATTTGGCGATACGCGGAGCTTTGCGCTCAAGATCACACTCCCGGCTACGCCAAGACCCGTCTTTGTGCCTTGCGACGGTTTCTCGGCTTCGTTCATCTGCGCGGCGCCTGTTCAGGGCAACTGGTGCTGGCGATCCCGAAGATACCTAACTTTCGCCAACGCTACAGTTCCGGCGGGCTGACGGACACTCAATGGAAGAAGCTGCTCCGATCATTTGATCGGCAGACGGCACAAGGCTGCTGCGAACACGCCGAGGCGCTCTGCATGATCGAGTTGGGGCTGCGCAACTGCGAGGTGGTTCATCTTCGGCTGCAAGACATCGACTGGGAGTTGGGCATAGTTCGTGTGCCGGTGATGAAAACCGGAGTCGCCCGCATCGTCCCGCTACCAGCGACAGTGGGCGACGTTCTGCGCCATTATATTAAACGTTTCCGTGGAGCCAGCCAGAGTGACCGGGTATTTCTGCGGCACGCCAAAATGTCCGGAAACCCGGTCAGCACCCATTGCGTGCGGATGGCAATGCGGCGCGCTTACCGTCGTTGCGGGTTTTCCGGAGCCTACGGCGGGACGCACGTCTTGCGGCGGACTTTCGCTACCCGACTACACGCGCGCGGAGCGGACCTGCGCGAGATCGGCGATCTCCTTGGCCACCAAGACCCGATGACCACCAGTCTCTACGCCGATGTCACCGTCTCCGACATGCGCGTGCTCGTTCAACCCTGGCCCTTCATATGAAACCCATCACCATGCATTCTCGGGTGCGCGCATATCTCGCGCACCGTCGCAAGCTCGGATTCGTATTGAGCATACAAGCCTATCACTTGCGCAAGTTCGCTTCCTTCGCTGACAAGACGGCGCCGGGGCAGCCGCTCACCACCGCTCTCGCACTACAGTGGGCAACCTCGGTCGGTCACAATCGGTGCGGATATCACGCCATGCGTTATCAGTCGGCACGCGGTCTGGCGCGCTATCTCGCGGCCCTCGATTCGCGGACGGAGGTGCCGCCAGCGCGGATGCTCGGTTCAACGTGCATTCGGCGGCAGCCGCACATTTACACGCCTGAACAGGTTTGTCTCATGATGAAGCGGTCGCGGCAGCTCCCGCATCGGACCTCCTATGCTGCACTCCGGTCATTGACTCTTGAAACAATGATCGGGTTGGCGTTCTGCACGGGGCTTCGCCCGGCAGAGGTGTGCAAGTTGCGGCTCGTCGACTTCGACCCTCGGGCGCACACGATAGTGATTACTCAAACGAAGTTTAGTCCGCAGCGAACCTTGCCATTACATTCAACCGTCGTGCGGGCGCTGGAACGCTACCAGAAGGCGCGACGACGGATCATTCCATTCGGTGATCATTTCTTTGTCAGCCGGCGCGGGGGGCCTTTCACACCCGAGAAGATTGGCTATTACTTCCACTTGCTCGCCCGTGGCATCGAACCCAATGGCGCGCGGCCCATGGTTCGCTTTGGCGATCTGCGGCACACTTTTGCCACCCGCCTGATCTCTGGCTGGAGCCGCCAAGGCGAACCGACGCCTCACTACTTGGCGCTGCTGTCGCGCTATATGGGGCACAAACAATTCAACGCCACTTGGTGGTATGTGTCACCTGACTGCTCGTCGCTCAAGAGCGCGATGCAGCTCTTTCGACGATTCCAGCAAAATCAAACACCCAACCATTCCTCACTATGACTTCCAATCCATTCCCCATCCTCATCGAACGTTTCTTTACCGATCATCTTCGCACACAACGCAACGTCAGCCCGCTTACGATTGAGGCTTACAGTGACACCTTCCGTATTCTGCTGAAGTTCCTCGCCGAAAAGCATCGCCAGACGATTGATCGGCTCACCTTCCGTGAGTTTGGGGCCGACGATATTCTGGCTTTTCTCGACCATCTCGAACGCGTGCGTGGTAATTGCGTGCGTTCCCGCAACGCGCGTTTGGCTGCCATCCGGGCCTTCGCGCATTTTGCCTTGGCCTATTCCGGTCCCGCTTTTGCGGTCGCCAATCAGCGGATTCTGGCGATCCCATGTAAGCGCACCACGAAGCCAGTGCTGAGTTTCATGAACCGCGAAGAGGTTATGGCGGTGCTCGCCGCCATCGATATCACGACGAACTTCGGCCGACGGGATCATCTGTTTTTCAGTCTCCTTTATCAGACCGGTGCTCGCATTTCGGAGGCGTCACAACTTTGCCCCGGTGACGTTCGGGATAGGTTTGTGCGGCTGCACGGCAAGGGCCGAAAGGAGCGGGCGATTCCAATCGCAAAAGATTTGATGGCCCGGCTGCACGTATGGGTCAAGACAAACAAGGTGTCGCCAGACCACCCAATATTCGCAAACCGGCAGGGTGCCGCGCTGTCCCGCGAAGGCATCGCGCTCCGTCTTGATCTTGCAGTGCGCAAGGCGGAGCAGACTTGTCCATCATTGCGGGGACGCCGAATCACCCCGCATACTTGGCGTCACTCAACTGCGATGCACCTGCTGCAAGCCGGCGTGCCGCTGGAAGTCATCGCTCTCTGGCTCGGCCACGAGCAACCGGCTGTGACGCATACCTACGTGCAGGCCGACATCAAAATGAAGCAGGAATGCATGAAGCTTCTTGAACAACCCAGCAAACCAAGACGCAAACGCGACCCTATGCGGTTCTCCCGGCTGCTATCATTTCTGGAGGCCCAATAATTATCCCAAGTTCCGATCGGGTGAGCGGCCGGTTTTTACCCTAAATCGCACACCAGGCCGTCACCAACTTGGGATAATCCAGCACTCAGCATAAGTCATTTTATCCAAAGGTTTGGATAAAATCACTATATGGTCGAGAACTTCGATTTTGAGAAGTTGACCGGCTCGAATGAGGTCACGGGTGATTTTTATGTCCGCTTCCGATGGAGTTGGATCACCGCTCGGGTGAGAATGCGCGATAATGATTGCGGCAGCACTGGCCATTATTGCCAACCTGAATATTTCCCTCGGATGACAAAGGATTGTATCCATCGTGCCAATGGACACCAAGTAGTGACCTTTAATGCGTCGGCGGGTGTTGAGGATGAATACCACCAAACATTCACATTCAGGATTGAAGTAAGGATGAGTGGCGATATGCGCTTTCCAATAGGCGGCTGCCTGTTCAGGCGTT
>Ga0302319_10002738_pt1 | contig 37561 bp, 45 predicted proteins | sample Bog_T0_2_FD_203319 | JGI IMG/M metagenome (GOLD analysis project Ga0302319, IMG submission 203319) | Peat permafrost microbial communities from Stordalen Mire near Abisko, Sweden - Bog_T0_2 | ecosystem: Environmental > Terrestrial > Soil > Wetlands > Peat | place: Sweden: Abisko, Stordalen Mire... | reverse complement strand
TTGACATGGTATCATGTCAAAAGTTTCAACCTGACCCTCTAAAATTGACCTCTAAAGTTGACCCCTGATTGTTCCCTTAGACCGCCCCGGCGGCAATCACCTTCACCGTTTCCGGGGCGACGACACGGTCCAAATCCAGGAGCATTTTGACCTGGCCCTTGATCTTCGCCATTCCGAGCAGGTAGGCGATGTTGGCGTTGGCGCCAAAATCCGGAGGCGGCTCGATATCGCCGGCCGCGAGGTTCACCACCTCCTCCACGCTGTCCACGATCAGCCCCATGGGCACCGCCTGCTCGTTCGGAAGCCGGACCTGGACAACGATGATGCAGGTCCGCTCGGCGAAGTCCGCCTTGAGCCCGAATTTCAGCCGCAGGTCCACGATCGGTATCATCCGTCCGCGCAGATTGATCACCCCCCGCACATAGTCCGGCATCTGCGGAACAGGTGTTATCTTCTGCATCCGGATGATCTCACGGACCTTCAGGACCGACATCCCGTACGTCTCGGCCGCGAGGGCCACGGTGAGGTATTTTCCGGCGAGGGCGGCGGTCGCCGCGGCTTCAGTTGTGGTCGTGCTCATGGAGGGGGTGGGGGCGTCCCAACACATCGTATTCGGCCGGATTCCGCATTTCTTCACTGGAAACGGCGGCGCGGGGGCCGGGACCCGGCCCGTTCGGGGCGGGGCGGATTTTCAATACCCCGCTTAATCCAACCCCGCTTTGCGCCGAAGGGTGCCTAGGACGGATCATCCCGGCCGAAAACATGCCCATTCCCGAGAACCTGTCCGCCGCGCTGGAAGACGTCCTGAACCATCTGGCGGCGGAATTCATGCTCGCGACACCGGGTCGCGACGAGGGGCTGATCCCGGCCTACAACCTGCTCGGCCAGCTCAAGGACCTTTGCGATCCGGAGCCGGCGCTCGCCGCGGCGGGGGCTCCGGTGGCCGCGGCGCTCGCCGATCTCGGGCGCAGGCTGGATGGGGCCGTCCCGTTCGACGAGGAGTCGCTCCGGAGCCTCCGCGCGCTGGTCGAATGGCTGCCCAAACTGGCGGCCTCCCCACAGTCCGGCGTTCCGGCGCCCCCATTGGCCGCGCCGAAGGTGGAAACCGGCGCGGCGCCGGCCCAGGGCGGCGAGGAGATGTTGAAGCTCGACCTGGAGACGAGCCGCGAGCTCCTCTCCGAGTTTTACAACGAGGCGGTCGACCACCTCCACCAGATCGAGGCGGCACTGCTCGCGCTTGAGCAGCTACCCGATTCCCCCGAGGCCCTGAATTCCATCTTCCGCTCGTTCCACACGATCAAGGGGAACGCAGGATTTCTGGCGCTGAAGCCGATGCACGTCCTCGCGCACGAGGTCGAGTCGCTACTCGACCTGGCGCGCACACGGCGGCTCAAGCTCAACTCGGCGATCATCACCGAGGTTCTGCGCAGCCGCGATGCGCTGCAGGCGCTGAGCCAGCAGATTGCAACCGCGCTCGAGAAGGGAACCCTCCCGGACCGCATCGTTCCGATCCAGCATCTGGTCAGGTCGGTGCGAAAGCTGGCCGAAGGCGCCGATGCGGCCCCTCCCTCCGAGGCGCCCGACGCGGCGGCAGCCGCCCAGGCCCCCGAGCACGCCGTCGAGCCGGTCCATGCGGCGGCGAAGCAGACCGTGCGGGTGACCACGGAAAAGCTCGATTCGCTCATGGACGTGGTCGGCGAGCTTGTCGTTGTCCAGAGTCAGCTTGCCGAAACCGCCCGCAGCCTCGCCCACCTCGCGCCGAACCTTGCCCGCAACGTCGCCCAGGTGTCGCGGATCACCAAGGAGCTTCAAAACACCGCGATGTCGCTGCGGATGATCCCGATCAAGCCCACATTCCAGAAGATGGAGCGCCTGGCCCGCGATCTTGCCCGCGAGTGCGGCAAGAAGGCGAATTTTTTCACGACCGGGGAGGACACCGAGCTCGACAGGACAATGGTGGAGGCGATCGGCGACCCTCTGGTCCACATGGTGCGGAACGCGATCGACCACGGCCTGGAAAGGCCCGAGGTCCGGGTCGCGTCAGGCAAGGCCGAGGCCGGAACCGTCAACCTGAAGGCCTATTACGAGGGGAACAACGTCATCATCGAGCTCACGGACGACGGGCGCGGGATCGCGCCCGACAAGGTCCTTGCCAAGGCGCGCACCCTGGGGCTTGTGCCCGAAAACGCGGAGCTCACCAGGGAGGAGATCTTCAGCCTCATCTTCCTCCCGGGATTCTCGACCGCGGAAAAGGTCACGGCGGTGTCGGGCCGCGGGGTGGGCATGGATGTCGTGAAGCGAAACATCGAGAACAAGCTTCGCGGGAAGATCGAGATCACGTCGGACGTGGGCCGCGGATCCGCCTTCAAGATAAGGCTGCCGCTCACGCTGGCGATCATCGACGGGCTGGTCGTGCAGGTGGGGTCGGACCGCTTCATCCTTCCCAGCATCTCGGTCCAGATGGCCCTCCGCCCCGCCCGGGAGAACATCCTCATGGTCCACGGCAACAGGGAGGTGCTGGACCTGCGCGGGCGCATGCTTCCGCTGCACCGCCTTAATCGCCGCTTCGGCATTCCGGCCCGGGCCCAGGATCCCTGGGACGGCATCGTGCTCATCGTCGAGTCCTCCGGCAAGGTCTGCGCGCTGCTCGTGGACGAGATGATCAACAAGCAGGAGGTCGTCATCAAGAGCCTGGGGGCGTACATGCAGGGATTGCATGGCGTTGCCGGCGGGGCGATCCTCGGGGACGGCAACATAGCGCTCATTCTCGACCCCGGCTCCCTCCTCCAGGCAGCCTGAGCCCACAACGTCATCGCCATGGCCACATCGCTTCCGCGTCCGCCCACCCTCGAGGAGGTCTGCACGACCGCCCTCCGCCTGCCCTGCTCTCCGGTGCTCCTGCCCAGGCTCATCGCGGCCCTCGAGCAGGAGACCAGCACCGCGGTCGAGATCGAGCGGATCATCGGCATGGACAGCGCCCTCGCGGCTTCGACGCTGAGGGCGGCGAATTCGGCGTTTTACGGCGCCCGCGGCGGCGTCGCGGCGCTCGACGAGGCGATCCTCCTGCTCGGCGAGAAGGAAGTCTACCGCATCGCGGCTTTGGCCCTCGTCGGACGGTGGGGTTCGGTACACGCCGAGAACCTCCGGTGGGAACCCGAGGAATTCACGCGCCACTCGATGTGCACCGCGGTCGCGGCCGAACTCCTCGCTGAGACAAGCGGGGCGGTGGATCCGTCCATCGCCTATACCGCGGGACTGCTGTGCGACCTGGGAAAGTTTGCCCTGGCCTACGCCTGCGCCCCGTTCTATCCGTCGGTGTCGGCCTGCTGCAAGGTCACCCGCTGCACCTGGGAGCAGGCCGAGAAGCTCGTGCTCGGGTATCACCACGCCGAGGCGGCGGGCCGGCTGCTGCGGGCGTGGAATTTTCCGGGACAGCTCTCCGAGGCGGTTGAGATCCAGCTCACGCCGGCGCAGGCGCCGCAGGCGGCCCTGCCGCTCCTGGCCCACCTGCACGCGGCCAAGTTCCTGTCCGTTTCCATGGGAACCGGGGTGAGCGAGGATGGCTTCCTCTCGGCCCTCTACGGGTCCTTCCTCCGCGAGTGGGGATTCAGCCTCGAATTCCTTGCGGCGGCCATGGTCGAGGTCCGCAACCGGACCGTCAGCCGGTTCGACGAAAGGCTGTCCTTTGGTCCGTTTGCTCCTCCGCCAAACTGATCTGGTGGACTGAATTCGGCATCCGGACCGTCACGATTCCGGTGGCGAGTTCGAGCGACAGGCTCCGGTTGACGGTGCCCCCGACCTCCACGTGCTGCGGCGTATAGCCGTTGCCCTTGAGGAAGTCGGTGGTTGCGCGCCAGTTGCCCTCGCCGATCCGGAAGGGATCCTGCCCCACCAGCATGTGCGCGCCGCCGGCGACGAGCATCTGAAGCCTCGCCTGTTCGGCGCCCAGGCTGTGAAGGAGCTGGAAGAACCCGGGAAGGCCGGTGTCGGCGAACATCGCCGGCTGGGCCGCCGCCTTCTCGGGAAGGATCGTCGAGTCCGGAAGCATGAGATGGAGGATCCCTCCCGCCTTGACGACAGGATCGTAGGCGACGACCCCTATGCACGACCCCAGGGCGTACGTCGCCAGCACCGAACCCGCGTCGTTCGAGGCGGCCATGTCGCCGACGCCGATCGAGACGCGCCGGGGGGGCTGTGGCAATGGGGTGATGGCGGGCATGGTCAGGTGTAAACGAGCAGCCGCTGGCTGATCGGCGCGATTTCGTTGTGGTGCCGTATCTTCGCTATGATGTTTGCGCCGAGCGTCTGGCCCTCCCCGACGAGCAGCAGCCCGTGAGGGCTGAAGATGCCGGTGGCGAGGATCATGCCCGGCTGCAGCTCATCGATGAGAATTTCCCGGACCTGCCGGGGCAGGTTCGCCTTGTCGGTGACCTTGAGAAGGAGCCTCACCGCCTCCGGGTCGTAGGCGGCGCCGGACTGGGCGAGGATGTCCTTGATGGCGTCCTGACGCCGCCGGCCGGACTCGACGAAGCCCGCGGCGACCGCCAGGCAGCGCGCCGTCCATGGGATTGCCTTGCCCGAGATGCCGTCCGGGAAGCCCGTGCCGTCGAATTTTTCGTGGTGATGGCGGATCGTGTCCCCCACGTCGTGCCGCGAGTCCACAAACGCGGCCAGGGTCTGGCTGTAGATCGGGTGGTTCTGCAGCATGGCGCGCTCGTGCGGGGTGATGTCGTCGGGCTTTTCGCTGAAGGTGCGGAGGAGGGCCCTGGGCACGCCGATCAGGCCCAGGTCGCAGAGCCAGGAGGCGGCGCGCAGGGCGTGGCGTTCGGCATCGGTGAAGTGCTCGGTCTCCGCCATTTTTGAGGCCAGCTCGACGAGCACCTTGGCCTGGCCGCCGAGGATCGGGTCGTAGGCGGTGAGGATGCGGCGGCAAAGCTCGACGGTGTGGTCCGACCTCGTGGTCAATTCGCGGTTGGCGGCGTCGAGCCGCTGGCGCTGCAGCTCGAGGTCGTACACCTTTGTCTCGAGAGCCTGATTGGCGACGGTAAGCTGCCCGTTGAGCCGAGCGGTCTCGGCCTGGAGCGCGTTGTTGTGCGTGATGAGATCGTGGCGCTGGATGGCGTTGCGCACCGTGGCCAGCAACTCCTCCCGGAGCCAGGGCTTGGCGACAAAGCGGAAGATCTCGCCCTTGTTGATCGCATCGACGATCGTGGGAAGCGAAAGGACGGTCGTGATCAGGATTCGTGAGCAGTTCGGCTGCAGGCGCCGGCTCTCGATCAGGAAGTCCAGCCCGAGCATCTCGGGCATCTTCTGGTCGGATATGATGACGCTGAATTCCCTCTCCTCGACCATCCTCAGGGCGGCCACCGGGCTGGAGCAGGCGGCGACATGGTATTTCTCGCGTTCGAGCGTCTCCTTGAGGGCCGACAGCACGATCTGCTCATCGTCGACGATCAGGATCGACCGGGCGGCCGAAGGGGGCGTGGGTTCCGGGGCGGTCATGGGGATTCCGCCGGGACGAGGGCGGCGGGCTGGTGCGCCTTCTCGATGATGAAGGGGGCGACACGTCCGAGGGGAAGAATGGTCTGGGCGGCCCCGATCTCCCGGGCGGCCCGGGGCATCCCGTAGACCACGCTTGTCGCCTCGTCCTGGGCGAAGGTCGTCGCGTTGTTCCGGAGCAGGGCCAGCAGGCCCTCGGCGCCGTCCTTACCCATGCCGGTCAGGACGCCGGCGATGCAGCGCGGTCCCGCCCCGGCCTCGGCCGCGGATTTGAAAAGCAGGTCCACCGCGGGCCTTTGGTGCCAGATCATCGGCCCGTCCGCCACGCGGGCGACCCAGTGCCCGCCGCTGCGCTTGATCATGAGGTGGAAGTTGCCGGGGGCGATGAGGGCGAGACCCGGGCGAAGCTGGTCGCCGTCGACGGCCTCCCGCACCTCCATCCCGCAGAGCTTGTCCAACCGGTTGGCAAAGGCCTTGGAGAACATGGCCGGGATGTGCTGGACGGCGGCGATGGCGGGAGAGTTCGCCGGAAGTGCCGTGAGCACCTCGCGAAGCGCCTCCGTCCCGCCGGTCGAGGCTCCGAGCAGGATCAGGGCCCGCGGATCGGGCTCGTTCGCCAGCGGCGCCGCCGCGCCGCTTCCAGGGCGCCGCGCGGGAGCGGCCTCTGCGGCCGGGTTGGAGGTCCGCACCCTCGCTTCGGCGGCCGCCTTGACCTTGGCGACAAGCTGCGGCGCGAGGTCGCCGAAGGAGTAGGAGCCGGACGGCTTGCCGAGCACATCCACGGCGCCAAGCCGGAGGGACTCGAGGGCATGATCGGAACCCTGTCGGGTCAGCGAGCTGATGACCACCACCGGCATGGGGCGCCTCTCCATCAGGAGGCCGAGAAACGTCAGGCCGTCCATCCTTGGCATCTCGAGGTCGAGCGTCAGGACGTCGGGCGAAAGCTCCTCGATCAGGTCCCTGGCCATGTAGGGGTCGACGGCGGCGCCGACCACCTCGATGTCCGGATCGGAGCGCAGCGCCTCGGTGGCCAGACGGCGGACCAGCGCGGAGTCGTCCACGATGAGCACCCGGATCTTGCGGCCAAGCGTCTTCACGGCGACAAGGGGCGGCGGTAGACCGCCGGTTTGACCGGGGTGAGGGAGTGCTTGATCGCCGTCAGGCTTTCCGAGTGGCCGACAAGCAGGTAGCCGCCCGGCACAAGCTGCCGGGTGAGGCGCTTGACCAGCTCCTCCTGGGTGGGCCTGTCGAAGTAGATCATGACATTGCGGCAGAGGATGACCTGGAAGGGTTCCGCGAACGGAGGCTCGCCGCCCAGGAGATTGTGGAGGTGGAAGGAGACTCCGGAGCGAAGCCGCGCCTTGACGCGGTATTTTCCGGCTTGGCCTCCAATCCCGCGCTGGAGATGCGAGCGGCTGAGTTCCCGGGGGATGAGCCCGACCGATTCCTCGTCATAGATCCCGGCGCGGGCCTTCTCCAGGATGGACTCCGAAACGTCGGTGGCCTCGATGCGCCACCCCCAGCTGGAGCCCCGGAGACATTCGTCGAAGGTGATCGCAAGCGAGTAGCACTCCTCGCCCGAGGAACAGGCGGCGCTCCACGCGCGGAGCGCCGGCCAGCGCTCGCCGCGGCTTCGCGCGAGCATCTCGGGAACGATGTGCGAACGCAGGAATTCGAAGTGCTCCTTTTCACGGAAGAAGAAGGTATGGTGGGTCGAGATGACGTCGATAAGGCGTGCCAGCTCCTCTTCGCTCCCCGGGGACTTCAGGATCCGGCAGTACTCGCCAAAATCGCTGGAGCTGGTAGCCCGCAGGCGCTTTCCGAGGCGTGCCGCGACCAGCTCGCGCTTGTCCGTGCCGAGATTGATGCGGGTGCGTTCGTAAACAAGTGACCGGATAAACTCGAATTCATTGTCCCTCATTGGGGTTATCCGAATGGGTATCGGCACAATCCGGGTGAAATGAAGGGATGCGGGGAAGCCGCGCGAAGGCCGGCGAAGGTTTCCCCCTCGTCGTTGGGCAATTTTTGCCGCGGGGAGGGGAGGCCCGGTGGCCCAAAGGTCGGGCCGCCCGCACCCATCGGCGCCGGCTGTTTTATTTCGCTAGCCGGGGCGGGGTTGCAAAAGTGCCCCGCGGTCTGGCACGCGCTCTGCCTTCCAGCTCCCAACATGGTCGACCCGATCCTCCCGTCTGACAGCTATCGGCTCGCGGAGAAGCTCCTGGACGTCTCCGCGCTCCGGCAGCAGGCCATCGCCTCGAATCTGGCCAACGTGGAAACCCCCGGTTACCACCGGCTGGACGTCGCCGCCGACTTTGCCGCGCAGCTCAAGGCCAGCTTTGAGAGCGGCGGAATGTCCGGTGCCGCCAGCGCGCTTCAGCCGAAGCTGGCCGAGGATCCCCAGGCGAGGAGCGTGCGCCCCGACGGAAACAGCGTCGACCTCCAGCACGAGCTCCTCGCGATGAACCGCAACTCCGTGGAGTACAGCTACCTCACCCAGATCGTCTCGACCAACTTCAAGTCGCTCAGGATCGCGATCACCGGCCAGCCGGGCTGAGCGCCGCCCGAGGCACCCGACGCCCCGACCTTCCATGGATCTCATCTCCGGCATCGACATCACGGGAAGCGCCCTTTCCGCGCAGCAGACCCGGCTCGACATCGTCGCCCAGAACATCGCCAATGCCCAGACCACGCGCACCCCAGAGGGCGGGCCGTACCAGCGGCAGGTCGTTTCCTTCGAGACCGAGCTGGTCAAGAGTATCGACGGAAGCCCCCTCCAGAGCGTCCACGTGGGGTCGATAACCTCCGATCCCACGCCGGGCCAGAAGGTCTACGACCCCCAGCATCCCGACGCCGGGCCCAACGGCATGGTGACGATGCCCAACGTGAACCTGGCCTACGAAATGGTGGACCTTCTCACGGCCACCCGCGCCTACGAGGCAAACCTTTCATTTGCCAAGAATGCCCGCGAACTCGCCATGAAGACCCTCGACATAGGCAAGTGACGTGAGCCCGTAGAAACGCCCCGCCATGCTTCCCGTAGGATCCGTCAATTCCGCGCCCTCGTTGTTCCAGCCCGGCCAGGTCACGGCACCCTTGGGCAAGCCGCCGGTTGCTCCGGGCGACCTGCCGTCCACCCAGGCGCCGTCCACCGGATTCGCCCAGATGCTCGAGGGGCTCGTCAATTCGGTGGATGTCAAGCAGGCGCAGGCCGACGCCATCACGAACAAGGTGCTGCTGGGCGACTCGGGCCAGCTCCACCAGAGCGTCATTGCGATGCAGGAGGCCACCACCGCACTTTCCCTCATGGTCCAGGTCCGGAACAAGCTCGTCGATTCCTACCAGGAGCTCATGCGGATGCAGGTGTAAGCCCGGCCGCCGCCCCGTTTCCGTCACTTTTTCATGAACAAATTCGCGCAATCCCTGCTCGCCCTTTGGAAGCAACTCGGCCTGAACCAGCGTGTGTCGCTGGTCCTGGCGGCCTTCGTGGTGGCCGGCGCCATGGCCTCGCTCGTCCTGTGGGCGCGCCGTCCCGACTACCAGCTCCTCTACGCCCGCATGGGTGAGAAGGACGCGGCTTCGGTGATCGGCTACCTCCAGGCCCAGAACATCCCCCACGAGGTCACGGCCGGGGGCACCGCGGTCGAGGTTCCGTCGGACCAGGTCTACAAGCTGCGCATGGACCTGGCGGCGAAGGGGCTTCCCTCCGGGGACGGCGTGGGATTCGAGATCTTCGACAAGGGCCAGTTTGGCCTGAGCGATTTTGTGCAGCGCACCAACTACCTGCGGGCGATCCAGGGCGAGCTGGCGCGCACGATCACCCAGCTCCAGGGCGTCCACTCGGCGAGGGTGCTGATCGTGCAGCCCGAAAACCGGCTGCTGCTGACGGACCAGAACGTCAAGTCGACAGCCTCGGTCTTTGTCGACCTCGGGGGAGGCCGCCTCGACCCGGACCAGGTCAACGCGATCCGCCACCTTGTCGCCAATTCGGTGCAGGGCCTCGTGCCCGACGAGGTCGCCGTCGTGGACAACCACGGACGCGTGATCTCGGAGGAGCTCAAGCAGGATCCGACCCTCGGGACGGCGTCCTCCCAGATGCGGTACAAGCAGCAGGTGGAGGACTACCTCGAGAAGAAGGTCGAGAGCATGCTTGACCAGGTGATCGGGCCCGGCAACGCGGTCGTCCGGGTCTCGGCCGACATCGAGACCGAGGCGACCACCCTCACCGAGGAGAAATACGATCCCGAGGGGCAGGTGGTGCGCACCCAGTCGACCACCGAGGACACCTCAAGCTCGGTGGAGTCCCACGCCAACGGAGGCAATGTCGGCGTCAGCTCCAACGTGCCGGAAAAGGCCAACGCCTCGGCCGAGGCGAACGCCCGTCCGACCGCGACCACGGAGCAGGACCGCAAGAATCACACGATCTCCTACGAGATCAACCGCACCCTCACCAACATCACGCGCTCGCCCGGCACGATCAAGGGCGTGACGGCCGCGGTCTTCATCGCGCCGCGTGCAGCCCCGGCGCCTGTCGCGGGCGGGGCGCCCGCGGAGGCCCCCTCAAAGCGCACGCCCGAGGAGCTCAACGCCATCCGGCAGATCGTCATCAACGCGCTCGGCCTGAAGGCGGCGCCCGGGCAGGCGCTCGACGCCCTGGTGACGATCGAGGAGGAACCCTTTGCCGCGGAGCCTGTCGCGCAGGAGGCCGCCGCCATCCAGGGCGAAAACCGGTGGGCGGGATGGCTGGAGGCCGCAAGCCACTGGGCCGGGCTGGCCGGCGCCGGCGCCGTGCTGCTCGTCTTCATGCGCATGCTCTCCCGGCAGAAGACGGAACCGGTCCCCGTCGAGGTCTTCACGCTCTCGCCCGACGCGGCCTCCCGCTCGATGCCGTCGTCGACCCATGTCTCGGCCGACACCCTCAATGAACTCATCCGGCAGAAGCCCGTCAACATCGGCGCCGCTCTCCGCGACTGGGTGGCGACCAACAAGAACTGATCCCCCTCCATGGCCGAAATCGACTACGAAAAGCTCACCCGCCGCCAGAAGCTGGCGATCCTCCTGATCGTCGTCGGGGCCGAGACCGCCGCCGAGGTGCTGCGGCAGTTCGACGACCACGAGGTCGAGGCGCTTTGTCGGGAGATGACCGAGTTCCCGATGATCCCCGACACCGTGCAGAGGAAGGCGCTGGAGGAGTTTTCCGGGATAGTCGCGCCGAGCGTGACCTCCATCTGCGGCGGACTGCCCTATGCGCAGCGGGCGCTCGAGATCGCGAAGGGCGATTACAAGGCGACGGCGATCATGAACCATCTCGGGCCGATTCGGAACTCGACCGATGTCATCAAGGACATCGGCGAGATGGAGGGGCGGCAGATTTTCAACCTCATCAAGGGCGAGCAGCCGCAGACGGTCTCGCTGGTCCTGTCCTACCTCGACAGCGCCAAGGCGGCCGAGGTCTTCGGGCACTTCGGGCCGGAAATGAGGGAGGAGATCATCGAGAGGCTCGGCACGATCGAATCCACCTCGCTCGAGCTCGTCGGCAAGATCGCGCAGCGCCTGGGAAAGCATTTCGACACCAAGGTCCGGCCCGCCTTCCACCTCAGCGGAGGGGTCCGTGCCGTGGCCGGCCTGCTCAACCAGCTCGACAAGGAGACGAGCAAGACGCTTCTCACGCGGATCCAGGACCGCAACGCGACCCTCGGCACCGCCGTCCGCAAGAAGATGTTCAGCTTCGAGGATCTCTCGCGCCTGCAGCCGGCCGACCTGCAGCGTGTCATGCGCGAGGTCGACATGAGCGGCCTCGCCCTGGCCATGAAGTCCGCGAGCGAGGGCCTCAAGGTCAAGCTCTTCGCGGCCCTGTCGAAGCGCGCGGCCGAGGGGCTGCGCGAGGAGATCGAGCTGCTTGGCGCGGTCCGCCTCAAGGAGGTCGAGGCCGCCCAGGACCTGATCATCCAGTCCGTGCGCCAGCTTGAGGAGGAGGGACAGATTTCCCTTGAAAACGACCAGACTCAGCTGGTCGGCGCCTAGCCCGGGACGCGCCATGGCCTTCGCCAAACTCATCGCCTTTGACAGGCCCCTGTCCGGAGCCGTGCTTCCCGGAAGCCCCGGCCGGCTCTGCGATGAGGCCGAACTGGCCGAAAAGGTCCAGGAGGCCTACCGGCGGGGCGTCGACGACGCGCGGGGGGCGGCCGACCAGCAGATGGTCGAGTTTCGCGCCGACGTCGAGCGGCTGAGCGACGGGGTGCTCAGGAAGCTTGCCGAGATGGAACCGGCGCTGACGGCGCAGCTCAGGGACTCCCTCCCGGGCCTCGCCATGGAGATAGCCCGCCGGCTGCTCGCGGGCTTCGAGCCCCCGCCCGAGGTCATCGCCCGCTTCTGCCATGAGGCGCTTTCCCAGATCTTTCCGGAGCAGGAGGGCCTTGAGCTCTCCCTTGCGCCGCGCGACGCCGATCAGCTCAAGCAGCTCAATCCCGACTGGCTCCAGCGCTATCCGGGGCTCCGGGTGCGCGCCGATGCGAGCCTGGAGGCCGGCGACTGCCTCGTGCGGAGCAGGTTCGGCCTCACCGACGGACGGCGCCAGACCAAGCTCGCCGCCCTCGAGAACAGCCTCACCGCCACCTGAGGCCCACCCCCTCCCATGATGTCAACCGTAGCCCCGCTCGTCGATATCCTGCGCACCCAGGTGCGCCACCTGCCCCCCGTCCAGCGCGTGGGCGCGGTCACGGGCATGGCCGGGCTCATCATCGAGTCGGAAGGTCCGAATGTCGGACTGGGCGATCTCTGCCAGGTGCGTTCCTCGCGCACCGATTTCAGCGTGCGGGCCGAGGTTGTCGGGTTTAGGGAGCATCGCATCCTGCTGATGCCGCTGGGCGAGACCCATGGCATGCATGTGGGCTGCGAGGTGGTGGCCTGCGAGCGCCCGCCGCTCCCGCGCCTCGGCCCCGAGCTCCTGGGAAGGGTGCTCGACGCGTACGGCAGGCCGTTCGACGGCCTTGGCATGCTCCCGCTCGACCGCGCCGCGGCCCAGAATTCCGCCCCGCCCCATCCCCTCAGGCGCCAGAGGATCCGGGATCCCCTGGCGACGGGCGTGCGGGCGATCGACACCTTCATTCCCATGGGCCGGGGGCAGAGGCTCGGACTCTTCGCCGGATCGGGCGTGGGTAAATCGACGCTGCTCGGCATGATCGCCCGCGGGGCGGCGGCCGACGTGGTCGTCGTCGGCCTTGTCGGCGAGCGCGGGCGCGAAGTGCGCGAATTCATCGAGAAGGACCTGGGGCCCGAGGGGCTGCGCAAGTCTGTGGTCGTGGTCGCCACCTCCGACACCCCGGCGCCCGTCAGGCTGCGGGCCGCCTTCACCGCCACCGCGATCGCGGAGGCCTATCGCTCCGAGGGCAGGAGCGTCCTGCTGCTGATGGACTCGATCACCCGTTTTGCGATGGCCCAGAGGGAGATCGGCCTCGCCACCGGCGAGCTGCCCGCGACCCGCGGCTACACACCCTCGGTCTTTGCGATGCTCCCGCGCCTCCTCGAGCGGGCGGGCACCGGAGAACGGGGGGACATCACGGCGCTCTACACCGTGCTTGTCGAGGGCGACGACCTCAACGAGCCCGTGACGGACGCGGTGCGGGGAATCCTGGATGGACACATCGTGCTTTCCCGGTCGCTCGCGAATTTCAACCACTACCCGGCGATCGATGTGCTCGACAGCGTCAGCCGGCTCTCGCGCGACATCTGTTCCCCCGAGGAACTCGAGACCGCGGGACGCGCCCGCGAGCACCTTGCGCTCTTCCGCAAGAACGAGGACATGGTCACCATCGGGGCCTACCAGAAGGGTGCCAGCGCGGCGCTCGACCAGGCCGTGCTGCTGCACGAGCCCCTCAGGAGGTTCCTCAGGCAGGGCGTCGACGAGGTCACGCCGCGCGCGGAAAGCTTCTCCCGGCTCAGGCAGATTCTCACATGAAGCGGTTCAACTTTCCCCTCCGGCCCGTCGCCGTCATCCGCGCCCACCAGGAGCTGCGCGCCCGCGAGGCGCTGGCCCTCTCGATCAGGGCTTATGCCGAGTCGGCCGAGCGGCTTGCCGCGGCCCGCGCCCGGGTGGCCGAGATCGAGTCGGTCATGTTCGCCTCACGCCGTGGGCGCATGCGCGCGGCCGACGAGGCCGCATTTTTCCAGGCTTACCGCAGGGAGTGCGCCGCCGAGGTGGAGAAGCAGAGGCTTTTCCTTGCGGCCCGCGCCGAGCTCGACAGGAGCCGCGAGGCCTTTTTTGAGGCGAGCCGGCGGGTAAAGACCGTCGAGAGGCTCGAACAGCGCGCAAGGGAGTCCTACCGCCTTGAGTTCCTCAGATCAGAGCAGGCCGGGATCGACGAGATCGCCGGCCGGCGGTCGATCCCTCGGGAGGCTTTGTCATGAATATCAGAATACTGAGCCCGCTTTCCCTCGGGGCCCTGGCCTTCCTGGCGGGAATGGGCACCGGCCTGGGCCGGTACGTCACCAAGGCCGATGGGATGGTCGCCAGGGCCGCGGCGGCCCGGGGCAAGATGGCCGCGGACCAGCAGAAGCGCCGGCAGCAGTTGGCTCAGGGCTGGGATTTCTGGACGATTGAGATCGAGAACCTGGCGAACGAGCTGAAGGAGGAGAAGGTCCGCCTCAGGAAGCGTTCCGACGAACTCGACCAGAGGGCCGCGAGGCTGGACGTCGAGCAGCAGGAGTTGGAGAAGGTTCGGGCCGACATCGAGTCGCTCCACCGGCAGATGGAGGAGCGGATCACGACGATCAGCGCCGACGAGTCAAAGAACCTCCGGTCGCTTGCGCAGACGTATTCCAACCTCACACCCAGGGCGGCGGTGGCGATCCTGCGGGAAATGGATGACGCGACGGCTATAAAGATCCTCTCACTGATGAAGCCCGATGTCGTGGGCCCGATCTTCGAGGAGATGGCCTCAAGCGCGCCGAACGACAACACGCTTGCCCGCCGCGCCGCCGTCCTTTCGGACAAGCTGCGCCTCATGCGGTCGACTCCCCCCCCGTCCTGAGGGGAGGCAAATCCGAATGTCACCCGCGCAATCCAGCTTTCCCGTCGACCCGGATGCGGCGCAGGGGTCCGCCCTGGCGGCTGCTCCCCAGGCGGCCTCGTCCATTTCCGCGCTGCTCGCGACCCTGTCCGACACCCAGGCTTCCCCGGAATCGGGAACCGCGGGAGCCTCCGGTGGGTCGCAGACGTTCGCCCAGATGCTTCCCAAGGCGCCCCCGGGCGCCGGCCTCGCCGCGGCGAAGCAGCCGGGCCCGCCCGCCGTGCCGGCTTCCGTGAATTCCGCCGCCGTGGGCACCCAGCCTCCATCGGGAGGCGGCCAAACCGGTGGACCAGCCTCGGGGACGCCGGCAACCGGCCCGGCTGCCTACGCCGCTGCGCCGCTCCGGGAGCCTTCGGCCGGCCGCGCCCAGCCGGGCTCCTCCGATGGGGGTCTTTTTCGCAGGTCTACAGCGGTCCCATCGCAGAAAAATCTTAGCCTGACCCCGGACAGTGCATCCCCGCAGGTGCCGGGCCCGCCCGGCGCGTCGTCGGTCCAGGCCGGACTGCAGGAGGCGGCCCTCGCGCAGGCCCAGGCGGCCGCTGCGGCGTCTTCGGCCGGCCCGGCTCAGACAGGACCGCGCCCGTCGGGAGGGGAGGCGCCCGGGAAGCTCCTGGAGACTGGTGCGGACAATTTGCCGGGGAACGTCCACCCGCCTGTCGCCCCTGGTTTGGCGGTGGGTGGCGGGGCGGGTGGGCGCGGGTCAGCGCCGTACTCGGGCCTTGGCACATCCCCTTTTGCAAAACCTGCGGCAACCGGAATCCAGACCGCGCGGGCAATTCCGCCGCCGGCCCATGAAGCCGGCAATAATGGCGCGATGCCGAATCCCAACGACGGGTCAACGGGGCGGGGAGCAAAATTTGCCGCTGTCGACCCGCAGGGTGGGGCGGGCGGGATGACCGGGGAAAACGGTATCCAAAAAAAGACTTTAGATACTTATCTGCAACAGGATGCAAGCTATGATGGAGGTATTGGCATCGGCAGTGCTAATGCTCCCACTGCCATGCCCGCAGCAACCGCCGACCACCCTTCCCAAACCTTGGGTGTTGATTTGTCGGGATCGCTCCAGGTGCCGGTTGCGGGCGGGGCGCAAGTCCCCGGCGCGGCCCACGGCCAACCGCTGGCGGCCCGCGCGGCCCAGGCCGTCGAGACCGTGGTCTCCCTCGTCGACGCCCAGGTGAGCCGGTCCCAGGGTTCCGCATCAGCCGTCAGGCTGAACTTCAATTTCAACGGGAACGACCTCGCGGTCCGGATCGAGATGACCAATGGCGTCGTACGCACGCAATTCCGCACGGATTCCCCGGAATTGAGGGGGGCGATCGCCTCCGAGTGGCAGGCGGCATCCCCTGCCTTGCAGGGCCGTGACCTCGTCTTTTCGGCTCCCTCGTTCTCAAGCCCGGGCGGACAGTCCGACGCCGCGTTCACCTCCGACGGAGGCGCGTCCCGCAGGCAGCAGACGGGCGAACCGGATTCGCAGGCCCAAACCTGGTCCCCCGCGGGCTTCGACCAATCGCCTTCGGCGGAAACCGCTTCCGCGCCGGCTCCGGCGGCTATTCCCACCGTCCGCCATCTCCAGACATTCGCCTGACTCCAACCCTCCCATGCAACTCGATCCCCTCAACACCCTGGCGCGCGCGGCGAACGCTGCGACGCCCGCATCGACGTCCGGCTCAGCCTCCTCCTCCGTGGCGTCGGGGTCCTCGGCTCCGACGGTGAGCGTCACCGACTTCATGCAGCTGCTGAGCACCGAGATGTCCAACCAGGATCCGCTTCAGCCGATGGATCCGACCCAGACCATGACCCAGCTTGCGCAGTTCACAACCCTTCAACAAGCGACGGCCCAGGCCCAGTCCCAAAGTCTTGCAACCGGCAATTCCTTCCTCGGCGCCCAGGTCACCGTCGCGAACGGCAACGGGCTGGCCCCGACCACCGGCACGGTGACCGGGATAGATGCATCGAATGTCGCCTCGGGAGGAGCGCTCCAACTCGTCATCAGCGGCGCCTCCCAGGAATACCCGCTCTCAAGCGTCACGCTGGTCCAGTATCCGACCCCGGCCTCGACGACCTCGTCCGGATCAACCTCCACTTCGACGTCCAGCTCAACGCCGGCCCCGACCACGGGCACCGGACAGTAGAAACCTCATGGATGACTCTCAACCGCAACCCAGCACCCCACGACAATGGCACTCATCGACACACTAGGAACCGGCGTCAGCGCCCTTCAGAGCTTCACCACGGGCCTCGACACCGTGGCCAATGACATTGCAAACATAAACACGACCGCCTTCAAGGGCTCGTCCACGAGCTTTGCGGACACCTTCTCCGGCGCGGGCGTCCAGGTGGCCGCGACAAACCAGAATTTTGTCCAGGGCTCGCTCTCGACCACGGGGGTCAGCACCAACCTCGGGATTTCGGGGAACGGATTCTTCATCGTCCAGAATGCCGCCGGCACCACCCAATTCGCCACCCGTGACGGGGGATTCACCATCAACAGCTCCGGCTACCTGGTGAACTCCCAGGGTTACGAAGTGATGGGACTGACCGGCGGCTCGGGCTCCTCCGCCCCCTCGACGGTCGGGCCGATCAGGCTCAACCAGAGCCCGCCGTCCGCACTCCAGTCGGTGTCGATCAGCTCCAATGGCAATGTCGTCGAGTCCTACGCCGACGGCTCAGAGGCGACGACCAACCAGGTCCTGCTCCAGAACTTCGTCAACCCCGACCTGCTGGTGAGCCAGGGAGGCAACCTGTACTCGAATCTCAGCGGCGCCGCGCCGGTGTCCGGCTCGCTCACGCTCTCCTCGACGAGCAACACGCCCGGAGGGTCCGGCCTCGGCACCGTCGAGTCCGGCACGCTCGAGCAGTCGAACGTCGACCTGACCCAGGAGTTCGCCTCGATGATCACGATGCAGAGGGCCTTCGAGGCCAACTCGCGGCTGGTGACGGTCTCCGACACGATTCTCCAGGACATCATCAACCTCAAGCAGCCGTAAGGAACACGACCCATGGCAGCAAAGGCCGACACAAAGGAGGCAGCCTCCGCCGCTCCGGCGGTCGTCGAGAAGGGCGCCTCCAAGGATGAAAAGGCGGCGCCCCCGGCTCCCGCCACGACACCGGCTCCCGGCCCCAAATGGCTGGGCTGGGCGGTCGCCGGAGCGGCGGTCGTCCTCGCCCCAGCCCTGAGCTGGGTGGTCGCCGACTACGTCCTCCTTCCCCGCCTCGAAAAACGCCTGGCGGCTCCCATCCCGGCCGATACGGCGCCCGCGCCGGCGGCCGAGTCCTCGGGATCCGACGCCAAGGCGAAACCCGCCCCGCCGAGCTACCAGTTCAACAACGTCGTCGTCAACCTGGCGGGAACCATGGGCACGCGGTATCTGAAGACGTCGTTCATTGTGACCGGGTCCGATGCCGGCCTCGCCAACATTTTCGAGGGGGACAAGGCGCGGCTCACCGATGTCACCCTCAATGTGCTCTCTTCGCTCACCCTGGCGGACCTCGAGGAGCCGGGGTCCAAGAACGTGCTCCGCGAGAAACTGGTCGCCGCGTACAACCAGACGCTGGGACGCAAGGTTGCGGACCAGGTCTATTTCTCCGACTTCGTGGTGCAGTGAGTCGGGTGCCGCCTCCATGGCCGACGAAGCCCCAAAGCCAGCCAGCGATTTTCTCGACCAGTCCGAGATCGACAGGTTGCTGGCCCAGACGACCGAGCAGTCGGCCGGCAAGCCCCTGGTCATCCCGGCTGCGGGCCGGCGCGCCGGTTCGGCCGCCGCCGAGTACAAGATCGAGGCCTACGACTTCAGGAATCCGGCGTTCCTCTCGGAGTACGAACTGCGGCGCCTCCGCGTGCTCCACGAGGACTTCATCCGCTACCTCAGCGCGCGCCTTGCGCTGTTCCTCAGGATGGAATTCGGCCTCAAGCTGGGGCAGCTCTCCGCGGTCAGCTATGTGAAATTCACGGGCTCGCTCGCCTCCCCGACCCATGTCTGCCTCTTCAAGGCGGAGCCGCTGCTCGGCGTCGGCGTCCTCGAAATCAATCCGCGTCTTGCTCTCACCATCGTTGACCGCCTGCTCGGCGGCCGCGGACATTCCGTGAAGGCCGAGCGCCAGCTCACCGAGATCGAGATCGCCCTGCTCGAGGACATCATCGTCATCATCCTCGAGGAGTGGTGCGGACAGTGGAAGCATGAGCAGGAGCTTCACCCGTTGATCATAGGCCACGAGAATGACGGCCGGTTCCTCCAGACCTCGCCCAGGGAGGCGATCATGCTCACGCTTACCCTGGAGGCCAGCTTCGGGGACTGCGCCGAGCAGATCCAGATCGGGGTGCCCTATTACACCATCGAACCGATCGTGAAGAAGATGCAGGCCCGCCGGCAGAAGGACGCCGCGGTCGCCCCCGACGTCAAGAGCACCGTGTGGCTCGGCGCCTACGACCGGATCAGCATGCCGGTGCGGGCGGAGTGGGACGCATTCGAGGCCAGCCTCCGCGAAATCGTCACGCTGCGGGTGGGGGACGTGATCGAGCTGCCCGCGGGGCTTCTCGAGCAGACCCGGATCCTGCTCAACGGAACGGCAAAATTCGTTGGCACGGTGGGACTCGACGCCGATCGCACCGCCATTCAGATCACCCGAAAATTACCCCGCCCGGAGGCGGAAATCCCCACCGACCATGCCCATGGAAGAAAAAACGCTTGATATCGTACTCGATGTGAAGGTGAAGGTCACCGTCCAGCTCGGCTCATGCCTGCTGCCGATGCGCGACGTGCTCGAACTCGCGCCGGGTTCCGTCGTGCAGCTCCAGCAGCACGCGAGCGATCCGGTCGGCCTCTACGTGAACGACAAGCTCGTCGCCTACGGCGAGGTCGTGGTCGTCGAGGACAACTTTGGCATCAAGATCACGGAACTGGTCGGCAGCGTGCCGGCGCCGGCGTGAAGACACGCCTCGCATTGCTGGCGTCCCTGGCGTTCCTTTCGCTTCGGGCCGCCGCCGATACGGGCGCGGCAGCCGGCCCCATCATCTACCCCGGCACCCCCGCCGCCGCAGCGAGCAGCCACACCGAAGGCGCGGGCTACAGCGTGACGGCGGCCATCTTCATCATCGGATGCGCCTCGGCGGGCGTCTGGCTCTGGCTTCGTTCGAGGAGGGCGGGACCCGGCGCCTCCGCGCGGGGCGAGCGGAAGCTTGCGATCGCGGAGACCAGGCCGCTCGGCAACCGGCAATACCTCGTCGTCGCCGCCTACGAGGGGAGGAAATACCTCCTTGGTGTCTGCCCGGGGCGGATCGATCTGCTTTCGTCCCTCGACACCGAGGGGCCGCCCCGCGCATGAAGCGACACTGGAGAAACATCCTCCTCATCCTCAGCGGCATGGCGGCGCTCGCCTGCGCCCCCGGGCTCTCCGGGGCGGCAGCGGCGCCGGCGCAGCCGTCGAATCCCCTTCACCTGACGATAAACCTCGACGGCACCGAGGGCCCGGCGCAGATGAGCGTCGCCGTCCAGATCGTGATCGTCATGACGCTCCTGACGATCGCCCCGTCGATCGTCCTTCTCACGACAAGCTTCACCCGGATCGTCATCGTCCTCGGCTTTGTGCGCACGGCGCTCGGCGTGCCGAACGCGCCTTCCAACCAGATCATACTCGGGCTCTCCCTTTTCCTGACGTTCTTCATCATGGGTCCGGTCTTCGACCGCGTGCAGAAGGACGCCCTCCAGCCGTATTTCGACGGCCGCATAACGTCGGCGGTCGCGCTCGACCGGGCGACGGTGCCCCTCAAGGATTTCATGCTCAAGCAGACGCGCACTCGCGATCTCGAGTACTTTCTCGAGCTCGGCGGATTCGGCCCGACGGCCGTCAAGGATCTCCCGGTGCGCGTCGTCATCCCGGCCTTTGTGATCAGCGAGCTTCAGACCGCTTTCCAGATGGGCTTCCTCCTTTTCCTCCCTTTCCTGGTCATCGACTTCCTTGTCGCTTCCGTCCTGATGTCGCTCGGCATGATGATGATGCCGCCCAACGTCGTTTCGCTCCCCTTCAAGCTGCTGCTCTTCGTGCTGGTCGACGGCTGGCATCTGGTGGTGCGTTCGCTCGTCCAGAGCTTTGTGAGCTGAACTTCGCCGCATGAACCCCGAGACCGCAGTCGACATCTTCAAGACGACAATCGTCTTCGCGCTTTCCGTGACCGCCCCCTTCCTGCTGGCGATGCTTGCCGTGGGCCTGCTGACGAGCCTGTTCCAGTCGGTGACGAGCCTCCAGGAGCCCACGCTCACCTTCGCCCCAAAGCTGATCACGTTCGCCGCCCTCGGCATGCTGCTCGGTCCGTGGCTGCTCCGCATGCTCGGGGAGTTCACGGTCGGGATATTGATGCGCATGTCCACGATGGCGCATTGACCGGGGGCCCGCCATGACGGTCGGCTACCTGATGACCTGGCTGATGGTCTTCCTGCGGGGCGTCGGCATCGTGCTGCTCCTCCCCCAGATGGCGGGCCACACCGCGCCGATCATTGCAAGGCTGGGTCTGGCGATGTGCATCGCCACGATCCTCGTGGGCATACTGCCGCCATCGGCCGTGCCGGCCGACTACTGGCAGCTGATATTCTCGACGGCCGGCGAGGTGGCGCTGGGGCTTGCGCTGGGATTCGTCAGCCAGATGACATTCGCCGCCGTTGAGTTTGCCGGCAGGATAATATCCTCGGAGATCGGGCTCTCCGCCGCGCCTGGGTTCTCGCCGAGCGACCTCGCCTCCGCGCCGCTCTCCTCGTTCATGTCCGTCTTTGCGATCGTCCTTTTCTTCCTCTTCGACGGGCACCTGGCGGTGCTCAGCGCCTTCGCCCGGAGCTTCGTCCTGGCGCCCCCCGGGCACCCCTTCTTCAACTCCGGGGCCTCCGAGCTGGTGCTGGGAGAGACCAGCCATGTGATCGAATTGGGGCTGAGGATTTCGGCTCCATTTGTCGCCCTGAATTTCCTCATAAACCTTTCCTTTGCGGTCCTGGGGCGCGCCGTCCCGCGCATGAATGTCTTCATCATGAGCGCGTCGATCCGGGCGCTGGCCGGCATGGCGCTGCTCGGCGGCGCCGGCGCCCTCATCGCGCGGTACCTCTACATCGAATTCTACCAGCTCCCGCTCAGGATGCTCGAGTTGCTGCCGGCCCGCTGATCGGCGCGTCGGCAATTTTTGCCCCGGCCTTAGGGAAAAATCGCGATGGGTGACTGCCTTCCGGGGCGCCCCGGATCATCAAAGTTTAAAACATTGCCGGGCAGCGTGTAACATAGGCGATGTTCGCATTGGCATCGCCATTGCTAAAGCGGGATCGATGGCCGACGTCGAGAAGGACCAAAAAACCGAGCAGCCCACCGGGAAGCGTCTTTCCGAGGCCATAGAGCGCGGGCAGTTCGCCCGGGTGCCCGAGATGCAGGTTGTCTTCACGATGTGCGCGGCCCTCGCGATGATCGCGTTCATAGGAAACGCCTGCTTCGACCGCATAGGTGGCTACTGGGTCGACATTTTCACCAAATTTCCGACGATCGTGGTCCGGCCGGAGACGGTCACGGCCCTCTTTGGCAACATCCTCGTGGTCGTGGGCCCCATTGCGATTCCCGTGCTGCTCGCCAGCGCCGGGGCGGCCCTGCTGGCCGGCGGCCTTCAAAGCGGCTTCAACCTCACCCCCAAGGCGCTCGGGTTCAAATGGGAGAGGCTGAATCTGACGAGCGGATTCGACAGGATATTCTCGAAGCAGATCTTCGCCCATACCGGGATCGAGATGCTCAAGATGATCGCCATCGGCGTCGTCATCTACCTGGGCGCGCGCAAGCTGCTTCTCGACCCGCTCTTCACAGCCCCAGTCGAGGTTTCCTATCTGGGCCGGTTCATCGGCCAGGCGGCCGTCGAGCTCTTCTCCCGGCTCCTCCTGGCCCTCGGGATAGTGGCTGCCGTGAGCTTTGCCAACGAGAAGATAAAGACCGCACGAGACCTCATGATGACCAAGGAGGAGGTCAAGGAGGAGCACAAGAGCAGTGAGATGGACGGCAAGGTGAAGGGTTTCCGCCGGCGGCTGGCCCGGCGCCTGATGCAGAAGCAGATGCTCTCCGCCGTGGCGACCGCGGACGTGGTCGTGACAAATCCCACCCACTACGCCGTGGCCCTGAAGTATGAACGCGACAAGGACAGGGCGCCCGTCGTGCTGGCCAAGGGCGACAATCGCTTTGCCCAGCGCATCAAGGCCATTGCCGCCGAAAACGGCGTCCCGACCGTCGAAAACAAGCCCGTGGCCCGCGTGCTGTTCGCCATGGGCAGGGTGGGGGAGGCCATCCCGCCCGAGCTCTACCAGGCGGTGGCCGAGATCCTCGCCCTGGTCTACAGGACGAACCGCTACTATTTCCACCGGCTCCGCGTTCGCCGGATCGAGAACGAGGCCTGACCCATGCCCACGAGCTCGAACAGCATCATCGTCCGTTTCCTGCGCAAGGCAGACCTGATCTTCACGTTCGGACTGTTCGGCACCGTCCTGCTCCTGGTCCTGCCGGTGCCGCCGTTCATGCTGGACATGCTGCTCTCGCTCAACATCGGGCTGTCGCTGCTGGTCCTCCTTGCCATCATCTACGTGAAGGATCCCCCTGAGTTCTCGAGCTTCCCGACGATCCTCCTCACGCTCACCCTTTTCCGCCTTGCGCTTAACATCAGCTCGACGCGCCAGATCCTGATAAACGGCTACGCCGGCGAGATCATCAACGGATTCGGCCACATCGTCATCCGCGGCAACTACATCGTCGGCGCGGTCGTCTTCGTGATCCTTGTCGTGATCAACTTCGTGGTCATCACCAAGGGCGCCGGCCGCATCGCCGAGGTCACCGCGCGGTTCACCCTGGACGCTATGCCCGGCAAGCAGATGGCGATCGATGCGGAGCTGAACGCCGGGATCATCGACGAGGCGACGGCGACCAACCGCCGCGTCAAGATCCAGAAGGAGGCCGACTTTTATGGCGCCATGGACGGAGCCTCAAAGTTTGTGCGCGGCGACGCCGTGGCCGGCATCCTGATCACGCTGGTGAACATCATTGGCGGGTTCGCGATCGGCGTGTTTCAGATGGACCTGTCGCTTTCGGAGTCGCTCCAGAAGTTCACCGTGCTGTCCATCGGCGACGGGCTGGTCTCGCAGATCCCGGCGCTCATCATATCGATCGGCGCCGGTCTTCTCGTGACGCGAGCCTCGGAGAACTCCAACCTCGGGGCCCAGATCACCGGCCAGCTCTTCCGCTATCCCCGGGCCCTGGCGATAGCCTCCGGGATGCTTGCGGTGTTCGGGCTGATGCCGGGCATGCCCGCGGTCCCCTTCTTCCTGCTGGCGGCGGTGGCCAACCTCCTGTCCCGCACCCTCAAATCCCCGGACCTGGCGGCGGCCGAGGGCGGCGCGACTCCTGCGGCCGCCGGCAACCGCGGCAAGGCGGGAAAGGGCGGTGCGGCAAAGCCCGGCGCGGCGGCGGGGGCCATCGCCACCGACGACGTCAGGAAGCTCACCGAAGTCGACGTTTTCGCGATCGAGATCGGGCTCGGCCTGCTGGGTCTCGCCGACGCCAAGGGCGGAGGGGACCTGCTGGCCCGCGTGACGGGCGTGCGCAAGAACCTGGCGCGCGAGCGCGGGATCGTGGTCCCCCCGGTGTCGGTGCGGGACAACCTCGAGCTGGCCCAGAACGACTACAGGTTCCTGATCAGGGGCAAGGTGGTGGCCCGCGGACAGCTCATGGCCAACCGCTGGCTGGCAATGAACGTGGGGGCGAGCACCGTGAGCCTCCGCGGCGTTCCGACCCGGGAGCCCGTCTTCAAGCTCGACGCGACGTGGATCGAGGAGAACGAGAAGAAGAACGCGGAGCTGAACGGCTACACCGTCGTCGACCCCTCGTCCGTGCTCATCACCCACCTCGCGGAGACCCTCAAGGCCCACGCCCATCTCCTTCTCGGGCGCCAGGAGGTCCAGGCGCTCACCGACCATCTCAAGCAGTCGCACCCCGCGCTGGTCGCCGAGCTGCTCCCCGATCTCGTCAACATCGGCATCATCCAGCGGGTGCTGCAGAACCTCCTTCGGGAGGGCATCGCGATCCTCAACCTGCCGGTCATCCTGGAGGCGGTCGCCGATTTCGCGTCGCTGTCGAAGAATCCGGACGACCTGGCGGAGCTGGTGCGCCGCCGGATCGGAATGTACTTTGTTCCTGAATACGAATCCCGCGCGGGGGCCGTTCGCGCGCTGACGCTGGATCCCCGCCTCGAGCAGTGGCTCGCCGGCAAGATCCACCGCTCCCCCACCGAGGTTGGCCTGGCCCTGGATCCCTCCACGGGGCGGCATCTGCTCGACGAACTCAACCAGCGGACGCCCGATTTCGCGGCGCGCAGCCTCAACCCCGTGCTCGTCGTGTCGACGGAGGTGCGGCTTGCCGTCAGGCGCTTCCTCGAGCCCTCGTTTCCCAGGCTCACCGTGCTCGCCTTCCAGGAGCTGCCCGCCGCCACCGAGATAGAGAATGCGGGCATCATCCCCCCTCCCGCCGGACTCGCCCGGGCCGAAGCAGGCCTGAAGGCCGCAGCCTGACGCCAAACCCCTGTCCCGATGTCCGAAGCCTCATCCTCCCCGTCCGCCGGAACCTGCTACAGGTTCGTCGTCGCCTCGGCCGAGGAGGCCGCGACCCTGATCAGGGAGAGGCTCGGTCCCGAGGCGCGCGTACTTTCCGTGCGCAATGTGGAGACCACGGGCCTGCGCAGTCTCTGGGCCTCCCCCCGGCTTGAGGTCATAGCGAGGATCGATCCGCCTGCGCCTTCCCCCGCCGCTCCTCCGCCCCCGCCGGCGGCCGGGCCCTTGGGCGGCGACGGCAGCCGCAGGCCTCCGCCCACCCGGTCGCTCAGCGATCTCCTGCGCCGCTCCGGGCTGTCCGAAGTGGCCCTCGGACGGCTGCAGGCCGCGCCCTTCTGGGCCGGCTCCGAAGCCGCCCCGCTGCACCGCGCCCTCGTCGGGGCGGGGGAGCACCTCCGCCGCGAGGCGGACAGGCGCTGGGCCGGGGCCCCCCTCACCCGTGCCGCCTTCATCGGGGCCCCCGGGGTTGGCAGGACCACCGCGCTCTGCAAATGGCTTGGCGCGGAGGTGTTCCGGAGGGGCCGCCTGGGGCACGTCGTCACCGTAGAATTCGACAGGCCGAATCCCACGGGGCCGTTGCCTGTCTTCGGCGAGGCGCTCGGGGTGCCGGTCGCGCGCTTCCCGGCCCGGACCCAGCCGGCGGTGGCTGGCGGATTTGTCTACTTCGACCTGCCCGGGATATCGGTCTCGGATCCGGCGGAGAACGCTGCGCTTTCCGAGTTCCTAGCCCGGGAAGGGATCTCCCAAAGAATCCTCGTCCTGAACGCCGCGTATGACCACTCGGCGCTCCGCGCAGCCTATTCCGCGGGCAGGGCGCTCGGGGCCACCCACCTTGTCTTCACGCACCTCGACGAGGTCCCGCAATGGGGCCGGCTCTGGGATTACCTGTTCGACGGGGCGCTCGAACCCCTGTTTTTCGCGACGGGGCCGTCGCTGACGGGCGACTGCGAGCAGGATGTCTTTGGCGAGCTGGTCCGCCGCACGCTCGCCTTCGGCGCGGCAGCCGCGGACGCGGCCCCCGGAGAGCCCGGCGAATGCATGGCAGCCTCCGATAATCCATGAAATTCGTCTTCCTATGCGGCGGAACGGTCGGGTTCCTGGCGGCGGCGACAGCCGGTCTTTCGGCGGGCCGCTCCCCGAATCATGTCCTCTTCGATGCCGCCATCGGCTGCCTGGTCGGAGCTCTCTTTTTCCGGTGGTTCTGGTCGGTGCTTCTCCGCGGATTCCGCGAGACCTACATCGCCCGCCAAAGGGCCCCGGTTCCGATCGTCCCGAAGAATAACAAACCCTGATGCCAGCTTCCACCCCAACCACCATGAATACTGCCGCCGTTCCCACCAACGGCATGGATGCCCCACCTGTGGCCGCCGCCTGGCGCGCCTATCAGGGCGTTAGTACCGGCGCTGTCGATGAAAAGGATTTGATCGAGCGCTATCTCCCGCTGGTCCGCAATGTTGTGGATCGCATCAAGCTCGTGCTGCCGGCCCATATAGATGCCGACGATCTCTACAGCGTCGGCATCACCGGCCTGATCGCCGCAGTGCGCAAGTACGACCCCGACCAGGGAAACACGTTCGCAAGCTATGCCGCCATGCGGATACGCGGCGCCATCCTCGACGAGCTTCGCCGGATGGATTGGTGCCCCCGCCGGGCCAGGGCAAGGGCGAGGAAGCTCAAGCAGGCCATCAGCGCCCTCGAGCAGCGCCTGGGGCGCGCCGTCACCGAAGAGGAGATCTGTGCAGACCTGGGCCTGACGGCCAAGGAATACGCAAAATGGCTCGAGGAGTCCCGCCCGGTGGTCTTCGTGGCCATCGACCAGCAAACCGAGAATGAAAACTCGGATGGTGTTTCACTGCACGAACTTCTGGCAGACGAGACCGACGAGACAGGCCGGGACCGCATGGAAAAGCAGGAACTTCGAGAACTTTTGGTTCAGAGGATCAAGGAATTGCCCGATATTCCCAGGAAGATCCTCGCCATGTATTACTTCGAAAACATGCGTCTGGCTGAGATCGCCTCGGTCTTCAGCCTGACCGAATCTCGCATTTGCCAGATTCATTCCCAGACGATCATAAGTTTGCGGGCCTTCCTGGGCCGGGCACGCAACCGGTAGCCGGCACAGCGGGCACCTGTTTGCATGCTTGTCCTCATCGGAGCGCTCATCGTTCTGGCTTCGACTCTCGGCGGTTTCATGCTGGGGGGCGGGCATCCGTTGGTGCTCCTGCACGTCTCGGAGTTCGTGGTCATCCTGGGCGTCGCGTTCGGCCTGCTGATCATAGCCAGCCCGGCCCACGTGCTCAAGGAGATGATCCACAAGGTGCAGGGGGCGATCACGGGAAAGACCGTCGGCAAGCCGGAGTGCTTTGAGCTTCTCAAGCTCCTTTACGAGCTGTTCATGATCGGCCGCCGCAACGGGTTGATCGCGCTGGAGGAGCATGTCATGGAGCCGGATAAGAGCGCAATATTCACCAAGTATCCGTCGCTGCTGAAGCACGGGGAGCGAGTCGAATTTCTCTGCAGCGGGCTCAAGCCGGTCATTGACGGGAAGATCAAGCCCGACCAGCTCGAGTCCCTCATGCACGCCGAACTCGAGTCGAAGGCCGAGGAGGCCGACCAGTCGGTGCACATGCTCCAGCTCATCGGCGACTCGCTTCCGGGCATCGGCATTGTCGCCGCGGTCCTTGGGATCATCACCACCATGGCCTCGATCGCCGACGGACCCGCGGCGGTGGGGGAACACGTGGCGGCGGCGCTCACCGGGACGCTGCTCGGCATATTTGTGGCCTACGGGTTCGTGAACCCGATCGCGAACAGGATCCGATTCAACAACGCCTCCGATGCCCAGTATCTGCGGTGCATCAAGCAGGCCGTCTCGGGCTTTGCCAAGGGGCTCGCCCCGTTTACGGCGGTCGAGATCGCCCGCCGGTCGCTGGAGAGCGCCGTCCAGCCGGACGGGGACGAATTTGAGGCCGCCACAAAGGCGCTTGGCGCCGCCTCGAAATAATCCAGAGCCATGGCCAAGAAGGAGGCACATCACGGCGGCGCATGGAAGGTCGCCTATGCGGACTTTGTCACGGCGATGATGGCGCTCTTCATGGTGCTTTGGATCTCCGCCCAGGATCAGAAGATCCTCATCGCCACCTCCCAGTACTTCCAACGGCCCTTCAAGAGCCCCATGGAGGACCATTCGGGAATCATGCCCTTCAACAAGCAGAGTTCCTCGAGCCACGACGGCAAGGACACCGACGCCGATAAGTCGACCAGCGAGGGCAAGCCGGTCGACACGAGCTTCCTCAACTCGGCGGCGGCCGACATCTACAGGCTGCTGCACATCGACAAGGACGAGCGCGACAAACCGGTCGACATAGAGATAACGAGCGACGGCCTGCGCGTGACATTGTTCGACCGGGCGCGGCGGCCGATCTTCACCGAGTCCGGCGCGGATCTCACCGAGTGGGGCAAGTTCCTGATACAGAATCTCGCGTGGCTGGTCGAGCGGCACCGCTTTCACGTGGAGATCGACGGACACACGCGGACGCGGATGGTCTTCAGCCGCGAAAATTACTCCGGTTGGGAGCTGTCCGCCGACCGGGCGAACACCGCCCGGCGAACGCTTGTCTACTATGCCGTCGATCCCCGGCTCATCGAGCGCGTCACGGGCTATTCGGACACACGCCCGCTTCCAGGCGAAAGTCCCGATTCGGAGGCCAACCAGCGGATCACCCTGAGTTTCACGCTGCTCGCCGACCATCACGACGGGGCGTCCCCTTCCTCGCAAGCCATCGATGCCCGCTCGCCGGCGGCGACCATTTCCTCCACACCATGAAGCCATTCCTCCAGGGTCGTAAGACCAATTCCATGCCCTCGCTTTCGGCCGGCCCATTGAAGGCCGCCGCGCCCCTGACCGGGCTCGTCCATCCCATCACGGGATCGGACCGCCCCAACATCGAGGCGGTGAAGGAGGGCGACAAGGTGGTTCGGCTCGTCATCACGTGCGTTTGCGGGGAGCGCATGGAGGTGGAGTGCCTTTACGGGTCGAGTTGACGGGGTAGGTCGGGGGATGCCGGGGTCGGCAGATTCTGCCGCCCATGCGGGGTATTATTTTCCACGACCCAAGGTTGTACTGTAACATATTGTAGTACAATCAGTAGTGATCTTGGCATCCTCGCTGCTATAAAGCGGCTCGGATGAACATCGGGCTCTACCAAAGCGCGTCGGCATTGTCTGCACTTGAGCAGTGGCAGGACGTGGTTGCCCAAAATATCACGTCGGGCCAGGTGAGCGGATTCCGCAAGCGCACGGTGGAATTCTCCACCCAGCCCGCCGGCGGCTGGCAGCTCGATCCCAAGGCCTCGGCAAACGCCGACCTGAGCCAGCAAGCCCTCTTTCCCAAGGTCACCAACGGCATCAGCTTCACCCCCGGGGAAAACCAACCCACCGGAAGGGACCTCGACCTGGCGATCCAGGGCGACGGTTACTTTCAGGTGCAGCGTCCGGACGGCTCGAAGGCCTACACGCGTTCGGGGCAGTTCACCACCCGCGCCGACCACACCCTGATCGATTCCGCAGGAGACACGGTGCTCAGCGATTCGGGCTCCCCGATCGTGCTTCAGTCCGACACCGTCAAGGTCACGGTGAATCCCGACGGCAGCGTCCTCCAGAACGGGGGCCCGGTGGGCCGTGTCGGCGTGGTCAATTTTTCGGACACCTCCGGCCTGACTCCGATCGCGGGGGGGATGTTCGTCTCGAGCGGGGCATCGCAGGCCCAGCCGGTTGCCAAGCCGTCCGTCATGCAGGGATTCCTCGAGTCCTCGAACGTGGCACCCCTCAAGGAGATGGTGAATCTTGTCCTGATCTCGAGGGCGTATGACGCGAACCAGCGTGTGATCACCAACGCCGACGACCAGATGCAGAAGGAACTCGACGCCCTCGGCTGACCCCTTGCCCGATGAATTCCCCAGACAGACAACCGCAATCACGACTGCACGGCCGAGCGCGCGATGGGGGCGCGCCGGCCCCAGTCGCGGCGGTCGTCCCCCCACGCCTTAAACCATGAATCTCTCGCTTTATTCCGCGGCCACCGGCATGGAGGCCCAGGAGCTCAATCTGAACACGATCGCCAACAACCTGGCGAATGTTAACACCCCCGGATTCAAGCGCAGCAAGATCGAGTTCCAGGATCTCCTTTACCAGAAACCGCGGTCCGCGGGCTCGGATGCGGGCTCGGGGAACCTCGTCCCGACGGGAATCGAGGTGGGCAATGGAACCAAGGTGGCGGCCACCTCCAAGGTCTTCACCCAGGGCCAGGTGAGCCAGACGGGCCAGCAGCTCGACATCGCCATCCAGGGCGACGGCTTCTTTGAGGTGCAGCAGCCCGACGGGACGATCGCCTACACAAGGGACGGATCCTTCAAGCTCAACGCCCAGAGCCAGGTCGTCACCGCGGACGGAATGCCGGTGCTCAGCGGGTTCCAGACGATCCAGAGCGGGGCGACGACGATCAACATCTCCCAGACCGGAAGCGTCTCCGTGCAGGGCCCGAACGGCGTGCAGACCTTCCAGCTCACACTGGCAAGGTTCCCCAATCCGTCCGGACTCGACAGCCTGGGCGGCAATCTCGACGGCGAGACGCCGGCGAGCGGTGCGGCCCAGGTCGGGCAGGTCGGCCAGGGCGGCTTTGGCAGCACACTGCAGGGTTACCTCGAGTCCTCGAACGTGAGCATCGTCGAGGAGATGGTGAACCTGATCACCGCCCAGCGCGCCTACGAGATCAATTCCAAGTCAGTCCAAGCCTCCGACGAGATGCTCCAAAACGTGGCCAATCTCAAGAAATGACCTTGCGAGTCCTTCCCTGCCTCCTTCTCGCCCTCGGCGCGCCGCTGGCGTTCGCCGGCCCTGCGCCCACCGCCTTCACGGACGACCAGCTTGTTTCCGCGCTCGAACGCGACCTCACGGGCTATTTCCGTCTGGATGGGGACCTCGAACTCGAGATGCTCCGCCCGTGGACTCCGCCGGACACCCGGGCTTCGACCTGGGATGTGGTCGTCGCCGAGTATCCCCAGGTTCCCTCCGGCACGATGGTCGTCCGCGTCCGGGTGCTGGGCGACGGCGCGACCGTCGACGACACCACGCTGGTGCTCAGGGCCGCCCTCTGGCGCGACGCCTGGTTCGCCCGCCAGCCGCTATCCTCCGGCGCCATGTTCGACCCGGCCCTCCTTGAGGCGCGCCGCGTGGACTGCTTCCGGGAGCGCAACGCCCTCCCTGCCGCCTCCGGCGACCGGTCCTTTGTCTTTGCCCGCCAGGTACCCGCCGACAGGCTGCTGAGCTGGAACGACATTGCGCGCAGGCCCCTCGTCCGCAAGGGAGAGATCGTGGACGTCGTGGCGTCCGAGGGCATGCTCTACGTCACGCTGAGGGCCCTCGCCCTCGAGAACGGCGCGCAGGGCGAGATCGTGGTCGTGCGAAATCTCGAATCGCACAAGGACATCTCGGCGGTCGTGGTCGCCGACAACCGCGTCGAAGTGAGCTTCTGAGTCCGCTCCGCCATGAAAAACAGCACCCTGCCGTACCTTCTCATCCTGGCCGCCGCGGCATCCCCGTTGCGCGCCGACTCCCTCTGGACGGCGACAGGGGTCGAGGGCAGGAGCATCTACGCCGACCACAAGGCGGCCGCCGCCGGCGACATCGTCACCGTGATCGTCCAGGAGTCCGTCGCGGCCCAGAGCACCCAGAACAAGGAATCGACGCGGCAATCCACGGTGAACGACGCCGTGGGCCAGTTCATCTTTCCGGCCGCGACGAGCGGGACCGGCACCCATGCGGGCCAGCTCCCGAGCCTCCAGGTCACTGGCAAGTCCGACTACACGGGCGGCGGCCAGATAAGCAATTCGCAGTCCGCCACGAGCACCGCCGCGGTGCTCGTCACGGACGTCCTGCCCAACGGCAATCTGGTGATCGAGGGCGTGCGCCTGGTCACCTTCTCCGGCGAAACCCAGTATGTGGTGCTCCACGGGATCATCAGGCCCGACGACATCTCCAGCAGCGACACCGTGCTCTCGAGCAGCATCGCCGAGGCCAAGGTCGAATTCATCAGCCAGGGCGCCCTCACGGACGCCGAGAAGCTGGGCTGGTTCAGCAAGCTTTACGAAATGCTGCGTCCCTTCTGACCAGGAGCGAAGGCAGCGGAACGGATTCCAAACATGCAGCTTATCACCCAAAGCCCGGCCCCCGCCTCCCGAGCGCGGCCACGCTCCCCAGGCCTTGCCGTCCTGATCGCGGCCGCCCTTGCCCTGGTCGCCTGCCCAGCCGTCGCGAACGCGTCCAGGATCAAGGACATCACCCTTGTCGAAGGCGGCCGCGACAACCAACTCGTGGGCTACGGGCTGGTCGCAGGTCTCGCCGGCGACGGCGACAGCAACTCGATCGCGATGCTGCACGCGGTGGTCAACCTCCTCCAGCGGTACGGCATCACGGAGAATGTCCAGGACCTCAGCTCGAAGAACCTGGCCGCCGTCATGGTGACCACCGACATAGCGGCCTTTCTCAAGCCCGGCGCCCGCATTGACGCGACCGTCGCCTCGATGGGCGACGCTAAATCGCTCCAGGGCGGCGTGCTCCTGCAGACGCCCCTGTTCGGTGCCGACGGGCGCGTGTATGCCGTGGCTCAGGGCCCGGTGGCGATCGGCGGGTTCGTGGGCGGAGCGGGAGGGGCGGGTGGGGCGACCGTGACCAAGAACCATCCCACGGTGGGCGTCATCAGCAACGGTGCGATCGTCGAACGCGGAATTCCCGCGGAATTTGTCCACGACAACCTCGTGCGCCTGCTGCTTCACAACCCCGACTTCAACTCCGCCGCGCGCATGGCCGACGCCATCAATGAAAGGTGGCCCGCGGCCGCCACCGCGCTTGACGCGGCGACGGTCCAGGTGCATCTGCCGCCGACCTACCTCGGGCGCGACGTCCCCTTCATCGCCGATCTCGGCGTCATCGAGGTCAGCCCCGACACGCTGGCCAGGATCGTGATCAACGAGAGGACGGGCACGATTGTGGCCACGTCGACGGTGCGGATCTCCCAGGTCGCCATCGCGAGCGGCTCGCTGACCATCACCATCACCTCGAATGTGGGAGTCAGCCAGCCCAACAGCTTCAGCAGCGGCGGCACGACCCAGAGCGTCAACAGCACCCAGACCAAGGTCAACGAGGGCAAGGGTGGATTCACCGTGCTCAATGAGCCGCCCACCATCGAGCGTCTGGCCGCGGCCCTTGACGCGCTTGGGGTGTCCACGCGCGACATGATGGCGATCTTCCAGACCCTCAAGCGCTCGGGCGCCCTCCAGGCCGAGCTGATCATCAACTGACCATGGACGTCTCCTCGATCAGCCCGACCCTTTCCGGCATGCCGGCCGGCCTCGACCTGAGGACGCTGCCCAACCAGCCCCCGGCGGTCCAGCGCAAGATCGTCGCCGGCCAGTTCGAGGCAATCCTCCTGCGCCAGTTTCTCAGCCAGAGCGTCGGCTCGATGATGGGCGACGACGACAGCACCCAGGGGAGCGTCTACGGTTACATGCTCACCGATGCGCTCTCCCAAAAACTGGCGGAGGGCGGGGGCATGGGACTTTCAAAAATGATCGAGAGGCAGCTGACCCCCGTCGGTGAACCGGCCCAGCCGCCGCCAACCCCAAGGAAGACTTTATGACCACGCTTTGGAAAAACGTCGCCGAATGCCTTCGGGCAGAGGTCGCGGAATACGGACGCCTGCTTCATCTCATGGAGGAGCAGCGGGAACTGATCTTCAAGAGGGAACCCGGCGCCATCCTCCTCGCCAACCGCTCCATCCAGGCCCAGGTGGACGTGCTGCATGAATGCAGGAGGCGCCGCGAGGAGATGGCCTGCAGGCTGGCGGCGGAACACGCCCGGCCGGCAAACGCAACCCTGCGCTCGCTCATTCCCCTGATCTGCCCGGAGGCGCGGCCCCTCATGGAGGCCCTGATTGCCGAGGTCAACAGGCTCATCCACCGTGTCCGGCGCATCATGGGGCTGAACGAGCGCCTCCTGGCGTGCGCCGTCGACTGCCAGCAGGAGCTGCTCAGGCGGCTATGGCCCTCCGCCTTCACCAAGACATATTCTGCGGACGGTCGCGTGACCGTCTCGTCCCACAGGGGGTCGCCGTCCATGCGGACCGCTGTCTGAGTCGGCCCCGAATCAAGCCATGTCCGGACTCCTAAACGCCCTTGGTACCGCGGCCTCGGCGCTCAATGCCCAGACCCAGGCTCTCAATGTCGTCAGCAACAACATCGCGAACGTCAACAACCCCAACTATTCCGGCGAGACGGCGAATTTCACCGACCTCGGGATGGTCGAGACATCGGACGGCCCCCAGAGCATCGGACTCACCGTAAACGTGTCCCAGGCGCGCAGCGCCGTCCTCGACCAGATGGTGAGGCAGCAGACGTCGCTTACCTCGGGCTTCACCGCCCAGCAGAGTCTTCTGCAGCAGGCCCAGGCGGCCCTCGGAGAGAACATCACGAGCTCCTCCTCCTCCTCCTCCGGAAGCACCACGGCGACCGAGACCGGTCTCAGCTCGTCGATAAACGCATTTTTCAATTCCTTCGAAAGCCTGGCGGCCAACCCCACGGATCAGGGCTCCAAGGAGACGGTTGTCGAGCAGGCTGCCGTGCTCACCGACCGCTTCCAGCAGATCGACACGAATCTTGCGCAGGTGCAGAGCAATGCCGTCGCCCAGGCAACCGACGGGGTGGCCACCGCCAACAATCTCCTCCAACAGGTCGCGACCCTCAACACCCAGATCGCCAGCTTTGAAGTCAACACGCCGGGGTCCGCCGTCGACTTGCGCGACCAGCGCGAGGGGGATCTGGAGCAGCTTGCGGCATTGATGCCGGTGACGGTGCAGGAGAACGCCCAGGGCGAGGACACGGTCACGGCTGCGGCGGCGGCCGGGGGAAACGTTTCCCTGGTGTCCAACGGATCCGTGACCAATCCGCTCTCCTACGCCGCTGGGACGATTTCGGCGGGTTCGACCGCCCTGGACCTTACGTCTGGAACGCTCTCGGGAGCGATCGCGACAAGCACGGGGCCCGTCCAGACGCTGCGCGACAATCTCGACGCCCTGGTCAAACAGATTGTCACGTCCGTCAATACGGCCTACAATCCGGGTTCGACCGTCGGAGGGAATTTTTTCGACGCCTCGGGCACGACGGCCGCGACGATCGCCCTCGATCCGGGTCTTAGCAGCGCGACCCTGGTGGCGGGTGCGGGTTACGCAGGCGACAACTCGATCGCCCTTGCCGTCGCGGGTGTCGCGAACCAGCAGTTTTCCTCCGCGGGCGGAGACAGCATCGATGGGACGGTCGACCAATTCTACGCCAATACGACCAGCAACATCGGTCAGGCCCTGGATACCGCCAACACCCAGGTGACCGACCAGACCAACGTGCAGACGATCGTGACCAACCAGCGGAACAGCGTGAGCGGCGTCTCGCTCGACCAGGAGATGTCGCACCTGCTCACCTACCAGACCGCCTACCAGGCAACTTCGGAGCTTTTTGCAACGATCAACACCATGATGAGCCAGCTCGTCACCGCCCTGACGAGCGCGCCCTAAACCCAGCAACCGCCATGCGCATCACCAACAACATGGTCACGACGAGTGTCCTCGCCGAGCTGCAACAGCTCCAGTCCAGCCAGTCGAGCCTGCAGGCCGAGGTTTCCAACGGCCTCGCGGTGACCCAGCCGTCGGACAATCCGGCCGCCTTCGGCCAGGTAATTCAGGAGGAGGGACAGAACGACCAGATCGCCCAGTTCAGCCAGAACGCCACCCAGGCCCTGAATATCGCCCAGGCCTCCTACGCCGGGCTGAGTTCGATGACGCAGATCTACGACAGGGCAACCCAATTGGCCGCCGACGGCACCGGCACGCTGGGGGCGGGCGCGAGTGGATCCTACGCGGACGAGCTCGACCAGCTGATCCAGCAGGCCGTGTCCGTCGCAAACTCCCAGTCGGCCGGCAACTACCTTTTCGGCGGGACAGCCGTCGACACCCCCCCGTTCACGGCGACCACGGATTCGAACGGAGACATCACCGCCGTCACCTACGTCGGCAACAGCAACCAGACAGCCATTCCGGTGTCCGCGTCCAGTTCCGTGACGCCCTCGACTTCGGGCGCGACCAACTCGGGCCTTGCGGCGCTGATCAACAACATGATTTCCGTCCGCGATGCGTTGAACAACAATGACTCCGCGGCCCTGGCCACCGCGGCGACAAGCCTTAACGCGTCCGAGAATGTGCTCTCAAATGCCTCTGCGGACAATGGCGCGGTCCAGCTGCGCATCCAGTCGGAGCAGACCGAGGAGCAGTCGAATTCGACCCAGGTGGCCTCGCTGATTTCGTCGCAGGTCGACGCCAACCTTCCGACCGTCATCACGAATCTCGACCAGGCCGAGCTCGCCTATACGGCCGCAATGCAGACGGCCGCCAAAGTCCTTCAGCTCTCCATAACCCAGTATATACCCTAAAATTTACCCGCCATGAAAGTAATGCCAGAACTCCGCCCGTGCGAAAACATAGAGGCGATCTCGGAAAACGCGTTCGCGCTGCCCGACGGCCTCATCGGATTCGCCGACTACAAGCACGCCGAGATCCTCTACGAGACGGGCAACCTTCCGTTCCTTTGGATGAGGCTCCGCGGCCCCGCTGGCCTGGTGAATTTCGTCGTACTTGAGCCCGGCGGATTCATCCCCGACTATGAGCTTGAGCTCTTCGACGCGGATGCGGCGGCTCTCGATCTCACGGATCCCTCGGAGGCCATGATCCTCAACATCGTCACGCTCAACCCGCAATCGCCCCTCGCCGGCACGGTGAATCTTATCGGCCCGGTCGTGGTCAACCGGCGCACCCGTGTGGGGCGCCAGCTCGTCATCGCCAACCACTCCCGCTACAGCGCCCGCCACCCCCTGGTCGGCGAGGCCGTTGCGGACCGCGCCTCAGCCTAACCCATCCCCTTTCAGGGTTCCGCCATGCTCGTACTCTCCCGCAAAGCAAACGAAGCGATCCTGATCGGCGATTCGATCGAGATCCGCATCAACAGGATCGACGGCGACGTTGTCAAGATCGGCATCCAGGCGCCTCGGGAAATCCCCATTTTCCGCAAGGAGGTGAAGACCGACATCGCCGCGAACAACAAGGCCGCGGCCTGCCATCTCCCCTCCGGCCTGCCCGGCGTGGTCCTGCCTACGCTGGTCCGGAACAAGGAGAGGGCCCCGATTCCACCCCGCCCGCTTTCCGCCGCCTAACAGGGTGTTGAAAAACTACGATGGCCGGCGCAACAAACTATTTTGGTCGCGAGCAAGGCGGGGCTGCCGGTGCAATGCTCAGCG
>Ga0302319_10002736_pt1 | contig 37595 bp, 38 predicted proteins | sample Bog_T0_2_FD_203319 | JGI IMG/M metagenome (GOLD analysis project Ga0302319, IMG submission 203319) | Peat permafrost microbial communities from Stordalen Mire near Abisko, Sweden - Bog_T0_2 | ecosystem: Environmental > Terrestrial > Soil > Wetlands > Peat | place: Sweden: Abisko, Stordalen Mire... | reverse complement strand
TGGATTTCGGCGCCCACCGCGAAAGCCTACCCCGCAAAACTAAGGATCCCGTCGCTTACGCACGCTGCCTGGCTATCCCGCACTCAGGAAAAGGAACTTTGCCCCAGAATTTTGCGCCGGAAAGTAGTTAGCTCTTACGCCCATCGGCTTTGCGCAGTCGAAGGGTTCGCCCATAAAGCGATTTGAGACGCCCACGGCCGTGATTGGCATATACATTGATCCGGCTCCCAGCATCCAGCGGGTCGAAGAGAAGCTGCTTCAGCTTCGTGCAGAGAATCCTGGCAAGCTGGCGATCCGAGCGGCGCTCTACCAATCGGCTAATGATGAGCGAGAGACGGAAGCATACCACGTCGGCGGCTATTCCGAAACTCTCGGCTGGAAGGCATACTACGAAAAGCAGCGATCGCTCGCCGGACCTATGGCTGAGGCAGTGCAAGTCAACGGTTATGGGATTTCACGCTCCTATCGCGATGGCCTAGTAGAGACTGGCACCCCGTCCGGACTACTGCCCCTGGAGGAAATTTCCTGCGGGCTGTCCAAAATGCGTTTCCTTTACCTATCCGGTACCTATCCGGCGGCCAGATCGGCCCAACGATGAGGAATTACGTGCAGCTATCCTTCCAATGGATCGGAACGACGAGTCAGGCGGATGCCGAGTGCCTAGCGACGAAAATTGGTTTCAAGGATCTGACGCCGGCGGAACTCAATATTTCCAGCAGTCCATTCTTCGACCTCGACAGTCGATCTCCGCGATTCAACCGCTTCATCGCGCCAGCTCATGACGAAGCCGAAGGATCACCCCAGCCATTAAAGAAAGCCGGGCCGGACTTCGCTTGCCCGGGCATCGTCCATAGACAGACTTTAGATTTCGTCACCATAAAAGAGATGCCTCAATAGCTGTCGCAGGCCGCACGCGCTTAGCGCCGCCGTCATAAAAGCTGGACTTACGCTTCATTTTCCTGTAAAGTAAAGAAGGGTGAGCACTTCAGCCCATTCTTCAGGCGTTCTGAACTAAGCAATTCGTCTGAATCTTGCTTTCTTAGAACCAACTTCCGGGAACGAATTTCCATGCCCGGGCACATTTTGAGTACTGAAAGCAGGAATCCTATGGTTTTCGCGTACCAGGGCTTTACCCATGAATCCAGCAAGCGCTGTTTCTTGTTCCACAGTATTGAGCCGAACGTTCCCGTTATCGCGTTTACGATCGCGGTTGATTTGACTTTATTCTCTCAGTACAAAGTTCCGGTCCAGGATGGTCCGTCATTTTGTTTGCAAATGCTGAACAAGGCGTCGATTGGCGGATCGCTTACACTAGATAGACTCCGCAGTTATCAGGTGGTAGGCGACGATTTTCGTCCGATGGTATTAGAGCGTGAGAAGAAAGAAGCCGATAAGATTTTGAAATGGCGCGAACAAAAACGCGTCAGAACGGCCGCCCTGCTTCAGTCCGGTCAATCCAAACCGTTAGTCGAGGTAAAAAATGCCATTTGAACAAGGGGCGCCCATGTCCTTTACCGCCATATCGGTTCAGAATAACGCGCCCACTTCGTCCGGCGTGTATGGACTTTCCAATTCGCACGAATGGATTTTTGTTGGCGAGGCCGGCAATATTCGCAATGCCCTCATGGAGCACTTGCGCGAAGTTGGCGCGATGCCGGCGTCTCGAAAACCCCGCGGGTTCAGTTACGAACTGTCTCCAGCCGTTCAACGCGTGACCCGGCGCAATGAACTTGCCCGTGAGCTAACTCCGCACTCGCAAGAACGCTAGCTCCGGCGGCGGTTGAAGCATTGTCAGTGTTTTAGCATGTCGAATGCCCACAACTGATCGCCTGCCCCTACTAGCAGATATTGCGTCCCGTCCAGTTCATAGGTGATCGGCCCATTACTCGGTCCCTGCCCCAGGTTCGCGTGCCATAGCGCCTGACCCGTGGAAGCGTTCAGCGCGACCAAATTGTTTGCTGAATCACCGGTGAATACCAGGTTGCCGGCTGTGCTGAGAACTCCCGACCTTACGTTAGCGCCCTCCCACTTGTGGCTCCAGCGGATCTTTCCCGTTTGGTAATCGATGGCCTGCAACATTGCCTCCGACCAGCCGCCCTGATCGTTTCCACCCCAGCCTTCCGGCTTATCGTCTTCGTCATAAATGTAATACACGCTGTAGGCATGGGTAGCGTTCACATAAAACAATCCGGTGGCGGGGCTGAAACTGGGAGGCGGCCAATTCACTCCTCCGCCTTGATTGGGGGACACCAGTGCGCCATCGGTCTGCGGCTCTTTTGCCGGATTTGGAATTGGCTGCCCTTTTGAATCCACTCCCAACGCCCAATTCGTCTTAACGAACTCGCTGGTCACAATATTCTTGCCATTCGTGCGGTCCAGCACAAAAAAGTAACCATTGCGGCTCGCCTGTGCCAGCAATTTGCGCGGCTTGCCGTTGATCTCGCCATCGAATAAAACCGGCGTCTGCACCGCATCCCAATCGTGCGTGTCGTGCGGCGAAGGCTGAAAATGCCAAACGAGTTTCCCGGTATCGAGATTGAGCGCCACGATCGATTCGGTGTAAAGATTGTCTCCCTTGCGTGCTTTGCCCGCGATCACCGGCTGGGGGTTGCCCGTTCCCACATACACCAGATTCAAATCCGGATCATAGGTGCTCGGCACCCAAGTCATTCCGCCGCCGTGCTCCATCGCTTCGGCGTTGGGCCAAGTCTCGGAACCCGGTTCGCCCGGCTTCGGCACTGAAGACCAATGCCATTGCACGGCGCCCGTTTCCGGGTCGCGTGATTCCAGATAGCCCGGGATATCCAGATCGTCGCCGCTGACGCCCACCAGTACATGGTTCTTTACAACGATGGGTGCAACGGACGAATAATAAAACTGATCCATGTCGCATATCTGCTTGTGCCAGCGTTCTTTCCCATCCTTCAGACTGAGCGAAACCAGGTTGCAGTCGGGCGTCTCAAAGTACAACCAGTTTTCGTAAATCCCAACACCACGGTTGCCTAAATGGATTCCGCCCTTGGTTGCCCAGGTGTATTGCCAGATCTCCTGGCCCGATCGGGCATCCACCGCCCATACCTGATCGGGGACGGTGAAGTACAAAACCCCGTTCACGAGCAAGGGCGTGGCCTTAATCGACCCCGCTGACCCGGGAACGCTGGCGCCTAACCGATATACCCAGGCCAGGCTCAAAGAAGTGATATTGCCGTCGTTGATCTGCGTGAGTGTGCTGAAACGGCGTCCGGAATAGTCACCGTTATAAGTTGGCCAGGAATCTACCGGCGGCTGCAGCAACTTTTCAGGATTGAGCCCTTGCGAAAAAGAGCCGCTGGCCACGAAAGCGAAAATCATCGCGCGATATAAAAGGTTCACTTCATTGTCTCCAGATAAGCCACGATGTCGTGCATGTTCTTGTCGGTGTACTGTTCGAGCAGCGCATTATGGGTCTCATACGGATCGTCTTTTTGGACTTTCAATTCCGGCGTGCGCGTCCATGACCGGTATTGTCCATCCGAATCCCGCAGCGCCACTGTAAAATCGTCTATCCGCACCAGCTCGCCGGAAAAAGATTGCCCGTCGGCTTGCGTCACGGTCACCATCACGGGCTTAGGCGGCGCTGCTGCCCCTTTACCGAAGCGCGCACTTCTAGGAAACAGGAACCGCATTTGCAGCGAAGGCGGATCAAATTTGCTTGCAATGTGCGCCAAGTCGCCCGTTGGCGAATGGCAGGTGCTGCACTTGCCGGCGCCATTAAAGTACGTCTCACCGGCTTGCGCATCGCCGGTCAGCACGTTTAAGGGCTTCTCGAAAGGTTCGCGATGCAGGGTGTCTTCAAAGCGCTGATGCAGGAAGTTTGACAGGTCTTGTATTTGGGCCGGGTTCAAACTGCGCGATGCGGCTCCGCTCTGCATGGGATGCCCTTTCTTCAGAAACGCACCCAGTTCATTGCCGTACCGGTCATGCAGCACCACCAAAGACCTGATTAAGTCAGTACCTTCCTGCGCGCCGCCTGCATTCGGATTTGTGCCGCGCGCCTTCGGACCATGGCAGTTGATGCACTCCCTGAAGTAGATTGCCTTGCCGCGGTTGGCGGCTTCCGGGTCAACAACCTGGCGGTCCATCGGCCCGGCTGAAAGTCCGCCGGTTGGCTTGCGGCGGGTGGGGTTAGTGGCGGTGCCCTTTGCTGGTAGTGCGGTCGATAGATAATCCACCACTTGATTGAACTCGTCGGGCGTTCCTTTGGCGCCTTTCGAAATCATGTTGGAAACCATTTCGCCCCACTGCTCGCGCGTCATCCCGCGGCCCAGGACGATGTTCGCCGAATGGCAAGTTCCGCAAAGTTTCAAGGTGGTGTCTTTATGCGGCCCGTCCGGCAGTTGCCCATAGGCCAGCGCGCCGCTGAGCAGGATGCCCAGCAGCCACACAAATCGAGGTGTGCTCATAGATATTGTTAAGCTTATCGCGTTGTGAATTAGTGCCCCGCCGTTACCGGAACCGAGCGCAAAGACTCCGCCTTCGCCAACTTCGGCCAGGCAAACCCATACAGCGCCACCAGCGCAAAGCAGAACATCGGCACAATGAACCCGCGCGACATGTCGAATTTATCCGCCACATAACCCATCAGCTTCGGCAAAATCGCGCCGCCCATAATCGCCATCACAATAAACGAAGAGGCTCTCTTGGCCCTCAAGCCAAGTCCGAAGATTCCCAGCGCGAAGATCGTCGGGAACATTACCGACATAAGGAAGTAGCTGGCGAACACGCACGCCGCCGATAGCCAGCCGAACTTGCAGAAAACCAGAAACGTGGCCACCACGTTCAGCGCCGCGTACGTTCCCAACACCTTGTGCGCCGAATACTTCCGCAGCAAGCCCGCGCCGGTAAATCGCCCGATCAGGAAACACAAAAATCCGACCGATGCCAGATTGGATGCGCCCTTATTGCTGAGCGCCAGGCTGCCGTTCTTAGCTACTTCGAACCAGCCCGCAAGCCAACCGTGCAAAATACCGGCGTTGGCGGCGAATCGGTTGAAGGAATCGCTCCAAGCAACAGGTATGGGTGGGACCTCGGAGGTCAGGTAGTTAATGAAAAAGCTAAAGATGCCGGCCTGTGCGGCCACATAGAAGAACTGCGCCCCCACCGCGCAGACGAAATGCGGATGCGACCAGATGGAATGCGAAACCGGCGCGGCGGAGTCGTCCAGATGATAATCGTCTTCCATTTTGATGTCTGGCACCGGCGCGAAATAAAAGACGACGGCGAGCACGAACACCACGGCGGCAATAAAAACATAAGGGACATACAAAGTCTGGTTGCCGGTGCTGTGGCCAAGCGTGTCCTTCGAATAGAAAAAGACGCTTCCCACTGCCGGTGCCACGATCCAGCCGATTCCATTGGTGGACTGCGCCAAATTGATGCGTGTAGCCGAGTAACGGAGGTCGCCCAGCACGGTTGTGTACGGGTTTGCAATTGTCTCTAGAAAGGTCAAGCCGGTGGCAATCAAACAAACGCCCGCCAGAAACGCGACAAATGCTTGGTTGGGTGATACGCCCCCGCTCTTCACCAATTCGCTGATGTGAGTCGCCGGCAGGAACCAGAGTCCCCCCAGGCCGACAATCAGCAATCCCATGATGATGCCGCCTTTGTAGCCTAGTTTGGTAGCCAGCCAACCTGCCGGTATGGACATTAAGAAATAGCCGAGATAATGCGCGAACTGCACCCAAGCCGATTGGGATTTCGTCAATCCAAGCTCGTCTTGAAAATGTTTATCCATTACGTCAATCAAGCCATTGCAGAACCCCCACAAAAGGAAAAGCGAGGTCACGAGTATGAATGTGAAAGCAACGTTCTGGCCTTCGTTGGTAATGAAAAGGCCCTTCTTGACGGTGGTAGTGGTTTCCATGAATGGTTTAACGTCCACCTGCTACTGTATCGTTTGATTGAGAAAAGATGCAAATTCTTGCTGTACTTCTGCTCGCCGGTAGTTTAGCCGGCGCGCAGACCGTTGCTGCCGATGCCTGCCCTAACGTCATTTGCAAAATCATTGCGCGCGGCCGTCTGGCGGAAATGCAATGGCCCGATTTTGCCGATTTCCGCACGCGTTTGACGGCCTTTTACGCTCCTGCCTACGCCCCTGCGTGGCTTTCCGACAACAAGCCGACGGCCAATGCGCTGGCGATGATCGAGATCCTAAAGGCCGCAGAACTCAAAGGTCTAAAGCCCGAAGACTACGACGCCGGCCTGTGGGACGAACGCGTTGCTCACCTTGATCGTTTTCAGTTTGATGTAGAACTCACCGTCTGTCTTATGCGCTACCTGGCCGACTTGCATTTCGGCAAAGATAACCCGGGCTTTTATCATCTGGACCCTAAGAATCAGGATTTCGATATTCCCGTCTTCCTGCGGACCAAACTCATGCAATGTGCCGATCCCAAGGCTCTGCTAACAAAAGAAGTGGAACCGCCTTTCGAGAGCTATCAACTCACCGAGAAAGTATTGGCGGACTATCTGGCCATGGCTCGCGAGCCGGAGGTCAAGCTGTCCGATTTGACGGCCACCGTCGAGCCAGCCAGCGCGTATCCGGAGGCGTCGCTGTTGGCTCAGCGCTTGCGTCAGTTACGAGATTTGCCGGCGGCCCCAGCCGCATCCGAGACGTCACAGATCTATGGCGACGCCCTTGTTGAAGCCGTTAAGCACTTTCAAGCAAGGCATGGACTCGAACCGGATGGCAGGCTCGGCAAAGCCACACTGGAGGCGTTGAACACCCCGCTCGCGCAGCGGGTTCTTCAGCTTCGTCTCGCATTGGAGCGTTGGCGCTGGCTTCCACACTCATTCGCGCATCCGCCTATCATGGTCAACATTCCGGAGTTCACTCTACGCACGCTGAACAAAGCCTTCGAGACCTACCTGGAGATGAAAATTATTGTCGGTTCCGCCTATGAAAACGAAACTCCCGTATTTCAAGCCAATCTCGCTTACATTACTTTCAGGCCGTATTGGAATGTGCCGACGAGCATTCTTGAAAATGAGATGGCCCCGAAGCTGGCGGCAGACCGCGACTATCTAGCCACTCACCGCTACCAGGTTGTGAATGCCGCCGACAATGTCATTCCCATTCCAGATGGTCTTACGGATGTGGTTCTAAAACGAATACTGGCTGGAAGATACCGCATTCGTCAAATGCCTGGTCCAGACTGCGCGCTTGGGCTAATCCGGTTCGGCATTCCCAACGAGCACAACGTCTACCTTCACGACACGCCCTCGCAAACGCTTTTTGCCAAATCGCGCCGCGATTTCAGCCATGGTTGTGTGCGCGTTGAGCGTCCCGCACAACTGGCTGAATGGTGTCTGCGCGACACCGGCCGCTGGCCGCAAAGCCGAATCCGCGCCGCTATGCACGGCGCGAGAACGTTTCAGGTGAATCTCAAAAGGCCCATTCCAGTGTTACTAATTTATGAGACCGGTATCGTTGAGCGCAACGGCGAGGTTCATTTTACGCTCGATATCTATCATCAGGACGCGCTGCTTGAAAACCGCTTGGCGCGGGGCTATCCTAGCCGCAACACCAGCGAACATTAGAGAGACGCTTGTTTCGGAGGCAATGATCGCGCCACAATCTGCGCGATGTCAAACAACTGCGGCGGCGTGCTGGAAGTTGCCGAGAGCGCGTCGCGCAGCATGGTATTGCAAAACGGGCAAGCCGCACCGACTATTCCTGCGCCAGTGGCCGTCAGTTCTTTCGCTCTGGCGTGGCTAACCCTTTCGCCTTTTTCTTCGCCCAGGAAAGCCAGCCCACCACCGGCGCCACAGCAGAAACTCCGTTCGCGATTGCGCTTCGGCTCCACGACTGTGCTCGAAAGCGCAATCACATCCCGCGGTTCGTCGTACACGTTGCGATAGCGCCCTAAATAACAAGCATCGTGAAAGACAACGTCCGCCCCTTGGCTATGCGGCAATTTGTCCTTATGCCGCGCCATAAATTCGCTGTGGTGCTCAATCTCCGGCGGCGCGCCGAAATCTTTCCAGTCCGTCGAAATTGTACGCACGCAGTGCGGGCAGATAGAAACAATCTTCGTTACTTTGTTCTGCTTTATGGTCTCCAAATTCTCTTCAGCGAGTTGTTGGAAGACCAGATCATTGCCCAACCTGCGCGCCGGATCGCCAGTGCACTTCTCTTTCTTGAGAACGCCGAAGCTTGTGCCCAGATGGTTCATCACCTGCGCGAAAGAGGCGATAATCTCGCGTCCTTGCGGATCGTAGCCGCCCATGCACCCCAGCCAAAGACAATATTCCTGCGTGCCGTCGAAAATCGGAAATTGCTGTTTCTGAATAAACTTGGTCCGCTCGCCGCTCGATAGCCCCAGGGCGTTGCCATTCTTCTCCATGGCCAAAAAAAGCTTTGTGCCGTAATCGTCTTCCCACGTACCGGTGTTCACGCTGCCGCGCCGAAGACCGATAATGATCGGTAGGTGCTCAATGCCCACCGGACATTGAAATTCGCACGAGCCACAGGTGGTGCACTGAAACGCGGCTTCTTGCGAGTTGTATTTCCCCAGCAACGGCTCATCCGACTTTGGTCCGAGATCGTTCAGGTAATTGCGGATTCCCAGAATAATCTCTTTGGGATTCAACTCCTTGCCGGTATTGGCCGCCGGACAATGCTCGGTGCAGCGTCCGCATTCAACGCAGGAATAAGCTTGCAGCGAAACTAATTGCGTTAGGTCGGTCCCTTTCACCAAGCCGAAATCTTCATCGCCCTCCAACTTGGGAATCGCGCTGAATTCACCGCGCGAAAGGAATACGGTAAGCGGACTCAGTACCAGGTGCAGGTGTTTCGTATGCGGGATGAGGGGCAAGAAAACCAGAATCGCTAGCGAGTGCAGCCACCAGAGAGTTTTTGCCGTCGCGCTCGACTCAGGCACGAAAAACGCACCCAGGTAGGTGGCCATGAGCAGGAAAATAAGAAAAGCAATGAAGCCTGACTCATAAGAAATTTTCTTGCCCAACCAAACAGGCCGAACGAAAAAGCGCCTGATAAACAGGCCGAGAATCGACACTGCAACCAGCAAAGCGAATACTGCCGCGAATCCAAAATAAATCCGGCCGAATATGCCGTTCGGCGACAGAAAACCCAAGCCGAAGCCGCTCGCGAAATGGTTAAGCGAAACAAGGGCGAAGGCGCAGAAGCCCCAGAAAACAAAAGCATGCGCTAAACCCGGCAAAGGGCGCTGCTGAATTACTTTCGCCTGGCATAAAACCTCCCAAAAGAAATCCCAAGATCTCTCGGCCCAGTGGCCGAGCGTGAAATTAGGGTCTTTTTTTGATGCTCGGATGCGTTTCACCACTTGGCCAAAACGCGCCCAAAACGCGGCAAGCGAAACAACGACGAAAATCCCCAGCAGCGCTCTCTCGGCGAATGAAAAACGTACGGGTTCTGCGTAACTGAAAATCAGTAGAGCCATGACTTATTGCGGGGCCGTGAAAATGGCCCTTGCGTTTTTCTTACCGATGAGTAAGATATCAAGTGGGGAATGTCTGTGTCAATAGCAAACCGGAAGCGAACGAAAGCGGTCGCCAACAAGCTTGCCCACTTGGCCGCTTTCGCCGACCGCCGCCGCGATCCGGATAGCAAGAAAGAAGCGGTTTTGCTAACGGCGGTCCAGCTTTTTATCGAAAAAGGCTATCGCCAAACTTCTCTGGACGATGTGGCGGAGAAGCTGAAAATCACTAAACCGGCTCTCTATTATTACTTCCGCAACAAGGAAGAGATTTATCTCGAATGTTATCGCCGCGGCATCGCTTTGACTCAACAGAGTCTGGAACGGATTCGCTGTCACGCGGGCAGCGGGCTTGAAAAAGTGGCGGGCTTCATTCAAACTTACACCTTGATTGTTGCCGGCGATTTTGGCCGCTTTCTGGTGCGGCAAGACGACCGCGAATTATCTCCCAAGGCACAGGCGGAAGTGCGCGGTGAAAAGCGCAAGATCGACCAGAGTCTGCGCGCCTTCCTCGAACAGGGTGTGGCAGATGGTTCGGTCCGGCCCTGCAACATCAAGCTGGCGGCGTTTTCGCTAGCCGGCGCGATTCATTCGCTCGCCACCTGGTTCGAACCGGGCGGTGAACTCACCGCGGCGCAAGTGGCCGCCGAATTCGCGCAGACCTTGACGCAAGGGCTTGCCAACCGCCGCAGCAGCAAACTGCGCATACCCGATTTTAAACCCATACAGATTCCCCCCAAACTTTCCTATGGAGATTGCGGAGTTAACCTCGCAAAAAAGAATTTCAGCCATGATCGCCGAAACACTTGAAAAAACCAGCAACACATCAATGCCCGCCAACGCTTATTTGATACGCAAAGCCGCTGTGCTGGGAGCAGGCAATATGGGTTCGCGCATAGCGGCTCATTTTGCCAACGCCGGAATTCCAGTCGTGTTATTGGATATCGTTCCTCCTACCGCCACGAACGGCAACACTTCGGCGCGAAACGGCACAGTAAACGCCGCGCTGGAGGGTTTGAAGAAATCCAAGCCGGCCGCTTTCTTCTATCCAGCCAATGCCCGTCTCATTCAAACGGGCAATTTTGATGATCACCTGGACCTTCTGCGCGATTGCGATTGGATCATTGAAGCGGTGGCCGAAAATCTCGAAATAAAACGCACGCTGCTGGCCAAGGTGAATCAGTTTCGGCGGGCGGACGCGATCATCACCACCAACACCAGCGGCTTGCCCGTTTCGCAGATCGCCGAAGGCATGGACGAGGGTTTTATAAAGCATTGGTTCGGCACGCACTTCTTCAATCCGCCGCGCTACATGCGCTTGCTCGAAATTATTCCCACGTCCGGTGCCGACCCGGCGGCGATCGCGGCGGTTGAACAGTTCGGCGACCGACGCCTCGGCAAGGCAGTTGTCGTTGCCAAAGATACGCCGAACTTTATCGGCAACCGTATTGGCACCTTCGCCATGATGAACGCGGTCCGCGTTATGCAAGCGATGGATATGTCGATTGAGGAAGTGGATGCGCTGACCGGTGCCCCGTTAGGCTGGCCCAAGTCAGGCACCTTTCGCTTAAGCGACATGGTGGGCATCGATGTCCTCGCCCATGTCGCCAGGAATTTCTTTGAACGGGTGAAAGACGAACGGCCCGACGTTGCGCCGCCACCGTTCATCGCGCAAATGTTAGAGCGAAAGTGGCTCGGCGACAAAACCGGCCAGGGGTTCTACAAGAAGGTCAAGGGCGCGGGCGCTGAGGAAGAGCGCCTTGGCTTGGATTGGAAGACGCTTGAATATCGCCCATCGCTGCGCGTCAAGTTCCCTTCGCTCGAGCTTGCCAAAAACAGCGACTCAGTCGCCGAACGCTTGCGCATGGTATTAGCGAACGATCCGAAGAAAGACCGCGCGGCTGCTTTCTACTGGCAGGTCTTACCAGAGCTCTGGAATTATTCGGCTCATCGCGTGCCCGAAATTTGCGATGACATCGTTGGTATCGACGAAGCCATGAAGAACGGCTTCAATTGGGAACTTGGTCCTTTTGAAATGTGGGATGCCGCCGGTGTGGTCTCGACAGTCGAGAAAATGAAGGCTGCCGGCATGACCCTGGCGCCGGCGGTTGAAAAGCTTCTCCAAAGCGGCAAGACGAGTTGGTATGAAGACGACGCTGCTATTCCTTCGGGCCGGCGTTTCTTCGATATTACCAGCGAAACATACAAAGCGGTAGTCGCCGCTGAGGGCATCGCAAACATTCAAGTTCTGAAAAAAGCTCGTGGCGTGGTGAAGAAGAATGCGGGCGCATCTCTGCTTGATCTGGGCGATGGCGTGGGCTGCATCGAATTCCACACCAAGATGAATGCCATTGGCGGCGATATTGTCGCTTTCATCAGCCAGTCACTGAAGCCCGGCAGCGACTCACTCAGTCGGTTCGACGCTTTTGTCATAGCCAACGATAGCGACAACTTTTCTGTTGGCGCGAATGTGATGCAGTTGCTGCTCGGCATTCAGGAGCAGGATTGGGATGAGATCGACCTGGCCATCAAAGCATTTCAGAAGATGACCCAGTCCATCAAATTCTGTCCAAAGCCCGTGGTGGTTGCGCCCTTTGGGATGTGTTTGGGAGGCGGCTGCGAGATTGCGCTCCATGCGGCCTCGCGTCAGCCGCACGCCGAGCTGTATATGGGATTAGTCGAGACGGGTGTCGGCTTGGTTCCAGGTGGCGGCGGCTGCAAAGAAATGGCTCTCCGGGCGATTGATGCTGCCGCGAGCCTGCGCGAGGGCGGCCGCAACGAATCCGTTGAGCTGATTGAGGCTTTGCGGCGCACTTTCGAAATCATTGCCATGGCAAAGGTCTCTACCTCCGCGGCCGAAGCCCGCACAATCGGCTACCTTTCCCCCTCAGACATCATCACCATGAACCGGGAGCGCGTGCTGCTCGATGCCAAAGCGCGCGCCCGCGAATTAGCTGATGCCGGCTATTCAGTGCCCGTGCCCCGCACCGATCTTCCAGCGCCGGGCGTCAACATTCTCGCCACACTCAAGATGGGCGTGCGCCTGATGCGCGAAGGTGAATACATTAGCGATCACGATGTGAAAGTGGCTAACCACGTCGCCAACGTGCTCTGCGGCGGCAAGGTAACTCCAGGAACGCTTGTCAGTGAACAGTATTTCTTGGATCTGGAGCGTCAATCGTTCCTGTCGCTCTGCGGAGAGAAGAAAACGGCCGAGCGCATTGCACACACCCTGAAAACCGGCAAGCCATTGAGGAACTAAACCATGAAACAAGCTGTTATCGTAAGCGCCGTTCGTACGGCTGTCGGCAAAGCTCCTAAAGGCGCGTTGCGCTTTACCCGGCCAGACGATCTCGCGGCCGTGGCCATCAGAGGCGCGCTGGCTCGCGTGCCGCAGCTCGACTTGAAGGAGATAGAGGACGTGATTATCGGCTGCGCTATGCCGGAAGGCGAGCAGGGCATGAATGTGGCCCGCATCGCCGCTTTGCGCGCGGGATTGCCCATTGAATCGTCCGCCTTTACGGTGAACCGCTTTTGCGCCTCGGGCCTGCAATCGATCGCGCTGGCGGCGGATCGTATTCGCGCCGGTGGGGCCGACGTCATCATTGCGGGCGGCGCGGAATCGATGTCGATGGTTCCCATGGCGGGAAACAAGCCATCAATGAATCCCTGGCTCGAAGAGAATCACCCAGCTACCTATACATCAATGGGCCTCACGGCCGAGCGTGTTGCCAAGCACTACGGAGTGACTCGCGAAGAGTCGGATGAGTTTGCCTTAGCGAGTCACAAAAAAGCTTTGGCCGCGCAGGCTGCGGGTAAGTTCGACGATGAGATCGTGTCAGTGCCGGTGACTCTCACCACTCCCGACGAAAAGTCGAAACTGAAAACGACCGAGAGTCAGTTTAAAGTGGACGAGGGGCCGCGCGCCGAGACTTCCTTGGAGGCTCTGGCGAGACTCAAGCCGGCGTTTCATGCCAGGGGCGTGGTCACTGCCGGCAATGCCTCGCAAACTTCGGACGGCGCCGCAGCCGCCGTTGTGATGTCCGAGGAGCGAGCGGCAGCGCTCGGTTTGAAGCCTATGCTTCGCTATCTCTCTTTCGCTTATGCCGGCTGCATGCCGGAGGAAATGGGGATTGGCCCGGTTTACGCCATTCCGAAAGCTCTCAAGATGGCTGGCCTGACCCTCGATCAAATCGACTTAATTGAGCTCAACGAAGCTTTTGCCGCGCAATCGCTGGCTGTCATCAAGACGCTCGGCATCGATCGCGAAAAAGTAAACGTCAACGGCGGCGCTATTGCACTCGGTCACCCGCTCGGCTGTACGGGCGCCAAACTTACAGCCACACTACTGCGCGAAATGGACCGCCGGCAGGCTCGTTACGGCATGGTAACCATGTGCGTCGGCGGCGGTATGGGCGCTGCTGGAATTTTCGAACGAGTGAATTGAAGCAAGTTTAAGAAGGGAACAAGCATGTTAGCGAGTGTCGAAACTAGAGTGAAAGCCGCGAAAGGCGGCAGTTTTCTCATTGAGTCCATTCAAGCCGATGAAGTGTTCACGCCTGAAGACTTCACCCAGGAACAAATCAGTACGGCGAAAACAGCCAGTGAGTTTGCCACCAACGAAGTTCTTCCCGCTGCCGCCGAGATTGAGGAAAAGAACTTCACGGTCACCAAGGGCCTGATGCGCAAGGCCGGTGAACTGGGTCTGCTGGCGGTGGATGTGCCGGAGGCCTACGGTGGTTTGGAACTCGATAAAGTAACCTCCGCACTGGTCGCCGAATCGCTCAGCAAGAACGGCAGCTTTTCAGTCGCCTTCTCCGCGCATACGGGTATTGGCACGCTGCCGCTCGTTTGGTACGGCACCGATGAACAGAAGAAAAAATATTTGCCCAAATTGGCCAGTGGCGAATGGGTCGCGGCTTACGCGCTCTCGGAAGCTACCTCCGGTTCCGACGCCATGAACATCCGCACGAAAGCCACTCTCTCGGCCGATGGCAAGGAATATCTTCTCAATGGCGAAAAGATGTGGATCAGCAATTGTGCTTTTGCCGATATCTACACCGTCTTCGCCAAGATTGATGGCGAAAAATTTTCAGCTTTCCTGGTGGAGCGTAGCGCTCCGGGGCTCTCGGTGGGTAAAGAAGAGCACAAACTCGGTATTCGAGGTTCTTCCACCTGCCCGCTCATCTTGAACGATTGCCGCGTGCCGGTCGAAAATCTGCTCGGCGAAATCGGCAAGGGCCACCACATCGCGTTCAACATCCTCAACATTGGCCGATTCAAGTTGGGCGCAGCTGCCGTGGGCGGAGCGCGCACTTCCTTTCAGCATGGCTTGAAATACGCCAAGGAACGAAAGGCATTCGGCAAACCGATCTCCGAGTTCGGCTTGATTCAAGAGAAGCTCGCCGATTGCGCGACAGGCATCTATGTCGGTGAGTCACTCAGCTACCGCACCATCGGCATGATTGACGCCGCGCTGGCCGATGTCGATGCCCATGCTCCCGGCGCCGCCAAAGAGATTCAGAAACGCATCGAAGAGTATGCCGTGGAATGCTCCATCCTGAAGGTGTGGGGATCGGAAATGCTCGACATGGTGGTGGATCATGTGGTGCAGATCTACGGCGGCTTCGGCTATGTAGAGGAATATCCCGCTACGCCGGCTTACCGAGATGCGCGCATCAACCGCATCTTTGAAGGCACTAATGAAATAAACCGTCTCATCATTACCGGCTGGCTGATGAAGCGCGCGGTTGCCGGCCATCTAGCTCTTCTGCCCGCTATCAAGCGCATTATGGATGAGGTGATGGAAGGTCCTTCGCTAAGTGAAGATTTGGATGGGCCGCTGGCAGCCGAACGCAAGATGCTCGAAACCGCCAAGAAGCTGAGTCTCTTCGCCGCCGGCGCGGCCTCGCAGAAGCACATGACCGACTTAGCGGATGAACAGGAGATCATGGGCGCGCTGGCCGACACTATCATCGAGGTCTTTGCGTTCGAATCATGCCTCTTGCGCGCTGAAAAATTGATCGCCCGCAATGGTGAAACCAGCGCCAAAAATGCTATGGCCATGACGAAATACTATGCTGCCAAGGCCATGCAAATTGTCGAGTCTTCAGCTCGCAAAGTGATTGCTGCCGTGGCGGAGGGAGACATGCTTCGAACGCAAGTTGCGATCCTTCGTAGGTTGGCGAAGTATGAACCTCTTAATACGGTGGCACTCAGTCGGCAAATTGCCAGGCAAGTCTTGAACGCTGGAAAATATACACTCTGAAGAAAGCACAGGGGCGGCGAAAACCGCCCCCGTGGTTGAAAACTACATTGTGTGAGACTTTGCGGCCGTAGGTTCCGACTGGATCTTGTAAAATTCGTCCAGTTCCTTTTGCGCTTCTTCTTTCTTGATTCCGTAGCGCTCTTGAATCACTCCAACGAGTTGATCCTTCTTGCCGGCGATACGCGTCAAGTCATCGTCCGTGAGTTTTCCCCATCTCTCTTTTGCTTTTCCAGAAAGTTGTTTCCAATTTCCTTCTATTTGATCCCAATTCATTTTTGAACCTCCTTATAGTCAGCAGCAACTGCAGGGCCAACCGTCAAGCCTTGAAGATTGAGCAGCTTGCGCGAATTCCCGGAAACGCCGACCTGTGTCGAAATGTCAGTATTCGCGACGTTTTGTCATAGTAGATGGAGGTGGAAGAGAAATAAATCTCTGCCCGTCGCCGGACCATTGTGCAATTTTGCAACCATCCTGGCGCTGCGCCCCTCCTTCTAGCTATGTCTAAGAACATTAGGCGTTTCCTCATTCTGACAGTCGCGCTCCTGGCGACGGGAACGGCATTACTTTTCTTCACGGCCCATAAAATCGCTGCCCGGTTTGAACCTGAGATTCGCCGGCAAGCGACCCGATATCTGGAACAGCGCTTCAATAGCCGCGTTACACTAGGAAACCTGCAGATCGGCGTTCCCGCCATCTCTCCCTTTGGACTGCTGTTTCGTCGAGGGCGCGGCACCACTGCTCACGTCGAAGGAGGCAATCTCTCACTTCGCTTCCGAGGAAGACCGGACGCGCCGCCGCTCTTCGCGGTCGAATCATTCTCGTTCGATTTGGATTTAGGTGAGCTGCGCGAGCCTCGTCCGCGAATATCAAGCGTTGCGCTGGTGGGCATGACGCTTACTATTCCGCCGCGCGCTGACCTTACCGGCCTTGAGACCGGCAACACGCAATCCATGAGCAGCGTGATTATCGACCGTCTCGATCTCTCCAATACCCGCTTCACCGTTTTGCCGAAGGCCGCCGGCCGCAAGCCCTTTGCTCTTTCGATCCAAACGATTCATCTCCAGTCCGCCGGCGTGGGGCAGCGGATGAAATATCAAGCCGACTTCACGAATCCGCGTCCGCCGGGACAGATCCAGGCGCGCGGCTCTTTCGGTCCCTGGAATCGAGACGATCCCGGAGGAACTCCGCTGGATGGAGATTACGAATTCTCAAATGCCGATCTCGGAGTGTTCAAGGGTATCGCCGGAATGCTTCATTCCACGGGACACTTTGCCGGATCGCTTTCGGCAGTCAAGGCCCAGGGCAAAGCATTCGTGCCTGACTTTCGCCTAAGCAGCAGCGGCAACAAAGTTCCTCTCGAAACCCGGTTCGACGCTATCATTGACGGCACAAACGGCAATACCGTTTTGCAGCCGGTGCATGCGCGCCTGCTGAACACGGAGTTCCAAACAAGCGGCGCAATCGTCAAACATGAAGGCAAGAGTCGCCGCGCCATCAATCTCAGCGTTGCCATGCCCGCCGGTCACATCGAAGATCTGTTGCTGCTGGCCGTCAAAGGAAAGCCTTTTATGTCCGGACTCATACGCATGCAGGCCAACATCTCCATCCCTGCGCTCGAAGGCAGCGTGCAAGACAAGCTGCTGTTGGACGGGAGCTTCGATATCGCGCGCGGCGAATTCGCGAACGAAAATATTCAAGGCAAAATCGATGAACTCAGCCGCCGCGGCCAAGGCGAACCAGGCGACACAAATGTTGCCGACGTTTTTTCTCATATGGCCGGCACATTTCATCTGGAAGATCAGATCATGACATTCAAGCAACTGAATTTCCAAGTTCCCGGCGCAGCCGTTGGCTTGCACGGGCAATACCGCCTGCCCAATGATGCCTTGGATTTCCACGGCACTTTAGAGCTTCAGGCGACCATATCGCAAACTCTACAAGGATGGAAGCGCTGGCTCGCCAAACCTATAGATCCGTTTTTCGAGAAAAATGGCGTCGGCACATTTCTCAAAATTCAGGTGGTGGGCAGCGCTAAGAAGCCCGAATTCGGACGCGATAAGTCGAAGTAGCGCTACTTAACGAACCCAAGCTTCTGCAACGCCGGCTGCGGCAACGGCACATTGAATTGCGCCTGCGTGAAAGTCTCTTTCACCTGGCCATTTTCGAGCGCCACCCCGAAGGGTGGATCCACAAATGGAAATGCCTTCTTGAGCTTGTCCAATTCCAAGCTAGTGGACGCCTTCAGTCCGGTGTCATGCAGGAACGACTCGGCCCACTGCGGGTTTATCGTCGGAATCGCCACAACTTTGGTATCGCCCCAGCTCAGCTTCGACATAAATCTCGCCGCCGCGTCGCAGTGCATGCAGCTGGGATCGTAAAAAAATAGCAGCACTTTCCCCTCTGCCAGGTTCTGCGGCTTGCCGTCCACTATCACCGGCGTTGGCACTTGCGAGGCATGATGCAATCGGCTGTTAATCCCAAAGCTCACACCGGCCAGCACCACCAACCCGGCCAGCAGTTGCAACGGTAGCTTCGCACTCACTACTTTGGCCGACCAGAGCAATGTCCCCACGCCCAAAAGCAGCATCACGCCGTCGCTAATGAAAAAGCCGGGCCCAATCGTGCGCTTGATGATCGGAAAGCAGCCGCATTCAATGCCATGCAGCGAACTATAGTAGAAACCCACCCAGCCCAAGAAGAAAATCATCAGCGCCGAACCCAGCAGCCCGCCCCAGCGCCGCACTTGCGGAACAAAAAGCATGAATGCCGTAAACAATTCCAGCGTGCCCAAAATGGCCGCTCCCGGCGTGCCAAAACCCGCCGGCACTTTCGCTTGTTCGAGTACTTCGCCCGTCTTATAAGGGTCTAGTACTTTCCAACCACCAGAGACCAAAAAAATGATGCCCAACAAAATAGCGCAAACCGTTGCCGCCGTTCGCTGCCAGCTTGCCGTTTCCACGTTTGCCCGGCCCATGGCCGCGTCCGTCACACTTTGCATACCTAACCTAATTGTATTCTTATTTCTAACCAATGCGAAAACTTTGTGCGGCTCTTCTACTCTTGAACCTGGCATCGCTTGTTTCTTTCGCCTCCGACAAAATCGACGCTGAAGTGAAAGCCATCACCAAGTCCGCCATCCTGATCGACACCCACAACGACATCCCCAGCTTCACCGTTGACGGCGCCGACATCGGAAATTCACCCAAAAATCACACCGATATTCCGCGTCTCAAACAAGGCGGCGTGGGCGCGATTTTCTTCTCCGTCTATGTTTCGTCCAAATACGTGGAAGGCAACCATTCCGCGAACCGCGCACTCCAAATGATCGACACCGTCTACACGGACATTCTTGAGCGCTACCCCAAGGATTTCACTCTTGCGCTCAGCGCCGCCGATATCGAACGCGCTCACCGCCAACATAAAATTGCCGGGCTACTTGGCATTGAGGGTGGCCACGCCATTGAAGACTCACCGCGCCTGCTGCGCGATTACTATCGGCTGGGCGTGCGCTACATGACTTTGACTCATACCAATACCAACAATTGGGCCGATTCCTCGGGCGACATGAAGAAGCCCGAAGTGCAACATCATAACGGACTCACGCCGCTCGGCAAAGACATCATCCACGAAATGAACCGTCTCGGCATGATGGTTGATATTTCACATGTCGCCGACAAAACTTTCTACGATGCCCTGAAGACAAGCCAAGCTCCAATCATTGCGTCGCACTCTGCCTGCCGCGCCCTCACCAACGTGCCGCGCAACATGACCGACGAAATGATCAAAGCGCTAGCCGCCAAGGGCGGCGTGATTCAAATCAACTTCTATTGCAACTTCATTTCGCAAAAGTCGGCCGACGCTCCGAAAGATGCGCCGGTCCGCGCTACTCTCGCCGATGTGGTCGCGCACATTGATCATGTCAGGCAGATCGCCGGAATCGATGCCATCGGCATCGGTACAGATTTCGACGGCATCGAGTGTGCTCCTGAAAGACTCGATGACGTTTCGAAATTTCCTAATCTCACCCGGGCGCTTCTCGAAAAAGGCTACTCGCCCGCCGACATCAAGAAGATCTACGGCGGCAACACGCTGCGCCTTATGCGGCAAGTGGAGAAGGTAGCCGCCGGCATGCGGCGTCAATAACTCTGCAACCTATAATCATTTCAGGGGTAGGTCTGATGTCAAATTTTTGCAGCGTTTGCGGCGCGTCTATAGGAGGCGGCAAATTCTGCCCCAAATGCGGTAGTCCTCAAGGCGCTACTCCGTCGCGCCCTACCCAGAAATCATACGCACCCGCTAAAGGCGGCTCGCCTACCATAAAAGCTGTTTTTATCATCCTCGCGTGCATGCTCGCTTTAGGCGTGGCCGGTACGGTCGGGGCCCTTTATTGGGCGAAAGGCAAAGTGGAGGAACTGACCCACTCGACGAACGCTTCCAGCTTGCGTGAAGCTATTTCGAGTGCCGCCAAAAGTCAACCTACCCAAGCCGGCTGCGATCTGATCAGCAAAGAAAGGGTAGCTCAAATCATTGGCGCTCCTGTCGCGCGCGCCGAAGGCAACGATGCCGGCGACGTCAAGGAATATTGCAATTATTGGTCTGAAAAAACTCCTCCCGGCGAAGACAGCAAGAAAATCAGCGGCGATAGCAACGATTCCTCCTCGAAAGACGGGGCCGCCACCTTGAAGGATTTGGAGGATCTCGCCAAAAGCATCTCCGCATCGGCGCACGGGCACAATCCACTGCTGGGCGTGCAAGTGTTCCGCGGCACCGCCAAGGTTGCGTTAATCAGCCTGAAAACCGCCAACCTTTTTACCGGACAAAAACAGAGAAGCGTGGATGGGCCGTGGGACGAAGCCTATTTCGGCCCGTTTGACTCGCTGCTTTTCGTACGTAAAGGCGATAACGGCTTCATGCTTGATTTGAAGCGCGTGCCGGACCCTCGGGAAAAAGGCGTAGAACTTGCCAATGTATTAGTTTCCGGTATCTAATGCCCAACCTTCTTAGCCTCCTGCCACCACTCTTCCATCTGTGCTAGCGGCGTTTCGCCGAATGCTTGGCCTGATTCCGTAACCCGCCGTTCGACATGAGCGAAGCGCGCGCGAAATCTCGAGTTCGTCTTTCGCAGCGCCTGTTCGGGATCAACCTTCAATTGGCGGGCCAGGTTCACCACGGTGAAAAGCAAATCTCCCAGCTCATGCTCAACATGCCTGGCATCGCCGTTTTTACTCGCCTCGGCCAGCTCTTCCGCTTCCTCTCGAACCTTAGCCAGCACGCCGCCAATGTCCGGCCAATCAAACCCCAAGCCAGCCGCTTTGTGACTCACTTTGTCCGCCTCCATCAGCGCCGGCAAATTGCGTGGAATCCCATCTAGTGCCGACGCCGCCGGCGCCGCGCCTTGCTCTGCCTTCTCTTGCTTCTTGATTTCGTCCCAGCGCACTTTCACGGCTTCCGGCGTGTCCGCTTGCGCGTCGCCGAACACGTGTGGATGCCGCCTCACCAGCTTTTGATTAATGGCATCCAATGAATCCACAATGTTGAAGAGACCTTGCTCCGCCGCCATCTCCGCGAAGAAAACAGGCTGCAACAACAGATCGCCCAACTCCTCTTCCAAGCCCCGCCAGTCTTGCCGATCAATGGCGTCCATCACTTCGTAAGCTTCTTCCAGCAGGTAAGTTTTAATTGTCTCGAAGGTCTGCTTACGGTCCCAAGGACAGCCTCCCGGCGCTCGCAACCGCGCCATCACGGCCACTAACTCGCTGAACTTCTGCCCCGCTTCCGTGTAAGGTTCGCCCATGGCCTGATCCTCGCATAGCCGCAACTCAGTAATATGGATTGTTGTATGGCTGAATCACCGAAACTACCGCCTGATTATCCGCTCCCTCCCGCCAATTTCACCTTTTTGGTGGAATCGATGCTCATGCAAACGCAAATGCAGTTAGGTTTGCTGAACTTCGGCGAGGCCAATGAAGACAATGAGCCCAACCTCCCGCTGGCCAGTCATTCCATCGACATGCTCGCCATGCTGCAGGAAAAGACTCGCGGCAACCTCACCACGGAAGAACAGCGCCTCATTGAAAACGGCTTGACCGAACTTCGCTTCCGTTTCGTCCAGGTGGCGGATGAACTAAAGAAAAAAGCCGCCCCCCCTGCAGCCGAAAAGAAAGACGACCGGCCTCTGATCATTACACCGGATGGCGGGAAGGGAAGCAAAACCATATAGATGCTCGAAAATTTCGAGCGCGCCTCAATCCTTGTTCTCGGTTCCGGCACCAGTGTAGGTGTGCCTATGATCGGTTGCCGCTGCAAAGTTTGCTTATCCTCAGACCCGCGCGACAAACGTCTCCGCCCCTCGGTTCTGCTGCGCTTCGGCGTGCAACGCGTTCTCATTGACACCGCGCCCGATTTCCGCTATCAAGCGCTGCGCTTTCAAATTGATCGTCTAGACGCCATTCTTTACACTCATTCGCACGCCGATCACATTCTCGGACTTGACGATGTTCGGCCTTTCAATTTCATGCAGAAGACCGACATCCCCATCTATGCTTCCGCCGAAGCGCTGGTCACCATTCGCCGCACCTTCCAATACGTCTTCGATGATCCGCCCTCCGAATCAAGCCGGCCGCGGCTCACTCCGCATATTTTTGATGTCCATCCCATTCACCTCGCCGGCCTGGACATCCAGCCCATCCGCGTGGCACACGGGCGAGGCGTCGCGCATGGCTTCCGCTTCGGCGATTGCGCTTATTTGACCGACCACAGTGAGATACCTTCAGCCAGCTTGGAAATGCTGAGCGGTCTTGACGTACTATTCCTCGATGCCTTGCGCCACAACCCCCATCCAACGCACTCCACCGTCGAAGAGTCGCTTCGCACGGTTGAAATGCTGAAGCCCAAGCGCGCGTTCTTTACTCATATTTCGCATGACTTGATGCACGCAACGCTCGCCGCCAGGCTGCCGGAACATGTCCACCTCGCTTACGATGGTCTCGAAATTCCCATCGGACGGTGCGGCGCATGAACGCGCAAGTCTATTTTTCGCTGGAATCCGCGCAAGAACGTTTCGGCCCTTGCGCCGTCACCATCGGTAATTTTGATGGTGTTCATCTCGGTCACCAAGCTCTGCTCAAAGCTGCTTGCAGGCATGCCCGCGAGCATCGGATTCTGCCCGCCGCTTTAACCTTCCATCCCCATCCAGCGGTTTTCGTGGCTCCTGACCGCGTACCTTCACTAATCTGCAGCCTGGAAGAACGCATTCGCCTGTTGAACGAGGCTGGCGCGGAGCGTATCCTCGTTTTGCCGTTCAACGAGCATCTTGCGCTCTTCACGCCCCAGGAGTTTGTTTCGCGGATCATCGTCAAGGGTCTTCATGCACAAGCCGTATTCGTGGGTGAAAACTTCCGCTTCGGACACAAACAAACGGGCACCACTGCTACCTTGACGGATCTCGGCCAAGTTCACGATTTCGCTGCTTGCTTTCTGCCGCCGGTAACCTTCCGCGGAAAATTGGTGTCCAGCTCAGCTGTCCGCCACAGCATAGCTTCCGGAAATGTCAGTCTCGCCGGCCGCCTGCTGGGCCGCTGCTTTTCATTAGAGGGCGACGTCGTTAAAGGTCATGGCATTGGTTCGCAACAAACCGTGCCAACCTTGAATATCAAGCCTCCCGCCGGGCAGATAATTCCACGCGGCGTTTACGTGACCAAGACGCTGGAGCCATCCACCGGCCGCTCCTGGCCTTCCATTACTAACTCGGGAACGCGGCCCACCTTTGATGGCGCGGAGCTGACTATTGAAACATTCCTGCTGGCGCCCTTAAGCGGCCCAACGCCGGAACAAATTCAAGTTCAATTCCGCCGCTTCGTCCGCGCTGAACAACACTTCCCCGACGCTGCTTCTCTAAAACAACAAATCCTGCGCGATGTTTCCCGCGCTAACACATACTGGCGTCGGCTGAATATTCCATGAATAGACCACTCATTTTTGTATTTTGCTCTTTCCTGGCTATTACCGCTTCCTTGCCAGCCCAGAACCCAGAGATCGGCCGTCCGGCCGGTACCACTCTGGTTCACTTTGCCAAAATCGATTCCCAAGTTTTTGTCGGTTCTAAACCTCGCACCGATAAGGACTTCGAATTTCTGCAGTCGCAGCACATCAAATATATTCTGAACGCGCATTTCCTGCCATTCTTTACTGGCGCCGAAAAGAAGAAGGCCAAGAAATACGGCATGCAATTCCTCTCAGTCGAAATGAACGCCTCTCCTATCGCGCCTTCTGAAAAACACGTCGACAAAATTCTGCTGACCCTAAGAAATCCGCAGTTTCAGCCCATTTACCTCCATTGCGTTCTCGGCCGCGACCGGACAAGCTTGATCTCGGGTCTTTACAAAACTGATTTCCTGGGAGTGTCGAAACAGGCTGCCTGGGGTGAAATGCGCGAATCGGGTTTCAAAACCTGGTGGATTCTTCGCGGCTTGAAAAGTTACTTCGACAAACACGCCGGTCATCCGCCGTATAATCGTGATCATGCCCCCGTCGCTCCTTAGCGCTCCCGCCGCACGCCAGTTGCGCGATCTCGCCGGCATTGGTAAATCCATCGAAGCCAATCTGCGCTCGCTCGGCGTGACCTCCGTCACCGAACTCGCTTTGCGCAATGGCGACGATCTTTACCGCCGGCTCTGCGCCAAAACTCGCACTCGCCAAGACCCTTGCGTTCTCGATACCTTTCGCTGTGCCGTCGCCCAAGCCCGCAATCCGCGTCTGCCCGCTGAACAGCGTAATTGGTGGTGGTGGTCGCGCCGCCGCAAAGCGGGCAAACTCGCCCCTTGCGATACTGAATGCTGAATGCCGTGCCCGTATTTTGAGCCTCAGCGCGTTGCCGCCGAGCCAACCCATTCGAATGCCCGGCTGCCGCTGATTGAAGAATTCGACGGCGTCTGCCACGCTGGGGCTCAGCTGTCGCCTGTTCAACCCTCAACCCGGCTACGCTTTTGCAATCACGGCAACGCACGCGGGCAGTGCGCGCATTTCCCCGCCGCTGACGCTCCTTCCGCTTTCCGTTTTGACGTTCTGCGCCGTTCTGCCGCAAATCTCGACGTGTTGTTTGTCGAAGAATCGCTCTATGCGCCGGTTGCTTGGCGCGCGCTCACTTTCACGATCGAATCCGGGCGTCTCGATCCCGACCCTGCCGATAGGTGCCAGCGCGCTCAATTATTGGCCTTTTGCCGCAGTTACCTGCGGCGCTATCCTGCTTAATTTATTCGCTAACATGCCAGACGATCAGACCCATTCGAACGAAGCGCTCGACGTGCGCACGGTTCGCGAGTCCAAATCCGAATATTCCGAACTCTGCCTGCCCAGCACCACGAATCTGCTCGGAAACATGCTCGGCGGCCACGTCATGCACCTGGTGGATTTGTGCGGCGCCATCGCCGGCGCGCGCCATTCACGCTGCACCATCGTGACCGCATCCATTGACCAGATGACGTTCCTCCATCCCGTTCACCTTGGTGATCTCGTTTTGCTCAAATCGCAAGTCAATCGTGTCTTTCGCACTTCGATGGAAGTCGGCGTGAAGGTCTGGGTGGAAAACTTGCGCACGCGCGGCATAAGGCACACATCCTCTGCCTACCTGACATTCGTCGGAGTCGACCAACAGGGGAATCGCGTTGTTCTACCGCAGATAGTCCCTGAGACCGAGGAAGAAAAACGCCGCTGGCGGGAAGCTGCCGAACGCCGCGCATACCGGCTCGCACTCAAGGACAAAGCCACATCTAAATAGCGCCCAATCAACTATTCTGGATCTGCTTTATACATGTACTTAATGCAATGTTTAAACAGCAGTAAGTTCGGCGCCTCTTCCCGGTTGAGTTTCAAGCAGTCCCGGTCATACCATTCGATGACGCCTTCGAGCTGCTCCCCGTCCGTTAGCACGACCATCATCTTGGTCTTGCTCTGCATCTGCTTCGAGTAATAAAACTGCTCCGCATTCGTTTGATCGGGTGGTGTGTTCTTCTTGGCGGCCGGCGGACGTTTTACGTCCCCTCCAACGGCGACCCGAATCGGTTTTCTAGCTTGCGAATCCAAACGCCTCTCTTCTATCATTTGGCCTCAGGTGTGTTTCTTGGATAGTACCGCACTTGCTTTTCGGCTGTAGGGCGGCTTTGTTAACTATAGGTGCCTGCCGCTTCCAAGTAGTTACGTAATTTAATAATCATAGCGTCAAGCGCTCCCACTTTTTGTATGTTGCGTTTCACCATGACCGCCAGCTCGTCCACGCCCTTTACCGCCTGCTCCAGCCACTCGAAGTTCACGCGTTGTGCGATGGCTGTAACCCTCTGCTGAATATCGCGCTGCCGGCTCGCATCGCGGCCTTGCATCACGGCCAGAATTTCTTCGAGCAACCCATAGCCAGGCTTCAAATAAAAATCCAGCTTCTCAGTCTTCCGATTTCCGAACGATTCCGAATTTTGTACCCAATCCGCGAATTGAGCCAATCCGGCCCCATATTCCAAAGCGCTCAGCATCAAAGCTCGTCTATCGCGGAACACATCCAAATCAAGCGTCGCCGCGATACCTGGACAACCTTCTGCCAGCGCTATGCGCGTTGCCGCTTCCGTCAAATTGCGCGCCTTGGCGAATTCCAACATCTCGTTCTCCGCAAGTCTGCTCAACTGCAAAACCAACGAACGGGAACGAATCGTCGGCAGCAAATCGTACAGATTTTCCGCCGTGGCGAAAATCACCATATGTTCCGGCGGCTCTTCCAGCACTTTCAAAAGTGAGTTGGCCGCCTGTTCGTTCGCCCTGTCCAAGCGGTCGATCAGAAACACGCGGTGCGATCCTTCGAGCGGCTTGAACTGCGCCCGTTCGCGAAACTCGCGAATCTGGTGAATGGTGATTTGCCGCAACGGACCATCCGGTGAAAACGTAATGAAATCCGGATGCGTCGAAAACAGTAAGGGATCGTCCGCGCGCTTCTCCGCCGTCCATTTATCGCGTTCCGCCATGCTGTCCATGTTCTGCGGCAAGCTCAGATCGTCTTGTTCAATCTTGCTGCCGCCGCCTAACAGCGCCGCCGCAAAGCGCCGCGCCAGCGTAGCCTTGCCCACGCCCTCTGGGCCGCTCAGCAGAATCGTTTGCGGTATGCGCCCGCCGTCAATCATCTTCCTGAGCGTTTGCGCCACCGCCGGATTACCGTAAAAATCGGGGAGCGCGCTCATTGAGCTGCCTTCAAACATTGCTCCACTTCGCGCCACACGCGCTCGGCCACAACATCCGGTTCGCCATCGCCCGGCACTAAGCGGAAGCGCTTTGGCTCCAACCGCGCGATCTTGCGGTAACCCTCCGCCACCCGATGGTGAAACTCCAGCGATTGGCGGTCCAGCCGTGCTTCACTTTCCGGCCCATCGCTGGCCGAATTTCGCGTATGCGCGCGCCCCAATCCAGTCTCCACATCAATCGTCATACAGATCGTCAGGTCCGGCAACAGATCGCCTAACGCCAGCTTATGCGCTGTCAGTACCGTATCAAAACCAATGCCGCGGCCTTCGCCTTGATAAGCCAGCGTGGAGTCGGTGAATCGATCGCTTACCACGATATCGCCGCGTTCGAGCGCCGGCCGGATGATCTCCGCTGCTGCTTGTGCGCGCGAGGCAAACATTAGCAGCAATTCCGTCATCCCTGCCATTTCCTCGTGTGCCGGGTCCAGCAGAATGCGCCTGATCTGCCGCCCGATATTCGTCGCGCCCGGTTCCTGATTCTCTACCACCCGCAAACCGTCCCGTCGCAAACGTTCCACCAGCAGCCGCATCTGCGTGCTCTTGCCGCTGCCGTCGGTGCCCTCGAAACTAATAAACAATCCAGGATACGCGCGCTTAGTCATACACGAAATGCAGCAGAGTCTTCAAGTCTTCCCAAGCCTCGCGCTTCGCCTGCTGATTGTACTGACGCAGCAGATACGACGGGTGATACGTAATCATCACCGGAATATCGTGCCATTTGTGCCACTGCCCGCGCGATTTTGTAATGCCTTCTTTCGTGTTGAGCAACGCCTTCATCGCGGTTGCGCCCAGCACGCAAATCGCTTTTGGCTGGATCGTCTTCAATTGCCGGAACAGAAATTGTCCGCAAATTTCCATCTCATCCAGCTGCGGTGTCCGGTTCTCCGGCGGTCGGCATTTCACCACATTGCAAATGTAGACATCGGCGCGCTTGATGTTGATGCCTTCTTTTGTCGCGGTGTTCTCAATCATCTGCGTCAACAATTGTCCGGCGCGGCCCACAAACGGCAGCCCCTGCTCATCTTCATCCGCGCCCGGCCCTTCGCCCACAAACACCAGCGGCGCTGTTTCGTTCCCCGAACCAAATACGATCTTGTTTCGCGCTTCGCACAGGCGGCAGCGTTTGCAATCGCCGATGTCCGCTCTAATCTTGGCGAGCGTGTCGCCTTCCGGCACCAGACTTGGCAACAATTCGAGTTTCTCCGTCATGATGAAAGGAACTGCGGCAGCCTCGGGTGGCATCGCGCGGTAGATCGTTTCAATCCCCAAGTCGCGGTAATACCGCAAGTAGTCGCGTATCTGTGCCTGCGTCATGCCGTCGCATCTACTGCTCGCAGATTCAAACGCAGCATAGCAATCTGATCCAGAATCTGTTGCGCAATCTCGCTCTTATCCGCCGGTCCGGCATGCACGATCTGCCCGCTGCGCGCAATGATATCCACTTCGTTGCGATCGGACTCGAAGCCTAATCCTTTAGCCGATACCAGATTCGCCACCAGCATGTCGCACTTCTTGGCATTCATCTTGCGCCGCGCCTCTTCCAGCAGATTTTCCGTTTCGGCGGCAAAACCAATCAGCAGCCGGTCGCCCTTCTTCTGCCCTAACTCGGCTAAAATATCCGGTGTTGGATCAAGCTCCAACGAAAGCCTGGTTGCCGTTTTCTTGCGCTTTTGCTCTGGAACCTCGGCCGCATAGTAGTCCGACACCGCTGCGCTCTTTATAATAATCGTCGCCGGTTCCAGATGTTCGAAGACCGCCTTGCGCATCTGTTCCGCCGTAACCACTTGAATCACTTCCACATGCGGCGGCGCAGGCAAATGCACCGGTCCCGACACCAATATGACTCGCGCTCCCCGCCGCATGGCCGCTTCCGCAATCGAGTATCCCATCTTGCCGCTCGAACGGTTACTCACATAGCGCACCGGGTCCAACGCTTCTTGCGTAGGTCCCGCTGTGATCAGGACGGTCTCGCCCGAAAAATCGTTCTTGCCGCGCGCCAGTGCATCTACATAGTCGGCAATTCTCAACGGGTCGGGCAATCGGCCGGCGCCGACCACCCCGCAAGCCAGCCAGCCTTCCTCGGGATCGACAAGCGAACAGCCGCGCCGCCGCAGCGTTTCGACATTGGCTTGCGTCGCAGGGTGCTCCCACATCGCCGTATTCATCGCCGGCGATAAAACAACCTGCCCGCTAAACGCCAAATACAAGGTGGACAAAAAATCGTCCGCTGAACCGGTAGCGAATTTCGCCAGCAGATCCGCCGTAGCCGGCGCTACTACCAGTAAATCGTTCTCCTTCGCTACCGCGATATGTTCCACCGCGCTGGCCAACGTGTCTTGCGCGCTGTTTTGGGAAAAAAGTCCGGTGATCACTTTGCGGTCCGTTAGAGCGGCAAAGGTTAACGGCTGGATGAACTCCTGGGCCGCGCGCGTCATCACTACCTGCACCTCGTGGCCGCGCTGCCCTAACGCCCGCACTAATTCCGCTGCTTTGTACGCTGCGATACCGCCGCCTACCCCAACAACGATCCGCATGCCCAGGCTTTGGATTACTCTGCCGCGGCGGCGTCTTGCTGCGCTTGCAGCGCCAGCAGCGCTTCTTCCTGCGTCAGATCCGTGTAGGGCACCAATCCGCGGCGCGTTTCTTCCATCGCCAGCGTAGTCGGCTTTTTATTGGTCGCCGGCAAAACGCTCCGCTGGCCGTTCTGCAACTGCCGCGCCCGCTTGGCCGAAACAATAATAAAACGGTACGTGCTCGCATCCACGTCATCCGGGATGCTGTGCATCGCATTCACTCTCGGTTTGCTTTCCATCTTTTCTCCGTAAACCTAAAATAGCGCCGCCGGCTTCGGTTCAAAGCTCCGCAAAATGGGTTCGATATGCTCTTCCATTCTGATTCGCCTCACTCGTTCGGCTCTCACAATCGACTGCAGCGTCAAAGTGGAATCGTCCACTCTGTGATTCACCAGCACATAATCGTACTGCTGATAATTCCGGATCTCTCCCGCCGCATCCCGCAGCCGCCGCTGGATGGTTTCCTCGGCGTCCTCGGAACGGCTCCGCAACCGCTGCTCTAATATGTCGCGCGACGGCGGCAAAATGAAAATCGACACCGCCTCGGGAATCCGCTCTTTCAATTGTCTCGCACCTTGCACATCAATGTCGAGGATCAGGTCTTTGCCCTCGCTTTGCGCCTGTCGCAGGATTTCCCGGTTCGTCCCGTAATAATTGCCAAAAACCTCGGCGTGCTCCAGGAACTCGTTATTGGCCAGGCGGCTTTCAAACTCTTGGCGCGTGATGTAAATGTAGCTTTCGCCCGGTTTTTCGTGTCCGCGCGGCAGCCGGGTCGTATAAGAAACCGAGAACCGCAACCCGGGATCGCACGCCAGCAGTTTGCCTACCAGCGTCGATTTGCCCGAGCCCGAGGGGGCTGAAATGATAAATACCGTCGTCACAAGGCTTCGCTTTTTATTCTAGTGTTATTCCAGATTCAGCGCCTGCTCCCGGATTCTCTCAATGTTTCCCTTGACCGCCAATGCCAGATTGGTCAGTTTCAACGCCGCTTCGCCCGCGCCGGAACCCTTCGATAAGGTAGTGTTGGTTTCGCGATTCATTTCTTGCAGCAAAAAATCGAGCGGCTTGCCAATAGCGCCGCCCGCTTCTACAATCCGCCGCAATTCCTGCGCGTGAATGCCCAGCCGGGTTAACTCTTCTTCCACGTCCGATCGGTCCGCCAGGATTGCCGCTTCTTCCGCCAAACGCGCTTCCGTTACGCCCGCTCCGTTCAGCAGTTCGTTCAGCTTTTCCCTCAGCCGCTCCAACAGAATCGGCATCGCCTGCACGCGCAACCGCGCCATTTCGTCCTTGGCTTGTTCAAGAGCGGTCAGTTCCACCAGCAGCGCTTTGCGCAACTCCGCGCCTTCCCGCTCCCGCACCGCGTTCAAGCCGGCGAGACACTCCTCGAGAGCGGCTAGCAGCAACGGCTGAAACGGAGCGTCCAACTGCTTACTGTCCCCGCTATTGCCGCTTCCCGTAACACCCGGCATCCCCAGCAGCACGTTCAAATCCAGCTTGCTATCGAGTTGTAACTCTGCTGCCGCCGCGCGAAACGCCTCCGCATACGCCTTCAAAATCTCGCCGTTGAAGCCAACCCCGCTAACGGCCTCGCTGCGGCTTAAATAGACCCTGATCTCCACATGCCCACGGCCGATCTGTTCTTTCAGCAGCGCCCGCATCGCGCTTTCAAATTGCAGAAATTCGCTGCCCAAATGGAAATGCAGATCCAGGCCGCGATGGTTTACACTCCGCAGGCTGAGCGATAATTCACCGAAATCTGTCTCACGCCGCAGTTGCGCGAAACCCGTCATGCTGCGCACCGCCACGCCGCCGATTTTTTCAGCGCTCATCCCGCCACAACACTCGAGTCGGCATGCTGCAAATCATGCAGGTGCGCATAAAGCCCCTTGGCCGCGATCAATTCCTCATGCGTGCCCATCTCAGCGATGTTGCCGCCATCGAGCACGACAATCAAGTCCGCTTGCCGGATGGTGGAAAGCCGGTGGGCTATTACCAAAACCGTGCGTTTCTTCATCAACACCGTCAGCGCCTGCTGCACCAGCCGCTCCGATTCGCTATCCAAATGCGAAGTCGCCTCATCGAGAATCAAAATCGGCGCATCTTTCAAAAGCGCCCGCGCAATCGCCAGCCTTTGCCGCTGGCCGCCGCTCAACTTTGTGCCGCGCTCGCCCACCAGTGTGTGATACCCGTCCGGCAGCCGCTCGATAAACTCATCCGCCAGCGCCGCTTTGGCCGCCGCAATTACCTCGTCGTGCCGGGCATCGGGCCGGCCATACGCGATGTTGTCAAACACGGTATCGTTGAACAGAAACGTGTCCTGCGCCACGATGCTGATCTTTTCCCGCAAGCTACTCAGTTTCAAATCGCGCACATCGCGCCCGTCAATCTGCACGCTGCCGCCGGTCACGTCATAAAAACGCGGCACCAGATTTGCCACCGTCGTCTTGCCCGCGCCGCTTGAACCGACCAACGCCACCACTTGCCCCAGTTTCACTTCCAGATTGAGGCCTTTCAACACCGTCTGCTCGGGCGCACCGGGATAGCAAAAGCGCACATCCTCGAAAGTGACTGCCTTCTCAAACTTTGGCATTTTGACTGCCGTGGCCCGGTCGATCACGTCCGGCTGGGTGTCCAAGTAACGGAAAACCGTACCGGCCGCGCCCAAACCCTGCTGGAAAATGTTGTGGATGTTGGTAAGCCGCTTGATGGGCTCGTACAACATCACCAGCGCCAGAACAAAACCCGTAAAATCGCCTGCCGTCATCATTGCGCTCTTGGCCTGTAAACGGGCAAAGGTCAACAACAGGATGAACGTGAGTGCGCCGAAAATCTCAATAACCGGCGAAGCCAGCGCCTGATGCGCTACATATTTCAAGTTGCCCGCCCGCAGCCGCTGCGCGGCCAGCCGGAATCGCTTCGATTCAAAATCTTCCGCGCCGAAACTCTTGACCACCTGATGGCCGGTGATGGTCTCCTGCAAAATTTGCGTGAGCCCCGCCGCCATATCCTGCGCATACCGCGTGGTGCGCCGGATGCGCCGCCCTAAACCAACCGTCAACAGCGCCACCACCGGAAACACCAACAAGCTGATCAGCGAGAGCTTCCAGTTGATCGACACCATGCTCAGCAGCAGAAAGATCGCCGTGAACATCTGCCGCAGCCAATCCGCCAGCATCGTGGAAACTGATACCTGAATCCGGTCGATATCGAGCATAATGGCTGACATAATGCGTCCGCTCTCGTTATTCTCAAAAAAGCGCGCGTCCTGATGCAGCACCCGGTCAAACACTTCCTGGCGCAGATCCATAATCGCGCTGGTGCCGGTCCAGTTGATCAGGTAGTTCCCCAGGTAATCGCAGAGGCCTTTCGCCACGAAGCAGCCGACAATGCCGATCGCCACCATGGTCCAAATATTGTGGATAAAGCTAGGCAAAAACTGGTTGAGCGTGACGTAGATATGCGGATGGTGAAAATCAAGCAGCACTGCCGGCGCGTCTGGCGAATTCGGATTGAGCACGCGCTCAAACACCAGCGGAATCAGCCGCACCAGCAGGCCTTGCGAGAGCCCCACCACCGCCATGAAAAAAACTGACGCTAATAAGGCGGGCAGATAGCGCCGGGCATAGCGCAGCAGGCGCAGCAGTTCGTTCAAGCGTGCGCCTCTTCCACAATACGCAACCGCTCCACCGCCGCGACCACCCGCGAAACACTCACGTCGCGTAAGCCTTCCTGCGAGATCACAACTTCCGATTCCGTCTGCCAAGGTCCCCAAATGGCGTGGTTCGAAGCGCCAAACAAAACCACGCTCGGCACCCCAAACGCCGCCGCCATGTGCGCCGGTCCGCTATCGTTGCCAATGAACGCCGCCGCTTTCGCAAGCAGCGCCTTGGCATCGGTCAAAGAACCCTGCACAATTTGATGGGCGCGAAACTCGGCCACATCGTCGCGCGGACCAGCCAGAAAGACCGGTTTGATATTCCACAAATCCAGATAGCGCGCCACCTCGCAAAACCTGCCCGGCTGCCACTGCTTATCCGGCGCGGACGCGAACGGGTGAAACACCGCATAGCGCCCGCTGCCCACTGCCTCGCCGGACAATGGCGCATTAACAAATAACTGCGCGCGCGGCACTTCCTGCAGTGGCACGCCGAGGGCAAAGAATGCCGATGCCATATGCTCCGCTGTATGAACCGTCCGCTGTACGCCCATCACCTTTTGAGCTCGGGGTATCTTTACGTTGTAAGCAAGCGTCGTATTATGGTTGGCAAAACCGGCGCGCCATCGAGATCCAGATAGCGCGCTAATCCACTGGCTACGCGTGCCGCCATGCAGATTGACGCACAAATCGGCTTTCCACCGGCGAACCATGTCCCATTCCGGCGAGAGTAGCTCACTGATATCTGGATTTCCTTCGAAAACAGCCCGGAAGCGCTCTTCCACCACCACCGCAACGTTTAAATCGGGCCGCTCTTTCTTAAGCAGCGCCAGCGCCGGTGTCGTCAAAACGCAATCGCCCAAGCTGCGCAAACGGATCACCGCGATGCGCGCACCTTGTGGCAATTGATCCAGCACAGTCATTTATCTTACGCCTCAATGGTGGCTTGATCTTTTAACATGATTGGCAAATCGTCGCGGATGGGATAGACACGCTTGCATTCCTTGCACTTGAGGCCGCTTTCGTCGGCCTTCAGTTCCAGATCCCCCTTGCAGACCGGACAAATCAATATGTCGAGCAATTCTTTTCGGAGGGCCATAATTTATCCCAATTTTACCAGCGGTTTCTAATCTGTCTACATACCTGCGCGGTCTGTAAGCCGGTTTCTGTACCGCCGAAGCGGTGGCAACCATTCATCTAGGCCTTCCATTACTGAAAGGCTCCAGCAACCTACCCGGAAGTGGTAACGGAGCGGGCCGCTCCTCCTCCCCTATTTGGTCTTGCTTCACATGGGGTTTTCCCTGCCAGGCGCGATTACTCGTCCCGCGGTGCGCTCTTGCCGCACCTTTTCACCCTTACTCGACGCCGAAACGCCAAGCGGTATATTTTCTGTGGCACTATCCGTAGCGTGCGCTTTGAGCGCAAACCCCCGGCCGTTAGCCGGCATGCCGCCCTATGAAGACCGGACTTTCCTCTCGATCCACCGGTTCCCCGGTTTCTCCAGCGGTTGCCCGACCGCGCAGGCACATCTCAGTATGCCACTTACAATGGAAGCTATGAAGCGGGTTTTCGTGAAAAGCTTTGGCTGCCGCGCCTCGCAGGCCGACGGCGCGGCCATCGAAGCCTCGCTGACCGATAGCGGCTACCTGGCAGTGCGCGAGGCTGAATCCGCCGATCTGATCGTCTTGAACACCTGCACTGTCACCCACGACGCCGACGTCGACGCCCGGCGATTCATTCGTGGCTTCCATCGCGACCAACCCGCCGCCGATATTCTAGTGACCGGCTGCTACGCGCAACGCGCGCCGCACGAACTCGCCGCCATTGACGGCGTCCGCTGGGTGGTTGGCAATTCGCACAAAACCTCGATTAGCGAAATTGTCACTACGCCCGAATATCACGGGCAAATCGTCGCGGGCGATATCGCGGCCGAGCAACAGTTTCTGGCCGCGCCCGTGCGCGACGTTCGCGGCGACCGCACGCGACCCAATCTAAAAGTGCAAGACGGCTGTAGCAACCGCTGTTCATTCTGCATTATTCCCAGCGTGCGCGGCCGCAGCCGCAGCGCACCGCTCGCCAGTGTCATCGAGCAGGTGGGCGACTTGGCCACGCGCTATTGCGAAGTGGTACTGAGCGGCATCAACCTGGGCCGCTGGGGGCGCGATCTTCCTGGCAACGCGCGCTTTTCCGATCTGCTGCGGGCCATTCTGCGAAAGACTTCCGTTCAGCGGCTGCGCATCAGTTCCGTCGAGCCGATGGACTGGAGCCAGGATCTGCTCGAACTGGTGGCGAGCGAACCCAGGATTGCCAAGCATGTTCACCTACCGCTGCAATCCGGTTCCGATGCGGTTTTGAAGCGCATGTTCCGCAAATACCGCACGCGCCACTATGCCAGCCGTTTGGCGTTGGCGCACACACTCATGCCCGACGCCGCTATTGGCGCGGACGTGATGACCGGTTTCCCCGGCGAGACGGAGGCCGAATTCGCCGAGACCCGGGACTTTATCGAAAGCCAACCGTTCACTTATCTGCATGTATTTACTTACTCCGAGCGGCCCGGTACGGCGGCGGCAGAGCTGGGAAGTCCCACACCCATGGCAGTTAGGCAGGAGCGCACGCGAATCCTGCGCAATTTATCCGAGCGGAAGAACCTCGCCTTCCGCCGCCGCATGATCGGCCGAACTCTTTCGGCGGTGACACTGGAACAGCGCGGCATGGCCCTCACGACAAATTTCCTGAAAGTGGAGATGGCGTCTCCACGCGCTCCGAACCGTCCGGTGGAATTGCCCATTGCTTCCCTCAGCGATACCGGGCTGAGAGAGACAACGCCCTTTCCGATTCTCTGACGCCAAAAAGCGCGCCAAAAAGCGCAAAAAGCGGACGGAGGCAGTTTAATCCTATTCCCTTGCACTTCTCAGGTCTACGTCCGCCTGGTCACTCACACTCCCCAATAGGAGTCGCAAGCGTAAGCGCCCGAGGTCGGTCGGTTGCTCTCGAAAAAGCGGACGGCGAAAAAGCGGACGGAGGCAGTTTAATCCTTTGCCCATCCGCTTTCACCGAGGTCTAATCATCTGGAATACTCTAAACGGACGGGAGCGAGCGCCAATATGCCCCTTGTTGATTACGGCGACCGTTGGCCTCCGATCCCTGATGAGCCCAAGAAAAGCCGCCTCCTGGTCACTTCCAACAGCCGCGCGCTGGGCGAGCTGGCCCCGGCCCTTTGGGCCCTAGTAAAAACGAACTCCGTCGGCTACCTTCCCTGGACCGCCTTCGCGATGCTAATCGCCCCGATAGTTTCCCGAGCCCTTCTACGCCTCCAAGCAAAGCCCCAATCCACCCCTTCTCGAAAAGACGCAAGCACCAAAGCGGCTTTAATTCAGTCCAACGATCGCGCATGCCGTTCTCACTGTCACAGCAACGCCTCGCGCGTAGCCCCGTTCTAACTGCCAGCTCAAAACCAAATGCAATTTTGACGCTTTCGACGCCCGGCCGCGGCTGATGAGGCATCACGATTTCTTTATGACCGGCACGCGGGGCCGCACGCAGCGCACATGGGATTGTTTGGGAACGAGACTAAGAACCGCAATCGTGGAACAATTTCCCGAAATTCCTAAGCAAGTTGCAGGGTGCAGACCTCCAAAGTGCCGCCGGTGCCGCGCTGCTGGGTTGTAATCAGCGACGGGACCGAACTGATTCATCGACACAAGGATCGTTTCATTAAGAATTGGCGGCGAGCGGGAACGGAAGCGGAATATCCAAGGTACGAACGGGTCAAAGCGGGCTTCGAACTCCTTCGCCGGTTTGCCCTTGCGTTTTCGCAATCGACCCGCCCAATCGAGCGAAATCAGGGTCGGCGATCGGCGTCTTTGCTCATTCGCCGCTGCCTGCAAAGGGCTCGGTAGCTCGCTTCCAACTCGCGAGTGAAGAGTTCAGCATTGCCCAAAGGCATGGCGCGAAGTCGCTCACGTAGGGTAGCTCGAAGTTCCGCCAGTCCGGCTGGGTGCCGCGCCCAGGCGCAGGCGATATCGACGTACGCGGGTCGGTCGGCGGCAATCCCTTCCTTCAGTCCAACCTTGTTGAGGAGGCTCATGCCGACGCGCGAGACGTGATGATCGCCGGCGAGCGCCACGAAGGGGACACCCATCCAAAGCGCCTCCAGACTAGTGGCCGTGCCGTTATAGGGAAACGGATCGAGCGCGATGTCGATGAGATTGAGACTTTGCAGATGAGCGGAGTGGTCCGGATGCGGAGGCAGAACGTGGACGCGTTCCGCGGCAACGCCTCGAGCTTCGAAGCAGCCTCTGAGACGGGCGCGCACGCCGG
>Ga0302319_10002731_pt1 | contig 37605 bp, 39 predicted proteins | sample Bog_T0_2_FD_203319 | JGI IMG/M metagenome (GOLD analysis project Ga0302319, IMG submission 203319) | Peat permafrost microbial communities from Stordalen Mire near Abisko, Sweden - Bog_T0_2 | ecosystem: Environmental > Terrestrial > Soil > Wetlands > Peat | place: Sweden: Abisko, Stordalen Mire... | reverse complement strand
CACAACATCAGTGCCGCAGTAACCTCATTTGTGGTAACCTTCCTCCAATTGGTCTGAGCGTTGACCGACCCCACTGAATTATTGAGGTACCCGATGAATTCTGTTTCCAGACGAAACTTTCTCAAGACTTCACTTGCGGCAAGCACGCTCGCCGGCGCGGGCGCTTTGCCTCTCACTGCAGAACCAGTCAGCAAGGCAACAGAAGTAGTTACGCTCGGACGTTCAGGCATGAAGGTCACACGACTGGCCTTCGGTACGGGGACCAACAACGGCCGTGTGCAGCGCTCGCTTGGCCAGGACGGCTTTAACAGCCTGGTACGTTATGCCTACGACAGAGGCATTCGATTCTTTGAGTGCGCCGAATCGTATCCTGGCATGCACGAGATGCTGGGCATCGCGCTCAAGGGCCTTCCCCGCGAAAGCTACCAGGTAATGACCAAGGTGACCACCGACAACGGCCAGGAACCACAGGCCCAGATCGACCATCTACTCAGCATTTCGCAGGCACAATACTTCGACATCCTGCTCCTGCACATCCAGACCTCTCCAAACTGGCCGTCGGAAACGACCAAATGGCAAGACGTCGTTCTGGAGAACGAGCACAAGAAGAATGTGCGCACGCACGGAGTGTCGGTGCACGGATTGCCGGCGCTGCGCCGGGTTTCCGACGACAACTGGACTCAGATCGGCATGATCCGCATGAACCACAACGGCGCTGTGATGGATGCCGCAAGCCCCAATACGTGGGGACGCGGAGACGTGACCGAAGTGGTGCAACACGTTCAAGCAGCCAAGAAGGCAGGCAAAGGCGTCATCAGCATGAAGCTGGTGGGCGCTGGCCAGTTTACCAACCGCGATGACCGCAAGGCGGCCATGAAATTCGCATTCCGGAATGCGGGAGTGGATTGCGTGACGGTGGGCTACAAGAGCCGCGAAGAAGTGGACGAAGCCATCGAGAACATCAACCTGGCCTACGCCTAATAACAACTTTCGCTCGACAGTGACCCGTTTGCAGTTCGCCGCAGCCTGAATCGTTCAATCAGGCTGCGGCGAACTGCAAACGGGTCATTGTGCATTTCTCCCAGCCATTACCGACGCCAGCGCGCACACTGCCAGAATCGCCCCCATCGCAACCAGCGAGATAGTCACTGGCACGTCGATCCAGCGCGCGGCTAGCATCTTGAGCGCCACAAAGGCCAGCAGCGCCGCCAGTCCGTAGTGCAGATAACGGAAGCGCTCAAGCAGCCCCGAAATAGCAAAGTAAAGCGAGCGCAGCCCCAGCACCGCGGCAATGTTCGATGTGTAAACAACGAACGGATTATGCGAGACCGCCAGCACGGCGGGAATCGAGTCGGTGGCGAACAGCACGTCGGTAAACTCCACTGCCAGAATCACCGGCAGCAGCGAACCCTTGGCGGGCTGCATGCGGCGAATCCACTGGGGAATCGCGGCCTTTGCCGAGCCTCCTCGTAGCAGATGCCATGCCGCGTACAGCAGAAAAATCCCAAAAATCCACGTCACCCAGTTGAAGCGTGCCAGCAGAGTCACGCCGGCGGCAATAAACAGGCCGCGCATGACCACCGCACCCAGCACGCCCCACAGCAATACGCTGTGCTGCTGCCGCGGCCCAATGCGAAAGCCCTGAAACAGCACCATGAACACGAACAGATTATCGATGCTGAGCGATACCTCGATGGTGTATCCGGCGGCAAACTCAAGCGCTGCCTGCCGTCCCTGCGCAGCTCCAATCCACGCGGCAAAGCCAGCCGCCGCCAACACCATGCCCGCAGTGCCCAGCCATGCGAAGGTCTGCGCGTGGCGGCTGTCGCGCCGGTAGCCGGGCAGCAGCCAGTCAGCCAGCAGAAGCAGCGCCACCACGGCGTGAAATCCCACCCACCAGATCCAGGATGCTCCGGCGATTGTCGCGCCCGCAATCATAGCTGGATGCTACAGCATTGCAGCAAAGGTGCGAGAGTGCCAGCCGTGCTTTCGCTTTGTCTTATATCCGCTCAGGGCAACTGCATTTCAAATCTCCCCGATGGCTCTTAGCGGCGAGTTCTGTAACAAGGCGCATAGCTCCAGCATTTTGCACAGTGTTTTTTCTTCGAGCCAAGAAACAAGCTTTGATGCGTTTGCCCTGCATTCCCCGCCCGCAAAGCACCCCTCCCCGGCCTGCCGTCGATTAAACTGGTAGAAGAATGCTCGATCTAGGATTTGTTCGCGCCAATCTTGAACTTGTTGAGGCCAAACTGCGTGCGCGCGGCGCTGACCCGGCTGCGTTGCTGGGAGATTTCCGCGCCCTCGACCAGAACCGGCGGGATGCAATCACGCAATCGGAACAATTGAAGGCTCGCCGCAACGGCCTCTCGCAGCAGGTGGGTGCCCTCAAGAAGGCCGGCAAAAACGACGAAGCCTCGGCCATCATGGACGAAACCCGCTCGCTCAAGGAAAAGCTTGACGAGTTGGATCGCTCGGCCGCATCGCTCGACGAGCAAATGCGTCTATCGCTCTCGCGCATTCCCAACCTGACGCGCGACGAGGTGCCCGCGGGCCTGTCAGAGGCCGACAACCAGATTGTGAAGACCTGGGGCGACAAGCGCAGCTTCGACTTTGAAGCCAAACCGCATTGGGAGATCGGCGAAGCGCTCGGCATTCTCGACCTGGAGCGCGCCGCCAAGCTGAGCGGAGCACGTTTCGCCGTCTACATGGGCGCGGGCGCACGCCTTGAACGCGCTCTGATCGGCCTTATGCTCGACATACATACGCAGAAGCACGGCTACAAAGAGGTGCTTCCGCCGTTCATGGTCAACTCCAAATCGCTCTTCGGCACCGGCCAGTTGCCCAAATTCGCTGAGGATCTGTTCCGCTGCTCCGACGCCAACGCTGAAGCCGCCACGCGCGGCGAGTTCAAAGACAACGACCATTGGCTGATTCCCACGGCCGAAGTTCCGGTAACGAATCTCTACCGCGACGAAATTCTCGACGAAGCGCGGCTGCCCATCAAGCTGACCGCATATACGCCTTGCTTCCGCGCCGAGGCTGGCGCAGCGGGCAAAGACACGCGCGGCATCATCCGGCAGCATCAGTTCCAGAAAGTCGAACTCGTCAAGTTCGCGCGGCCTGAAGAATCCGACGCTGAGCACGAGCGGCTCACACGAGACGCAGAAGAGATACTTGAAGCTCTCAACCTGCCCTACCGGCGCATGCTGCTCTCGACCGGCGACACGGGCTTTTCCGCGGCCAAGACCTTCGATCTTGAAGTGTGGCTACCGGGCCAGCAGCTTTACCGCGAAATCTCCTCGTGTTCCAACTTTGATTCCTTCCAGGCGCGGCGGGCCAATATTCGCTATCGCTCGGCGGGATCCAAAGCCAAGCCCGAGTTTGTGCACACGCTGAACGGCAGCGGCCTGGCTGTAGGCCGCACCTGGCTCGCTATTCTTGAGAACTATCAGCAGGCCGACGGAAGCGTGCTGATTCCACAGGCCCTGAAGCCCTACATGGGTGGAGCGGACCGGATTGTGAAGGAGTTGTAATGGAGTCCACCGGCACTCGGGCAATGGCTCAAACGAAGAATCGCAGCATAGGTGAGGTTCTGAAGAGCTACTTCTACTGGACCTATCCGCGCGGCAGCTTTCACTACGACGTGATGGTCACTTTAGCCCTGATCTTCATCTTCGCCACGCCGCATCTGTGGCACTATGGCGACAAGCCGGCTTCCACCTCCACGCTTGCGCATCCCATCCAGGTGACTGGCGATGGCGGTCACGGGATGATCGTTACTGTCGCCGCGCAGGATGTAAGCGTTCCCCTGGATGCGCCCGAGGCCGTGGTAAAAAAAACGCTGCGCGAAGCCATTATGCCGGTGACCGGCGATGCGGTCTTCGTCGAGCGCTGGGAAACCAAAACGGATACCCAGGGAAACCTGGAGTGGAAGGTCTGGGCGCATCGCTAGGGTGTATCGGATCGCACTCCGCACCTGACGAAAAAGAAGGAAACCATGCAATCAAGAATGCCGATTCTCGCTGCCGCGCTCGTGATGGCCCTGCTACCGGTCCAGACGGCTTTTGCGGACGACCTGAAAGGCGTACTGAGCAGGTTGGATACTGCCGCTGCCAACTTCCACACTACGACGACCAACTTTGAATTCGATGCCGTGACTACGCAGCCCATCTACGACAAGGACGTGCAGAAAGGTATCCAGTTTTACAAGCGCGAGGGACACAGCTTTCAGTGGGCCGCCCATATTGAGGAAGTGAACGGCAGGCCGGCGGATCGGGAATTGACCTATGCCGCGGGCAAGGTTCTGTACCTGGATGTGGCGGGCAACGAGGAGCGCGCGCTGGACGCCGCCAAGTATGAGAGCTATCTGCTGCTCGGCTTTGGCGCCAGCGGCAAAGAGCTGGCTGAGAAGTGGAACATCAAGTACCTGGGCACCGAGCAGATCGATGGCGTAAAGACCGACAAGCTCGAGCTCGTCGCCAAAGATCCCGACATGCTCAAGCTAATTCGCAAGGTCACCATCTGGCTCGATACCGACCATGCGGTGAGTCTTAAGTTAGTATTCGATGAAGGCAACGGCACCGCGCGCACCTGCATTTATTCGAATATCAAGAACAATCAGCCATTGCCGAAAGACGCCTTCACGCTGAAGACAAACAAGCAGACCAAGCTGGTTAAGTAAAGCGCGCCGCAATCTGGCGCGCGCCCGCACTCAGCGCCACCCCACCCAGCGCAAACAGCATGGGAAAGCACTCCAGCGTGTACCGCGTCTCCGGCGCTTCCACCGTGAGCAGCAGCGCGCTGCGCAGAATCATGTAGGCCAGCATCGCGCGCCAGAAGCGCGGCCGCAGCCACAGTCCCACCGCGCCCAGCGCAAGATAAAGCAGATTCAAGCCGGCGTACTCCCAGCTAAAGCGCGTCTCCGCGTGGTGATTCTCCCAAACCCACCAATCGATGTCGACATCGATGTTTTCGACGCGCGGCCGCAGCCACATATCGGCCACGCGCCCCAGCGGCAGCCAAACGTGAGTACGCCATGGATGCGCCGCAGTGCGCTCCGCCGCCAGACGAGCAAAGTCCGCATCCACGTCGGGCTGAATGCCCCGCGCCTTGTCGCGGTCGTTGTACTTCGCGGCAATGGCAGCGGTCTCAGCATACTGCGCGGGCGTGTCGAAGGCGCGCGTGGGCAGGTCGCTCAGCTCAAACCGGTCACCGGGGACTTCCCAGTAAATCTGGTAGGTTGAAACCCAGTCCAGGCACCACGTCTTTACCCAACTCTGCCATCCGGGGTAAGTATTCTGTCCCGGATCGTTGGCGTAGCGCGGAGCAAGCGGCTCCACAACGTGAAAGGTATGCCAATTGCGCCAGGTCCAGGCCGCGAACGGCGCGGCAGCCAGCAGCGCGCAAACGGCGGCAATCGTCGCAAGCCTTTTTGCTTGCGCGGCTCCAGTTTTCATGCCGCGCCAAACTGCCGGCAGCAGCGCCGGCACAAACGCAGCCGCAGCCAGCACGCCGTCGGGCCGCAGCAATGCGGCAAACGTGATAGCGAACGTGAACCAGAGTGCGCAGGACCAAGCAGGGCGTCTGTCAAAGCGATCTATGGCGCGATCCATGGCCCACAGCGCCAGCGCAAGCACGAACAGCGTGGGCGTTTCAGCCAGCGGAGCCGCCGCATACGAAGCCGTGAACGGACAAAGCACCGCGATCCAGAGCGTGGCCAGGCGCGCGTCCTTTGCAAGCTGCGCCGGTGCAATGCGAGCCGCGAACTCCGCCAGCAGCACGCAGCCCAACAGTTCCAAAGCAATCTGGATCAGCGTAACGCGATAATAATTCTCCATTCCGAAGATGCGGAATGAAAGCGCCAATAGAAGTGGATAGCCCGGCAGCCGGATGAGTGTGGGGGCCAGCACGCCGTTGTCCACGGTTTGGCAATAACAGCCGTGCAATAGCAGGTTCTTCGCCATATCGCCGTAGATCAGCGAGTCGCCGATGACCTGAAAAAGAGCTTTCAGCATGTAAAGCCGCAGCGCAAGCCCCGCGGCCAGCGGCGGCAGCCAAAAGATCGCGCTTCGAGTCAGGGACTCGGAGCGCGGCGCGGCGGATTGACTCTCGTGGTCGGCTTCCATACGATTCGTACTGTATAGCGTAGCTCGTGCACGCGGGCGCTATCGCTGATAATTAACATAGACCATGCCCGATCGACAGATTTTCTCCGATCCCGAACGCAAGCGATGGAAGCGGCTCCGCCGCATCATCGACATCTCTGTCGTAGTGGCCACGCTGGTCCTCATCGGATTTCTGTTCAATGTTCTGCGCAAGCAACAGCTGCCCGAGTTGCTGCTGCCCATCCCCAAGCACAACTACAAAGCCCTGCGCGACAGCGAAGATCTGCTGCACGGCATCAAGGGACAACGCCCGGCGCGGCGAAAAACCGACCGCAAGCCATCGGATATTCCCTTCAACACCGGCGAAGGTTTGCGCGCCGCCTACTATGTGCAGGACGACGCGGCCAGCTACTCCTCGCTGAAAGAGCACATCCGCCAAATCGACATTTTGTTCGCGCAGTGGTTCCACGTGAGTGTGCCCAGTGGCGCGCTGATGGCCATGACCGGCGACAACCTGCACGAGTATCCGGTGATCGAAGGCAACGTGGTGCACGATCCTGACGATCTGGGCCGGGTAAAGCACGTCATCCAGGCGGCGCGCGAAGATACTGAGATCTTTCCTCACCTGAACAACTACAATCCCCACACGCAATCATGGGATTCGGATGTAGGCACTGTTCTTGAGGACGACGCGAAGCGCGCTTCTCTGCACAACCAGATTCTCCGCTTCTTCGCTTCCTATCCCGTTTACCGCGGACTTTCGCTGGATATTGAGAGCCTGAACGACGATGCGGTTCCTGCCTATCTCAAGTTCATTCAGGAGTTGTACCCGGCCATGCACGCGCGCGGGCTGCGCCTCTATGTAAACGTGGCCGCACTCACACCTGCTGACCAGCTCAAGCTCATCGCCGACAACTCAGACGGCGTTGTGGTGATGAATTACGACGAGCATGAGGCCAACAGCGATCCTGGCCCGGTGGCAAGCCAATCGTGGTTCATCGGCAACCTGCAGCGCATCTTAAAAATAGTCCCGAAAGAGAAGATCATCTGCGCCGTGGGTAACTACGGCTACGACTGGACCCTTTCGATCCCCAACCCAAAAGACCGCAGGCACAGCAAGCCCAAGGTGCTCGATACAACGGATCTGTCTGTATCCGAAGCGTGGCAGGAGGCCTCTGACTCCGACGCCGATCTTGACCTGAACTACGAGGCGCTCAACCCGCACTTCGAATATATCGACGAGGATAATAACCAGCGCCACGTTGTCTGGTTTCTCGATGCGGTCTCATTGCTGGATGAGATGCGCGCCGCGCGGCAGCTTGGGTTGCAGACCTTTGCCCTGTGGCGATTGGGCGAGGAAGACAGTTCGCTGTGGAATATGTGGGATCGGCCCTCCAGTCCCGATTCTCCGCAGGCGCTGGCCGACGTCCAGCCCGGACACGATGTGGATACCGAAGGCGACGGAGATATTCTGCGCGTGACCGGCCTTCCGCAGCCGGGAAAGCGTTCTGTCACCGTCGATACCGACGAGCCCGATCCGCGCAAAAAGCTCATCGTCGACGAGCACATGGACGTGTACCCGCGCACCTACACCATTCAGCAATACGGCTATCACGCCAATGAAGTCGCGATTTCGTTCGACGACGGCCCCGATCCCAAGTGGACACCGCTCATTCTTGACGTGCTGAAGAAATACAACGTCAAGGGCACGTTCATGCTCATCGGCGCTGAGGCTGCCGGACACGTGGGCCTGATGCAGCGGATCGCGCGTGAAGGGCACGAGATTGGGAATCACACCTGGACGCATCCCGACATCAGCGAAATCTCGGCACAGCACCTTGACCTGGAAGTGAAACTCACGGGCCGTTTATTCGCCAGCAAACTCGGTGTACAACCGCTTTACTTCCGTCCCCCGTACGACATTGACGAAGAGCCAGACACCGACGATCAGGCTGCTCCCGTGGTCAAAATCCAGCAAGAGGGCTACACCATTATCGGTAACAAAATAGACACCGATGACTGGAACGAGCACGAAAAAAAGAGCCCGGCCGACATTATCCAGACCGTCCTCGCGCAGTTGCAGACCATGAAGACCAAGCCGCAGTTCCGCGGCTCCATTATTCTCATGCACGACGGAGGCGGTGAACGCTCCGCGACCGTAAAGGCCCTGGGACCGCTGATTGAGGCATTGCGCGCACACGGCTATACGATCGTCCCCGTCTCGGCGCTCATGGGCAAAACCACGGCCGAGGTAATGCCGCCGCTCACCTTCTGGCAGCGCGTCCGCACCATTCCCGATTCCATTGCATTCTCCGCCCTCGACATTGTCGGCTACTTCATTACGATGATCTTTTTCGTCGGCGACATTCTGATGGGTGCGCGCCTCATCCTGGTTGGCATATTTGCGGTCATCGACCGTTTGCGCAAGCCGCGCAGTTATCCGAGCGCCGCATACACCCCGCGCGTCGCGGTTCTCATTCCGGCATTCAACGAAGAGACGGTCATCGTCCGCACCATCCGCTCGGTGCTCAACTCCGATTACAAGAACCTGCACGTCATTGTGATCGACGATGGCTCAACAGACCGCACTGTGGAAGTGGCGCGCGCGGCTTATGCGGCCGAGATTGCCGCGGGACGCGTGCAGGTGTTCACCAAGCCTAACGGAGGCAAGGCCGCGGCGCTCAACTACGCGCTCGAACGCATCAGCGAAGAGATCTACGTTGGCATCGACGCGGATACCGTAATTGCGGCCGACGCAATTTCACGGCTCATTCCGCATTTCCAGGACCCCAGAATCGGCGCCATGGCCGGCAACGCCAAGGTGGGCAACCGCGTCAACCTGTGGACGCGCTGGCAGGCTCTGGAATACATCACCAGCCAGAACTTCGAACGCCGCGCGCTCGATCTTTTCCATGTGGTCACCGTCGTTCCCGGAGCCATTGGCGCATGGCGCACCGCGCCGGTAAAGGCCGCCGGCGGCTATCCGCTCAACACCGTCGCCGAAGACGCCGACCTCACCATGAACCTGCTTGAGCAGGGCCTGCGCGTGGATTACGAAGATCGATCGCTGGCATTTACTGAGGCGCCCATCGACGCACGCGGTCTCATGCGCCAGCGCTTCCGCTGGTCGTTCGGCATTTTGCAGGCAGTGTGGAAACATCGTCTCGCATTCATCCGCAACAAGGCCATGGGCCTGTTCGCGCTGCCCAATATTTTAATCTTTCAGATGTTCCTGCCCATGGTTTCGCCGTTCATCGACCTGATGTTCCTGGCCGGCATCGTCAACTTTTTCGTCGACCGCCATTACCACCCCGAAGCAGCGTCTGCGGCCAGCCTTGAAAAACTGGTGCTCTACTTCTTGAGCTTCCTGGTCATCGACTTCATCACTTCGTCGATTGCCTTTTCGCTCGAGCGCCGCCACCCGGCCAACAAAGGCGATGGCTGGCTGCTGTTCCACATCTGGCTGCAGCGCTTCGCCTACCGCCAACTCTTCTCACTGGTGCTGTTCAAGACCGCAAAGCGAGCCATCGACGGCAAGCCCTTCAACTGGGACAAGCTCGAACGCACAGCTACCGTAACCGATAAAGCAGAAGTGTCAGCGGAAGTCACAAGGTAGCTGCAATCGAAGCCGTCGCAAAGTACGCTCTCTAGAACTGGTTGCATAAATGGTTTTGTAACAAGGGCACGGCTTCAGCCGGGCCTCAAAAGGCGCATAGATAGCGGGGGTTTCAACCCCTGCGGGATGCCACTCAGCCCGGGCGGCATTTATGCAACCAGCTCTAATGGAGCCTGAAGTTTACCTGGACCATGATTTTGAACGGTACTGGTTCTCCATCTTTCATCGCTGGGCTAAATCGATAATGACTCAGGGCAAAGGCAGCGTTCTCGTCCAGACCAGGATCAAGTCTCTTTACGACCTCGATGTTCCTGGGCATGCCTTGCGCGTCGATAACTGCTGCGATCATGCAGGTCCCATTTATCTTCTTTTGCGTTGCCCCATCACTGAAAGTCGGCTGCGGCGCTAGCAAAAGAACGGGGAGGCTGGTGCCATCGATTGAACTTACGCTGGCGGAACTATCGGCACTGGAATGAGTCCTAGCTGCGATGCCATCTGCAAGAGAATTATCTACATTTCCATTCCGGACTGAGTTTTCTAAGGCAAGAACTGCTTTAGACGGCGGATTGACAGGTTCGCCGAGTTTCTGGATGGGAACAGATTGCAGCTCGATGGAGTATTCTGCTCTGCCTTCACCATTCTGGGGCTTGATCGCACAAGATTGGATTTGTATTTCCAATGATGCAGCCACGACTACAGGACTACCCTCGACAGTTCCAGGCTTGAACAGGTCACGGCCAGCTATTTGGAGTGCAAACTTATCCGCATCGTTTCCCACCGGATGGACGAACATGATATTGCGCGCCCGCCCGGCCGTATCAACAAGCAATGACAATTCCACGTCGCCATCGATTTTGTCTTCGCACTTTCCGGTAGTGATGGGAGGCCATTCAGGCGGGAGCAGTTGTGGAGGTATGACGCCAGGCTCATTCGCATAGACCTTCACATGCTCACGCGGCGAAGAAGAACTGGCTTGCTGGCCGCAAACGTGCATTGCCGCCAACACAGGAATAACTACCACCAATGCGAACCTGCGCATCATCCCTCCACTGTTTCGGAAGGATGATTTTACTGCACGATCCCCAACTCCCGCAGCAGAAACGCGTAATCGAAGGCAATCTCTTTCAAATAGTCGTAGCGCCCGCTCGCGCCACCGTGGCCGGCCTTCATGTTGGTCACCAGCAGCAACAGGTTTTCATCCGTCTTGAGCGTGCGCAGTTTGGCCACATACTTTGCCGGCTCCCAGTACATTACCTGGCTATCGTGCAGCGAGGTTTTCACTAACATGGCCGGATAACTCGCGGCTTTCAAGTTATCGTAAGGCGAGTAACTCAGCATGTAATTGAAGTAAGTCTCCTGGTTTGGATCGCCCCACTCTTCGTATTCGGGAACCGTGAGCGGCAGCGAAGCATCGAGCATGGTGTTCATCACATCGACAAACGGCACATGCGAAACCACCGCGCGGAATATCTCCGGGCGCAGATTCACGACCGCGCCCATCAGCAGTCCACCCGCCGATCCGCCCTCGATCGCCACGCGCGCAGGGTCGCCGTAACCAGCCGCGGACAGGTGCTCAACGCAGCAGATAAAGTCGGTAAACGTATTGCGCTTCACCAGCATCTTGCCTGCATCGTGCCACGGCTCGCCCAGGTCGCCGCCGCCGCGGATGTGCGCATAAGCCATCACCACTCCGCGATCGAGCAAGCTCAACCGGCTCGATCCAAAGCCAAGCGGCAGCGAGTAGCCATACGATCCGTAGCCATACACGTAAAGCGGATTGCGTCCCGGTGCGCGCTTGTCCTTGCGATACACAATCGAGATGGGAACCTGTACGCCATCGGCGGCCGTGGCATGAATGCGCTCGCTTGCGTAAAGCGTGCGGTCAAAGCCGCCGGGAATTTCAACCTGCTTCAGCAGCGTGGATTTGCCGCTGGCCAGATCGTACTCATACACCGAGTTTGGCGTGACCAGCGACTGGTAGCCATAGCGAAACACATCGGTTTCAAACATGCGATTGATGTGCGGGTGAGCATCGTAAGCCGGCTCGGGAAACGCAATCTCGCCGGTCTTCTCAGCCGCCGCGCCATCGCCCGCAAAGCTCCACAGCCGCAGCCGAGGCAGTCCGTCTTCGCGTTCGCAGGCAACAAAAAACCCATTGAACAAATCGATCTCTTCCAGCATCACTCCTTCGCGATGCGCAATCAGCTCGGTCCAGTGCTCGCATCCCGGCGTCTCAACCGGTGCGGCGACCAGGCGAAAGTTGCGCCCGCGATCGTTGGTGCGGATAAACCAAAGCCCGTTGCGATGATCGATGGAATACTCGCGGTCGTCTTCGCGCGCGCAGATGAGCGTGAACGCGTCTTCCGGCTTGCTGGCCGGCAGAAACCAAGATTCCGAAGCAATGTGGCTCGCCGACTCCATCACCAGGTACTTGCCGTCGCGCGTGCGACCCGCGCCAAGGTTGAAACGCTCGTCGTCGTCCTGGTACACAAGCGTTGCGCCTGCAAACTCGCGGCCCCTGGCGCGCCACAACTGGAACTGACGCTTCTGCTGCTCGTCTTCGACCGTGTAAAAAAGCGTGGAGTTGTCCGCGGCCCACACCACCGATCCAACCCGCTCAACCTCGCCGGCCAGCGTCTCGCCCGTCTCCAGATCTTTGATGCGCAGCGTGTACTGCCGAAATCCAGTCGTATCGGTCGAGTAGGCCAGCCAGCGGCCGTCATCGCTGATATCCGTTGCGCCAATCGAAAAGAACGCGTGCCCCTTTGCCAGCTCGTTTCCGTCGAGCAACACTTCTTCGGCCGCATCTTCATCCGGTCCGGCCGCGCCGCCGCGCTTGCGGCAATGGATGCCGTACTGCAACCCCTCCTGAGTCCGTGAGTAGTACCACCAGCCGCCGTCGCGATAAGGCACGGAGACATCGGTCTGCTTTACGTGCGAGAGCATCTCTTGATAAAGCTCATCGCGCAAACCTGCCAGCGGCGACATCACCGCTTCCGCATAGGCGTTTTCCGCTTCAAGATAGGCGGTCACTTCGGGGTTTTGCTTGTCGCGCAGCCAGGCGTAGTCGTCGGCCAGCACAACGCCGTGCAGTTCGGTCTCGGTGTGTTCCTTGCGGGCAAAGGGAGGAATCGGATTTGTGTTCATCTATCCCAGTGTAATTGGGAGACAAACGCAAAGCGCCCGGCCGCAATGGGCCAGGCGCACTGCTTCAATCGATTCTGCTGCCTATGCCTCTTTTACTTCAGACTGGCCAAGGTCTCCCGCTGCGTTGTAAAGAGCGTATCGTCGAAGGTGGTCGAGGCAAGCGCCGTCACATTTGCCGTGATGATCGGGTTGCCATTCAGTGAGAGCGCCAGATTCCGCGGATAGCGATACGTGCCCAGGTTGGTGTAATTTGAAAACTCCTCGCTGCGCTGCTCTCCGGGCGATTCCTTCCAGTTGTCGCTCAAAATCTCATTGGTATTTACGCCGACGCACATCTCGTGCATCTCGCTGCCGGTAATGGGCAGTGTGCCCTGCACGCAATAGGCCTTCTGATGTTCCTTGTGGCAATGCCTGCCGTCCTTCACAGCCATCTCGCGGCTCTGGTTTGCCTGCGTGAACTCCAGCATGTTAATCAGCTCCCTCACCCCGGCCGGCGTGTACCCGGCATTCCGGTTGGTGTAGAGCTTGCTGCCGTCGCGAATATCGATCTGCCTGAACCCGGCAACATCGATGCGCCGCCACCAGCGATCCTTGCCCGCCCACTTCAGTTCAAGGTGGCCCTTTACGGGTGCCGTCACCTGGATGGTAAAGTCCACGTCGAGTTGGTAGGGCGCGGCCTGGCCTGAGAACAGATTCGCCTGCTCAACGGCCGTCTTCAGCAGCTCCTGCGCGTTGGGGTTTGCAGCGGCATGCATTGTTGAAACACCGCAGGTCAGCAGCACGGCGGTCAGGATTTTCAGTCTCATGCCTACAGATCGTAACGCGAAAGGGGTATTGACTTCTAAGAATTTTCTCAGAATCGGCGCTGGGTTACCGTCTCTCCAACCCAGTCTCCAGAAAAACTAGTAACTCGTTTATATAGAACGATTTAGAGGATAGTGTGAAGCCTGCGCGGATGTAATCTTGAGACAAAGCTCACCGAATCAGCGGAGTGCGCACGCAAACTCTTTCGTAATACGTTACGCAGTTTTTGCACCATAAACAGTGCAGATTGCCTGAGCGCGCATCAAAGTGGGCTTAGCGTGCCCGTATGCGGTATCGGCGGCGGCCTTTCCGCGCCCTCTAACTTGCTCGGAAATGAGGTCTTTGCCTGCTCCGTTAAGAATTGGCGCTACCGGCGGGGCAGCCGGGCTTCTATCATCGTTAGATATGCGCTTTGATATCGTCACCATCTTCCCCGGTTTCTTCGCCGGCATCTTTGAACATGGCATTGTGCGCCGGGCGCAGGCTGAGGAGTTGGTGACCGTGGCGATGCACGATCTACGCACGTTTACGCACGACCGGCATCGCACCGTCGACGACCGCCCCTTTGGCGGCGGTGAAGGCATGGTGCTGAAGGCTGAGCCGCTTGCCGAGGCCCTTGAGTCCCTCGGTCTCGAACCCAAAGCAGCAGAGCCTGCACCTGGCGCAAGAGACGCGGGCACACAAGTCATCCTGCTCTCCGCGCAGGGCCGCCGATTCACGCAGGCGATTGCGCGGGAGTTGTCCGCAGCCGAGCGCGTGGTGCTGATCTGCGGCCGCTACGAGGGCGTGGACGAGCGCGTGAACCAGCTCTATTGCGACATGGAGCTATCGATAGGCGACTACGTACTGAGCGGCGGCGAACTGGCCGCGGCCGTAGTGTTGGATGCGGTGATGCGGCTGATTCCCGGAGTGCTGGGCAACGAGGCCTCAAGCGAGTTTGAGAGCTTTGGCGTGGCCGATGCGGAGATCTCGACCGATGAGGAAGGCGTTCCCCGCTCGCAGCACGGCGCAGGCGGCCTGCTTGACTATCCGCACTACACGCGGCCGGCTGAGTTCGGCGGCGTGCGCGTGCCGGAGGTCTTGATGAATGGCGACCATCAGCAGATTCGCCGCTGGCGGCGTCAGCAGCAGTTGCGCAAGACGCTCGCCAACCGTCCCGATCTGCTTGACTCCGCCGCGCTCAGTGCCGAAGACAAGCGCACGCTCGAAGCGCTCCGCCGCGAAAACACCAAGTCATTTCCCGGCTGACAGAGAAGCTCCACCCATCGTGAAGCACGGCCGGAGCAGCGTGCTTCCGTCTAATTTGCAGCTCCGGCCACTTTGGAGCCGTATCCTTGCCCGGCCACTGCCTCAGGCTGCGATTCGCCCGTCATGGCAAACAGAATTGCGCGCGCGGTTTCGTCCTCATTCTCGTGCGAGCTGATCATCAGGTCGTAGAGGTGAGGATTGCACCAGTGCTTGCCGAACCTCTGCTGCAGATACTTCGCGCGCCCCTCATCGATGGAGCGAATACTGTGCTCAATGCTCACGCCCTTGGGCAGCCGCGCTACGAGCCGATGCTGCCGCTCCTTGAACGGTGCATACACAAATACATGAAAAACGTCGGGGCGATTCTCGAGAATGCACTGCGCGCCGCGGCCCACAATCACGCAATTGCCGCCGGCGTAGGCTTCCTCGATAACCTTGCGCGTAAGCTCGGTCATCACGTGGGCATCGAAGATATCCAGTTCGCCGAGCGGCTCACCCGAGGCCATAGCCACTCCCCGCACGGCTTCCTCATTCAGGCGACGCAGCCAGGAGTCCACACGCTCGTCGTAATGACTCACAACATTCGAGTCTACTTTTGCGCGGTTCGCAATCGCTGTGATGATGTCGCCGTCGAGAAGCTTCCATCCCAGCCAACCGGCGATAGTGTTTGCAATTCGTCCGCCGCCACTGCCAAATTCACGAGACACTGTCAGAACTCGGTAATTCACATTTCCCTTTCCGCGCTACCGACCGCCCTAAGGGTACTCCTGTTTTGCCGGGCGATTCAAACCTGGCGGCGCTATGGGCGGCTCGCACCGCCGGTGTTACAGGCCGCGAATCACTGATTCGAATGCAATTGTGCCGTACACTGTAGCCGTGCGCGCCGTCACAGGCCCGTCCCGCACTCCGGTCCCGCGGGCCGCACGCAAGGAAGGGGAAAACGGCATGAAGACGATCGGCGTTCTGTTCGGCATTGAGAACAGTTTTCCCAGCGCACTGGTTGAAAACATCAACGCGCGGAACATTGAAGGTATCCGTGCGGAGTTTGTGACGGCAGGTGCAGTCCAGCTCGACTCTCCCCCTCGCTACGCGGTCATCATTGACCGCATCTCGCACGATGTTCCCTTCTATCGAGCGTTCCTCAAGAACGCCACGCTCAACGGGACCATCGTCATTAATAACCCTTTCTGGTGGTCGGCAGACGACAAGTTTTTCAACTACGCACTGGCCACGCAGTTGGGAGTTGCGGTGCCTCCCACCGTGATTCTGCCCCACAAGCAATTCCCTGCGCAGACAACCGAGCGCTCCATGCGCAACCTTGAGTATCCGCTGAATTGGGATGCGGTTTTCGCCTACGTGGGCGAGAATGGATTTTTGAAGCCGGTGGATGGCGGCGGTTGGCGCAACGTATCTCACGTGCACAATCGCCAGGAGTTCTTCGCGGCCTATGACCAGTCGCGCGATCTGTGCATGATGTACCAGAAGGCAGTCGATTTCACGGACTACTTCCGCTGCTATGTGGTGGGCCAGAGAAAGGTGCGCATCATGGCCTACGATCCGCGCCGCCCGCACGAAGAGCGATATGTGACCAACCCGCCAAAGTTTGGCCGCGCACTGCTGTGGCGCATGGAGCAGGATGCGCTCAAGCTCTGCCGCGCGCTGGGCTACGACTTGAACACGGTGGAGTTCGCGGTGGAGAACGGCATTCCCTACGCCATCGACTTCATGAATCCCGCGCCGGATGCGGACCTTCATTCAGTAGGGCCGGCCAACTTCGAATGGATCGTGCGCGAAGTGGGCAAGATGGCCATCGCCAGGGCAAGAACCGCGCCCCGCGTTCCCGAACTGCGCTGGTCGGCCATGCTGGGCAAACCGGCCAGAGCCGCCAAACGCAAAGAGGCCACCGCAAGAAAGAAGCGTGCGGCAGCTCCGAAAAAGACTTCCTGATCAAGCCTCTTGCAAAATTGTTTCTTGCGGAATTGTGAGCGGCAAGAACAAACGCCGCAGGGGTTGAAACCCCTCTCATTGAATGGCACTTATGCGGCACGACTGAAGTCGTGCCCTGACGCGTCTTGCATTCCGGTGTGAACTTTGCAAGCGGCTCTATCGGCCAAGGAAACAGCGCCCGCGCAGACGAGAATGCAACAGCGTGCGGCCACTGCCAGCACTCTCGCGTTCAGCCAATCTGCCTATTTCTTGACCGCGCTCGCAATCTTCTCGCGCAGCCGCTCTTCCGCATCGGCGTTCCAGTAACCGCAATCGAGCTCGAAGAATACCGACGTGTACGGAATCGTCATATCAGTCTTGATGAGCAAAATGCGAAAAATCTGCGCCGCCTGATCGAGCTGGCGAATGATCTGTTCATGCGGAATGTACTCCACATGCGCACCGTGCAGTGCGGCGTGCAGCGCGCGCCGGTAGTCGTCTACGCCCGGAGCGTCGGCCTCCGGAACAAAGGCGAGTTCCTTGTCGGCATAAACCTTGGCGCGCACATGGCCGCTGGAGGTGATTGCGTCCAGAACATGCTTAACAACTGGAATCTGTTCCGCGCCGGAGACGATGGTTTCAATCCCAGGATTCGACTGCTCTGGATAAGCCGAGTCGGCCACCACAATCCAGTTGCGATGGCCAAACGCCGGAAGCGTGGCGCTGAGCTTTGCCTTCCAATCGGTTTGCGACGATGCGGCAGATGCTGACATAGGTCTTCCTTTCGGCTACACTTCTCGGCTTACTTCAGTTCTTCGTCCTGGCACACCGCGACCTTGCCGCACTTGCCTGAGGCCATCAGAGCATAAGCGTCGGCTGCCTGGTTGAGCGCGAAACGATGGGTAATGATCTCGGCAGGATGCAGATTCCAGCGCACCAGCCGCTCCACCAGCTCCTCCATCAACCACGTTGACGTAACCCACGATCCATAAATCGTCTTCTGGTCGTGAATAATGTCGGGCGACGGGTTGAACTCCACCGTTCCTCCTTCGCCCAGAAACACAATCCTGCCCCACTTGCGCGTTGCGCGGATCGCCGTTGCGCGTGCCGCGTGGTGAGCCGAGCAATCCACGGCGCGTTCAACGCCCCAGCCGCCGGTCAGGTCCTTCACCTGCGCAACGTTCTCTGGTCCAGACGCTAGCACGTGGTCGCAAAGGCCAAGGTCGAGCGCGATCTTCATGCGTTCGGGAACAACGTCGATGCCGATGATTTTTTGTGCGCCGAGCTTGCGGCAAAGCGCGCCGGTAGCCAGCCCTACCGGACCGAGTCCCGTAATCAGCACTGCATCGTTGCCGCTGATGCCGATCTTCTCAAGCCCCTCATACACGGTGCCGAACCCGCAGGCTACCTGCGCGCCGTCGGCGTAGCTCAGTGAATCGGGCAACGCAATCAGGTCCTTCTCCTCGGCAATCATGTACTCCGCCATGCCGCCGTCGCGCTGCCATCCGTAAGCGCGGCGATATTTCTCGCTGGTGCAGGAGATCATGTACCCGCGCCGGCAATCGTTGCACACTCCGCAGCCGGAGATGTGGTAAACAATCACGCGGTCGCCATCTTTAAAGCGGCGGCAGCCGGGGCCGGCGGCCACAATTTGTCCGCAAGGCTCATGGCCCGCGATCACGCCCTGGTAGCCCTCGGGGCCTTTGCCCAGATGCTCGTGATAAATGCAGCGAATGTCGGAACCGCAGATGGTGGAAGCCTTCATACGCAGCAGCACTTCGCCGTGGCCGGGAGTGGGCACCGGCACCGTGCGCATTTCAACAGTCGAGTCGCCGGGCAGATACGCGGCGGTCATAGTGGCGTTCATCTTCTTTTTCTCCAGGTTGTCGAAAGGTCTTGTTTGTCGTTGTTCCGGCTGGCGATGGTCTGGCGCAGCTTGAAATCACGGCGGCGTGATTTCGCCGTCCATGTCCCAGAGAGCCTCCCAGCTCTGGCCGTCTTTCCAGAGGAACACCTGGCCCTTGATCAGCCGGCAGTTGCGGTCGATTCCGGCGATGGCGCTCATCTCGTCGTCCGTTAGCGGATCGCCGGTAACGCAGGCAAGGTTGTCGCGGTAGTGATTCACCGAGAACGGAATGGGCGCCTGCCCGCGCTGAACAGCCCACTTGATGCACACCGCCGCGGGACCGATGCCGTGCCGCGCGGCGATCTCAAGAATCACTGGATCCTGCGTGGGCGTGGTGTCTTCCGGCGTGCGGTCGCGCTCTGGCCGGCCCGGCGAGCCAATGGGGCAGTAGCCTATGGGCAGAATGCCGTTGTCGACAACGTACTTGAACAGCTCCGTCTGCTGAAAGTGCGGATGCAGCTCCATCTCATTGGCCGCGGGCTTAATGCGCGCGTCGCGCAACACCAGCTTGAGCTTGGGAACGGTCATGTTCGAAGTGCCGATGTGGCGCACCAGGCCCATGTCCACAAGTTGCTCCATCGCCCGCCATGTCTTCATGTAGTTCTCGTGAAGATAGGGCTTGGCGTCGGGGCTGCGCGAGGTCACATCGCATTGCGGCGGATGAAAGTTCGGGAAAGGCCAGTGAACCAGGTAAAGGTCAAGATACTCAAGCCGAAGATCGGCGAGCGACTGCTTGCACGAGGCGATTACGTCTTCAGGCTTGTGGTTATTGTTCCAGACCTTCGAGGTAATCCAAAGATCTTCGCGCTTCACACCGCCCTTTTGGATGGCTTCAAGCGCGCCGCCCACTTCCTTTTCGTTGCCGTAGACTGAGGCGCAATCGAAATGGCGATAGCCGATTGCAGCGGCGCCAAGCACAGCCGTGGCCACCTGGGCTGCGTTCACGCTGTCTGAGCCGAATGTGCCCAGCCCAACGGCTGGAACCTTGGCCCCGGTGTAGAGCGTTTTCTGTGGAACGGATGCGGGATTGATGGGTGCGGTTGCTGCGTGAACCGAAGTGCTCATCTCTTCTCCAGACGATTACGTTAACGATAACTGAGAACATCGAAGTATACGTAGCCAGCAAGCGCCAAGTCAACGCGCCGGGCGCGCTTCAAGCGAAGCCCAGGTAAAATCCAGCAGAAACTCGGCATCTGCGGCGACTGGCGCGCCATTCTGCGCCAGCAGGCGGCGCTGGATGGTCCCGCGTGTCATGTCGGCAACCAGCCACGCGGTTTTCTCCGCATCGAGGCGACGGATTGCGCCCTTGCGCGCTGCCTTCTCGATTTCGAGCGTCAGGCGATGGACCGGCTCGCGGAGCCAATCGCGGTACTGGCTGCGCGTAAACGACAGATTGTCCGATGCGGAGTCCATGATGCGGAAAAACTCCTTGTTCGCCTCGGCATTTTCCAGGCGGACCAGGACAAATGCGCGGATCTTTGCCTTCAGGCCGGCGACCGCGTCGATGCGTTCGAGCGTGCTCATCTTGAGCGCCTTCATGTCGTGGTCGAGAACCGCTTTGTAGATATCGGTTTTGGATTTGAAGTAGAGATAGACGGTGCCCTTGGCCACTCCCGCCTCTCGGGCGATTTCGTCCATAATTCCGAGCGCGAATCCCCTGCGGGCAAACACCGTGCGCGCCGCATTCACAATTTCAGTGCGGCGAAATTCGGAAACGATCTGCTGCTTGGTCTTCGCCTGCGCGCGCGCTGGAGCTTTTCTCATTGCCGTCTCCCTCAGAACGTTCTGACTGCCTAGTATATTAAACTGACTCTATGGTCAGCGAAAAAAGCAATCAGCCCGGCAGTGTCTCTGCCGAGTGGCGGCCGTCCGTCAATCCCTGGCTGGTTGCGGTCTCGGTCATGCTGGCCACATTCATGGTGGTGCTTGATTCCTCGGTGGCCAACGTCGCCCTGCCGCACATCGCCGGCACGCTCTCCGCTTCTACCGACGAGTCGACCTGGGTGCTCACCAGCTACCTGGTGGCCAACGCGATTATGCTGCCGGCGGCGGGGTGGATCGCGCGCCGCATTGGCCGCAAGCGCCTGATGATGATCTCGATTCTGGTGTTTACAGGCGCGTCGCTGTTGTGCGGAATGTCCGTCGGCATGCCGATGCTGATCGTGTCGCGCGTGCTGCAAGGGCTGGGCGGTGGCGGAATGCAGCCGCTGGCTCAGTCGATTCTGCTCGAGAGCTTTCCTCCGCACAAGCACGGCGTGGCAATGGCCGTATACGGAATGGGCATCGTAGTGGCGCCGGTCATTGGGCCCACACTGGGCGGATGGATTACCGACAGCTATTCGTGGCGATGGATCTTCTACATCAATCTCCCGGTAGGGCTGCTGGCGCTCTTCATGGCCAACATGAACATTGAGGACCCGCCCTATCTGCGGCAGAAATTCACCGGGGCCATTGACTATATGGGATTCTGGCTGATGGCCGTCTGGCTGGGCGCGATGCAACTGGTACTCGACAAGGGGCAGGAGGCGGACTGGTTCGAGGCCAATTGGATTCGCGCGGCAACATTTATTTCGGCGGCGGCGTTTGTAGGCTTTGTGGTGTGGGAACTGAGGAGCAGCGAACCGATCGTGCAGCTTCGCATTCTGCGCGATCGCAACTTCCGCGTGGGGACGATGGTGACAACTTTGTACGGTTTCGCTCTCTATGGAATAACCGCGCTGTTGCCCTTGTTTCTGCAAACGCTGCTTGGCTACTCGGCGCTCGATAGCGGCCTGGCGGTTTGCCCGCGCGGCCTCGGCTCCATGCTGGCAATGATTGCGGTGGGATTACTCGTCGGTCGCGTGGACGCCCGCCTGCTGCTGGCCTTGGGCTTTGCCGGCTTCGGCATCTCCACGCTGATGTTGAGCCACATCAACCTGGGCATCTCCATGTGGTCGGTGGCCATTCCAAATTTCCTGAACGGATTCGCGGGCGGCTTTGTGTTTGTTCCGCTCACCACCATGACCATGAGCCGGCTGCGCAAGCAGGATATCGGCAACGCCGCGGGCCTCTACAACCTGATGCGGACCATCGGAGGATCGATCGGCATTGCAACAGTGACGACGCTGCTGGTGCGGGGAGCGCAGAAGCACCAGAACTACCTTGTCGCCAACCTGACGGCCGGCAGTCCCGCCGTCGCCGCGGCCTTGCACGGCCTTGAAGCAAAGTTCTTTGTCTCCGGAGCCAGCGCGGCAAACGCTCATGCAAGCGCGATGGGCGTCCTGTACCGCAGCGTCGAACAGCAGGCTTCGCTGCTGGCCTACGCTGACAACTTCAGAATGGTGGCGTACCTATCGATGTTATGCCTGCCGCTGGTGCTGTTTATGGCGCGGCTGCGTCATCGCGCGCAGGGCTCAGCGGCAGCGGATGCGGTTAAATAGAACGCGTTATTCCATTACCTGCACCAGCACGCAGGTGATGTTGTCTGAGCCGCCGGCCTGGTTGGCCGCCAGAACCAATTGCTTGCAGAGAGTTTCAGCGGGAGTGTTGCTCAAAAGAATGGCCTCAATCTTAGCGTCCGCAACCTCGCGGGTAAGCCCGTCGGAGCAAAGCAGAAACATGTCGCCCGGCCGAGCTTCAAATTGGAAGATGTCGGGGGTGACGTGGCTTTGTGTACCAAGAGCCCTTGTGATCACGTTCCTCAGGGGCGACCGTTGCGCCTCGGACTGGCTCATGCGCCCCAGCCGGATCTGCTCCTCCACCAGCGAGTGGTCAAGCGTGATTTGTTCCAGATGGCCCGCGCGCTGCAAGTAACATCGGCTGTCGCCAACGTTCAGAATCTGCACGCTGCGCTCTTCAGCAACCAAAGCTACCAGCGTGGTGCCCATGCCGTTGAACCGGGCGTTGGCCTGCGAGCGGTCGAAGATGGCCTGGTTGGCGTTGCTCACTGCGCGCTCTACGGCGGCCTGCAGCGTTTCGCCCTGGTTGCGCTCGGTCAGCTGACGCATCACCTCGTCCACAGCCAACGAGCTGGCGACTTCTCCCGCCGCAGCCCCGCCCATGCCGTCGCAAACCACGTAAACGCCGTGCTCAACGGAGTAGCCGAACGCGTCTTCATTCGATGACCGCTTGCGGCCTCGATCGGAGACCGCCGCAGCCGAGTAATGGATAAGGGCAGTGGCCAAGCGTTAAACTCCCATCCCCCAGTTTACACGTGATTTGTTGCGGAAGATATTGGCCTGGTTACTCAGTGGCCCGCGGAGTTGCCCGTCTTCTCCGCCTGCGCGGGCAGTGCGAAGACCTGAATAGCGCCCGCATTCAAGAGCGCCAGCCGCCGTCCTGAGGGTGAAACAGCCACGTTGCCGCCGGCATCCAGCACCGGACTCAGCGGCGACTCAAACACAACTTCGCCGGTTGCCGCATTGAAAACCCTCACCATCTGGCCCTTGATGTCGTCCACGCCAAGCGGTGCATTCTCGATCACGGAGTGAGACAGAGCAATCGTCTCCTGCGCCAGCAGTTTGCCATCGGACGAGACCTGCATCACCGGCCGCACCGCAGTCGAAGGAACCAGATCGTCCCATAGCGTTTTGCCCGCGGTGGTAATTGCCACCAGCCTTGTCGCGCCGGAGTGGTCGCAACCGGTCGCCAGAATCACACTGGCCGAAATGAACACATCGTTCGGTTGGCAGAAGCTCTCCACGTTACCCAGCAAGTGGCTTCCACCAGAGTAGTAATGCAGGTTCAGCATCCACTGGTCGCCGCGCCCAGGCAGATTTTCAAGATATCCTTCCGGGCTGATGGGCAAATGAACCGTGGCGCGGGACCGGCTCACCAGCATCACCTGGCCGGTTTGGCTGCGCAAAATACGCACTACATAATTCTGCTGTTTCTGCTGGTCCTGCTGGGTTGGGTCACCCGGCGTTTGGCCGATCGTTACCCCGGCTGAGGTCGCGCTAGAGCTGTCCGCCGCACCCGCATTGGCCTGCGCCTGTTCCGGCTCCAGCGAGTTTGAAACCAGAAATTGCTGGCTTGGATCCAGTTCCACCATCAGCAACAGACCGGGAAACTTGAGCAGCGGCTTTAACTGCAGTTGGGCGTCGCCCTCAAACAGGTTGTTCTGGTCGCGGAGAAGGAACCTGCCATCTTTGAGCATCCACAGGTAGCGCTCCCGATCGTGAACCGGCCAGAAAGCATCGGACTCGACGGTCCCCTCGGGAAGCTTAATCACTACCGCGCGAATCTGGCGCTCGTCTTCCGCCGGAGTTTCTCCCGTCTTCAGCTGGCGATGAATCAGGCCCGGTACGCGGAAGGTAAACAGCAGCCGGTCGTCATCGATAAAGTCGAGCGAAGCCATGCTGTTCTGTTCGCCCAGGTAAAACGGTCCGGGCGGCGAAAACCCCAGCGGCTCAATGGGAACAGACGACGCAACCGGCAGCGAAGGCCTGGCAGGGTAGCCCGAAGGCAATGAGTGTTCGCGTATCTGTCGGGCCGGAACGAAATCGATCGGCTGCTGCGCGTTCGCCTGAATCACAGCGAAAACGAGCAATGCCGATGCCGCCAGCCATTTCAATCTTAGATTCAGTATGAAGACTCGATTCGCCATCGCTAGCTATTCTCGCCGATAAAAGCCGTTTTGTGTTGTGACATCCTACGAACTTGCATGTGCGAAAGTTAAAGATGGAATGTCACCAGCCGCCACAACCGCAGCAGAACCGCCCGAACGGCAGCAGGCCGCGGCAAATGCCCGGGTGCGGTTGTTGGGCTACGGAGCTTGCGCTCTGGCGGGCAGCCTTTGGGGCACGGGATTCTACTTTGGCAGGCTTGCGCTCAATGAGATGGGCGTCGAATGGATGGTGCTCTACCGTTTTCTGTTCGCCGCGCTCGGCATGCTGCCGGTTCTGCTGTTCGTCCGCCGCGGCACCGCGCGCATGAAGGGGCCAGAACTGCGGGTGCTGCTGATGACCGCATGTTTCGGCGTGCCGCTCCAGTTTCTTCTTCAGTTTCACGGTCTGGCGAGAACCACGGTCAGCCACGCATCGCTGATGGTGGGCGCAATGCCGGTGATGCTGGCCGCGGGCGCGGCGGTATTTGCCGGCGAAAAACTTGACCGGCTGGGCTGGATCGCCCTCTGCGGATCGACACTGGGGGCTGCGCTCGTCACGCTTGGCGGCAGTAGAACCGCCTCTGGGCGCGAGGTTCCCACGCTCGGCGGAGACCTGCTGGTGATTGTGTCGCTGTTCATTGCGCTGGCCTGGATTCTGCTGAGCAAAAAACTCATGGAAACCTACAGCCCGCTACTGGTTTCGGCCTATACCACTCTGGCCGGCGCGGCCATGCTGGCTCTGTGGGTGCTCGGCCCCTGGGCCTTGTCGCCGCTGACGCACGCAAATACCCAGCCGCCCCCGTTCGCTTCAGTCAGCGCAATCGCCTGGACTGCCCTGGCCATCAGCGGCCTGCTCTGCACCACCACCACTACCCTGCTCTGGAACTGGGGCATCCACCACGTTCCCGCCTCACGCGCCGGTGTCTTCCTGAACATTGAGCCCGTAGTCGGCTCTCTGTTGGGCGTCGAGCTGCTTGGCGAACACCTGGGCCCCTACGCTTGGGTCGGCGGCGGACTTATCCTGGCCGCAGCCGTCACCCTCACCACCCATGAGCATCGCCCCGAGCCCGCTGTCATTCTCGAGTAACCCCGATCGGGAATCGCCAGCTCGGCTGTCCTCATTAAAATTCTGTCACTTTGCGCAGTTTTGCGGTTAATATTCGCGCGGTTGTGCCGATAGTCTCCGAAGCTGCTTATGGAGGATATTTGTGTCTCTTCTCACCTGGAACCATGCCTGCGAGGTTGAAGTCCCCGCAATGGACGATCAGCACGGCATTCTGATGGATACGGTAAACGAGTTGCGCCTGGCCATGACGCACGGGCGCGGCCGCGAAGAGGTGAGCGAGATTCTCGATCGGCTGATCGAATTCACCCGCATGCACTTCCAGAGCGAGGAGCAGTTAATGGAGCAAGCCGCATTTCCCGGCCTTGCCGAGCATCGCCTGGCGCACCAACGCATGTTGGCCGAGCTACTGGCCGCGGCTCATTGCCTGCAATACGGCAAATTCGCAAAGATACAGCCCCAGCTCAGCGCCCTGCGCGACAGCCTGCTCCAGCACATCGAGATCCTTGACCGGGAATATGCCCCATGGCTTGCCAAACTCGGCGACGGCTAGGTCTTTTGCTGCATTTCAATCCCTCATCTTTTGCGCCAATCTTCCGATAAATCCATTGGGAGATAGATCATGGCCCTTTTGACCTGGAGCAGCAAATATTCCGTTGGCGTGCCGTCCATGGACAGCCAGCACACCGTTCTGTTCAACATCCTGAATGAGTTGCATGATGCGATGATGAATGGCCACGCACACAAGCTGACGGGACCTCTGCTTGATAAACTGTTGAGCTACACCCGCACACATTTCGCGGCGGAAGAAGGCATCCTGGCCGCCGCCGGTTATCCTGGCCTGGCCGAACATCGCAAGATCCATCGCGACCTGCTGGACCAGGTCGAGATATTTAATACCAAGTTCAAGCGCGGTGAAGGATCGATCAATGTCCAGTTGCTCAACTTCCTTCGCGACTGGCTAACCAATCACATTCTGAAAGAGGATCACGGCTACAGCGAGTGCGTCGGCGCACGCCACATCCGCTAATGCGGCTCTCAGGCCGACAGGCCGTCGAACGAGAGCTGCGCCGAGGCCCATACGGGCACAGTCGGCTTCGGCTCGGACGCCAGTTCGTACACCAGCCGCTCGAGAACGAGCCGTTTGTCGGGCGGCGACGAACGCAACTCCAGATCGGCGCGCGCCACCAACCGCACTGCGCGCGTCAACTCGCGCCGGCTCTTGTAGCGGCGCGCCTGACGGATCAGATCATCTGCAGCAAACGGTGGAATGCGAAAGCCTTGCCACAGCGCCTGCCAAATCGCGCTCGAATCGCGCACGTTCTTTTCCAGAATCACCAGCATCTGCCTGAAGGTGCGGGCCAGCATGTACAGGTGGCCGATGGCCGCGTCTTCCCCGGCATCCGAGCTGTTCAGCAATCCCTGCAGCAGCCCGAGCGCGCGCACACGGTCGTGAGAGCTGATTGCGTCAGTAAGTTCATAGAGCGAACGCTGCTTGGCGGCCAGCACCATAGTCTCAACATCGCCCAGCGTGATGCGCCCGTGGCCGCTGGTGTAAAGCAGCAGCTTCTCCAACTCAGAGCTCACCATCATCATGTCCGCGCCCAGCGCATCCACAAGCTCGCGTGCCGCATCCTGCTCCATGCGCGAGCCGGCCTCCAGCGCCTTGGCCACCACCCAACGCATCGCGTCTGTCTCGCCCACGCGCGCCAGTTCCACCATGCTGCAGTGTTCGCCAAGCGTCTCGGTCAGGCGCTCATAGCGGTTCTTATCGTCCATATCCATGCGCCGCGCGTCAGCGGGAATGCGCAGAAAGTCCGCAACAAACAAAAGCAGCGCCTGCGGATTGGGCGACTTGAAGTAGCGGTTGAGCGCGGCGAACTCATCCTTCTTTGCGCCGCGCGTATAAAGCTGGCGCACGTTGCGGATAAAGATCACCTGGAACGGCGCCATCAGCGACGGCGTCTGCGCGCGATCCAGCACCTCGAAGATCGATGTCGAAGCCAGATCGAGATCCGATAGGCAAAAGTCGCGCAGCTCCAGCGGCACATACGCCTTCAGGACGGCGGCGCGGCAGCGGTCCAGAAGAAAGATTTCGTCGCCGGCCAGCACATACCCCGGCTTGAGCGCGCCCGTGCCGGCAGCCGCAGCCTCAATCTCGGCCACAAAACGGCCGGTGGCGCTAAATCCCGAACCCCAACGCGCGCCGCTCAAAACTTTGGCTCCTTCATCGGGATTCTGGCCTGATTCTTCATCCGGTTAAGAATAGCGTTCTAAGGGCAGTCAAGTCAGCATGGAAAACTAGGTGGAAATCGGAAAGGCACCGCCCATGGTGCAAATGGCGATGCGCTGGCTTCTACAGCAGTGTCTCCGAAATCTGTGGAAGAACAACCGCAGATCCTTCTCTCACCACCCCCGAACTGAAGAGCGTTCGGGGCCCCGTTCGTTCAGGATGACAGTGCATTTTACGGTGCGAACTTTAGAGACAGACCCCTACAGCCCCTCGATCACATCGGCCACAAGTTGCCGCGCAAAGGCCCTTGAAAGCCGATCCACCGCCGCCGGATCTTCCTGGATAAAAATCGATAGGTCCGCGGTGGATTGGTACTGCTCGCGATACACGTAGTTGTTGTTCTGGTAGAGGACTCTGCCGTCAGCCCCGTTGAGCGTAACCGACGCCACAATGGTGATGAGAAAGCTCGACGACTGCTGCGTGGCCGAGCTGTAGGTGAGTGGCGCAACCGTTTCCCTGAGAATCGTCCCATGCAGAATCGCATCGGCGTCTGGCGCAGCGGCGGGCGTAACGCGGAGCCGGGTGCGTGCGGCAAACTCGCGAATCACCGCATTGGTCATGGCCACTTCGCTATGGTAAGACTCTGTGCGCGTGGCAAACAGCGGAACCGAAAGCGTCTTCACATCGGGAGGCAGATGCGTGGCCGCGCCCAGCGTGTGATAGCCGCAACCGGCAAGAGCCAGCAGGCCCGCGGCAACGGGAGCCACCAACAGTCGAGCTAGGGTGTATCGACATTGAGCGGAGAGACGCATGATTTATGTTAGCTTGCCTAGCCGCAGACCCGCGTCTAAACCCACGCCGTGGCCAGCATGCCTACGCGGGCTAGAGACAGTTTGAGCCCGTCGGCGCGGTTGCGGAAGTACGCGTTGTTCATGCGCTCCGTATCGAACTGTTCGATTCTCTTGAATCCCGCGGCGCGAAGTTCTCTCTCGAGCTGATCGGCGGTAAAGAAGAGTCGCAGCGGTTCACCCGCCGCGGTCACGCGCTCTTGCAGTGCATCAAACACCTTGCGCCGCTGCGGTGTGAGCGTCTCCGGCGGAAGCGCGTAGTCAAAGCTGACCCCGGTTCCCAACGGCATCTGCGCAATGGCAGCGATGGTCGAGCGAAACGCATCAAGCGTGAGGTAAGGCACCACGCCCAGCCAACTGAAAAATGCCGGCGCTTTCAGATCGAAGCCCGCGTCGGCAAGCCCCTCGGTGAGTGTGCGGTGCTCAAAGTCGAGCGCGACAAAGGTCAGGTTGCCTGGCCTCTGAATGGTGGCGTCGGCCAGCATCTGCCGCTTCCACTCCTGCGTGGCGGGGAAATCTACTTCGAAGACGCGCAGCGTTGTAAATGGATTTCGATACGCGAAGGTGTCGAGGCCCGCGCCCAGAACCACGTACTGCGACACGCCTTGCGACACGGCCAGCGCCAGCCGGTCCTCTGCATAGCGGCTGCGGACGCACATATAGAGGCGGAAGTCGCGGGCCACAGGGTGCATAGCGCGCTCCAGGTCGCGCGCGTATCCTGTGCCGATGAGGCGTACGGCGATGGGATCGTCGAGAATGAGAGGCTCGTCGGCCACCTGGTGAGCGGCGCGTCGAATGGCGACGCGAAGAGCTGTCCTGCTGGCGCGGCCTGTGAGCATATTACAAGTTTAAATGCGCGCGGGTTGATCGCACGGCAGGCGTCCCCAGATACGATACTCGGTATGAACTGGATTGGATGGGCGCTGCTCTCCGCCGTGTTTGCCGCCGCCACGGCCCTGCTGGCCAAGGTTGGCGTGGCGCATGTTGACTCAAACCTGGCCATGGCGCTGCGCACCAGCGTGGTGGTGGTGTTTGCCTGGAGCATTGCGCTGGCGCTGGGCAAGCACGGCGAACTCCGCTCGCTCGACCGGCGCACGTTGATGTTCCTGGCGCTCTCAGGACTGGCGACGGGCTTGTCGTGGATCTGCTACTTCCGCGCGCTGCAGTTAGGCCCCGCCTCGCGCGTTGCGCCGCTCGACAAGCTGAGCGTGCCGCTGGTGATGGTGTTTGCGTGGCTGCTGATGGGCGAAAAGATGAACGCGACAGCGGTCGTCGGCGGCGTGCTGATTACCGCCGGAGCAATTGCCATGGTGCTGAGCTGACCGCTGCTTGCCTATACTGGATCTGGCGCGCAATGCATGCGCCGAGACCTACGATGACCGAACAGAAACAATCCGACGCACCCTCCGCTCTTGCCTTTCGCCGCATTGTGCTCACCGGCTTTATGGGCTCGGGCAAATCGACCGTTGGGCCGCTGGTGGCCGCGCGTCTGGGCTGGCGCTTTCTCGATGTGGACGAGGTGATCGAGACAGAAGCTGGTTGCCCTATCGCAGAGATCTTTGCGCGGCAGGGCGAAACGGTTTTCCGCGAACGCGAGCGAGAGACGATTGCGCGGCTTGCCGGAGACGAGGCGCTGGTGCTGGCGTTGGGCGGCGGAGCGATTGAAGCCGAACTTACGCGCGCGCTGCTCACGGGCAGCGATGGCACGTTACTGGTTCACTTGGAAGTTGCGCTGGCCACCACGCTGGCGCGCTGCGGCGGCACCGAGCAGACACGGCCCGTGCTGGCCGACCAAGCCAACCTTGCCGCGCGCTACGAGCGCCGCCTGCCCCTCTATCGCACGGCTCACGTGACGATTGCGGTGGACGAACTGACGCCGACCGAAGTTGCCGATGCGATTCTGCGCGCGGCGGCTGAGCGCGGCAATAGCGGGTCAGCAAGTTAGCGAGTCAGCAAGTCGCAAGCCAGCGCGCCGTCCTGGCCCCAAAAGCGAAGGACCGAGGAAACCTCATTACTGCGTGAAAAAACCGCCGAGTTCAAGGCCACTCGCCGCATTTGAATGATTGGGAACAGGACGAATGCCCTGATCCCTGCTCACGTGCAATACGTGGTACACTGGATGCACGTTTTACACGTGGATGGCCTTATGCCTGCAACAGACGAAAAACAGAACATCACGCTCCGGCTGAGCCGCGAGACCATCCAGAAGGCTCGGGTGCTGGCGGCGCGGCGCGCTACTTCGATCAGCGGACTGCTGACCCGGCAGCTTGAAGAACTGGCCAATGCCGACGACGAGTACGAACGGGCCATGCGCGGCGCGCTGAAGTTGATGGAGAAGGGCTTCCGTTTAGGCGGCAAACACAAACTGGACCGGGACGCGCTGCATGAGCGGTAAGACCTTCGTGGACACCAACGTGCTGGTGTATGCACTGGACTCCGACGCCGGCAGCAAGCATCGCATCGCCCAAGAGGTGGTGCGCCGGCTGTGGGAACAGAACTCCGGCATTGTGAGCATGCAGGTGCTGCAGGAGCTCTACTCCGCCGTGACGCGCAAGCTCTCAAAACGAGTGCCGCGGCAGGAAGTGCGCCAGGCCGTGCGGCATTTTACGCAGTGGTGCATTGCGACGGGACCGTCGGAGATTGCAGCCGCTTTCCAGATAGAGGACGCGGCAAGGATCAGCTTTTGGGACGCCATGATTGTTGCCGCTGCTGTGCGGGGCGGTGCGGTGCGCATCCTCTCAGAGGATCTGAACGCTGGCCAGACGATTGCAGGAATAACGATAGAGAACCCGTTTCATCCTGGATGAGAAACGACCTCTCTGACGCTTCGGGCGGGCGGCGCTCGAATCCCCGGCTTGCTATGATCTGAGAGGGCGCTGATGAACGAGCTGAGACGCCCTTGAGTTCCCTTCCCTTATGACTCCTGTTTCCCAGACCGCCAATCCGGCAGACGTTCACGGCCAGGCCGACATGCATGGGCACGCACATCTTCACGCGCCGCAGCCGGGGGCGACGGCGACACTGATCCACGACCTGCGCGAACTATTCAAGGTGAAGGTGGTGGGGCTGGTGCTGGTGACCGGGTGGGGCGGGTTCTACCTGGGGTCGATGCTGTCGGGAATTTCAAGCGTGCAGCGCGGGCTGGTGGATACGCTGATTGGGATTGGGCTGGTATCTGCCGGAGCCGGCGCGCTGAACGAGGCGCTGGAACGCAGGATTGACGCGCGGATGAAGCGCACGGCCGACCGGCCGCTGGCCTCGGGACGGTTTCCGCTGGCGGTGGGCGTGGCGGCGGGGCTGGGCGCGCTGGCGCTGGGCGCGGTGTGGCTGATGCTGCATACCAACGCGCTGACGCTGGCGCTGGCGTTGCTGACGGCCTTTACCTACGTGGCCATTTATACGCCGCTGAAACAGGTGACGGCGATCGCTACGTTTATTGGTGCGTTTCCTGGAGCGATGGGGCCGCTGCTTGGTTGGACGGCGGCGCGCGGACGGATCGAGTGGCAGGGCGTGGCTCTGTTCGCGATTCTTTTTGTGTGGCAGTTTCCTCACTTTATGGCCATCTCATGGATGTACAGGCACGAGTACGCGAAGGCCGGGATACGGATGCTGCCGGTGGTGCAGCCGGACGGTTGGTCCACGGTGGGCGAGGCGCTGTTTTTTGCGGTGCTGATGATTCCCGTGAGCCTGATGCCATGGTGGCTGGGAATGGCGGGCACGGCGTACGCGTGGCTGGCGGTGGCGCTGGGGCTGGTGTACCTGGCGTACACGATACGGTTTGCGCGAATACTGCGCACCAGCGACGAAACCGAAAGCCGGATGCTGGCGCGCGATCTGCTGAAGGTGAGCGTGCTGTATCTGCCGTTACTGTTTACATCGCTGATGGTGTGCGCGGTGGGCAGGCAGTAGGCGAGGAGCAGGAACGATGACTGTGACAGCTAACCAGCAAACGAGCACAGGGCCCGCGATAGCCGCCATTCTTGCGGTGAGTGCGGCGGCAACGCTGTTTCTGTTCTGGCTGATCTATATTCATCCGGCGGCGGCGACAAGCGGGCAGTATGCGTTTTTGCCGGCGCTGAACGCGGTGTTGAACGGGCTGTCGGCGGTGGCGCTGCTGGTGGGCTACACGATGATTCGCGCGCGGCGGATTAAAGCGCACCGGGTGGCGATGATGACGGCGTTTGGATTTTCGACGCTGTTTCTGGTGAGCTACATTTTGCACCACGCATTGCACGGGGACGTGCGCTACCCGGCACACGCGGCGCTGCGCGGAGTGTATCTGCCGCTGCTGGCGAGCCACATTGTGCTGGCGGTGGTGGCGCTGCCGCTGGTGCTGGTCACGTTCTTCTTCTCGCTGAGCGGCAGGATTCCGCAACACCGCAAGGTTGCGCGCTGGACGTTTCCGCTGTGGCTTTATGTGTCAGTGACCGGCGTGATTACGTATGCGATGCTGCGGCTGGCGCAAGGATGAATCCTCAAATGACGGCACAGCCAGCGAAGAACGAATCACGGCGCGCGGCGGGCGACGGCACACGCGAACTGCTGCAATGGGGCGGCTCGATTGTGGGCGCGGGCTTGGTGGCGGCGGTGCTGCTTGAGACGCTGCTAGGCGGGTTTTCGCCGACCGGGGCGAGCACGAATACAGGCTGGTTCGCGCTGATTGTGGCACTCATGTGCCTGCCGTTCGGGGCGATGCTGCTGGCGCTGGGCGTGGCCAAGTGGCTGCGCAATTGGCGGATGGGGCGCAACGGGTAGACAGACGCCGCAAACTGGCAGAAACAGCCGGGAAATGCACATATTAGACAGCGATGAGGGACAGCCGTTGAGCGGCTGTGTCTGCTATTCTTTTTGCTTATTGGAGTGTGAGCGGCCATGGCCAAGAGCGTAAACAAAGTCATTCTTTTAGGAAATGTGGGCAAGGACCCGGAGATTCGTTCAACCCCGGCGGGCTTGATGGTTGCGAACCTGACGTTGGCCACCAGCGACCGCTTTCAGGATGCGCAGGGCGCATGGCAGGACCGCACCGAGTGGCACAATCTTGTGGCCTTCAAGCGCACGGCGGAGATTATCCGCGACTACGTGAAGAAGGGCTCGAAGCTCTACATTGAGGGCAAGATCCAGACGCGAAGCTGGGACGACAAGGAGACCGGGGCCAAGCGCTACCGGACCGAGATTATTGTCAACGATCTCTCGCTGCTGTCGGGCCGGGAAGAGGGCTCGGGCGGCTACAGCCGCGGCAGCGCGCCTGCGGCGAGCTACGACCAGAGGCCTCCAGCGGGCGTGGATGATGTTGCGCAATCGGCGGAGATTTCGGACGACGATATACCGTTTTGAGGGTAGCGGCTTGCAAGCCCTCATGGACGGATTTGGGAGCCTTCTTTCCCGATTGCTTCAGTGAGTGCAGAAGGCTCCGGAGTTATTGAGGGCTCTTGGCTAAGTAATGTCCGAGTTGGCGACGATCCACCAACAATGCCATTGAAAGGCTAGAATTGCGCGAGAAGTCGGATCGTATAGAAGATATATTGCCGACTGAACTGACGAGCGGTGCCATCTTGCGTTCCGGCGAGTATGCGTGGGAGCCGTCCACCTTCCCGACTGCCCTACAACAGGCACCTAATCTGGGGTACGCCTGCCTCGGAGGTCAGTTCTGGTTCTTGCTCCCCGACAACTCGCTGTACGAACCTTTTTGGCTTGAGGCCAATTCAACGGACAAGTCGGAGGAGGAGGCGTGGTTGGTTTTCGCGCGACGCTCATGCGACGAGGTTCTAGTGGCGTTCAAGGCTCTCGTAGAGAAAACTGACTTTGATGAAGAGATGTGTAAGTTTAAGACACTAGAAAAGCCATTCCGCCTCATGTTTAACGCATACTTTGTCACCGAGCGCCAGTTCTACAGCCTCGGGCTTCACACCATCAAGTCGATTAACGAAGAGATCAAGTGAAGATGATGCGCGGCTGCGTTTCGCCGCTGTACCCGTATCACGGCCCCCAGAAGTTGCACCAATTTTGGTAAGTTCCTGTTTAGCGACGATCCGATCCGAACGAATCCTGAAGGCAGACATCGCGAGGTGTCAATCAGTATTTCTAGTCCATGAACTGAACTTCAGGATATTGAATCTCTACTCTTAGGGCAGAAACTGGCGCAGTTCCCTTTAGGCCGTTATCGAAGAATGTGCTGATGATTCTTTCCGTAATTTCAACCTGCCGGCGTCCTTCAAGATGCATGATCCCCAAACTGCGCAACACAAACAAAATGGGCTGAAACTGAAGCATTGCACCGTCGCTGAAACGGAAATGTCCCGCACCGCGTATTGAAACCCAAACCCTTCTATCCGGAGGCGACTTGTCGTAGATAGAGCGGATATGTGCCATCACCGGAGCCGTCTCTGCGGAGGACTCCATGCTATGGTCGCTTAATAAAAACATGAAAGGCACCTTCAATCCCTGTCCCTCTTCGTCGCCAAGAGGTAGCCCATCGATATCGATTCCCGCCTTGCATCGTGGATCATCGTGGCAGAACTTGAGGACAGTTGCGCCACCTAGCGAATGTCCGAATGCACCTACTTTGTTCAGGTCGAGTTTGCCAGTGAACCTTCCGGATGGGTCTGAGGTATTTAGTTCTCCCAGCTGATCGAGTGCATAGCTTATGTCCGCGCTCCATGCTTTTGCGAGAGCAGCACCAAGCGCGACTTGTTGCTTTCCAGCGACGAGTTCGACGTCATTTTGTGGCGCCCTGGCAATCACCCTTCCATCCGGGAAGACAGTCACAGTGCTTCGATACGGTGCATCGAATCCGACCACCACGTAGCCGTGACTCGCGAGATCTTCTGCGAGCGAGGTATATTGGGTCACCTGCGCAGCAGCGCCACCTCTCATAAATACCACTGGATAGGAAGTCTGTACTGTCGACACGCCCGCATCGCGATAATTGTGTGAGCGCACACGAGAAAGGTCCCGCGTGGCGAACAACCGCAAAAAAGGTCCCGCATTCCTTTCAATCGCTTCGCGCCATGAGATAGGCAGGTAACTGTCGTACGCCTGTGGCGGCTGCGGAATAGCAGCGGGATACCACACCCAAACGAAGAGTTCGCGTTTCGTGCCGGGCTGCGGTGCCAGGGGATCAACATGGACCGGATCCTTCCACACGAGCGTGGTTCGGCCGACGGCGAACGGCCCCGAGGGTACGGGAAGCGTGGTTGAGCGCGTGTGATCAATCCACAATATTCCAAGCGAAACAGCGACTGCGACTACAACCGCGAGTCCGAAGGCAGACACAATTTTGAAGGCGCGGCGTATAGAGCGCATCGGGGTTTGCCTCACACCTACAGCTTCAACAAGTAAACCGGCGCCATCGACGCCAGCGCAGCACTGACTTGAGTCGCTAGAACACAGAGGGAGTATCTGGGCGCCCGCGGTAACCACTTGATCACAAATAATGCGAGTAACGGCAACTGCCCCGCCATGAGAATTTGCCAGATGTGCGCAGCCGTACCTTCATCGGCCTCGCGCGCAATGCCATAGACAAATAAGTGAAAGATCACTACGCTGAGCGCCATCAGCGACATGGCTACCGGGAGAAAAGCACTGGGACGTGTAGCGACCAGACCGAAAGGAAATGCCGGCTCATCTGGACCATTCGGGGAAATGATGCGTTCGCGAATTGCCGAACGAGCCACGTCTGCTAAATTACCGAAGCCACCGGATTCGGCGAGGAGCAAAGCTTCAAACTCTACTCCATACCGCTGCCGCCACCAATGCGGATAGGCGGAAATGAGCAATCGGGCCAGACGTTGGTTCATAGTGACGCCAGCCTTTTGAGGCCAGCCTTGGCAAACTGGTTGAGCGCATTAAGCTGCGCCCGAAGGACATGCAATCCTTCTGCTGTAATCCGGTACGGCTGGCGACGATCTTCAGCCGGAAGTGCCTCAATCAAGCCTTGTGTCTCCAAGCGCGCAATCGCGCCGTATAAAGTCCCGGGACCGAGTTTCGTACCACTCATTTGAGCAATGTCTTCGATCATTGCGTGCCCGTGTTTGGGCCCGTTTGCCAGGCTTGCAAGCACGAGCAGGGGTGGATCCGAGTAGCGCCCAGACTCTTCGTCGCTCTTGATGTTTACTACGCGCCGCGTACTACGCATTACGTAGTAATAGCACAAGGCCTGTTCAGGCGCAAGTGCCAATCTGCAGCGACAAAAGGAAGTTCTTTAAGCGCTTCATTGCCGCGTCACTCATTGAGTCAAAATCTCGCGTTCCGGTCGAATTACCGTCAAACCGGAAGTTACTCTGGAGATTGAATGACAGCCGCAATTATTGACTGAGCTTCCGAGACAGAAGATCGGGATGGTGCTGCTGAGTCGCGGGTTGGGACAACCGGAATTGCAGGATGTGATTCAAGGAACCGAACTGTGCGGAGGCGCGTACACCGATTGGGTGTATTCTTGCGTGCGCGGGAGGATTTACGTGAAAAGCCTACTGATTGCGATGGCGTTGCTGGCGGCGGGGATTGCGTGGTTGCCGATGGCGAGGGGCGCGGATGATCCGCTGGTGGTGAAGACCAGCGCCGGGCTGGTGCGGGGAGTGGCGCGGGATGGCGGCGGGGTTGGTAGCAGTAATCTCGGCGCCGTTCATGCGCACACCTCCACAAGTAACGTCATGTAGTCGGCAGCCTGCGTGGTGCGCACCTGCGCCAGAGGCAGGTGCGGATAGTTCCCCATATCCAACCGCGGCGGTCTTCGCTCGATGCGGCACAGCAGCAGATGACGCACCGCATCGAAGCTGATCGTGCCTAAGCGCGCAAGCTCTATCTGATTGAGAATTGCCTGTATGGCGTGGACATCTAGCCCATTGCTATCCAGATTTCGAAACTCCGCTGCTTCATCTCGCCGGTCTGCGATCAGCGCACTACGCGAGACATCGAGCAGATTAGAGATTTCTTTGAAGCAGGTGAAGACACCATTTGGATAACCTTCTACGACCGTTTTCTTTGGTGGTGTAGAGCTAAACCAGGCCCGAAGCTGCATCCTGGCGGCGAAGGGACATATCGCGAAGTCATCGACGGATGGAGCAAAACGGATGTTGCAGGAAGCCCTCTGAGCTTCGAGAAGCTATCGGGCAAGCTTTTGAAAACACA
>Ga0302319_10002729_pt1 | contig 37618 bp, 39 predicted proteins | sample Bog_T0_2_FD_203319 | JGI IMG/M metagenome (GOLD analysis project Ga0302319, IMG submission 203319) | Peat permafrost microbial communities from Stordalen Mire near Abisko, Sweden - Bog_T0_2 | ecosystem: Environmental > Terrestrial > Soil > Wetlands > Peat | place: Sweden: Abisko, Stordalen Mire... | reverse complement strand
TAGAATAAAGCGCTGTACATAAGGACCACACGGCTTTGCAGTCCGCTTCAGTATCGTTCGTCCTGCGCAATCTTTTGTAAGCTCACAGGCTCAACTCAATGGCCGCCTGCCCTGCAAACTCAGATCACGCCCGATACCGCCGCGTCCATCGCATCTCATCCCGCGTCTGTGACGATCGCGAAACGCCCCTCGTGTGGGACGAGACAGAAATAGCTATAGATCAATTAGAACAAAAAGGGAACAAAAATATTTTTCGTTATGGGGCTGGACAGCCCCGAACCACTACCGCTAGCCCATCGGACGAAGAGGATCTGTGATGAAGTCGACAAGCTTTACGGTGCGCGTCGATACGACCGTGAAGAAACGTCTGGAGCGGTTGGCCAAGAGCACGGGTCGCAGCCGGTCATTTCTCGCCGCCGAGGCCATCAACGAATATCTCGACATCAATGAATGGCAGGTAGCCGGTATCAAGGCCGCCATCGCCTCGCTCGATCGTGGCGAGGGGATCTCGCATGACGAGGTTAAGGATTGGATTGCTTCTTGGGGGAAGCGCAGAGCAACAGTAAGATGCTCGTCGAAGGTCATCGGATCAACTGAGCGAAAACATCATACCGCGGAAACGAAATCTTCGCCAACTACCCTTTGACCAGCTTTTCCGGCGGAACCGGCAAGATGATCTCGGAGGCGATCTTCCAATCTCTCCCGATCCTGAGCCAATCGATAATCATCAGAAACGGCTTTGGCGTGCCGTCCTGACCCGCATATGAAACCGTAATCGTCATGGGCACATAGGATTCGGCCAACTCGCGCGTCAGTCCGACGACCCTGAGTTTCGACAGGTCAGGCGCGAGTACCACAGGTCCCGATGCGGCGATGTCGTGGAGCTTTTGGTCAATGGCATCATTTCCCCAAAATCCGGCCCAGTTGCCTTCCGAGGGGAGGGCACTCTTTGCCACCAACAGCGCCGATGGCGATTGCCAGAACATCCCATGGATGGCTGCGACATCGTGCCGGTTCGCCAAATCCATGAGTTGGCCGAAACGTGATTTGATCGTGCTCAGCGTCGAAGCATCCAACGGGTCCTTAGGTGAGACCGGAGCCGCGCTGCAGGTGGCTGCCGACAACACCGCCAGCGCCAAAGTGAAAATCATCTTGTGCATGTTGAGCATCCCCTAAAGACATCAGCGAAACGGGCAGGCAGGCGGCTGGACGATACCGGCCTGCTCCGTCAAAGAAGACAATTAGATGCGGTAACGCGCCGCGGCATGCGGTTGCGCAAGATTCGGCAGCATGGCCTGGCGGGCCCCGTTGAAGGTGTTCCACTGTTCCGCGTCGGGCAATGACGGGATGGTGACCGGCTCGCGCCGGTCGAAGCCGACCAAGGCCGCATCAACCAGTTCGTCGACGTCCATGACGGCGCTGAGATCGTCCACGGAGCGGCCTGAACGCTGCCAGATTTCAGTCCGCGTCGCGGCAGGCAGGACGGCCTGGACGTAGACTCCGCGCGGTCCCAGTTCTGCCTGAAGCGATTGCGACAAGGTCAGCACATAGGATTTGGTCGCGCCGTAAATTCCGAGCGTGAACTCCGGAATCAGTGCCAAGATCGAAGAAATGTTGACGATGGCGCCTTGCCTCGTGAGGCAAATCGCGTCCCTGCCGCGCCGGCGAGGCGGGTGACAGCGGTGACATTCAGCCGGATCAGCCGGTCGAACGCCTCGAGGTCAGGGTTGGTGACGCCGCCGGGTGCTGCCGCGCCGGCATTGTTGATAAGGATTCCAATCTGGTCGTCCTCGCGCAGGCGTTGCTCTACGCGGCGCAGGTCGGCGGGCTCGGTCAGATCGGCCGGAAGGACATCGACGAAGGCCCCCGTTGTGGCGCCGAGGCGCGCCGCCAGGGCCGTCATCCGCACCTTGTCGCGTGCCACGAGCACAAGGTCATGGCCGCGATGGGCAAAGCGGTCTGCATAGACAGCGCCGATCCCGGAGGAAGCGCCGGTAATCAGAACGGAAGGAAGGTTGCGAGACATGGCGTGTTCCTATTAATGACAATCATCATGATTACATTCATGATACATATAATGTATAAGTCAAGCCAATCCGGAGTCGGACACATGAAAGTGAGCAAGGAGCAGGTCGCAACGCATGGCAAGCGGATCCTGGCCGCGGCCGGCCGGCTGTTTCGGCAGCGGGGCTTTGACGGCGTCACGGTGGCGGAGGTCATGAAAGACGCCGGCCTCACGCACGGCGCTTTTTATGGATATTTTCCATCCAAGGAGGCGCTCATTGCCGCGGCGGTCGGGCAAGCGCTGCCGCTGGCTCCGGACAAGCCCCAGCCGCGCCGCCCGGCGGCGGAATTTGCCGACGACTACCTCAGCGTCAAGCACCGCGACAATCTTGCCAACGCCTGCCTGTTTTCAAGTCTGGGAACCGAAGCCGCGAGGGGTTCTGCCGATCTCCGGCACCATATGACGGAGGCTGTCCGCCGCCGAATCAATCATCTCAGTACGGAGGCCGAAGGCGGCACGGCGGACGAAAAACGCCGCGCTGCAATCGCGGCCTGGTCGGCCATGGTCGGTGCGATGGTGCTTGCCCGTCTGGTCGACGACGATCGGTTATCGAAGGAAATCCTGAAGGAGACCCGCGCCGCCCTGCCGCTCACATAAGGGATCAGCGACCCCATCGATCGCATCCGTTTCGCCGATGACCGGCGAGCCGACGTGGCCGCGGCGCCGCTGCAGGCCAAGGAGAAATGGCGATTCGGGCACGCGCCCAAGGCGGTCTCGCCGCCATTGTTGCGCCAAAATGCCATCATCAGGCTCATGGCAGGTGGTGTCGCCGATCACGCTAGCGAACGTTGACATTCCCAGGCGCGGTTTACTGTCTGCCCCTCCGTCTCCGTTCCGAAGGCATCCAAGCTCTCAACATGCTGCTTTTTAGCCCAGCCATACCATTGCGATTCCGGGAATTCGAACAACCCGCCGCCGCCGCGTCCTACCGGCCCGACATCGACGGCATGAGAGCGCTGTCGATCTGGGCGGTGGTGAGCTATCACGCATTTCCCGATTGGGTTCCAGGCGGGTTCGTTGGCGTCGATGTCTTTTTTGTCCTATCGGGCTTTCTCATTACCGGCCTCATCCTCGATAAGATCGCCAGCGGCTCGTTCTCGATCCTCAGCTTTTACCAGGGCCGCATCCGGCGGCTGTTTCCAGCCTTGGTCATGGTGCTGGCATCCACCTACGCCCTCGGCTGGGCCATTCTACTGCCCGCTGATTTCATCCATTTGGGCGAGAATATAGTCGCGGGAGCCGGATTTTTTGCCAATCTGCTGCAGCTGCGCGAAACCAGCTATTTCGCGCCGGCGGCGGCCACCAACCCCCTCCTGCATCTCTGGTCGCTTGGGATTGAGGAGCAGTTCTATATCTTCTGGCCGTTGCTGCTGGTCCCCTTGGCACGTTTGAACAGAAACGGCGCCCTGGTTGTGCTTGGTCCCGCCACTGTGTCGATAGCCGCCAACCTCTATTTCGTGTCAAATAATCCGACGATGGCCTTCTACTCTCCGATGACGCGCGCCTGGGAGCTTTTCGCCGGTGCCTTGCTGGTCTATCGCATCGGCCCGCTCTCCAGCGGCCCAAAATTCCCGAACGTCCAGGCGATCATCGGATTGGGGTTGATCACCATCGCGATTTTCGCGCTCGATAAATCATCTCCATATCCCGGTTGGAGCGTCCTGCTGCCCGTTGCAGGCACGATGCTGTTGCTGAACTCGCGTCAATCATGGCTCGGCCGATCCATTTTATCGAATCCGGCCGTCGTCTTCGTCGGCTTGATCAGCTATCCCCTCTATCTCTGGCATTGGCCACTCCTGGTCTATCTCGGCATCCTGAGATCCGGTACCCCAACCCAACTGGAAACGCTGCTTTGCGTCCTGTTGGCTGTTTTACTGAGCTGGTTGACTTGCCAATTCATCGAACTGCCGATCAGGCGGCGTCCGGGCGTCGTAGCTCCCCTTTCCGTCAGCATGATCGGACTTGCCGTCGTCGCAGCGGCCACGGTTCTTGGATCGGGTTTCCCATCTCGTTTCCCAGAAGCAATCCGTGAACTTTCGCTGGTCCGAACAGATCCGGCAAGCTTTCGACCCGGGTGCTTTCTGCAGCCCACGGAAGATGCGTCGTATTTGAACGAAAGCGCGTGCGTCGAGCAGGGCAGCGGACCGCTGCTCTTTGTCTGGGGCGACTCGACATCGGCGGTTCTGTATGCGGGCCTGAAGGCGGAGCAGCAGACGCGATCGTTTCATATTGCGCAATTCGGCGCGAGTGCCTGCCGGCCCATTCTGGGTTATGCGCCGCCAGGCCGGCCGTATTGTGAAGAGATCAATCAGCGTATCATCGGCCTCATCCGCCGAAATCCTCCGGACATCCTGTTGCTGCATGGCATTTGGGAAACGCCGGGGGATTTTGAAAAGCTGGCGGCGACCATTGCATTGCTGAAGACGGTCCCGGTCCTGCGCATTGTTATTCTTGGGTCTCCCCCCCTGTGGACCAAACGAGGCCTGCCTCAGATGGCGCTGAACTATTTTCGGTTGCACCACAAAATGCTGCCCTTGCGCATCACTGACCGGTTGCTTGGATCTGACACCGATGCGGCTCTGGCAAAGTTTTCTGCCGAAAATGGCGTTGAATATATTTCCGCCTGGCATGCGTTCTGCGATGCGAACGGTTGCGTGACCCGTACCGGATCATCCGGTGCTGATCTGGTGGCTTTTGATGCGGATCATCTGACCAGGAACGGATCGGAATTTCTGATCCGATCGATCTCGCAACAGCTGTTTGCACCGGGCGCAAGTTCGAAAGCAGGCGTTGAGTGAAATCACGGCTCGGTGATCCCTTCGCAACAGGTCTCTGCTTATTGTGCGGCGGGGCTTGACTTGTGCTGTTGGCAACTGAATGCTTTCGGTCACACGAAGCTACCGAGGAGGCCGCGAGGATGAGTGTTGCATTGCAGGAACCGGTCGATGACGTAAAATCACTGCATCAGAGCCTGTCCATTCATCCTTACAAGCCGTTGATCGGTGCCGTGATCGAGAATGTCGATCTGAGCAGGCCACTCAGTGAACGCAACAGGCAGGATCTCAACCGTGCGTTGGTCCGTGATCTTCATCCGCAAGCAGGACCTCAACTCGGCTCAACATGTCGAGCTTGCCCGCGTGTTTGGCACGCCGATCCGCAAGAACATTTACCTGCCGTCGGTGGACGAATTCCCCGAAATCGAGGTTATCGCCCATAACGAACACACCAGGTCAGGCGGTACCGATAATTGGCACGTCGACGTCTCCTGGCAGCACGAGCCGCCGAAGGCGACCGTGTTGCACATCAAGCAGGTGCCTGCCGGTGGCGGCGGCGACACGATCTGGGCCTCTGCCACAGCTGCCTATGACCTGCTCGATCCCGATCTGGCGCGCTATTTCGAGAAGCTGACGGCGGTCAACACGTTCCTGGCGTCGCCCAAGAAGGCTGCGCTCTCGGATCTGCTGACGGGCTATGCGGCGGGGCGACAGGAGACGGTGGAAGAGGGTCAGGCGCGGGTCAGAGATGCCAGCATCAAGTTTCCGCCGATCGAAGTGCCGGTCGTCAAGACCCACCCGGAAAACGGTCGCAAGCTGATCTTCGTCAACGAGGCGCACACCAGCCATCTGCTTGGGGTCTCAAAGACCGCCAGCCAAAGCCTGTTGAACTATTTATATGATCTGATGAAGACGCCAATCATACGCTCTGGGTCGCGATCCGGCGCAAAGTCCGTCAGTCAGGAGCAGGTTCAGGCCGCCCGTTCCATGGGGGCAACGGGGCTCCAGCTCGTCCGGTATGTCGTGTTTCCCGCTGCCTTGCCGGAAATTCTCGTCGGCCTCAGGATCGGCATGGGGGTCGGCTGGACCACGCTGGTGGCGGCGGAAATGGTGGCGGCGGATGCCGGCCTGGGCAAGATGGTCTTCAATGCCTCGAACTTCCTCCGTACCGATGTCGTGATCCTGGGGATTCTGGTGATCGGGTTGGTGGCCTACGCGTTCGAAACGTTTCTGCGCTTGTTCGAGGCCTGGGCGGTTCCTTGGAAAGGCAGAGTTTGGCTACTACTCGCCTGCGGTTGGCTGCGGACGGGGCGGTTGAAGCGAGCCTGCCGATATCATTGGCGAGGCCGCGATCCTGGGCTGGCTCACCGGCAAGCTGCCGAGAATTCGGCCCGCAGGCACTTCCCCCTGCACCACCAAGATTGTGCAAGAACGAAGCCAAAACTTCGAGAAATCCCTGTATTATCAGTATGATGTACTGGCGCGCTCGGAGAGATTCGAACTCCCGACCCTCGGAATCGAAATCCTAGTTTTTATAAGAAATTGCAACGTCTTAGGCCAAGCGTGTTGCAACGGTGTTGCTGCGCTATCCCTGGGCCCAAAAGATTATTTGCCGAGCAAGCGAACCTGGATGTCTTCTGCCGCCCGTTGGTCGGCCTCGCTGTCCGCGAAGAGGTGGCCATAGGTATCGTACGTCACCTTGATCGAACTGTGGCCCATCAGCGTCTGTATCTGTTTCGGGTTATGGCCTTGCTCGATCCACAGAGACGCGCATGCGTGCCGCAGCGAGTGCAACCCGTATTTCGCGACCGGGACCATGATTGGTTTCCCGTCCTCGCCAAGTATCATTGTACCGTTTTTATCGGTCGCCTCCTTCAGGGTCACGACGTCGGCGCCAATCTGGATAGGGTCATACCCTCGCTGCACGATGTTGGAATGACTTTCGACCTTTCCGCTGCCTGTCGGGAACACGAGCCCCAGTTCACCTTTCGGACAAATAAGCTTCCACTCGCGGAGCGCGTTCACCACCAGCGGCGACATCGGGATTGATCGATAACCGGACTTTGACTTGAGACGGCCGATCTTGTGGAACGCGTCGGCACGCTGCGTGACCCTGATCTGGCGACCTTCAAAATCGACGTCAGCCCAGCGCAGTCCGCGGAGTTCACTGCCCCGCAGCCCGCAGAAAATCGCGACGAATATCAGCGGACGCCATCGGCCTGAGGCCTTGTTGAGGATCGCCTGCAATTCCGCCTTCGTCGGAATCACGGGGCGGGGATCATCTCGGTCAGGCCGATCGAGGTCCAACCCCGTTGTGGGGTCGATGTTTGACAATCCGCGCCGGCGGGCCTCCTTAAAAATGGCCCCCAGCGAGCGGACCACCCGTTGAACCATCTCGGCCGATCGACCCGCAGCGCGAAGTTGATCCGCAAATGCAGTTACCGCTGGCACCGTCAGCTCGTTGAGTTTTCTGCCGCCGACGAACGGGTAAATGTGAAGCTTGGTGTGCTCTTCGTACCCGCGAAGGGTTGAGGCCTCAAGCCTCTTTTCATGACAGCGCTTGATCCAGAGCGCGCCAGCCTCTCGCACGGTAGGAGACACACTGTTTGGGGTGTGAAGCCCGTGTTTGAGGTCGTGCCTGGTTTCGACCAGCCAGGCCTCGCCATCGCTCTTTCGCTCGAACAGCTTCGCCCGGCGCTTGCCGGCGCCGTCGACATAGGAAGCCTGCCAGCGGATCAGGCCAGAGGGCAGTCTTCGCTTACGCACCTTGGCCATTGCTAATCTCCCTGATTGACCAAAGCGACATTCACGAAACCATGTTCCAATGTTGCGGTTATGACGCCCTTCAAACGTCGGAATATTTCATTGAGGTGAAGGACCACAGACCAGGTCGCGTCGGGCGGCACGTTGACGTGTTGTGTTGTGCGGGCGGGGAAGGGAACGGGCTTATTGAGCTCGATTTCCACTGGCTCCGGGAAGGCGTACGAAAGGTATGTTGTATGGATCGATGCGGTCGGGCTGCCGGCGATGACCAGATAGATCTTCTTGTTCGCGTTTTGAGGATCGAAAACCGCGGCTGCTCCCATCCGGCCAAAACCGAGGACGGTTTGCCCATCCACCCCCTGGAAATAGCCGACCCGGACAGCAGCAAGGCCAGCGTCTGTGAGTGCCGTCAAAACAATGGCATCGATGATGGCCTGTGCTGCATATCTTCGCTTGGAACCGGTGCCTGGGAATTTGGATCCCAAGACCTTGATCAGCCCGACGTCCGACCATCCGCGAATCCGGTCCACGACCGTCCCGATCTCCTCGTGCGGTCGCCTGACGTAATTCGCAATTTCGCGGACTGAAAAATCTCGCATTGCATAGACCCTGTCACATTAGAAGGATAAGGGGTCCTTTGTCCCTTGTCAAATAGAACGAATTGGATTAGATGGGGTGAGCTGATGAAGGACCGATGGTCCTTCATCGAATCAGAGGGAGCTAACCGATGAATGCCGAAATTGCTGAGGATATCTTGCGAGGTGTGAAGAATATCGCCGATTTCATTGGCGAGGACGAGCGGTCCACAAACCACAAATTGGCGACGGGAAGGCTGCCGGGTGGCAAAGAGGGTACCCAATGGGTGGCCTCCAAAACCGTTCTACGCCAGCACTATGCGAAGCTCACCGGCTTCCGGGTTGCCTGACGGGTGGCCCGCGAAGAAAAGGCCGGCCAAGATCGCGGACCCATTCCGAATGCTGGACCCCGGCGGGGAAGCAAATAGGACATCGGCACCGATGCAGTAAGCCCGCAAGGGCGTCCGGGCGTCCCGGCACAGGGGGCAATCGTGCTTAGCGCGGCTTCGCCGCCAAGCGCGTCGCGCCGTCAGGATCCGCTGCTGCTCGACTTCGCGATCGGTAACTGACTTCTGCGGGAGTTCGGGAACGCCGTTATCCAGCAAATCATTGCGTCTGCATTTCAAGGCGAGGTGGCCCGTGTGATCCCAAGCCTGCTGCTTCTCAATCCCGCTCAGTGGCGAGACCAGCCCGTTCCGGACCGGGAATGGATTGTGCGCGATTTGATCCCGGCCAAGACTGTAACCTTGCTCTCCGGCGACGGGGCTGCGGGCAAGACCACACTCGGGCTGCAGCTGGCGGCTGCCCGCGCATTGGCTCGAGACTGGATCGGAACGATACCGGCGCCAGGGCCGACGCTGTTTTTGTCCGCCGAGGATGATGGCGACGAACTCCATCGGCGCCTCCATGCGATCCGGCTGCACTATGGCGCGGCATGGGATGATCTGGCCGACATCCACCTTGCCGATCTCGTCGGGGCAAATGCCGTCCTGGGCGAATTCTCAAAATCAGGGATCATCTGCGCGACAAAACTCTTTGCAGCGGTCACCGCCGCCATCGAGCGAACCCGGGCCGATCTGGTCATTGTCGACGCGCTGGCCGATGCCTTTGCTGGCGACGAAAACAACCGCAGCCAGGCACGGCAGTTTATCGGGCTGCTCAAGCGGCCCGCCCGGCAGCACGGCTGCGCTTTCCTCTGCCTCGCGCATCCGTCGCTCAACGGCTTGAGCACCGGGACCGGAACGTCGGGGTCGACCGCCTGGAATAACAGCGTCCGATCGCGGCTCTACTTCGAATCGGCACAAGCGGCCGATGGCAGCGAACCGGACAAGGACTTGCGAACGCTGACGCTGCGAAAAGCCAACTACGCGCCCGCCGGCGTCAGCTTCACGGTGCGATGGAAGCATGGCGCCTATGTCCCCGAGGTCGGCGCAACTTCGTCGCTCGATCGAATGGCCCTCAAACAAAAGGCCGAAGCGACCTTCCTTTGCCTTTTGCGCCAGTTTAACGACCAAGACCAGCACGTTTCATCGACTCCTTGCGCGACCTATGCGCCGAAGGTCTTCGCAAGCCATCCCAACCGGGAAGGGATTGGCAAGCGACAGTTCGAAGCAGCGATGCAGGTATTGCTGAGCCGGCAGGAAATCCGGATTGAGCGCTTCGGTCCGCCCTCTCGACAGCGCTCGCGGCTCGTTTGCGGAGCTGCGATATGACGCCTGTTCCAACCGATTCCAACTCCCTTCCATCCCCCTTCCAACTGGCTAGCCTACCTACCCCCCTATACCCCCCGTGCGTTGGAAGCAGTCGCACGCACTTGGAAGTGCGGCTCTGCGTCCACGCACAAGAGTCGAGGACACATCGATGACCGGAAAGCAGATTGCGAAAAAAACCAAGCCGTTGACCGTGGTCGCCAACGAGCCCGACGATGCGAAGGGAACGCTGAAGAATATCGGCGGCTCGCGTTCGGACAACTGGAATAATATCCTCGCCAACCAGACCGTCCAGGCGCTTTGGCTGAGGCATTCCGATCCGCAGACGCGGGACAAGCAATACAGCGCCACCGTCGCCGCGCTGACCGGGATCGGGCCGAAGGACGAGTTGGAAGGCATGATGGCCGCGCAACTGATCGCCGCCCACAGCGCCGCGATGGAATGCTACCGCCGCGCCATGATCGGCGAACAGACCTTCGAGGGACGACGGGAGAACCTCGCCCAAGCCAATAAGTTGTCGCGCACCTATGCGGTATTGCTCGAAGCCCTCAATCGCCATCGCGGCAAAGGTCAGCAAAGGGTCACGGTTGAGCACGTCCACGTTCATTCGGGCGGCCAAGCGGTGGTCGGCATGGTCGCCCCGCAGCCCAACGACCCCGGGGGCGGGGATCGCGCCAATTTGGAGGAACAACCCCATGCAAAGCAAATTGCCCATGCACAAGAGCCCGCGCTGCCGAGCCCGGACCCGGGCCGGAACGGCCTGCCAATCGCCCGCGATGCCGAACGGGCGCTGCCGGATGCACGGCGGCAAGGCGCCGGGCGCGCCCAAGGGCAATAGCCACGCCTTGAGGCATGGCCGCTATTCCGCCAGGGCGACCGCCGAACGGCGGGAATTGGGCGCGTTGTTGCGCAGCATGAAGGCGCTGGCCGAGCAGGTCGAGGGGTAGGAATGAACCCGCTAGTGCCGTTTTGCGTTCACATACACCCGGCTAAGTTGCAAGTTTGCGGGGCCGGGCTGTTCCTGTTGATCCACGAACCTCCGGCAGTGGCCTGCGGCATGCTCCAACCATTACTTCAATATGCAGGGATGACCGGCCAGGGAAACGGCTGCGGCCGGCGCTACACTTGACGGAATCGACGCCAGCAGCGACCTTGTATACGGTTGCCGCGGGTTGTCGAAGATCTCCGTGACCGGCCCGTGCTCGACGATGCGCCCGCGGTGCATCACCGAGACGGTGTGGGCGAACTGGCGCACCAGGGCGAGGTCGTGGGAGACGAACACATAGGTCAGGCCGAGCTTGGCCTGCAGCTGCAGCAGCACCTCGATGATGTCTGCCTGGACGGTGACGTCGAGCGCGGAGGTGGGTTCGTCGAGGACGATCACGTCCGGCTTGAGCACCAGCGACCGGGCAATGGCGACGCGCTGGCGCTGGCCACCCGACAGGGCTTGGGGCTTGCGCGAAAGCAGGTGCTCGCCGAGCCCGACATTGGCCAGAGCTTCGCAGACCCGGTCGCCCCGCTCCCTTCGGGTTCCGATCCTGAATCGGTCGAGCGGCTCGCGCACCAGCTGTTCGACCTTCCAGCTCGGGTCGAGCGAAGTGAACGGGTTCTGATAGACGAGCTGAAGATGGCGCCACACCGTGCGCAGCGACTCGGGCGAGCGACCGGCGAGCTGTGTGCCTGCGACTGCGATGGTCCCGGCGTCGGGTTGCTCGAGCCCAAGAAGTAGCCGGATCGTCGTCGTCTTGCCCGAGCCGGACTCGCCGACCAGCGCGTGCGTCGTACTGGCCGGGACGGTGAACGACACGTTGTCGACGGCGGTCAGCGCCTTGCCGTCGACGGTGAAGGTCTTGGTGACGGCGCGGACTTCGATCCTGGCGGCCTTGAGGGAATTGCAGCCTAAGTCGCGCAGCTCGGCATAGCGGTCGGGGTTGAGGGCCGGGACGTCGGCGTGCAGCTGCCTCGCATAGGCCGACTTTGGCGCGGAGAACACGGAAGCGGTCGGACCGGCCTCCTGAATGTTGCCATCCTTGAGCACTACCATCGCGCTCGCCCGCTCGGCGGCGATCGCCAGATCATGGGTGATCAGCAGCAGGCTGATATCCAGCTCTTGCTGCAGCCGCGAGAGCAGGTCGAGGATCCGCTTCTGGATGGTGACGTCGAGCGCCGAGGTCGGCTCGTCGGCGATCAGCAGCGCCGGCCGTGGCAGGACCGCCAGCCCGATCAGCACCCGCTGCAGCATGCCGCCGGACAGCTGATGCGGATAGGAATCGAAGATCCGCTGCGGGTTGTCGAGCCCGACCTGGGCGAACACCTCCAGGATGCGCTGCCGGCACGCCGCTTTGTCGGGCTCGTCGAGCAGCGCGGCCGCCTCCCTGGCCTGCGCGCCGATGGTCCGCACCGGGTTGAGCGCGTTGCCGGGGTCTTGCGGGATGAAGCCGATGGCCCTTCCGCGCAGCGGCCGAAAGCGGCGCTCGGAGAGCCCCAGCAACTCCTGGCCGCAGAACGCGACCCGGCCGCTGGCGCGCCCGCCGCTGGGGAGCAGCCGCAGCAGCGCCCGGGCGATCGTCGACTTGCCCGAGCCGGACTCGCCAATGAGGGCGAGGCTGTCGCCGCGGCCCAGTTCGAAGCCGACATCGGTCACAACCTGGTGCGGCCCGTAGCCGACCGACAGGCCGTCAACCCGGAGCAGCTGGGTCGATCGCCGAGGCGCCGGCGTGGTCGACTCGGTGCGGGCGAGGGCGGCGGTCAATTCGTGCTGCGGAGCCATCGGCTGATCCTGTTGACGGAAAGCACGGTCGCGATGGTGACGAAGGCGGGCGCGTAGACCAGCCATGGCCATTTCAGATAGTCCTTGCCGATAGAGATCAGCAGGCCCCAGTCGGAGGCGGGCGGCGGGTCGCCGTAACCGAGGAAGGCGAGGCTCGCGATCACCAGGATCGACAGGCCGAAGCGCAGCACCGCCAGCGGCACCAGCGAGCGCGACGCGTTCGGCAGCACGTGCCGCAACAGGATGTGCCAGCGCGAGCCGCCGAGCAGGAACGCGGCCTCGACGAAGGTGGCCTGCCGGGTCTTGATGACCTCCGCGCGCATCACCCGGGCGAACACGGCGACCGCCGAGACGCCGGTGGCGATGGCGGCGTTGGTGGTGTCGAAACCGATCGCGGTGACCACGATGATGGCGAGCAGAAAGTTCGGGATCGCCAGCATCACATCGACCAGGCGGCCCAGCACGATGTCGACCCAGCCGCCGAGGAAGCCGGCGAGCAGGCCGATCAGGCCGCCGGCAAAGGCGGCGATGACGACGGCGATCAGCGCGCTGGTCACCGAGGAGGCGGTGCCATAGACGACGCGGGCGTAGAGGTCGCGACCGAGCTGGTCGGTGCCGAACCAGTGCTTGGCGCTGGGGCCGAGCAGCTTGTCGGCGGGGACGCCGCTGACCGGGCTCTGACTTGTGAACCAATGCGGTGCGAGCGACCAGGCGATGACCAGCGCAATCACCGCGAAGGCGAGCATGACGATCGGCGGTACACGCAGCGCCGTCAGCCGGCTGGCCGCCATCGTGCGCGAGGCCAAGGAGACAGGGGTCATGAGGTGACGACCTGCGAAGCGCCAGCGGAATTTTCGTCCGCGATGGTCGGACGGTGCCTGGGAGCGCCGATCAGCTTCACGCGCGGGTCGAGCAGGGGGTAGACGAGGTCGGCGCCGAGATTGACGAGCACGAAAACCACCGCCGCCAGCGACACGATCGCCTGCAGCACGGGCAGGTCCTGCGTGCTCACCGAACGCTGCACCAGGCTGCCGATGCCGGTGCGTCCGAACACCGTCTCGGTGATCAGCGAACCGCCGAGCAGTTCGCCGATGGTGAGCGCGATGACGGTGACGACCGGCAGCGACGACGGCTTCAGCAGATGGCTGGCGAACAGCCGCAGCTGCCCGAGACCACGGCCGCGGGCGACGGCGGCATATTCCTGCGCGGACTCATGGTCGAGGCTGGCGATCAGCACCTCGGCGATCTCTGCGGAGACGGGAATGCCGAGCGCGACCGCGGCGAAAACCGTCGCCCAGAAGCTGTTTGGCGCAATCACGCGGAACAGGCCGAGCTGGAAGCCGAAGACGTGGATCAGAACCAGCCCGATTACGAAGTTGGGCACCGAGAGGAATAACGAGGGCAAGCCCCGCAGCACGCCCTGGCCGAAGCGCTTGGGAACGAACTGGGTGCCGTAGGCGATCGCGCCTGCCAGCAGCAGCGCGACAGCAAGACCCGCGGAGGCGAGGATCAGCGTCGAGGGCAGAACCTCGGCGAGCAGGGTGGTCACCGGCCGGTTGGAGCGCATCGACAGGCCGAGATCGCCAGTCAGGAAGTTGGACAAGGAAGTCCATAGCTGAGCCGGGATCGGCCGGTCCAGGCCCTGAGCGACGATGATCTGTCGGATCTCGTCCTCGGTGAAGCCGTTCTCGGGGTTGTGCAGAACATTGGTGATGGGGTCGCCCGGCAGGATGCTGACGACGACGAAAGTCAATACATAGGCCAGCAGGATGACGACCACGGCCTGGACAAAGCGCCTGGCGGCATAGCGCAGGTAGGCATGGCGCATGCCGGTCATCTCATCACCTTGCGCGGTTGCACGGCAGGTTACTCGCTGATCGTGGCGGTGTAATAGCTGGCATAGGCGACGCCGTTGTAGATCTCGCCTTTGAGCTTCGGCGACTGCACATAGATTCGCTGCACGATCTGCGTGCGTGGGATGAAGTAGCCCTGCTCGAGAACGTATTTCTGCAGTTCGTCGAGCAGCGGGTTGCGGATGTCGGCAGAGCCGGCGCTGGCGATCCTGTCGCGCAAGTCGTTGAGCTTCTTGTCGCTGTCGCCGAGGGCGAACCAGTTCTCGCCATTGTTGGCGTCGGTGAGGATGCTGGCCACGGTGCCGGCGTCGATGAAGCTGCGCGTCACCTCGTAGGCCGGCACCGCCGCGCCGCCGAAACTGACCTTCTCGCCGAACGTCACGACGTCGTAGGCCCGGATGATGACCTTCCAGCCGATCCGGCCGAGTTGCTGGGCGATCAACTCGTCGATGGACTTCGCGGTCGCGAGGTAGGGGTTGGAGTAGAGCGTCAGCGCGAGCGGCTTGCCGTCCTTGCTGCGGATGCCGTTGGCGCCCTTGATCCAGCCGGCCGCGTCGAGAAGCTTCGCGGCCTTGTCGGGATTATAGGCCAGGAGTTCGCTGTGGTCAGTCGCGCCGGGTACGTTGCTCTGGATGAACGACGTCGCCAGCTTCCAGTCGGGCGTATAGACGGTGTCGATGATCTCTTGCCGGTTGATGCCGGCCTGCAGGGCCTGGCGGACTCTCACATCGTTGTAAGGCTCCAGCCGAGTGTTGATGGCCAGCCCGTTGACGAAGCCGAGATAGCGCGGGGTGGCGACGGTGAAGCCCGCCTCCTTGAGCGATTTCAGTTCCTGCGGCGAGGCGTTGTAGGCGACGTCAGCCTGGCCCGACTGCACGGCGGCAACCCGCAGCGATGGCTCGGACACGATCTTATAGGTGATGGAATCAAGGTAGGCTGGGCCGGTGTGGCCGACCGCTTGGGGACCCCAGTTGTAATCCTTCCGCTTGACCAGCTTGACGAAGTCACCTTCCTTCCAGGAATCGACCAGATAAGGCCCGCTGCCGGAGGTTCTGGCGAGATCAGCCTGCTGCTTCGCCGGCTGGGCGAGGGTCTTTGGCGAGATCAGGATCGAGCCGTGATAGCCGAGCGTCGGGATGAAGCCGAGCGTCGGCGCCTTGAACAACACCTTCACGGTGGTGGCATCCACGGCCTCGGCGCGGGTGTAGGTCTTCGGGAACAGGCCGATCGGGAGGATGCCCTCGTTGCGGCGTCCGGCGTACCAGATGTCGAGATTGGCGCTGACGGCCGATGCGTCGAGCGGTGTGCCGTCGGAAAAGGTCACGCCCTTCTTCAGGTGAAGCGTGAACTGGGTGGCGTCGTCGTTCTGCTCCCAGCTCTCGGCGATCCACGGACTGACCTTGCCCTCGGCATCGACATAAACGAGCTTGTCGGTCACGTGGCCCCAGATGTGGCCCTGGAAACTGGAGATCGAGCTGTTATTCGGGATCCAGGTGCCGCCCAGCGAGTCGATCAGGAAAGTAATATCGCCGCCGTCACGCGGACCTGCCGTACCCCGCGCTGGCGTCAGGCCCGCCATGTCAGCCAGAGCGGCAGTTGCTACCGCGGAACTGGATATCAGCAGGCAGCGCCTTGACAGCGAGAGCGAAGAAATGCGTTCGATCATGACTCGTTCCTGATGGTTCCGGTTATGCGGCAGCTGCGAATGCCGATTGATCCGCGCCGGCCGCGAAGCAGGCCCCCCTTAGCCTCTGGGCGAAAATATCAGCCCGGAAAGCGCCATGACGCGCCGCTGCCGACTTGCTAGCGCATCGAGCCGAGAATTAGATCTCGAATCCGATGATCAATGCAGAGTGTTTTGCTACAGGTGCTGACCTAAGAGAAATTTTTCGTTTTGTTTGATCGCATCCACGCGGCATTTTCAAAACTTGCGCCAAAATCAGCACAAAAAAACGATGCGACTTGAGTATAGAAAACCGTGGCAGCGCAGCGACTTTCGCGTAGTTGACAAGATTAGTAGCCCAAGTCAACGTTGAAGAAATAACGCAATCGGAGTGGCCATGACGATATCCCACAAGCCCGGCAGTCTGGTGGGATGTCCGGTGTTTCCGAACCCCGCCGCGTTCGCCGACAGCCCGCTGTCGAAAGCATTGCGGCAGCCGCTGCTACTCGGTCTGTTTCTCCCGATCCAGGCCGGCGGCTGGAGCGCATCGACCTTGCCGCGCTCGACCACCTGGACGTTCGACTATAATCGCGATCTGACATTGCGGGCTGAGGCGCTGGGCTTCGATCTGGTGTTCGCGCTGTCGCAATGGCTGCCAAAGGGTGGCTATGGCGGCGTGTTTACCGGCGAGGCGCTCGATTCCTTCATGACCACGGCATCATTGGCTGGGCTGACGTCGAGGATCATCCTGATCTCCACCATCCACGTGCTGTATGGTCCGCTGCATCCGCTGCACCTGGCCAAATATGGCGCCACGCTGGATCACATTTCGAACGGACGATGGGGCATCAATGTCGTCACCGGACACCGGGCGGTCGAGCATGAAGCCTTCGGCTGGAACCAGATCGAGCACGACCGGCGCTATGAGCTGGCGGCCGAGTTCATCGAGGTGTTGCAGCGGCTGTGGAGCGAGACCGAGAATTTCTCCTTCGAAGGGCAATCGGCATGGCGCTTGAGCAACGCATTCGTGACCCCCAAGCCGCGTTTTGGACGTCCCATTCTGGTCAACGCCACCGGCTCCGACGCGGGGCTTGCGTTTGCCGGCCGCTATTCGGATATCGTGTTCATCACCAGCCCGGGCGGATCGGCCTTCAAAGATGCCATCGCCGTGCTTCCCGCGCACACCCGGCGGGTCAGGCAGGCCGCGATCGATGTCGGTCGTGAGGTCCGCACCCTGATCAATCCGATGGTGATCTGCCGCGAGACCGAGCGCGAGACCTGGCAGTATCACGACGCCATTGTCGCGCACAGCGATCCCACCGCCAGCATGCAGAATCTGGCAAGCGATGCGCATGCCTGGAAGGGGCGCGCCGGCATCGATGCCGCCAAGCGCCGCGCGATCGGCGGTAATATCGAGGTGATCGGCACGCCGGAGCAGGTCGTCGATCAGTTCCTGCAGTTGAAGCAGGCCGGCATCGACGGGCTGCAGCTCAGCTTCTTCGACTTTCAGCCTGATCTGGAATTCTTTGGCCGGCGGGTGATCCCGCTGATGGAGCAGGCTGGCCTGCGAAACAAGGCTGTGGCCTAACAGGCGCTTTCCTTTTGGATTTTATCGCCAGACCTCACCGCGTCATTACGAGCCCTGGAAAGGCAAGGCGTTTCCCAGGGAGAAGAAATCCAAGGGCTTGCACCCGAGAGGTGGAGAACGGCGCAAGAGGAACTCAGACATGGGGACCCAGGAAGGCCATGTAGAGCAAGTCCTCATGATATTTCGCCTGCTCGCGGGCGCGATCCTCGTCTTCATCATGTCGATATGCGTCCGCCTGACAGCATTCGTCCTGTCGATCGGGCGCGATTTGGCGAGACGATCCCGTGGCGATCGGGATCAGGTTACGGAGCCAACTGAAATGCCGCATGAGACCTCCAGCTATGACCCGACATCATCGATCTCAGGATTGTATCATAGCGGGTCTTGTCTTTGTAAACGCAAAGTTTTGGTCTGAGGAATTTTGGCAAAACTGCGCTGCGGGATTTGATTATTGAGAAGGTTGTTGTCGAAGTTCGTCGATTGCAACTATTCAATTTCAAGTCGGTCTTGATTTTCCTGCCCCCGACAGCTTCGCACTTTGGGCGCGAACGATATCGTCCAGCGGTAAGAACCCATCGTCATCGTCGACCGCCACCACGTCGGTCGCGGCCGCGCAGCGTCAACAGGCTCATGCCGCTGCTCCGAGATCGCCGTTCGGCCAGAACGAGAACCTCGCGATCGGCGATTACGTCAATGCCAAGAAGGTGCCGCACCTGTTCCTCAACACCGCAGGCACGCATTGGGGGGCGACCCCGGACAAGCTGCCCTGGAGCATCGGATTCCCACCGGTCGCCGGCACCCAGATCGGTATCGGTGTTCATTACGTCACACGGGTGAAGCCGATGGCGAAGATCGCCGTGCTCTACGGTAATGACGAATATGGTCGCGAGATCATCGAGGCGGTGAAGCGCAACCTCGAAGGCAGCGGGGCTGTCGTCGTTGCCGCGGAAACCTACGAATACAACGACACCGCCGTCGATTCCCAGATTATCAAGCTGGCCTCCAGCGGCGCCGATGTGTTCCTGGACTATGCCATCGGGCGGGCCTCGCTGCAGGCGCTGCAGAAGGCCCACGACATCGGCTGGTCGAGACGACGGCGGCGACCTCAGGCCTCGTCAAGCAGCTGCCGCCCGAGATCTCCGAAGGGGTGCTCAGTACCAGTTATCTCAAGGATCCCAATCTCGACGAGTTCAAGTCCGACCCGGCGATCAAACTGTACCAGGAGATCATTGAGAAATATTACGGCCTCGGTCTCGACCTGACGGTACAGCCGATCGGTCCAACCGAGGGCGAGCTGTTCGTCAAGCTGTTGTCGGGGCTGAAGCAGGTGACGCGCGCCGACATCATCAAGGCGGCGCGGTCGCTCGACAATGTCGAAATCTCCTACCTGCAGCCCGGCATCCGGCTGAACACGAGCGCGACCGACGGCTTCCCGATCAAGCAGATGCAGGTGATCCAATTCAACGAGGGCGCGTTTCGCCGGGTTGGCGACGTCGTCAGCGCGCCGCCGCTCTGATCAACTTCACAGGCAACAGAAAGAGCAGATCATGAAAATCTTCTGGTATGTCTCGCCCGTCGACGGGCCCTATCCCTGGAAAACCGAGGGGCGGCTTCCGCCCGATCACCGCAAGCTGGTGTCGCTGGCCAGGACCATCGACCGGCTGACGTTTGCCGGCGCGCTGTTCGGCACCTACGGGCACGACGTCTGGACCACGGCCTCGTCCCTGATCCCGGTGACCGAGAAGATGCGCTTCCTGATTCCGATCTATCCCGGCATCACCTCGCCGCGGCTGTTGGCGCAGCAGGCCTTGACCTTCGACGACTATTCGAACGGCCGGCTGCTGCTGAACCTCGTCAATGGAACCGACACCGTGCTGGCGCAATACGGGCTGCACGTGCCCCATGACGAACGCTACGAGCTGAGCGCTGAATATTGGGATGCGTTCCGCAAGCTCTATACCGGCCAGGCCGTGGTCCATGACGGCCGCTATTTCAAGGTCAGCCGCAACCGCGAGATCGAGGGCCCGACCAGCCTCCCGGTGCCGCCAAGGCAGCATCCCTATCCACCGCTCTGGGGCGCCTGCGCCTCGCCGGCCGGCGTCCGTCACGCCGCCGAGGTGGTCGAGACCTATCTCGCCTTTCTCAACCGCGCCGACCGGCTGGAGGGACAATTCACTGAGGCGCGGACCGCCGCGGCGCAACGCGGCCGCAGCATCGATGCCGGCGTCGCGCTGTGGATCATCGTGCGCAGGACCGAGCGGGAAGCGCAGGACCAGCTTCGCTGGTTCTTGGAGCAGACCGGTCCGGACTGGATCCGGCACCAGGTGAACATCGACCTGCGCCGCGCGCTGGGGCCGGAGGTTTCGCTCGATACCTTCAATAACGAGGATCCGCAGCTGCAGCGGCGGATCGAGGCGCTGCGCGCCGGACGGATTCCAGATCTTGAGGATCTCAGGCTCGGACCGTATCTCTAGACCGGACCGACGCCGCCTTCGGCGCTCGACGTCATCGGCACCGGCCGCGGCACCTATGTGGTGGGCGACCCGCAGCAGGTCGCCGGCGTGTTCCGCTCACTGCAGCAAAGCCTCGGGGTAAACGCGTTCATTCTGCAGAACTATCCGCTGGAGCCGGAGGCGGAGGTTGTCGCCGATCTGCTGGCGCCGCTGCTCGATCTTGACGATCGCTGGGACGGCCGCTCACTGGCACTGGCGAGCTAGGCGAGGCGCGGGATGAGCGTCAGTAACATAGCCGGAATCCCATCCTATGTTGTGAGCGCCGACCCCGCCGTTGAGGTGCGGCTTGACCTGCGTTATGGCCGGGCTTCCGAGATCGATCTGCATCTCGACATCTACCGGCCGGTGGCGCACCGCGGCCCGCTGCCGGTGGTGCTGTATCTGCATGGCGGCGGCTGGCGGGTCGGCAGCCGTGCGGACCGCGAGGCGGACCGGCAGCTTCCTCTGGCGCGGCTTGGCTTCGCCTTGGCCAGCGCGGATTATCGGCTGAGCGGCGTGGCCGGATTTCCAGCGCAGCTTGAAGACGCAGCCAGCGCGCTGGCCTTTATTGCTCGACATGCGGCGGAGTTTGGTTGGGATAGCACGCGGATCGCGTTGGCCGGGGCGTCTGCGGGCGCGCATCTCGCTGCGTTACTGGCGCTCGCGCCGGCGTCGTTGATCGGGGAAGCGGCGCTGCCGCCGCTTCGCGCGGTCATTTCATGGTTTCCCGTCACCGATGTCGCCGGCTATGACGCCGAATGGCGCAACGCGCCAACACCCCCGGCCGGCAGCTTTGCCGCCCAGGGCGCGGCCAAGCGCGGCTGGCCGCCGCCGGAGCGGGTCGCGGCGCTGTTTAGCGTCGCGCATGCCGAGGAAGCCGATCCGGCCGCGGTGGCCTCCGCCGATCCGCGCCATCATATCGTAGCCGCCGCGGCCCGCGGCAGCGTGCCGCCGTTCCTGATCCTGCATGGCGATGCCGACAGCGCGGTCGGGCTGCATCATGGCCGCCAGCTGCACGAGGCGCTGATCGCCGCGGGGCTGGCCTCGACGCTGCTCATTCTCGCCAGCGCCGATCATGAGGATGCCGCGTTCGGCGCGCCCGCGCCGCTTGGCGCGGTGGCAGGCCTGCTGCACCGGGTGTTCTCGGGGTGAGTGTGAAAGCGACTCTGACCATAAGGCGACGCGCGGATAAGGAGGGACTCAGTCGAGCCGATCCGCCCGTTAGAACGGTCGGCTGTTCCCGCTTCATGCGAGAGCCGGTCCATCCTGTTGGCTAACTCTTCTCCGGCGACCAGCGGTAGGCCTTGGCGCAGGCCCCGCCCATCAGCATGGCCCGCTCGCTGTCGCTGAGGCGGGCGGTCGTGAGGAAGGGCTCGACCGCCTGTGGGTAGTTGACGACAGCGAAGGCGCGGGTCCAGTCGGTGCCCCACAGGCAGCGATCGAGACCCCAGGCATCGAACACCCGGGCCAACGGATCCCAGATGTCGGGGAAAGGATAGGGCTCGCGTGACAGTGTGCAGGCGCCGCTGACCTTGATCACGGCGTTGGTGCGGCTGGTGAGTTCCAGCACCTTCGGCAGTTCGGCCCAGGGCTGCGGCGGTGCCGGCGGTTCGCGCGGCTGCAGGATGCCGAGATGGTCGATGATGAATCGCGCGTCGGGGTGGCGATCAATCAGCGCAATGCCCGCCTCCAGATTGCCCCAGCACAGGATGTTGACCGGAAAATCGTGGTGAATGGCGGCGCGAACAATGCGGTCGAGGCCGGGATCATCAGGCGAACGCCCGGCCTCCGCCGTCAGCATGATGCGGACCCCGACCGCGCCCGGCGTGGACTTCCAGTCAGCGATGACATCGGCTACCGCGGGATCATCAGGATCCACCGGCTTGACGATGGCGAAGCGGCCGGGATGAGCGCGCTGTACGTCCACCGCGTAGCTCGCGTCATAGCGGTACATCGAAAAGGCGGAAATGAAGATCGCGCCGTCCACGCCGACCTGGTCCATTGCGGCCACCATCTCGTCGCCGGTGGCGTGGTCGGGCCAGTTCGGCACGCCATGCCAGGGCCGCTTCGCGCTATCAGCCTCATAGGCATGAACCTGGGAATCGATGATGGTCATCAGGCGGATTCCTGCATGGCTGGTTTCCTATGCTCCCATTGACGATGAATGCGCTGCGATCATTCCTTGATGGCGCCTCGCATGAGAAAGCATCTCATGCAGGTTTCATAGTAGATAAAAGCGAAAGATAAGCCAAGAAGTCGAGTTTATGTCGAGAAGCAGCCGCTGCTGTTCTGATACCCAACAAGAGGCTCCGGCCAATGACCGATAAGCGCAATGTCCTGTTCATCATGTGCGATCAGCTGCGGTTCGATTACCTCGGCTGCACCGGCCATCCGTTCATGAAGACGCCGAATATCGACCGGCTCGCCCTGCGCGGTGTCCGCTTCCGCAACGCCTATGTGCAATCGACGATCTGCGGCCCGTCACGGATGAGCACCTATACCGGGCGCTATGTCCGCTCGCATGGATCGAGCTGGAATGGCGTGCCGCTGCGGATCGACGAGCCGACCCTTGGCGATCACCTCCGGGAGATCGGCGTTCGCAACGTGCTGGTGGGCAAGACCCATATGGCGCCGGACCGCGAGGGCATGGCGCGGCTCGGCATCGCAGCCGATTCGCTGATCGGGGTTCATGCCGCGCAATGCGGTTTCGAGCCGTTCGAGCGCGATGACGGCCTGCATCCGGATGGATTCTACGATCCGGCTCCGCCCTACGACGACTATCTGCGCCAGCACGGTTTTGCCGCCGAAAACCCCTGGGAAGCCTGGGCGAACTCGGCCGAAGGCCGGGATGGCGAACTGCTCAGCGGCTGGCTTTTGGCCCACGCCGACAAGCCGGCGCGGGTGGCGGAAGAGCATTCGGAAACGCCCTACATGACCCGCCGCGCGATCGACTTCATCGCCGCGGCGGAGGAAGACGGCCGGCCCTGGTCCCTGCATCTGTCCTATATCAAGCCGCATTGGCCCTATATCGTCCCAGCGCCGTATCACAATCTCTATGCTGCAGCCGACGTGATTCCCGTGATCCGGTCGCCGCGCGAGCGCGAGAGCCCGCATCCCATCTTTGGCGCGTTCCAGAACGAGCGGGTGGCGCGGGCTTTCGCGCGCGACGGCGTGCGCGAACGGGTCATTCCCGCCTATATGGGCCTGATCACGCAGATCGACGATCAACTCGGGCTGTTGTTCGACGCACTCGAAGCGCGTGGCCTGTTCGAGCGCACACTGATCGTATTCACGTCCGACCATGGCGATTATCTCGGCGATCACTGGCTCGGCGAGAAGCAGCTGTTCCATGACGTCTCGGTCAAGGTGCCCCTGATTGTGGTCGATCCCTCCCGCGAGGCCGATGCCAATCGCGGCACCACCTCCGACGCGCTGGTGGAGTCGCTCGACCTCGCGCCGACCTTCCTGGAGTTCTTCGGCGGCGCGCCGAAGCCGCATATTCTGGAGGGACGGTCGATCCTGCCGCTGCTGCGCGGGGCGGCGCCAGCGGATTGGCGCAAGCATGCCTTCTCTGAATATGACTATGCCTTCGACCGAGTCAGGCTGGCGCTGGGGACGCCGGTTCCGGAGTGCCGACTGACCATGGTGACCGACGGTCGCTTCAAGGCCGTGTTCGCCGAGGGGTTCCGGCCGCTGCTCTACGATCTCACGCGCGACCCCTATGAGTTCATCGATATCGCCGAGGATCAGGCGTTCACCGGGGTCCTTCAACGCCTGTCGGATGCCTTCTTCGCCTGGGCGCGGCGGCCGCACAGCCGGATCACGCGGTCCGACGAGGCGATTGCGGCCAACGACGCCGCTCAGCGTCATTACGACCGAAATCTCGAAGCCGGCATCCTGATCGGCTACTGGGACGAAGCCGAGCTCGCCGAAGAGAGAGCCAAGCGGGCTGGGTTTCTTGCCGGCAAGTCCTGAAGATACGGCGTCCACGCCAGCTGTCGCCGAAGGCCGCGGACTCTAACGCGGCTTCCTGAACTTCAGCACAAAATTGTCGGCTTCTCCGACCGCAGCGTATCTTTCGCGGTCGGTGTCGCCGAGCGCGAAGGTCGGGGGCAGCGTCCACACGCCCTTCGGCCAGTTCGCGGTGTCCTTCGGATTGGCGTTGATCTCGGAGGCCGCGACAAATTCGAACCCGGCGCGTTCGACCAGCGCGATGGCGTAATCCTGCCGGATGTAGCCGTCCAACGCCTGCGGATCCTGCGGCCCATCGCGCTGGCCGCGATGATCCTCGATGCCGAGAATGCCGCCGGGCTTGAGCGCTCGGTGAAACGCGGCGAGCGCTTCGGCGGTATTGCCCTGTTTCAGCCAGTTATGCAGGTTGCGAAAGGTCAGGATCAGGTCGGCCGAGCCGTCGGGTGCAACGGCAGCGGCTGCTGACGCGCCGAATTCAGTGACCGTGATTCGCCCATAAATGGTCTTGTCGGAGTCGAGCTTGGTTTGAAACGCCGTCGCCGCGGCGTCGGCGGCGCGTCGCGGTTCGACCGCAGCATAATACGCACCATGATCGATCAGATAGGGGGCGAGAATCTCGGTCCAATATCCGGCCCCTGGCCAGATTTCCACCACGGTTGATCGCGGCGTGATTTCAAAGAACGTCAGTTCCTCATAGGGGTGCCTGGCGCTGTCGCGCGCCAGCAATCGCGGGCTTCGCTGCGATCCTGCGATCGCGGCACGCAGGGCTTGATCTTCCGGTGCCGGTTCGGCGGCGAAAGACAGCATGCTGATGGACAAAGCCAACGCGCATGCCACGCCAGGTTTGATCAAACGTAGAGCCAAGGTTCGCGACATAAGCTGGTCTCCATCGAACGGTTTATCCGCGAACATAACGCGATTTTGGCGCACCGATCCGGCTACAGCTGGGCGGCTCGAACCCCATGGCCGTTCAAGGAATAAGGGTCAGTTGCTGCGGCGTCACGCCCAGATAGAACTGGCCGGCCGCTTCCAGGCGGGCGATGCTGCCCTGGACCTGGTTCGACACGCTGTGGATGTCGCGGAAGCGCTGCTCGAAGCCGTTATGCCGGAACAGGGCCGTGGCGCCGGCTTCCTTGAACAGGATGTTGGCGGCCTCGCGCGCGCAGTCGATCTGGTGCGTACAGGCCTGCCGGATCCTGATTCGCAGCGGGAAGCTGATCGCGCCATCGGTGGCGCATTCCTCCCAGGCCGTGCGCAACAGCTGCAGCAGCCAAGCCTGGGAGGCGCTGATCAGCGAATCCGCCTGGGCGACCCGCGCCTGAACCCAGTTGTCGTCGCGCAGCGGGATCGCGTTCGACGGCGTCTTGCTGCGCGCCAGCTGCACGAATTCGTCGAACATGGCGCGGGCCGCGCCGATCGCGACCGACGACAGGCCCGAGCAGGCGATTAGTTGCATCGAATGCCGATAGAGGATGCCGCTCTCGCGACGCTCCGGCTCGGCTTCGGCGACCGCGTCTTCCGGAAGATTATGGTCGCGCCCGCGCCCGCGCGGCACGGCGCTGTAGCCTTTGGGGACGAACAGGTCCGTGACCGAATAGGTGTCGCTTCCGGTGGCGCGCAAGCCGATGACGTCCCAAGTGTCGGGATGGATGGTGGCGTCCGCGCGACGGAGGATCATGGTGCGTTCGACGGGGCGGCCCTGACGATCGGTCAAGAGTTGGCCGTTCTCATCAGTCAGGCGCGAATGCCCGCCGAGCCAGGTCGCTACCCGGCTGCTGCTGCCATAGGTCCATCTCCCGGTCACGCGCCAGCCGCCGGTTACGGGAACGGCGATACACTGGGCTCCGTTCATCGCCAAGGCCAAGGCGTCCGGCGCCTCCGTGGTGATCATCCCGGTGACGCTCGGCGTGCCGCTGCTGCAGTTCATCCAGCAGGCCAACGAGTTCGGCCTGACCAGGGATGCCGTGCTGGTGTCGCCGATCGGGCTGCCGGACTGGCTGGTCGACAAGCTCGGCGAAGCATCGACTGGCGTGATCTCGGCCGGCTCCTGGGCGGCATGGCGGATCGAGGAGCAATGGCCGGTGACCCGTCAGTTCAATGAGGCGCATTATCAGCAGCATGGCCGGGTCGCGGGCATGCAGTCGCTGCAGTCGGGCAGTGCGGCGACCCTGCTGCTCGACGCCATCGGCAAGGCCGGTTCGACGGAGCCCGACGCCATCGTCAAGGCGCTTGAGACAGTTGAGTCCAAGACGCCGGTTGGGCCGCTGGCATTCCAGGCGGGCGGACGCCAGGGGCTGGCGCCGCTGTTCCTTGGTCCATACGAGAAGCTGGCGTCGCCGAAATATGGCGCGAGCTACGCGCAGCGCCCGACCGTTTTTCCGGCGAGCCTGTCGCTGCCGAAGCCGGCCGCAGAGGTTGGCTGTCATCTCGATGGCACAGCGACGGCGGCCAAATAGGGACCAGGCGGGATGGCGCATGAGCTGAATTTCCTGCTGGTCAACGTCGTGAACGGCTTGGTCTACGGCTCGTTCCTGCTGTTGACCAGCCTCGGTCTCAGCCTGGTTTTCGGACTCGGCCGCGTCGTCAATTTCGCGCATGGCGCGTTCTATGCGCTCGGCGGCTATGTTCTGATCTCGGCGATGCGGCTAGGCTTTGGCTACTGGCTGGCGCTGGCCGTCGTCCCGCTGCTGCTGACAGGCCTGGGCTTGTCGCTCGAAGCGGGGTTGATCCGGCGCCTCAGGACAAGGCCGGAGGTCGATACGCTGCTGGCGACCTTCGGTCTCTCGGCCATGCTGGTCGGCGGCATCGAGTTCCTGTGGGGCACCGGCACCACCATCGTCAAACCGCCGCTCGGCTTTGATGGCATCGTTCAACTGCTATCCAATGACTATCCGTTCTATCGCTTCGTCGCCGCCGGGCTGTCGCTTTCGATCGCGGCATGCTTGCTGGCGATCGTGCAGTGGACGCCGCTGGGCTTGCGCATGCGGGCGGTCGCCGACGATGCCGAGATGGCGGAAGCCATCGGCGTCGATCGCGTAGGCCTGCTCGGGCAGGTGTTCGGCTATGCCGCCGGCCTCGCCGGTTTTGCTGGCGCATTGGGAGCGCCGATCTTTGCCGTCTATCCGGAAATGGGGCTCTCGATCCTGATCGATTCGTTCCTGGTGGTGGTGCTCGGCGGCCTCGGCAGCCTGAAAGGATCGACGATCGGGGCGCTTGTCGTGGCGGTTACCAAATCCATTGGTGGGGCCTATCTGGCGGATTGGTCGACCGCCTTGCTCTTTCTCATCGTTGCGTCCGTGCTGGTGGTGCGCCCGACCGGAATCTTCGCCACCGGCCGCACGGCCTAGAGGCATATGACGCTCGCTCTCGCAGAGATCGGTCGCACGGCATCGGTTCGTCGGTCGCAGGTCATCGCAGCCATTCTGTGCGCCATCGCGGTCGCGGCGGTTGCCGCGGTGCCGTGGGTTGCTAAGTCCTTTACAGTGACGCTGCTGACCGAGGCCTTCGTGTTCGCGATCTGGGCGATGAGCCTCAACCTGCTCAGCGGCCATGTCGGCCTGCTCAGTTTCGGGCACGCCGCGGGCTTTGGGCTTGGCGGCTATGCGGCCGGCTATTTTGCGCGCGAGGTGACCGCGGATCTGCTGGCGTCGCTGCTGTTCGCGGAGGCCGTCGTCTTTGTGGTCGCCGCCCTCGCCGGTGCAGTCGCGACCCGGTTGTCGGGCGTGGCGTTTTCCATCGTCTCGCTGTGCATCGCGCAGGTGCTCTATCAGGTTGCGATTGCCTGGCGCGCGGTGACCGAAGGCATGGATGGACTGCTCGGCGTTCCCTTGCCAAGATTGCTGGGCGTCACGATCAGAAACGGCGCGCCGTTCTATTGGCTAGTGGCTGGCCTGATGATAGCGACCCTGGGCGGCCTTGCCGTGCTGCTGAAATCCCCGTTCGGCGCAACCTTGCGGGCGATCCGGATCACAGAGGTCCGCGCCGCATCGATCGGGATCGATGTGCGCCTGCACAAATGGCTGGCCTTTGTGATCTCCTGGATGCTGGCGGGCGTTGCCGGTGCGCTGATGGTGTTTTTGAAAGCCGGAACCACGCCGATGTCGCTGCACTGGACTGAATCCGGCAACGTTCTGATCATGACCATCCTCGGCGGCCTCGGCACCGTGGTTGGTCCGATGATCGGGGCAGTGTGCTTTGTGTTCCTGCGTGACTTTCTGACCTCGGCCTTCGCGGTCTGGCAGTTTGTCTTTGGTTTGATCTTTGTGATCTTGGTCATCGCCTTTCCATCCGGGCTCGCCGGGCTGCCGGCTCAATTGCGGAAGTTGTCGTGGCGATCCTGGTCGTAACCGGTCTGGTCCGCCGTTTTGGCGCCTTGCGCGCGGTCGATGGTCTTGGACTGTCCGTCGAGACCGGACAGATCCATGCGCTGATCGGTCCGAATGGTGCCGGCAAAACCACGGCCTTCAATTGTATCTCCGGCTTCCTGCGGCCTACGGCCGGCCGTGTCGAGCTCGATGGCCTCGACGTCACCGGCTGGCCGCCGCATCGGCTGGTCGCGGCCGGCCTGGCGCGCACGTTCCAGGTCACCCGGGTGTTCGATGATCTCTGCGTAGCTGAGAATGTGGCGCTCGGCGTGCGATCGCGCCTAGGCTTGAACCGGCGGCTCTGGCCCGGCGGGCGCGCAGTCTCGACCGTGGCGAAGAGCACCGAGGAGATCCTCGATGCGGTGGGACTCGGCGGACGAGCCGCCAACGCGGCGAGCCAGTTGTCGCATGGGGAACGTCGCGCGCTTGAAATCGCGCTTGCTCTCGCGGTCGCACCAAAGCTGCTGTTGCTCGATGAGCCGACCGCCGGAATGTCCGCGGGTGACGCTGGTCAGATCAGCCGGCTGATTCGCAAAGTGGCTCACCATGCGGCGGTGCTGCTGGTTGAGCATGATATGGACCTGGTGCTGGAAATCTCCGACCGGATCACCGTGATGGCGCAGGGACGGCCGATCGCTGCGGGAACGCCAGATGTCGTCAGCCGCGACGCGGCCGTGCAAGAGGCCTATCTCGGTCAATGGTTGCCCGGTGAGCCGTCATGTTGAGCCTGAAGGCGGCGCATGTTCATCTGGGATCGGCCCATATCCTGCACGGCGTTGATATCGAGGTGCGCCCGGGCGAGATCGTTTGCCTGCTGGGTCGCAACGGCGCCGGCAAGAGCACGACGTTGCGGACGATAATGGGGTTGCTCAAGCCGAGCCAGGGTGCCCTGTCGTTCGAAGGCCAGGGGATCGCCGGACTGGCACCGCATCGCATCTCGGCCCGTGGCAATGCCTTTGTGCCGGAAGATCGTCGCGTCTTTGCATCGCTGACGGTGGAGGAAAATATCCGCGTCGCCGCCGAAATGGCGGGCCGCGCCGCCGCGCCGGCGCGGTTGCGAGAGGCGATCAGCCTGTTTCCGGATCTTCAAGGCAAGCTCCGACAGAAGGCGGCCACGCTGAGCGGCGGCCAGCAACAGATGCTCGCCATTGTCCGGGCGCTTGCGGCGCAACCGCGGCTGCTGTTGCTCGACGAGCCGTCGGAGGGACTGGCTCCCGGCATGGTACGGGCGATTCATGATGCGGTTGTCGAAATGCGGACACGGGGAATTTCGCTGCTGCTGGTCGAGCAGAACCTGCCGTTCGCCCTCGCGCTCGGCGATGTCTTTCTCGTGCTCAGCCGCGGCACCGTGGTATTTCGCGGTATCAAGCAGGAACTGCTTCAGTCCGGATTGATGGGGCAGTATCTGGGAGTCGAATATGGCCCGCGCCCGACGCAAGGCGCGGCTTCAAACTCCGCCATCATCTAGAAAAATCCCTTGGCCGGCAGCGGATTGCCGTTGATGGCGTAGTCGCCAATGGCGCGGGCCTTATGGATGTCGGGGTTGTGGGAAGCAAGCGTGCGGGCGTTGCGCCAGTGGCGGTCGAGATTGTCGGATTTCCTGGTCGCCGACGCGCCGCCGGCGTCGAACAACAGGCTGCCGCTGCGGATGGTCAATTCATCGACAACCACCTTGGCCTTGGCCGAAGCCAGCGCCGCCTGCAGCGCCGGCTCGGTATTCGATGGATCTTTGATCCCGGCCAGACTCGCCACATCCAAGGTTTCCGCCGCGGCCAGCACCGCGCTTTGCGCGGCAAAGGCGTTGCTCGAAATCTGTCCGACGGTCAGCTGAAGCAGCGGGTCATCCGCAGGTCGTTCCGCGGGCGCGTAATAGAAGTTGCGGGCGCGGCGGCGCACCAGAGCTGTGGCGTCGCGCTCGATGGCGGCGAGGATTCCGGCGTTGATCGCGGTCAGGAACAGCTGGGCAAAGCTGTTGGAATAGGCGACGCCATAGCCGACATCAGGCGCATCAAAAATCACCTCAGAGCGTTCAACGCGAATGTTACGGAAATGCGTGGTGCCGCTGCCGGTGAGGCGTTGACCCGAGCCGTCCCAGTCGTCCACCAGTTCGACGCCGTCGCGCTTGACCGGAATGATGGTTGCGGCGAGCCTACCGTTGTGGTCGGCGACGCGGACCAGCACATAGTCGGCGTACAGCGTTCCTGTGCTGTAATATTTGGTGCCGTTGAGGCGGTAGCCGTCGCCATCCGGCGTCAAGGTGGTGGCCGGGATGACATCGCCGACCTTCGGACTTTCCAATTCCGTGGTGGCGAGCCCGATGATGGCGCCCTCGACAACGTCCTGGCGCCATTTCCGGCTTTGCTCATCCCTGGCCTCGAGCGCAAAGCGTTCGACCACGCTGAAATGGTTGCGCAGGATATGCGCGACATTGGCGTCCGCGGCAGCGAGCCGGATCACGATCGCAAACAACTCGCGCACCGAGCTGCCGCCGCCGCCGTCGGCTCGCGCGATGCGCAGCGCGCCGAGCCGGGAGCGCCGGATCAGGTCGATCGCCTCATAGGGTAGTACACGGTCCCGCTCCCGCGCGGCTTCGCCCTCAGCGATATGGTCAAACAAAGGCTCCCAGTCCGGTGATTGCGCGGTCAAAGGCTGCGAGAAACGCAAGGCGTGGCTGGCAATGGGCTTGTTCATGGTTCACCTGTTTTGAATCAAAATGCAACGAGCGATCCGCTGATGCGATGGTTTCGTCATAGATGGGCCAGATGCTCGGAAACCGTCACCGGTTCGGGCAGCACCTGGCGCGCCACCAGCCAGTCCGCGGCCTTCTGCAGGTTGCCGACGAATTCCAGATCGTCGACCGGGTAGAGCCGATAGCTGCGCTTCAGCGCAATGAACTGATCGCGGATCCCGTCGCTATAGCCGGCCTTTTTCTGGGCGATGAGCTCGGCCTCCCGGCCATTGTCGGTCGCCCATTGGGCTTCCTGCGCGAAGGCGGCGTTGACCGCGCGGACCAGCGCGGGATTATCGGCGGCGAATTTCCGGGTCGTGAGATAGGAGGTGTAATCGATCTGGAAATCGAGATCGCGGCCTTCCAGAAACAGATCGTGGGCCTTGTAGTCGGCCCGGGCGATATCGACGCCCGGACTCCACATCGACCAGGCATCGACCTTGCCGGAGGCCAGCGCCGGTGCCGCGTCCGGCGGGTTGAGATAGACGAATTTCACCGCCGAACGGTCGACCCTGTGTTTTTCGAGGGCTGCCACCAGCAGGAACTCGCCGAGTCCTGAACGGTTGACCGCGACCGATTTGCCGACGAGATCCTCGATCCGGTTGATGCCGGAATCGTCCTTGGCGATGATCGCCGTGGTGCGCGGCTCGTAGACCATGAACAGGCTGAATACCAAAGGCGACCCGGCGATGATCGCGGCCAGCGCCGGGGTGGTGCTGCCACCGAAGCTGAAATCGGCGCTGCCGCCGGTCACGGCCTGCAGGGTAGGGGCGTGATTAGGGAAGGGGCCGAGCCACTCGACCTTGATGTTGTCCTTGGCCAGGGTCTTCTCGAACTCGCCGCGTTCCTTCGCGATCAGGTTCAAGCCAAAGAAGCCCCAGGTCAAGCGTACCGTATCGGTCTTTCGCCCGTCGTTTGCCGCCCGGGCGGGTTCAGGCCGTGCCGCCGTCCATCCCGCCAGGGCGCCGAGACCTGCCAGTGACGAGCCGAGGAAGCGACGGCGGGTTGGCGATAATGAAGATCCGGACATGACGCGTTTTCCTTGCCAGTTTCGCTTGTGAGTTTCGTTTGGAGGACAATCAGACGACTTGTGCGGTCGTTGAGATCACGCCCAGTTCGTGAAGCAGCCGGGTGCGGGTCGCCGCCGCGCTGCCCCGCGCCACGGCGCTATGCTCGAAGGCAATGGCGCCGTGCCGCATCACCAGAATGCGGTCGGCCAGCGCGATCGCCTCGTCGACGTCATGGGTGACCAGCAGCACGCCGGGGCGATGCCGCGCCACCAGTTCCTTGACCAGTTCGTGCATGCGGATGCGAGTCAGCGCGTCCAGCGCGGCAAAGGGTTCATCGAGCAGCAGCAACTCGGGCTCCTGCACCAGCGCGCGCGCCAGCGCCACCCGCTGGGCCTGCCCGCCGGACAGGTTGCGCGGCCAGTCATCCAGCCGTTCGCCAAGGCCGACCTCGGCCAGCGCATGGGCGGCGCGTTGCCGCGGGTTGCCGCCTTCAAGCCCGAGCGAGACATTGCGCCAGAGATTTTCCCACGGCAGCAGGCGATGCTCCTGGAACACCACGGCCGGCCGACGCGGCGCGTCGATGTGGCCGCCCTGAACAGGGTCCAGCCCGGCGAGCGCCCGCAGCAGCGTGGTCTTCCCGCAGCCGCTTTCGCCAAGCAGCGCGACAAACTCGCCGCGGTCGATCCGCAAATCCAGCCGATCGATCACGTGGCGCGCCCCATAACTGCGCCGCAGGCCGCTGACCACGACCGCGGGAACGCTGCGAAGCGGCACTGCGTGGAGCGTCATGCGGAGGCCTCCGCATAGTTCGGATGCCAGCGGAGCAGACGTCGTTCCAGCCATCGGGTGATGGCATCGGCAGCGACGCCGATCAGCGCATAGATCAAAATCGTCAGCACGATGACGTCGGTCCGCAGGAATTCCCTGGCGTCCATCGCCAGGAAGCCCAGGCCGGATTGGGCGCCGATGGTTTCGGCGACGACCAGCGCGAGCCACGCCGTCGCCAGCGCATAGCGTACGCCGGTGAGGATCGAGGGCAGCGCCCCCGGCAGAATGATGCGGCGGATGGTGGACCAGGTGCTGAGACCCTGGACCCGGCCGAGCTCCAGCAGTTTGGGATCGACCTGGCGAATCCCGAGCGTGGTGTTGATGTAGATCGGGAACGCGACGCCGAGCGAGACCAGGAAGATCTTCTCCGCCTCGCCAACGCCGAACCAGACGATCACCAACGGAACCATGGCGAGGAAAGGGATGGCGCGGATCATCTGAACGCTGCGGTCGATCAGCGCCTGGGCGATCGTCGAAAATCCCACCAGCGTGCCCAACGCAAAGCCAACAGCGCCGCCGATCGCAAAGCCGGCGGCCGCGCGCAACAGGCTGACGCCGAGATCGTTCACTAACGAGCCCGACAACAGCAGCTTGAACGTCGTCCGCGCTACCTTGCTCGGCGCCGGCAATACCTGCGGCGACAGCCATCCGGCCTGCGCTAGCCATTCCCAGCCGACCAGAAGCACCAAGGGGGCGATCCAGGAAATGATCAACAGCCAGTTTTTGCTGACCGTCCGCGGACGCGAAAATCCTGCGGCGCGGACGTTGCCAGCGTCCGCGTCGGCGAAGTCCGTCACGATCTTCTCGATGCTGGTCAAGACAATCCCAGTCTCCTCGCCGTCAACAAAGCCCGGCCGGTGGAGCGCCGATCCATCCGTCGATCCGAAAACAATGATAGAACGCCGGCAAGCGCGGCGTCTGCAGTTTTTGCAGGGAAACAAATTATCGGCATAAGATAATGATGGCTGCGCTGGAATTGCCGCTGTTGGGAAACGATATTCTAGTATTTCCGGGCTCTGCAAAATAACCGTCGTTCCGCAGATAACTCTCGCGCGTTTGCTTGGAGGCGTCTGAAATAATTTCACGCGATCCGACCGGTGGAGAGAAAAATTGTTTGTCTGGCTGGGGTGCGAAATACCCGCGATCGACGGCCGAGGCCGCCGCAGCTTGCCTCGCCGCGTCGACTTGCGTTTAGTGTCTCCGGTCAACCACTACAATAAGAGCATGCGATGAGTGTCAGACCCCTCCGATTCGGTGTGTGGGCGCCGGTGCATGGTCCGCGCGCGGCGCATCATGACCCAAGGGAGCCCTATGATGCCTCCTGGGAGCACAACCGGAAAATTGTGCTGGCGGCGGAAGCGCTCGGCTATGACTCGACGCTGGTCGCCCAGCACACCATCAATCCGCACCAGGAGGATCTCGATCAGCTGGAAACCTGGACCTCGGCTGCGGCGATGGCCGCGCTGACCAGCCGCATCGAGATCATTGCGGCGATCAAGCCCTATCTGTTTCACCCGGTCGTGCTGGCCAAGATGGCGCTGCAGATCGAGAACATCAGCCACGGGCGGTTCGCAATCAACCTGGTCAACGCCTGGAACCGTCCCGAGCTCGAAAAGGCCGGCATCGGCTTTGCCGAACATGACGATCGCTACGCCTACGGCGCCGAATGGATTGCGCTGGTATCGCGTCTGATCAGCGGCGAGCGCGTCACCCACAAGGGTGAAAATTTCGACGTCAGGGACTATGCGTTGCGGCCAGGCGACCTCTATCGCGGCCGGCCTTCGATCTATGTCGGCGGCGAATCGGAGCCGGCGCGTCGGCTCGTCGCAGCGCATGGCGATGTCTGGTTCATCAATGGCCAGCCCTTGCCGGATGTCGATTCGTTGATCGCCGATGTCGCCGGCCGGCCACGCAGCGGCCGAGCGTTGCGATTCGGGCTTTCCGCCTTCGTGATCGCCCGGCCGACGGATGACGAAGCTGAATTCGAACATCAGCGGTTGTTGGCGTTGGCCGCAACCGACGCCCCGATGCGGGCGATACAGCGCGCCAATACCGATCCGAAGGTTGTGATGATGCAGACCATGCAGAAGAGCCCGCGCGTCGGCAGCAATGGCGGAACGGCGGCCGGGCTGGTCGGCAGCTATGACACCGTGGCCCGACGCATCGAGACCTTTCACGCCGCGGGAATCGAGCTGTTCATGCTGCAATTCCAGCCACTCGAATCCGAGATGCGACGGTTCGCCGAGCAGGTGCTGCCGCGCGTCCGCCGCGATGCGCGGCCCAGCGTCGCCGCGGGTGCCTGAGCGTCCGGCCTACTGAAGAAGGCGGCTACAGCTCCGCCGTCGCAATTCTGCTGCGACTGAGCGCTGCGGGATGCGGTGGGACGAGACGAGCGCGGCCGCTGCCGAACAGTTTTTCGCGCAGCGTTCCCGGTCGATAGTCCTTCTTGTAGCGGCCGCGGCGAGAAAGTTCCGGGACCAGCAGGTCGGCTACATCCTCAAAACTTTCCGGAGCAACCGCGAAGGCCAGATTGAGGCCATCGACGCCGGTCTCGGCAACCCACGCCTCGACGGCGTCGGCGACCTGTGCCGGCGTTCCAACCAGCACCGGACCGATGCCGCCGATGCCGACATGCTCGGCGACTTCGCGCACCGTCCACACCCGGTCAGGGTCGGCCCGGGTGATGTTGTCCATCGCGGTCCGGCCCGCGTCATTCAGTACATGGCGAACCTGCTGGTCGAGGTCGAGGGTCGAAAAATCCACGCCGGTCCAGCCCGACATCAAGGTCAACGCGCCCTCATGATCGATATAACGGCGATAATCCGTATATTTCGCCGACGCTTCGGCTTCGGTGCGGCCAAGGATCACGGTCATCAGGCTGAACATCAGGATCTCAGCCGGGTTGCGGCCAGCCTCCCGAGCCAGCGCACGAATCGCAGCGACCCTCGGTGCAATTACCTTGGCTGATGGACCGGACATGAAGACGCATTCGGCATGCCGCGCGGCGAACTGGCGGCCGCGCGGCGAGGTCCCGGCCTGGTAGAGCACCGGGGTGCGCTGCGGCGAGGGCTCGCAGAGATGGATGGCGTCAAGCTGATAGTGGTTGCCCTGGTGCTGGATGCGATGCACTTTCGCAGGATCGGTGAAGATGCCGCTGGCGCGGTCGCGTCGCACCGCATCGTCTTCCCAGCTGGCCTCCCAGAGCTTGTAGACGACCTCCATATATTCATCGGCGACGTCGTAGCGGTCGTCATGCGCGGTCTGCTGGCTCCGTCCCATGCCGCGCGCGGCGCTGTTCAGATAACCGGTCACCACGTTCCATCCGATCCGGCCGCAGGTCAGATGGTCAAGCGTCGACATGCGCCGGGCGAACGAGTAGGGCGGCTCATAGGACAGGTTGCTGGTCACCCCAAAGCCGAGATGTTCGGTCACCGCGGCCATGGCCGAGACCAGCATCAAGGGATCGTTCACCGGTACCTGGGCGGCGTTCCGCAAGGCGGCGTCGGGACTTGCTCCGAACACGTCATAAATTCCGAGCACGTCGGCAAGAAACAGCCCGTCGAACCGGCCGCGCTCCAGGGTTTTGGCCAGGTTGGTCCAGTAGGACAGAAGGTGATAGTCGCTCGATCGGTCACGCGGGTGCCTCCATAGTCCCGGCGACTGATGGGCGACGCAGTTCATCGCGAAGGCGTTCAATCGAATCTCTGGTTTCAGCATGTTTCCTCGGCGATGGCGTTATGACGCACGAACGGAGTGAGCCGGCCCGTCGGCAGCCGGAAACGATCTGGATCGATTAAGAAACAAATTCCCGGAGCGGTCAAATGGGATGCGATTTTCTAAAAATGGGCCTCGAACGATATAAAACTGTAAATTGGTCGGCGGATCCGAGCAAAGTTGCACTGCGGCGACGCCGTTACTGTCGGCTCCGGCATATCGTCGCCTGGTCAAGCCCGGATCTTGCGGGCGCCGCAAGCGGTCGATCAGGAAACAACATACCTTAGACGTGCACAAAATCGAATTTCAATTCTATTGATCGCAAACGCTCATCGCATATGGTTTCGGGTCAGGGGCATGGTGGATCGGTGATAAACCGACCAGGTTGGTTGAGCGCCGGTAGATTCATAGGAGAGAGCAAGTTAGATGTTAAAAGTACTGCTGCAAACGGCACGCGCGGCCGGTGTTTTCATCGCCCTCACAGCCGCGGCGCTGGCGGACGAGCCGCTGAAGATCGCCACCAGCGCCGGACCAGTCGGACAGCTGGTCTCTTTCGCAGCCACGCTCGCCAAGAAGAAGGGCCTGGATGTCAAAGTGGTCGAACTGACCGACTGGGTCGCCCCGAACGAGGCGGTCTACAGCGGCGATGTCGATGCCAACCTGTTCCAGCACGGCACCTATCTGGCGCTTCAAAACAAGCAGCGCGGTTACAATCTGGTTCAGGTCGACAAGGTCGGCGTGATCGCACCG